>Ga0302324_100019322_pt1 | contig 13385 bp, 5 predicted proteins | sample Palsa_T0_1_FD_201949 | JGI IMG/M metagenome (GOLD analysis project Ga0302324, IMG submission 201949) | Peat permafrost microbial communities from Stordalen Mire near Abisko, Sweden - Palsa_T0_1 | ecosystem: Environmental > Terrestrial > Soil > Palsa > Peat permafrost | place: Sweden: Abisko...
GCGACTTCATCGACAACGCAGGCGATCCGGTCGTCGCCAGCGATCAACTGGTCTATTTCCTGAGCTGCCGTTTCCAGGCCGGGGCCGGCGCCCAGAGCCTGCTGCCTTCGCAGAGCTGCGCCGAGGGCTGCCTGTTTGAGCCGGGCGCTTCGACGGGAGCCGTGGTCGTGAAAGAACCATCCCGGAACCACTTCTACAATTGCCGGGTGGAGATGCCGATCGGGCAGCTCAACGATGGCCTGTTCCTCAACAACCAGTTCGCCGGCCATGCGGACCTGAGCCAGTTGGCTGTATCTGTGCTCGGAGGCAAGCCGTCCGTCGTGGTGCCGGGCCCTCCCCAGCCGGGACCCCAGATCCTTGTGTTTTCACACGACCCGAATCGCGGCGGCTCAGAAGGACCTTGAAGTCTTGCAATAATGGGAGATGATTCCCGCGTATCGTGCAGGTGTCTCCCCCTTTCTGAACGCCGCGGCGAGCAACACGTCCTGCCGCGGGTCTGGATTCCAATGAAACTAAAGCCGCTTCGTTTTCGCCAAATTCACCTTGATTTCCATACTTCGCCCGACATCGAAGGAATCGGGAGCGCTTTTGATAAGAAGGATTGGCAGGCCACGCTTCAACGGGCTCGAGTCGATTCGATTACCTGTTTCTCGAAATGCCACCACGGCCTGACTTATCATCCCACGAAGGTCGGGACTCAGCATCCCCATCTAAGATTCGACCTGCTTCGATCCCAGATGGATGCCTGCCGCGAGATCGATGTTCGAGTTCCCATTTACATTTCGGCGGGCGTGGACAACACCGTTACACAAACCCATCCCGGATGGCGCGAAATCGACGCCCAGGGGCGTTTAGCGGGGTGGAACACCAGCCCGCTTCAGGCCGGTTTTTACAAGCTATGCTTTAATACTCCCTACCTCGACTATCTTTGCCGGCAGATCGAGGAAGCGGTGACTCTTTTTCCGGAGGCGGACGGCGTTTTTCTCGACATCATCAATCAAGGCCAGTGCTGTTGCAATTGGTGCATGGAGCAAATGGCAAAGGACGGTCTCGACCCGGAAAGGGAAGAACACCGCAAGCAAGCGGCGCGCGCGGCTTTGGATCGCTACTACAAGGCGTCCACCGCGGCGTGCAAGATCCGGGACCCGGCAATGCCGGTTTTCCATAACAGCGGCCATGTCCTCCGCGGCCGCCGGGAGATCGTCGAATATCAGAGCCATCTCGAACTGGAATCGCTGCCGACCGGCGGATGGGGCTACGATCATTTTCCCGAATCGGCGAGTTATGCGTCTCATCTTAACCGGGATTACCTCGGGATGACCGGCAAATTTCACACTTCGTGGGGCGAGTTCGGCGGGTTCAAGCATCCGAATGCGCTCCGCTATGAGTGCGCCTCGATGATCGCTTTTGGAGCCAGGTGCAGCGTCGGGGATCAGCTTCATCCTGACGGACGTTTGGACCCTTCGACTTATAATGCGATCGGCCTCGCGTATTCCGAAGTGGCGGCCAGGGAACCATGGTGCAAGGGAACCGAAGCGGTCGCCAACATCGCCATTCTTTCCAGCCAGGCCGAGAACGGACAGGGCGCCGAACAGGACAACGCCGATACCGGGGCGAGCCGGGTCCTGCTCGAGGGGCATCAGCTTTTCACGCTGATCGATCGCGATGTCGATTTTGAAGGCTTCAAGCTCGTCATACTTCCTGACAATATAACCGTGGATGACGCGCTTCTTGCGAAGATCAGCGCCTATGTTGCAAAGGGCGGAAAGCTGCTCCTCACGGGCACTAGCGGGATCACAAAATCGGGAAATGGCTTTGCCCTCGACATCGGCGCGGCGCATTTTGGGGAAAGCCCCTTCACGCCGGACTATGTTCTTCCCGCGCCCGGCTGCCGCGCTTCGTTTGTGCAAGCGCCGATGGTGATGTATCCGCGATCACAGCGGATCAAGGCGGGAACGGGCGAAAGCCTGGGCCAGGTCTTCGACCCCTATTTCAACCGGACCTACCGGCATTTCTGCAGCCACCAGCACACGCCCAACAGGCCGGACCCCTCGGGGTACGATGCCGGGGTCCGCCACGGCAACGTTGTCTATCTGGCCCATCCCGTCTTCACCCTCTACTGCGGGTACGGCGCGGTCGCGGTCAAAGAGTATGTGTTGAAGGTCATCGCGGATCTGCTTGGAGAAGATCGGCTCGTTTCAACCAACCTCCCCTCGACCGCCCGGATCACGCTCCGGCGCCAGCCCGCTGAGGAGCGGCACATCGTCCACCTCTTCCATGCAAACAAGGCGTTGCGCGGTGGAAACGCAAAGCAACTGGGCGCGCCCGCCGGTGCGGCGATTGAAGTAATAGAAGACCTCGATCCGCTTCACGATATCACGGTCGCCGTCCGCCTCGGGACCGGCATCTCGCGGGTGACCCTCGAACCGCAGGGAAAGAGCATCCCTTACGCCGTCAACGACGGCTGGGTTGAAACGAAGGTTGATTCCTTCACCTGTCATCAAATGATCGTTTTCCATCAATGACCCTTGCATCACCTTATTGAAAAATGAAAATCCCCTCCATTTACCTCGTTCTTGGCGCAGCCCTCTCCCTTCCGATCTTCGCCGACCAGGGTTTGCCGGGGACGATGATCCGTGATGCCAACGACCTCGGCACGGTGACCTACTCGGAGTGGGTCGACGGCGCCGAGAAGGATATTGTAAACCTTAATTCGAACGGCGTCGCCCAGCCGCTCCATTACCTCTGGAACAAAACGAAGCTGACTGATGGAAGCATGCTGTATTATGGCGACTCCAGGGCGCCCGGCATCCGGTATCTCCGCATCGCGTTCAAGAACCCGGTGGCCATTGGGTCTATCCTCGCGCGCGGCGGCGGGTCGGTGAGCGTCCTGAAGCCCGGGGTTTCCCATGCCGATCTCACCGACGACTCCCAGTGGATTCCGGCGCAACGGCTCAAGGCCGGCGAGGTATCGGACGCGGAGGCGGGGCCGGATGAAGTCGTGGTCTGGACGCTGCCGGCCGCCGTAACGACGCAGGCGATCCGTTTCACCCACACCTCGCAGCCAAGCGACCAGAGGTATTCGGGTTCCCTGGGTGGAATAGCGATCTTTCCGGAGCGCCTGGCCAATGTCGCGCCACAGGCCATCGTCACGGCGAGCGCCGCGGAAGAGGACGCTTCCCGGCTCAACGACGGGATTGCGCACCATTGGAGCGGATGGTCGAACCTCGGTTCGGTCAAGGGCGCCACCCGGGCCAGGACGGTTGCGGAGGCGCCCGAATGGGCAACTCTTATCTGGCCGAAACCGGTGACGCTCCAAGGCCTCGGTCTCGTGGACAACCTATGGGGCTCCGTGGAAATCCAGGCGTTGCGGGCAGATCGCTCTCCCGGCGAGGCAAATGACGCCGATTGGAAGGCCGTCCAGACGCTTTCCGGTGTGAAACCGCAGTATCCCTGCCAACTCGATTTGATTCCCATTTCTTTCGAAACGCCCGTGGTGACCCGAGCCTTGCGGATCCGGTTCACCAGCGCGTTTGACGAAACCGGCGTTCATCCGCACCTCGTGGGGAAATCGATGGACGGAAAACGCGTGATGCTCGGCCAGGCGCTGGCCCTTGAACCGCTGGACGGCGCGGCCCTCCAGACGGCCGTCATCCCCAAAGCGGGGGAACAAGCGCATGCGCCGATCCCCATCCGGTTCAAGCTTCCCGAGGAGGGCGAGGTGACGCTCGTCATTGACGACGCCTCTGGAAAGCGGGTCCGGAACCTTGTCTCCCAGACGCCATTCCCGAAGGGCGACAATGTCGTCTGGTGGGACGGAACCGACGACTTGGGGCGCGATCCGGAAGCTGCCGCGCATGGCATTTATAGCATCCCCTCCGAACTTGTCGCGCCTGGCGCTTACAGCGTCCGCGGCCTCTGGCACAAGCCGCTCGATCTCCACTATGAGATGGTGGTGTATGCCCCGGGCGACCCCCCTTGGCAGACCGTGGACGGATCGGGCGCATGGATGACGACCCACACACCCGGCTCGTGCACGCTCTTCGTGCCGGGCGACAAGGCGCCCGGCGGCCAGCCGCTGGTTTATCTCGGCGCCTACGTCAGCGAGGGAGGCTCGGCCCTTTCGTGGCTGAATCTCGACGGGAAGAAAGTCGGCGGACGCGGCTGGATCGGCGGCGCATGGACCGGCGCGCAGTATCTTGCGAGTGATTCAGGGGCGCACGCCGAGCCTGGCGTCTATGCGTACGTGGGATCCGTCTTTGTCGGCAACAAGAGGTACGGGGTCAACGGAAAGGCCGAGTACCGGCTCACCAAGCTCACCGCCAAGGGAGACCGGCCCGTGCTCACGCCAAACTATCTGGGCGACCCGCTCCCCGAAGGCAAGAATGGAGCCAGGGTGGACAACTCGCGCCTCCTGGGAGGCCTGGCGGTCCACGACGGGTTGCTGGTCATCAGCCAGACCGCGCTCGACCAGATCATCTTCATTGACGCAAAGCAGGGAAAGATGCTTGCAACCGCGCCGCTGCCCAGCCCCCGCGGCCTGGCGTTCGACAGCGAGGGCCGGCTGCTTGCCCTCTCCGGCAAATCGCTGCTCCGCTTCACCCTCGGCGGCGCCCCGGCAACGCTCCCCGCGCCGGAGACCCTGGCCCATTTCGAGGATCCGTGGGGCATCACCGTGGACGCCGCCGGCAAGATTTATGTGTCCGACCAGGGCGGCAGCAACCAGGTCAAGATCTTCTCCCCGCAGGGAACCCCGGTGGCGACCATCGGCAAACCCGGCGCGCCGAAGGCGGGTCCCTACGACCCCCTCCACATGAACAACCCGGCCGGCCTCACGGTCGATTCCAACGGGCGTCTCTGGGTCGCCGAAAATGACTTCCATCCCAAGCGCCTGAGCATCTGGAACCCCGATGGAACCCTTTGGAAGGCCTTTTACGGCGGGCCGACATACGGCGGCGGCGGCATCGTGGATCCGAAAGACAAGACAAAATTCCTCTTTGACGGGATGGAGTTCCATCTTGATTGGAAAAAAGGAACCTATGACCTCAGCCGGGTTTATTACAGGCCCGGCCCCGACGACCTTCCGCTGGCCTTCCGCGACGCGCCGCCCGAGACGCCGGTTTATTTCAACGGCCAGCGCTATTTGAGCGATGTCAACAACAGCGGCGCCACCGGCCCCAATAACACCATCTTCCTCTTTCTCGATAATGGCGATACCGCCGTTCCCGTCGCCGCGGCCGGCAACGCCCACTCTTGGGATGTTCTCAAAGGGGACGCGTTCAAATCCCGCTGGCCGCAAGGGATTGCCCCGGATGCGGATGCCTTCAAATTCCCGGCGTTTTTTATCTGGAGCGACCTCAACGGCGACGGCAAGCCGCAGCCTGACGAAGTGACGATCCTCCCCGGCTTCGGCGGTGGAATCTCGATCGGCGAAGACGGGTCATTCATCGCCGCGACCAGCGGCACCTCAAGGGATGCGGTCCAGGCGGTGCGCTACAAGCCGATCCGGTTTGCCGAAAAAGGAGCGCCTGTCTATGACATCGCCGCGCCCGAGGTGCTCGCCCCGGCGCAGTTCCCGGCGGCTGACGGCGGCGGCCAGATCTTGGTGGGAACCGACGGCTGGCTCGTGATGACCACGCCTCCCCCGCCCTTCTCGAAGCTGGGCATTGGCGGCGCGCGCAACGGGAAACCCGCGTGGAGCTATCCCTCGCTGTGGCCGGGTCTGCACCCCTCTCATTCCGCGCCGCCGCCCGACCGTCCCGGCATGCTCATCGGCACCACGCGGCTTCTGGGAAACCTCGTCACGCCGGGGAACTCCGAGGCGGGGCCGCTCTTCTTCATCAACAGCAACCAGGGGGACATCGACAGCTTCACCCAGGACGGTCTCTTCGTCGCCCAGCTTTTCCAGGATGTGCGCCAGGGCAAACTCTGGGAAATGCCGGTGGCCCAGCAGAACATGCTCCTCAACGACATTACGCTTCACGACGAGAACTTCTTCCCCGCCGTCTCCCAATCGCCCGATGGGACGATCTATATCATGTCCGGAGCGAACATGGGGATCGTCCGCGTGGACAACCTCGACACAGTCCGCCGAATCCCGCCCGCAACGATCCAGGTTACGGCCGATGACCTCAAACGGGCGAACGACTTTGTCGTAGCCAGGGAAGCCGAGCGGCAGGCGGCGCGGGGATCGAGCCTGCTCGCGGTGGCGCTCAGGACGGCGCCCCCGGCCCTTGATGGAAAGCTTGAAGACTGGGGCGACGCACAGTGGGTGCCGATCGACCGCCGGGGCGTTGCCGCCTATTTCGACGCCAGAACGAGGCCTTACGACGTGAGCGGGGCCGTGGCCGTGGCCGGCGGAAAGCTTTTCGCGGCATGGAAAACCGGCGACCCGAAACTCCTCGAAAACGCGGGCGACGTCCCGAACGGCCTCTTCAAGACGGGTGGCGCGCTGGATCTGATGATCGGCAGCGACCCGAACGCGAAGCCTGACCGGGCCGGAGCGGTTTCCGGCGATGAGCGGCTTTTGGTCGCCCGGGTCGGCGGCAAAACGCAGGCGCTCCTCTACCGCCCCGTCGTGCAGGGAACAGCCGAGAAGGACAAAGTCCCCTTCACCGCCCCGTGGCATGGCATCACGATCGACCGCGTCGATGACGTGAGCGGCCAGGTGCAGTTCGCCGCCGACGGTTCGGGGAACTACGAGATCGCGGTGCCGCTCTCCGTGCTCGGCCTGAAACCGCAACCCGGAATGCGGATCAAAGGCGACATGGGCGTCCTGCGCGGCAACGGGAAACAGACGACCCAGCGGGTTTACTGGACAAACAAGGCCACGGCGATCGTATCCGACGTTCCCTCCGAAGCCGAACTCACACCCCGGCTCTGGGGGACATGGGAATTCGAAGCCCGATGACATCGCGATGTCCTCCGGACTTTGCCGCCGGCGGCATGCGGCAAAGGTTCGTCAACCTTTCAAGATAAAATAACTGACGGCGACAACCATGCCTGCGACACCGATGACACCCAAACCCATGCCGACCGACGCACCGTCGCTCAACACTGCAAGAGCAACAACCGCTGTGACTCCGGTCAACCAGGCAACTATTTTAACACGCTGTGACTTTGCCGTGGCCGCACTCTCTTCGTGTGCCGGAGCACTCGTTTGATTTTCGATTGTGTCCATAATTCATGGTGCGCCCCATTCGAAATCAGGCGGACAAAACCGCCGCGGCTCGGCCCTTGACCCGGAGCAGGTTTTTTTTCCCGCGGTGAGTAACCGAGACCTCGCCGTCCCCCTCGGCCGCGATTTCGATCGCGCCGGGACCGACGGTTACGGAGACGGCCGGGCCGGAGCTTTCCACGAGGACTCCCCCGGCCTCGATCATCGTCCCCTCCGCAAGCACGAGTTGGATCGAGCCGGAGCGTTTCATGGCCATCCCATAACGGCCTTGGAACCGCACGCCGTTCTCCACGCAATCAAACACATCGCGAGCCAGGAAGATAAGGTCCTCGATCCCCTTGCCTTCAATCCCCACCCCGCGCGTTTTGCCGTCTTTGTGAATCGCCCGTCCTCGCACCGGTTCCTTTCCCGCGCCGAGGGGACGCATCACGGCCAAGTAGTGATCCGCCTTATCCCCGGTCAACTGAAGGTGCCGCATGAAGAAGCGGTCTTTCCTGGCCGGATCATACTCGAGCGGGGAAAGGTTCTCGCAGCTTTCGGCGGCAAAGCTTTGGCCGGGAAACAAAACCTGTAGGTCGGTTCCGAACCGCCCCTTGAACACGTAGCCATCCCGCGCGTTGCCGGTCTCTCCGTCGGCGACGATTTGCGCGTGCCAGTGAGACGGGATCGAAGGGTCGATCCGCAAATCGTCGTGAAGAATGATGTATTCGTTTTTCACCCAGAGCACGGAACGAACGTCCACCGGATTCGGCTCGCGATAGCGTTTCCAGGCAACCTGCACCAGCTTGTGGTTGCAATCGTCGTTGAGCTGGACCGGTTCGCCCGGCTTGATCGCCGCGGGATGGACGCCCTGGCAAAAGTCAACCCCGTCAAAGGAATAAAAACGCTCGACGTGGCCGCAGGCGAGCGGCATTTGCGCGTCGTAAAACGAGAGCGTCGTGTGCCGCCACGTCTCGCCGGCTTCTCCGCCGTCGTAGATGAGCGGCTTGCCGTCGGCGAACAGGATAATGCTTCCCTCGGTGCGTTGGTAGCGGTAGCCGCCGGGGCCTTGCTTGAAAAGAAGATAGAACTCCCTCTCGGTATCGAAGCCGCCGCGGAATACCGCTCCAAAACCTTCGAGGCGGCGGCTGGCGAGCCGCGCCGCGGGAGCCGGCTGGAGATCGCTCTCCTCAAACGTGGAAAACAAGGCGGGCTTGTTGCTGGAGTAACCCCCGTCGCAGCCGCCGGCCTGGAAAGCCCATAACAGCAAATCCGCGAGGGCGGGGTCGCTGGCGCGGTAAAGCTTCGACATCATCGCGTAGTGATCGGGCACCCAGGTGCCCAGGCGCGCATGGTCGCCGATTGGGGGGATGCGGCGCACTTTCCCAGCCGCCAGGTATTCCTTGTCGCCGCAGCCATCGTACAGGACCTCGTACTCGTGCGGGAAGGGTGGCGTCAGCAGGAGCACGCCCCAGCGCAGAAAGTCCTTGAGCCGTTCGATGCGCGTGGGATCGAATATCCCGTGATGCGCCAGGTGGAACATGAGATTGATGCGCGGCCCGAGCGCGGCCAAATAATAGCAGGCGGGATTTTCGTACCATTTCCCGCTTCCGGGCGTGCAATAGACATTGAGCGACCTTTCCAACAGCTCCGCGGCGTGCGACAGGAATTTTTGCGAACAGGGATGGCCGTGGAAGGCCAGGCCGATGCTGCCAACGATTTCGACGCGGTCGGCCTCGAAGTTCGCGTTGCGCGAGTTGAAGCGCCAGTTCATGTGATCGGGCTCCATGAACATGTGCGCCATGAGGATGAAGTAGGCGCGGATCGTCCGTTCCTCCTCCGGGGTAAATGCGCCGCTGCCGGCAATCAGATCGTAGTTTTCCATGAAGCGGCTGATCCACCGCCCCCCCACCGGCGAATAAACGTCCGACATGTCGCGCCCGAAAAGCACCATGCGAGCCCGCACCGGAGCCTCGGCCGCCAATTCCTTTTTCAGACGCCAGACGCCCACGGGGTCATCGCCGTCCAGCGCGAAAAGGAATGCTTGCACTCCCCTGCCGCTCTGGTTTCGCCGCATGGCTTCCCAGAGCGCCCGGAACCGCGGCAACTCTTTTCGTCTTCGCAGCCCCCGCAATTCTTTGCGGCTGCCGATTACGTAGGGACGGGTTACGCGGTCCTGCTCGTCCAAATGCCAATCCTTGAAATCCTGGAGCCGGGGCGAGGAATTCTTGTGTTGCACCGCGGCGAATTCCTTGAATCTGCCATCGTTTCGTTCCAGCGTGGAGACAAGCAGGCCCCAGCGGCGTTCGCCGTCGAAAAAGCCGAACCGGAAAAACGCGTCGCCCGCCCCGCCATTGGCCGCCGTGTGCGCGGTGATCATCGAGACCGTCGAGCCGACCATTTCCGGGAACGGCCAGTCCAGTTCCCGGTTTTCCTTTCCATCCACGTCGATCGGCCCCTGCGTGATCCGCGCGAATTTCCGGTCGATCCATTCGCCGCGCCGGATCGTGAACACGCCGATATAATCCTTCTCATCGAGGCCCTCGGGCGTCATCGCGAAACCAAACCCGGCGGGCGGAATCCACCATGGGACCGATTCCTGGAGCCGGGCCAGTTCCCGCTCCTCCCTTCCGAGGCTGCTCCAGTGCAAGTTGCCGCCGGGCGACTCGGCGGTCCATTGCAGAAAACCGCGCCCGCCGGCAAACTCGCTCAACGAAAACTCGAACGCCGCCCCTTCCATATCCGTTGAAATCTCGTGCGCGAGCAGATAGGGCTCGCCGCGATGCGCGGTGAAATGAACCTCATAAACACCGCCGTTGGAAAGCTCGTAGCGCGTCGTCCATTGCAGGAGAAGCGGCCCGGCGGCCGTGACCGCGGTCTCGCCCGACAAAATGCTTACGCCCGCCGGCAGTTTGAACCGGCCCCGGCCCCGCCATTTCCCATCCTCGCCGCGCACGGAAAGGAGCGGCGGCAAGCTCTTGCCATCCTTGCCGAATGGAATCCGAAAACTCGCGCGGCCCGTCTCGACGACCGCCGTGCCATCCGGCTCCGCGGCCGGCAGCAAATCACCCGGATTCGCGAACGGCTCCGCGCGCCCCGCTTCCGCCAGGTAGAGGGCGAACACGCGGTCGGTCAGTGCCGGGAGATCGGCGAAAAAAAGAAGCTCGGAGCCGGCGATCTGAAACGCTTGCGGCGCGTCCATTTCCGCCGAGGAAAGCAAAAGGAGCTTTTCGGGATTCGTAGGAACGCCGGGCGGCAAGTGGAACCGAATATCCTGCCGCGGAAACGGATAATGGAACGGGTTGTGAAGTTTTTCCTCGTGAACAAGCCGGTAATTCGTCCCGGCGCGAACAAGCCGCTCCGCGAAGGGAGTCGCGACCTCGTAAGTCGAAGCGCTCCTCCATTCCCCGACGACGAGATCCAGCTCGGCCCGCTTCCCTCGCGCGACTTCGATGCCCTGCGCGACAAATCGTGTGGCGATGTCGAACTGGGCGGGATCGAGCGCGACCGCCAGAAATTCGTGCCGGCCCGCGGGAACCCCCTCGAAGAGAAAGCGCCCCTCGGCATCCGTCCGCGCGGCGAGGCTTCGCTGTTCGCCGATCGCCACGTCCAGGCCGAGGTTCGGCTCGGCATACGCGGCCGGATCCAGATCCTGGATTCGCATTTCCAGGCCGAGCGTGAGAGCCGCGTCGCTCACCGGAGAGCCGTCCGGGAACGTCAACCTCCCCGCCAGGGCGCCGGCGGCGCCGGCATCCGCGGGCGCCGGTTCGCCCAGCAACTCCCGGGTGCGCTCCGCCCCCCTTTTCCGCTCAAAAAGCCGCCGCGCCTGGGCCGCCGCCGCGCGCCGGGCTTCGGTGCCGGCGAGGGAATCGACCTCCCGCCAAAAACCGGCCGCGAGATTCCGCCACTTCGTGTTGTATTCGTCGTTGGTCAGCCCGGCCTTTGACTCCGGAGAAATCCGGTAATAGCCTCCCTCGTCGCGCGCAAGCCACTCGGCATCCCTCGCCCGAAGCAAAAGCACCTCGAAAGCGTCCTCTTCGTTCCCGGGGATCATCCGCTCCAGCGTCTCCCTGCACGCCGCCACGTCGGAAAGCCCCTGATACGCCCCGTGCAACAGGACCCAAATCCGGTGATTCCTTTCGTCGCCGGCAAGTTCCCGCATACATCTCCGCCGAGCCGTCTCAAAGCGCCGCGAGCGCAAGAGCTCTTCAATCTCATCAACAGGGGTCTTATTCATTTCATGGAGGGGATAAATTCCGCGGCACAACGCTAGGCCCGGCCGTTGGATTCCAGTATTGATTCAGTATGAATACACTTTCAGGCCGCGACAAATCCCGCGGGCCGCGGCCGGAGCCCGTGCGTGCTTGCAATCCTCCCTGAAATCCCGGAAGCTAGCCGCGTTGTCTCGCAAAAGCATCTCCCGCTCCCTGCCGCCCCTCGCCGAAGTCTTTGGCGCATCCGCGCCTTCCGGAGACTACAATAAGCAGCGCCTTGTATTGGAGGAACTAAGGAAAGCGGCCAAACGCTTTCGAAAACGAGACTCCCGCCCCTTCTATTCCATGAGGGAAATCGCGACTTATTTCAAGGCCTCGCTGCGAACGGTCGCCAGGGCATACGAAATCCTCGAACGGGAGGGACTTTTCAGCCTTCTCCGGGGTTCGCAAACGCTGCTCGCCGGGACCACGGATTCAACGCAAAAGCTCGTTCGCGGCGTCGTGGGCATCCCGATATGGCTTCATTCCATGGTGGTTTCCCCGTTCACGCGCGCCACGTGGATGGAGGTGGAGGAACGTTTAAGGAAAAACGGCTTCGTCGCGGACCTCATCTTTTTCCGTACCGGAGAGGATTGCCTGCCGGATTTTGGAGAACGCCTTCTGGAGCACGATCTAAACTTTATCATCTGGCACACTCCTCATCCCCTCGCCTCTCACGTGCGGCTCTACTTGCAGGACCATGGAGTGCGGCAAATCACCATTCAAATGAAGGAATCGCCCATGAGCGAGTTTCCGCCGACTTACCTTCTGGACTGGCAGCCTGCCTACCGGGAGATGGCAAACGCGTGGCGAGACGCGGGCATCCGCCTCGTTCTCATTCCGAATCCGGTTTATCTCCCCTCGCAACAGGCAATAACGGGCTTCCGCAGGTTCCTGGAGGGTTGCGGCATGAAAACCCGGCTAGTTGAAGGAACCGCGTCCGCCCTTCTTGAAAATATTCAAGGCCAGGGCGTCACGGTCGTCGCGTTCATGGACCAAGAGGGAGCGGATTCACTCTGCAACAAAAACCCGGCGATCATCGAGCATATTTCGCTCACCGCGCGCCTGGCGTTCTGCCGGGGCCTCATCCGGCTTCCTTACCTCGAGGAGCGCCCCACGCGAGTGGACATTGCAGGCTTTTCCCCCATCGAAATCGCCAGCCGCATTGAAAGCGACTTCTGTCATCAATCGTCGAGGCTCCACATGGAGAGGCTTCACACCTTCGAGGCAAATTATCAGCCCCAGAAGTCGTTGAACGACATCATGGAGCATCTATAGCCCGCGGAACCCCGGTTCGCCCGGATTGTTCCGAAGAACGCGGACGGATACCTCCATTCATCCCCGAGATAATCTTTTCCCGCGATTTCCGCCGGGCGGTCAACCCGGCGTCCATAGTGTACTCCTGCGCTCACTCCGAGACGGGCCAATAGTTGCCGGATTTCGGCGCGGGCTTAAATTCTTGCGGGGCGGCGACTGTATGCACACTGTTTCCATAGCTTTTTTGATTGGGCAACCGTAAAACTGCATCAGTTTGAAAGTTTTATTATCAACCACCCTTCGGAAAGCCATGAACTCCTTCGGAAAAATCCCGGCGATTCCAAACGGAACGGCTTTATGACCAACCTTCAAAATAAATTTCCCTTTAAATAAAAATCCATTCTTGACCTTTCAAGACTTTTACCGTAATTGTCCTCCCTCAAACTCTCAATTTTCAGCTTAAAGTCCCCCCATTCCGCGTGCCCCCCAGCCAATTCCCCAAATAAGCCGTATGAAGAATAAGAACACTGCGGAATTCGCCCCTCCCTTCATCCCCAAAACGGCTGCTCGGAAATACTCTTTCAGCCTCTTCGTCCTCGCCGCGCTCGTATTTGCCGCCACTTTTTGCATCGGCCAAGCCGCGCACGCGCAGAATACTCAGGATAGCTTCTTTAGCGGCACCAATATGACCGTCGGGGCTAACTGGAGCCTGGGATCGG
>Ga0302324_100019325_pt1 | contig 13385 bp, 7 predicted proteins | sample Palsa_T0_1_FD_201949 | JGI IMG/M metagenome (GOLD analysis project Ga0302324, IMG submission 201949) | Peat permafrost microbial communities from Stordalen Mire near Abisko, Sweden - Palsa_T0_1 | ecosystem: Environmental > Terrestrial > Soil > Palsa > Peat permafrost | place: Sweden: Abisko...
CTGAGCACATTTTTGCCAGTCACCCGCCGTTAGATAGTAAAGGCCGCGGTTGCGAAAGCGTTCCCGCTCGGTCATGCGGTCCACATGTTCCATGGCCAGGTTCATGTACTTTGCCGCGTCACCGGGTCTGCCCAGGTTCTGGGCCATGGCCGCCATGCCGGTGTAGGCCCGCGCAAACTTCGGATCCAGTTCCGCAGCCTTCTGGAACGAATCGAATGCCTCCTGGAACTTGCCCGCGAACTGTTCCTCAACGCCGAGAGAGTCCTGATGGACGGCCTCCAGGGATGCGGCGGTGAACCCTCCGCTGACCTCGTTGAACTGGACCGAGGCCGGCGTGGTGTCGCCCAGAGCTTTGCGAAGCGGCGCCGCCAGCTTAGGAAGGTCGCTGAGAATATCCTGCTTGTTGGCGACAGTGATGTCCGCTTTGGCGAGCACGTCTCCGCTCACCGCGTCTACAGCGGTGGCCGAAATATCGTACTTGTCGCCTTGCTTGTTAATGTCGCCCGAAATTACCGCGTTGACGCCCTGGTTGACGGCCACCAGTCGCGCTGACTGCGGGTCGAGAGTGTCGGTGGGATTGGGAAGTTTCTCGGCCAGCTTGCGCGCGTCCCCTCGACTGTATGCGTTGATAAAACTGGCGCCTTCCAGTGCAACCCCGAGCATCGGCTCCAGCGTGTTATCCAAAACCGAGTCGCCGGTATGGTTTTGAAAGTCGCCAACCAGCACCGAAACCGGAGCGTGCGCCAACGACTTCGCGGCCTGCTGCCTTCTGTTGACGTACCAGGCAATTCCGGCTCCGATGGCTACAATCAGCACGCCCGCGACCGCGAGAATCAGCCACTTATGCTCCCGAATGCGGTTCAAGCGCAACTGGCCCGAAGAGGCGGAAACTCTCCCGACCACGCTCTTGCCTTGCCACGCGCAAAGATCCGCGTCCAGCTCTTCCGCGTTCTGGTAGCGCTTTGCCGGCTCTTTCTCAAGGCATTTGGCGACGATATTGCTTAGCGTGCCGGGAATATTCTTATCGACGTCAGCCAACGGCACGGCGCGCTGCTGCGTGCGCTTCAGTAAACTCGCGATCGCGCTCTCGGCATAGAAGGGCGTGACCCCGGCCAGCAGCTCGTACAGGATCAGGCCGACCGTAAAGATATCGGAGCTGGCCTTCACGTCCATGCCCTGCGCCTGCTCCGGAGACATATAGTCGAGCGTTCCCAGCATGGCGCCGGTGTTCGTCATGCCATCGCCGGAGAACGTGCGAGCCAATCCAAAGTCCATCACCACCACGCGGCCGCTCTTGTCGCGCATGATGTTGGCCGGCTTCAAATCGCGGTGAATGATTCCTTCCCGGTGAGCGGCACCCAGCCCGCTGGCCACCTGTTCCATAATGTCGACCGCTTCCGCAACTTCCAGTTTGCCCCGTTGCTTCACGATCTGATGGAGGGTCTCGCCTTCCATGAACTCCATGGTGATGAACTTCACGCCCTGGGCTTCGCCAAGGTCATAAATCCGGATCACGTTGCGGTGAGTCACCTTGGATGAGAGCAGGAGTTCCTGTTTGAATCGGGCCAGGATTTCGGGATTCGACGCCATCTCGGGACGGATGACTTTCAACGCCACAATTCGATCCACCTCGCGGTCGGCGGCCTTGTACACGGCTCCCATACCGCCCTCTCCGAGGAGTTCGAGAATCTCGTAGCGGCTGCCAAGGACAGTCCCGATTTGCAGCAGAATCCCACTTGCGCCGGGGCCATTCGCGCTTTCCCCTGGGTCGTTCCCGCTTTTTGCAGACGGGCTCCGGCGAGCCGAGGTTCCCGAAACGATGGTGGCATCGCCCGATACGATGGTGGCCGCACTCTTCTTCTTGCGCGGCCGGACGCCGACTATCGTTGCATCCGCCTTTTGTGCGGTTGTCTCGGCAGCAACCGCAGGGTCGGAATCGGGGCGAAGCGGTGAAGCAGCGATGATGGTTGCTTGGGAATCCAGCGACGCGGCTGACTGATCTTGGCTCTGAGGAGGCAGAGACGCGTCGGGGTCCGAAGAAACGGCCGCCCCCGCACCGCGAGGCGCTGCTTTTTTGGGAACGCGTTTTTTGTCGTTGCCCGAAGGAACATCGCCCATAGCGCGCTTCACATCCTGCCAAAATTTGGATGGAACAGCCCAGCCCACCAAGCCCTACATCAGAACTTTAGGAGAAGCGTGTTGGCTGAAGTATAAATGATTCCTCTATCGTTCTGTTAGCCGACGCACCCCGCAACAATGCTGGGAAGCAGGCTGCACGCCCTTTTGAAGGAATGCACGATGTGGAACGCCTTCAATTGCCAATTAAAACGCCCAACGCGAAAACAGCGGCGGCAGTTGTATCCCTCAGCCGGCCAATGCAGAGAGTGGCTGCAATCTAAATGTTTCGCGGGAATCCTACTTCGACGGTAGAATTCGATATGACCTCTCGTCGTTCTCGGGCCGACAACGGGCCCACTCCTCAGCGCCAAAGTGCGCTTCCGGTGGCATGCATTGTCACGGCCGACGAAGACTTCCTTGAAGTCGTGATCCCCGAGCTATCGCCATGGGTTGAAGTGATCGTGCGCGATGGCTACGAGAACCTCGCGCGTTGGACACGGGAAGCCAACGTAGCCGCGGTGCTCCTCGACATCGATACCGAGGGAGAAGACGAGTTAGGCGGCCTGCCCGTCCTCAACGAACTACGCAGGCTGAATGAGAACTTCACGCTGATCTCCTTGAGCCGTGCGCGCCCCCGGGCCGTGGAAAAGCAGGCGCTGAACGCAGGCGCGGACGCGCACTTCCGCAATCCGGTGGACGTGACGGATCTGCGCATGGCCTTGGTGGAGACCATGCGCCGCCGCAGCGAGGACGCCGAGCGTGAGCGGATGCGCCAACAGTCGATCGAGTTTAGCCGCTTCCAGGATTTTGTTGGGGTAAGCGAGCAGATGCGGCTGGTCTACGACGCAATTCAGCAGGTGGCGGGCAGCAGCATCAACGTGCTCATCCGTGGAGAGAGCGGTACGGGCAAGGAGCTGGCCGCGCGGGCCATTGTGGCGCTGAGCCGGCGGGCTAACAAGCCTTACATTCGCGTCAACTGCGCGGCTCTGCCGGAAAGCCTGATCGAATCAGAGCTCTTCGGCAGCGAGCGCGGAGCGTTTACCGGTGCCACCGAATCGCGTCCAGGACAGATCGAACTGGCTGACGGGGGCACGCTTTTCCTGGATGAGATCGCGACTCTCACCGTGCCTTTGCAAACCAAGCTGTTGCGGGTGCTGGAAGATCACCAGGTGCAGCGGCTGGGCGGGCGCACCCAACGAAAAATCGACTTCCGGCTCATCTGCGCCACCAACGAGCCGCTGGAAGAGATGGTGCGCACCGGGCGATTTCGCGAAGACCTTTACTACCGCATTCACGTCATCCCCATCGATCTGCCTCCGCTGCGCGAGCGGAGCGGAGACATCCCCCTGCTCTGTGACTTTTTCCTGCAGATGCACTGCGTCGCCAATGGAATAACAGTGAAGCGGATCTCCTCCGACGCACTCTCCATCTTCGAGGAGCACACCTGGCCCGGCAATGTGCGCGAGCTTGAAAATCTGATTCAGCGCCTGGTTGTGACGGTTCGCGGAGATGAAATTGGGCTGAGCAATTTGCCGTCCAGGGTGCTGGCTCAAAGCGTCGCCGCCCAGGAGGCCATCCTGGTGCCCGCCGAAGGCATCGACTTTGACGACGAGATCCGCCGCCTTGAAGTCGCCTTGCTGACCACGGCTCTTAGCCGCACCCAGGGAAGCAAGACCGCCGCTGCGCGCCTGTTGAAGATCGATGGCCAACGCATGAAATACCTCTGCCGCAAGTATGCGCTTTAGCCGCAATTGGTTAAAAAATAACCTATGCATGGTTAATTTTTAACCCATGCGCAGATTGCCGCTTTGCCCCGGATAAATACTCCGTTCTTGTAAATGCAATAAATTCTGTGACTTGCAAAAAACACCGGGGCAGCCGAAAGTTTGGCACGCGGGTTGCAATAAGGTAAGGCGTAGAACGAAATCAAAATCAAACCTTTGGGGGAAAAGAAAATGGCAATCACCAAGAAGTCACTGATCAGCAACAGCCCGGCTGCAAAGTCCACCGCCACCAAGTCCGCCAAGCCCGCCAGCCCAGCCGCCGCCGGCAAGCTGCTTACCGCCAACCGCACCTTGACCGCACAGCGCACTTTGACTGCACAGCGCACTTTGACTGCACAGCGCACTTTGACTGCACAGCGCACCTTGACCGCGCAGCGGACCTTGACTGCACAGCGCACCCTGACCGCACAGCGCACCCTGACTGCGCAGCGCACGTTGACCGCAAACCGCCCTGTCTAGTGGGGTGAATGCAAGCCATAAGAAATTTTGTGCGCAGGCAAGTGGTGACGGAAATATAGCAGTCCCGATAAGCCTGTCTGTCCCCAATGATTCGCGGCAACCGCCCAGTCGGTTGCCGTTTTTCATTTACCAGACATGGGCTTTGAGCAGGCTGACGATGGTGGTGAGAAAACGGCCGGCGAGGCTGCGCCGCTGGCCAAATATCTTGGCGCTGCCCGAGACCCCGTACAATGGATCTCCGGCCGCCTCCGGCAGCGCCATGCGGGCGCAATAAAAAACCGGCAGCTTGATTCCCTGGTATTCCTGGCTGGCAATCAAGCCCGCGGGAAGCGTCACGGCATCGCTTCCGAACGAACCCAGCGGCATGCGCACGATAGAAAAACTGTCCGGTAAAGCCAGCGCTACCTCGGCCCCTGGATGGATGCGATCGAGCGCAGAGACGGGTATATAGACGCGGACGATCCGCGGTCCGGCGTCTGCCAGGTCGAGCAGGGGCTGCCCTGAAGCAACATCGCGGTCAAGCAAAGCCGAAGGGTTTTCGGTCAGGACTACTCCGTCTGCAGGGGCCCTGATCACAAGCGACGATTCAGCTTCGCCCGCAAGCTGGGCGGAACGCGCAGACGCTGTTTGCCGGGCGGCGGCTCCGCCAATGCTATCTCCGTGGAGTTCCGCGGTCACGGTCCGGAAACGCGCATCCTGGGTCTGCGCGGCGGCTGCGGAGTGCATGGAAGCAGCCATGGACCCGCTCATGCGGAGCAGCGCTTGCCCGGCGCTTACACGCTGGTTTTCCTGAACCAATACGGCATTGACCCGGCCGGTTACCGCTGCGTGCAGCGTATCGGTCCGCGCCGGTTCTATGGTGTAGTAGGCGCCCTCGCGGTCGCGCCACAAAGGCACAAACAAAATTGCCGCCAGGCAAACAGCAAAAAAACCATGGATCGGCCGCCACCTGTGCCCCGCGCCAAAGTGCTGTTCCCTAAAACGGCCGGTAACGTCGCGCAAAGAGCGCAGCCGCGAGCGGAATAAGGTAAATGCCAGCCATCCCGCTGGAATCAGCGCGAACTCCGCCAGCCACTTCGATGTCAAATTGTAGGAGAATCGAATGACAAAAAAGAGCATCATGTAGCTGTAGGCGCCTGAAGCCGCGGCATACAGGACGAAGAGGGTTACGCGCCGCCGTGGGACAACAGGAATCTCGACCGGCAATCGCAGAATCCGGCTTTGGAACAAACCGGAAAGGAAAGCCGTCGACCGCTCCTTGAGGTCGGGAATTCCAATAAGATCGGTCATGAAGTAGTACCCGTCAAGCTTGATAAGAGGATTGAGATTGATGACGACGACGGCTATGCCGGTGATGAGCAAAATCAGGTAGGCGAAGTCGTGCAGCCATTGGCCGGCGAGGGTGTTCGTCCAGACAATCATCGCCAGCCCGCATATCACCAATTCGATCCAGATGCCGGCGATGATGGTGGCCAGGCGCTGCACCTTGCTGGAGGCCACCCAGACCTCGGTCACATCCACAAAAAAGCACGGCACGAGATAGAGAAACATCAGGCCCATGCTGTGCGCTTCCCCGCCGTAGTGTTTGCAAGTGAGGCCGTGTGCGGTTTCATGGATGAAGCCCAGAATCAGGATCAGCACCCAAAACTGGACGATGTCCATAAAGCTCTTGTGGGTGAAGGTGTAGAAGAGCGCGATGTCGGGCCCGATAAAGCTCCACTTGGAGATGAAAACCGAGCCTTCGAATACAAACAGAAGCAGGACGGCGAGCACGCACCAGGGGCTGTAGATGTATTTCCCCACCAGGCTATCGAGCCACCCCAGGTATTTGTCCGGATCCCAGGCGGAGAAGCCGATGTGGGCCAGGTTAACCTTCGATTTTCGCCCTGCGCGGCGGCCGCGCTGATCGGTGAGCTTCTGGTTGAAGGAGCGGTTTCTCTCCTGCGGACTTTTGTACCAGAAATTGGCTTCTTCCAGATTTTCGGCAAACAGACGCACATCATCGACGCCGAAGGGTGCGCCCGTCTCTGCGCTGATCAGTTCTGCAATCTCCTGGTAGGACCGGACGCCGTCAAACAGGAGCGCAAGCTGCCATTGCGCGGGCGCCATGCGGAAGAAGGTGCCCTTGTCGCGCTGGATGATGGCGATAACCGGCTCACCGTCCAGGATGTCCTCGCGCGTGACAAGGTCAGGATCGAGGCGCGGCGGGCGGCTCCGCGCCGTGCGCGTGCTGGGCATTTCCGGCAGTGCGGCGTCGAGAGCTTCGCTGAGGTTCATGGCGCGAGACGGACCTGCATGGACATTCCAGGCTTGAGGAGCGGGGATGGACGCACCACTTCGCCAATCACCTGCACGCTGCCGCTGGCTGGGTCGACAACCGGACTGACCCGGACAATGCGGCCGGACTGGCGTAGCGCGGGGTAATCCGGAGTGGAAAGTTCAAGCGGCCTGCCCGTGGAAAAGGCCGCCATGTAGGACTCCGGCACGGTGAACAAAACGCGCAGCGGCGCTTCGGCCGTAATCCAGAAAAGCACATCGCCCGCCTTCACCTGCTGCATGGGACGCACAGAACTGCGGCCGACGACCCCGGTGAAAGGAGCGACAATGCGCGATTGCTCCAGTTGGAGTTTGGCGCTACTCAAGTCCGACTCCGCAACGGCGGCCTCGCTTTTGTAGCGCGCGACTTCAGCGATGGTTTCGTCGAGCTTGTATTTCACATGCTCCCAGTCCTCTTCGCTGATGATCTTGTCGGCGCGCATCTGGTCGGAGCGGCGCAGATCGGCGGTCGCGCCCTTCTCCTCCGCCTCCCAATCGGCCACCAGCGCATGGGCTGCGGCGATGCGGGCCTGCTGGCCATCGCATGCGGCGCGCAGTGCGCGATCGTCCAGCAAGGCCAGAAGCTCGCCGGCTTTTACGTGGTCCCCAATCTGCACGGCGATCTGGACCACGCGGCCGGTGCGCTCGGCGGCGATGTCCGCCTGTTGCTCCGCGACCAGCGGGCCGGTTGTGGTGAAGCTCCTGGCATCCGCTGGAACTGACGGCGGGGGGGTATACGCGAGAGCAGCAACCGGAGCTACCGGTGCGGGGGCCGGGGATTCAGCGGCTTCGGAATGCGCGGCCTGAACCTGTGGATGAGAGTCGCACCCGGCAAGCAAAGCTGCAAAGGCAGCCAGTCCGCTGGCGGCGATCGAGAGTTTACGGAAGCAAGAACGATAACGCATAGCAATCACCAGCCAATCCAGTTCCACAAAGTCTGCCATGCCCAAAGCGCGGGCCCGCGCAGCAGCACGTAGCCGGCCGGGCGCCATCCGATAGAAATCTTCGCCTTCCCGGTCATACCGGCGCGCAGCATGGCGTCGGAGTTCCGCACCTCGACTTCGGCGCTAAATGTGCGGTCGCCATCGACTGCCTGTGCCTGGGGGCTGACGACGGAAACATGATCGTGCCAGGTGCGCTGAGGATAGCTGTCCAACTTGACGGCCGCCAGTTGGCCCGGAACAAGAAGCGACGCGTCCCGCTCTGGAATGGCAATTTGTATATTCGCAGAACTGAGATCGAGTACCTGCACGAACGTCGCGCCAGCGTCCAGATGCTGCCCGGCCAGATTCTGCACGTTCGGTGTCACAACGATTCCAGCAATCGGCGAACGCAACTGCGCGCTGTCGTGGCGGCTGCGCGCGCGGTCCACTTCAGAGAGAAGATACTCCACCTGGGCGCGGTCTGCCCCGGATTGCGCGGCGTTGTGAGCCAGATCGTCCTGCATCGTCAGCATGGCTTCCTGATACTTCGCCTGGGTCGCGGCCAGGTCGGTGCGCCATTGCCAGTCGTTCAACGATCCCAGCACTTCCCCCGCAGCTACGCGCTGGCCCTCATGCGCGAACACCGCTTCCACATTGCCGTCCACCGGCGCAGCAATGGTGACCAGGTGCTGCGGCGCAACCACTGCATCGCCTGAAACGCGCATCGGCAGCGGGCAAAAGACCAGAAACAGAACGATCGCTGCCACCACCCCGGCCATCGTCAAACGGCGGCCGCGACTGGTGCGCAGCAATGCCGCGCGCTTCTGCATCAACGGCTCAAGCAAGCTGATGAGCGGCACTTCCCGATAAAGCAGCGCGTTGCGAATCGCGACCGTCGCTTGTCCGGCGAGAATCTTGATCATCTCGGTGTGCGGCAGGTCGAGGAACTCGGGATCGCTGCTCTCATACAGCAACAAGCCAACGCGGCCTTGATCGTCGGCGAGCGGCAGCGAGTAAAGACCGCGATAACCGGTTTCCTCGAAGTGGCGGAGAACGGCAGCCGGCAGATCCGGCTTCCCTTCCTCGTCGGATTCTTCGGTTTGCTTCAGATGCAAAGAATCGGGTTGCGATGAAAGCCAGCGCAGCATTTCCTGGAGACGCTCAACCTGTGCGTCGCCCATGGGCAGGCTGGCCATTCCGGAGACAGCTTTCAATTGAAGGCGTCCGCGGGTATCGAGCGCGATGGCGCTGACCTCAAAGGGCAGCACATTCTGCGGACTGTTCACGATCAGTTGCAGCAACCGATCCAGGCGCAGCGTCGACGTAATTTCAGAGCTGACGCGGACCAACGCTTCCAAAATCTCCAGCTTGCGCTCGGCCATCAACAGGCTGGCGTTCTTCAGCGCGCTGCTTACAGTCTCGGCCATGGACGAAAGGAAGAATTGATCGTCTTCGTCAAATGGACGTCCTTCCCGGTTGATGGCTTCGAGCACGCCAATCTCGGCTTCGTCCTGGATCAACGGCACCAGCAGCGCATTCGTGACGGGCGGAGCCTCGCTGCTCTCGTCGAGGTTGGCGTTGCGGAGAGCAAGCCGTTCGTCGTCAGGATTGTCGATCAGAAGCGGCTCACCCTCCTCCGCCATGTCCGCCACGTAACCCTCGCCGGGAGCCTGCGCCATGCCCGCCTCGACCGTCGCATCCTCGCCGTTGCTGGCCATCAGGCGCAGCACGTTTCCCTCAAAAAGCCACAGATGAATGGCCTGGCAAGCCAGCATAGCCGAAGCCTTCACCGGTACCATCGCCATCACAGCGTTTAGTTCGAGGGTCGAATTCAGCGATTTTTCAAGGTCGTAAAGCTGCGACATGCGATGCAGGGAGTCGAGCAGCTGCTGGCGCGCCTGTTCCAGATCCTCCGCAGCCAGAATCGCAGGGGAAGCGAGCTGGAGCAGAGGAGCAATTTCTTCTAGCTGTTCGGGATCGAGGACATCGGAAAAGGTGAGAATCTCGAGGGCTCCGATGAGTTCGCCTGCACGCAGCAGCGGCAAGTAGGCGATCGAGGCTACGGAACGCGTAATGTGCAGGTGGGCGTAGTCCTCGCGCCGAATCGCGCTTCCCGGATAAATAGTGAGTTCCGGCGACTCGGAAAGGAGCGGAACAATGAAGGGGTTGTCGCTTTTCAGGGAATCTTGCTCGGAGGATACGTCGCCAGCCACACCGACTGCCTTCCATTCGGCTTCGCCGTCGCCCAGCCGGAAGCGGTGAACGACGCACGCGGAATCCGGAATCAGGTCGACAAGGGCTGAGGCGACAATGCTTGCGCGCGTGGCGCTATCCGGCGCGGCCAGCAGGAGTGCGCCGACCTCGGCAGCAGTATCATTGAGAGGAACCAGCATGGGCAGTCAGGTGGTTAACTTGAAACTTTGCTTGACAAGGGGGTTCGGGGATAGCGATTCTGAAGTAGCTGGAGATTAACAAGCCATCTTGTCGAAGTAAAGCAAAATCTCCGTAAGCGATTGGGGACCCGAGTGGATCTGGACATTAGAGAGAGCGGCAATATCTGCACGCTGAGACTGAAAGGGCGCTTCGTCAGCGGAGAGCCCGTCGACCAATTTGAGAGCGCGTTTCAATCCGCGCTGGCCAGCGGCCATATCTTTCTCATTCTCGATCTTGAGGCCGCGCCCTTCATGGACTCATCGGGGATTGGGTCCGTCGTGAACGCGCTTCGCATGTCTTCCAAGGTGGGCGGCAGCGCAAAACTGGTCAAGCCGTCCAACTTTGTCGCCAGGACCTTCAAGATGTGCGGAATCCTCGGCCTTTTCAGCGTCTACGAGACGGAGGCCGAAGCAGTCGCCTCCTGCAACGGCGCGTGAAAGTTCACGAGCTCGGGCCAGCTTGCGGGACGTGAGGAACATGCTGCATGCGTCGGACAGCTCCTAATTTGTGGTAAGTGAGAACGTCGCAGTTTGTTGCAGCGATCCGGCCGTCGCGGTCACTGTTACCGTGGATGTAACTGGCGGGGGAGGAGCAGGCGATGCGCTGCTGCCGCACCCGCTTAGCACGCAGAAAGTGAGCGCGCCCGCTGCGAGTATCGCCAGCATCTGAATGCGACGCCGCTTGTGCCGGCCGATCCAACACAGCGCGGCCGCAACCATAACTCCCTCGAATGGAAACAGCGGGCCGGAGCTACGGGGATCGACACTCGCGTTGGCGGATACAGTAACAGTGAGCTTTGTTGTGGCTGCAGCGCCTGAGGGCGTAACGGTTGCCGGCGAGAAACCGCACGACGCTCCGGCTTGCAATCCGGAGCAGGCGAAGGAAACTGCGGCGTTGAAGCCGTTCTGCGGCGTGACGGTTACTGTGACCGCTCCACTTTGGCCCGACGCCACGGTCAAGGCGGATGGAGCGATGGAGATGGAAAAGGTGGGAGCTGGCGCAATCCCTGTTATGGTGAGGTTGTAGTTTGGAGAAGTCGCGACAGCGAAATTCGCATCGCCGGCATACGAAGCGCTGAGCGTATAAGTACCAGCTTGGCTCAACGTCACTGACGCCGTTGCCCCGGTGCCTCCCGCCGCATACGCCGTTGTCAACGCAGTTGCCGGGGAGACCTGCGCCACCTGTTGCGGCGCGCCACCGTTCTCCGCGGCAAGTATAGACACATTTCCAGTTGGAGTCCCGTTTCCATTGCTGAGCAGCAAGACCTGCACGCTGACCGGGGCGCCGGTAATGGCAGAGGCCGGCGCATTGAGAATGAGAGCGCTAATGGGAGCAACCGGGCCTGATGCGCCCGTATGCTCGTAGGCGCCTATATCCACATTCCCATTATTAGTGCGGGGATTGCCGGCTAGGTCGATGGCCGCTACGCCATAAGCAGTGGTGCCTGCGCCGATCGCGGGGCTGGCGGGTTGCGGCGTGAAATTGCCGCTCAGGTAATTTGCAACCAATGGGTTTGCGCCCAGAACATTGCCGCTTGCGGCGCTGATGGCAGCGGTGGTGTTGACGAGATAAGTGGATGCCTGGCCTGGAGTGCCATTGAATGAGAGATTGTTGTCCCAGACCTCGTTGACGTTCTCATCCGCTGCGGAGCCAATGCCAACATCGATCAATGCATAATTATTGGGCTCGGCATTCGCGTTGTGCAGGCCTATATTGTTGACCACAACATTGTCGTGGGAACTTACAAATCCAGCGATTTCAACTTCGCCGTGACCTGTGGATGGATTCTGCGCGTCGATGTAGTTATTAAAGGCCGTATTATTGCGAATAGTTAGATAACTTGCGCCATAGCCGCCTGTAACAATCCCACCACCGCCATTGTCAAAAGATAAGTTGCTGTCGACGAGCGATTTCTGCGCATATCCTTTATAGCCGGGAGCGGGATTGTAAGTATCCAGAGTAATGCCGTTGCCGTCGTAGTGGGTGTTGGCGCCAATGTTTTGTTCCGCGTTGTTGTAGGCAATGTTATAGCGGATGATGGTATGGAATTGCACGCTGGCGCTGTCCATGGTGCTCGCGCTCCATGCATTGGAGTCGAGCGCAACCGGTTCATAGGTGTCAATTCCGGACACACCCCAGATGGATGTGTTCGACGTGTCATAGACAACGTTCCCTTCCTCGTCGAAGTAGTCCTCCATCCCGGTGCCGATGCCGGCTCCGCCCCAGCCGTAAACGATGTTATTGAAGATGCGGATGTGATGGGCTGTGCATTGAGTGACGCTGCTGCCGCTTGCGGAAATGCCGGAACCATCAATGTTCGGCGCGGCATTGCTTCCAACTACGGTAAATCCGTCGATCACGATGTAGCTTGCATTGTAAAAGTAGAAGCCCATGGTGTAGTCGGAGGAGTTAGGCGGCAGTTGAACGATGGCGGCATGCGGCGTACTTGAACGGAGGACGAAGTAGCCTGCTGGAGTATCGGCGCTACCGCTGAGCGCTTCGCCGTAGACCGATTCGGTGTAAGTGCCGGGACCAACGTTTACACACACGCCGCCAAGCGTACCCCCTTGCGCAGAAAGGAAATTGATAGCATCGGAAATGGAATACCACGGGCTCGCGCTCGATCCATTTCCCGAGTTGCTGCCCGCCTTCGAAACGTAATAGTTGGTGACGCAGGTATAAAACGGCGGAATGTTGGGAGCCGAGGGAATCGTAACTGGCGGCAGCGTAGTGGTAGTCACCGCGGCAGACGGCGCGGACGTTGCGCCTCCCGCAGCGTAGGCCTCCACCGTGTAGGTGTAGACGGTGCTGGGAGTGAGGTCGATATCGGAGTAAGCCGTCGCGGTCCCCGACGCGGTCTGCCAACCCGTGCCTGTCGGCGAACCCACCTGCACGCCGTTGCGCAGGATGTAGTATCCGGCTACGGCCGTTGTCCCGGTGCTCGCCGTCCAACTGAGATTCACCTGCGTGGCGGAGACAGCAGTCGCGATGAGTTGCGTGGGAGCTGACGGTGCGGTCTGCGCTCTCGCGAATGGATGCAGGAATGCGGCGACGCAGATCAATATGGTGAAGTCAAATGCTCTTTTCAACGTGGATTCCCTTCGAGGATCACCGCGGCCGATCCGGGAGCTATTTCCAGTTTACCGGGCCATAACTGTGGCTCGGGATGTTCGGGTGATATCCACTGCATCGCGGCTTGCGATGGCGGGTCCAGATTCACTTCGCACTCAATGTTCCTCGTGTCGCGCACGTTGGAGAGAACCACCGCGCGGCGGCCATCGTTGCGCCGGAACACCGAATAAGCATCGAAAGGCTGGCCGTTGGCGCTCACTCGCGCGCCGAGCTTGTCGCG
>Ga0302324_100019326_pt1 | contig 13384 bp, 12 predicted proteins | sample Palsa_T0_1_FD_201949 | JGI IMG/M metagenome (GOLD analysis project Ga0302324, IMG submission 201949) | Peat permafrost microbial communities from Stordalen Mire near Abisko, Sweden - Palsa_T0_1 | ecosystem: Environmental > Terrestrial > Soil > Palsa > Peat permafrost | place: Sweden: Abisko...
CTGCTGAAAGCACGCCGCGGAGAGGTGGCAGAGCGGCTGAATGCGGCGGTTTGCTAAACCGTTGTAGGGGCCAAAACTCCTACCGGGGGTTCGAATCCCCCCCTCTCCGCCAGAATATAGAAACAAAAGACTTACACCTTTGTTACTCAGCGTGTTACTTTTTCCTGGACTTTCCCCCACCGCATAGTGTAATCAGAGTTTGAGGCAATCTGGCATGTCTGCACGCACTGTCACGCTCGAGCTCCGAATCAAGCTGGCGGATGGAAGACACCCTTTCGTTCCTGCAGTCATTACTGCCAACGGGCGTATCAAGCCTTTTGTGGGATTGGTGAGCGGAAAAGAAGAGCAGCACAAGGAAGGCAGCTATTACCTCCGGTGGCGTGAGAACGGCCGCCAGCCTAGAGATTGTGTCGGCAGGGACCCCCAGATCGCTCTCACCAAGATGCAGCGAAAGGAACAAGTCCTTAAGTCTCTCTCGCTAGGGCTGAAGATCGAGGATGGTGGCGACCTCAAATCCCCCGTCGCACTCGTCGATGCGGTTACCGAGTACATGGCAGAACTTCGTGCAAAGGGACGAGCGCGCAAGACACTTAGTGCGTACGAGCTCGTACTCAATCGATTCATGGAATCCTGTCCTGTGAAGCACGTCGCCGCAGTTGGACGCCCTGAAATTATGGCCTTCATGACTTGCTGTCGCGAAAGGTTTAAATTATCACGCCGTTCGATTCGCAACGCCGTCGACCTCGTGACATTCTTCCTCGCAGCAAACGGTGTAACCGGCCTATTCAACAAGGGTGAAAAACCTAAATTCACAAAAAAGAAGCCGGAGCGGTATACACCAGGCCAATTAGAAGCGATTTATGCCGCATCCCCTCCCGATGACAAGCTCCTCTGGCAGTTCTTCGCAAAAACCGGTATGCGCGAACATGAGGTAGCTTGTGCGATGTACTCCGACATCGGCTACACGTCGAAGACCAAGACCATAAGAGTTACTGATAAACCGGGCCTTTCTTTCCATCCGAAGGATTACGAAGAACGTGTGATCCCCATACCTGACTCTTTGGCAAAAGCTATCGCAGCGCGCCGTTCTGCAGCAAAAAGCAAGCTAATTTTTCCGAACAAGGATAACCGGCCGGACGGCCACTTTCTCAAGAAGTTAAAGCGCGCCGCAAGAAAAGCACAGCTGGACTGCAAGGTGTTCTTGCACAAGTTCCGAGTGACATTTGCATGCAACCATCATCTCAACGGAGTCCCTGCTCGAACCATTCAAGCATGGCTTGGACATTCGGATTTGGAGACTACCCTGGACTATCTTGCGGCTGAGGACATACAAGATGAACGCATCCGCGAACTCGTGAACAGTGACGAGCCGATGAACAACTCAACAGGGAATGCGACAAAGAGGTCCAGATTGCCAGTCATTCCGCGCGTCCAGCGTGCCGCAGCTCGCGGTGCACGCTGAATTCGAAATGAAAGTCGTCCTAATCAATCGTGCTTGGCTCCCATATTCTTAATCGTGCGCTTTCCCGTTTGGCTGATGCTTGTCTCGTTAAGCTGCAGCTCCTCTTTCGCGGAGCCAAATGGTGACGACGGCAGGTTCGAAGCGGACTGCCGTCCCGAGCCGGACACTCGGCAATGAGCCCAATTTACTCCAACGGTATACTGTTTTTTCGGAGACGTTTAGCAACGCTGCTAGTTCCTCGGCTGTCAGCAACTCCCGGCGATTTTCTAGTTCTTTCAGCGTAGCCATAAGTTCGTGCTCCATCTACAGGCGATGTTCAGGTGCGATCAATTCGCCCGGTACCGTTTTGGGTTTTTCATGATGATACTATACATATAGCACCATGAAATTACAAGCCCATTTTTGCTGCAGTTGAACACTATTCCGGGAAAGGCCATGCAGACTGGGGCTGCAAAACGGTGGCAGAACATTGGCTCTGCGTCTGGGTCAACCAATCAAAGACGTTGCGCTTCCAGAAGTATGGTTCGACTTTGGGTGCCCAGCTTACTGAGAAACTCAGGACACCGCGGCCCCACGCAAATCACAATCCTGACGTTCCGATTCCCAAGACCTCCTGAGCGAACATAATCTCCGCCCTGATAAGGGCGAGGTCGGTGGTTCAAGTCCACCCAGGCCCACCATAAATCCCCAATAAATACGCGGCTTTTCTCACTTTTCCCTTCTTAGGGCCTGCTCCGAAAAGGCGATTTGCCAAAAATTTGCCAAAAGTTCGGGGTGTCACAATACGCGCGCTCGGTGATGGAGGATAACCGCCGCCAAAATGAACGTGTCGAAATGATGTCTCGTATGGGTCGAATTGTCCCTAATCTCTGAAGTCACCCGATATGTTTTGAATGATTTACGGCGCCCTGATTTGCGCCAATTGACCTTATTTGCAGTCTGTAGTGAACCAAAGCGGCGTCTCCGAAAGCCACTGATTTGCCAAATCTAAACGGCGTTTCAGAAATCTGCCGTTTTCAATAAGTCTCCCACAAATCTTTGGTCACACTTTTGCGCATCACATGCCGCTCTCTGCATTAGCCTTCCCTCATTGAGAGCTTCGAGTGCGCACCGATTACCAATGCTCGCCTATCGAACCCGGAAACACCATCACCACCGACAAGAAGAGGCCTGTCCCGCTTGAATTCAGCCGAGTGTGCAATATTGCACAGTGGAATTTTGCGACTGTATGTAGCATCAGCCACCTCTGGATATTTACGTTTGGGCGAGATTGTCAAAGGAGACGCGCTGATGCCGGCAAGTTATACGATCTACCGGTCAGTCCTCCTCTCAGCAATTTCTTTCTTCGTAGTCGCTGTCGCTCCTTGCCAGACCCAGGACACGGCGAAAGACAAGGCCTCGCAGTCCTCTCCATCGAATGTCCACCCACAAGTGGCAGCCACCTCAGCCGCTCCTGCAGAGGCTCAGACGGCCTCCTCGTCCAAATATGTAGGAGCGGAAACATGTAAGACGTGCCACGAAAAAATCTACGAAGGCTGGGAGAAAACCCCCCACTGGAAGACCACACTCGACACAAAAGGTGGACCGTCGCATCAAGGCTGCGAAGGATGTCACGGCCCGGGAGCGGATCACGTCGCCGGCGGTGGAGACGTTTCAAAGATCTTCACCTTCAAAAATGCTTCGACGAAAGAAATCAATAACCGCTGCATGACGTGCCATGTCGGCGGCACGCAGCACATGAATGCGATCAATTCGCTGCATACCCAAAACAACGTGAGTTGCATCTCCTGCCATTCTCCGCACGACGCGAAAACAAAAGAATTCCTTCTGGTGAAGGCGCAGCCGGAGCTTTGCTACAGCTGCCATTTACAGCAGAAATCCCAGTTTGAGATGCCGTTTCACCATCGCGTGAATGAGGGGCTGGTGAAGTGTTCCGATTGTCACAACCCGCATGGAACCGTGGGCGCGAAGCAAGTGCGTACCTCGGCAACGCAGGATGCCATGTGCTTTACCTGCCATACCGACAAGCAGGGTCCATTCGTTTTCGAGCACGCGCCGGTGAAGGTCGAAGGTTGCCAATCCTGCCATGTACCGCACGGTGGAGCGAATGTGCATATGCTGCGCGTAAGCGACGTAAATCTGCTCTGCCTGCAGTGCCATACCAATTCCCTGGCCAATGCTAAAACTGGAGCAGCCCCGGGAACGCCTTCCTTCCACAGTCAGCAAACATTCTTTAAGTCGTGCACGCTGTGCCACAGCCAGATTCACGGGTCTAATTTCGACGAAACCTTTTTCAAATAGACAATGCTATGACTGCCTTTCACACAACCCGCAACCAGCAGTTTCGAACGAAGTCAGGAAACGCGCGCTGGCAAACTGCTGTGGAATTGCAGACTGCTCGATGGCTCGTTATCTTTCAAGCCTTTCTGATATTTCTCTTGGCGTCAACGGCAGTGCGAGCACAGGGCACAACGGAAGAGGCGCCAGGGAAGGATTCGGGAAATTACAACATCCAGCAATCCATCGAAGCGGGATACCGCAGCACCTACATCAATGGGAACATCAACACCTACGATACCTTCATCAACCTTGGCTCTGGATTTCGACTGTTCGATTACACGCTGGATATGCGCTCGAAGGACCATAGTGGGCTATTTTTCGACAATCTTAGCTTCAGTAACTTTGGATACGGCGGCGATCCCAACGATGTGACGCGCCTGCGCATCGAAAAAAACAAATACTACGATTTTCGCGTGCTTTTCCGCCGCGACAAGAACTTTTGGGACTACAACCTGCTGGCAAATCCGTTGAATCCGGCGGTTTCGAATCCATCCATCGCGATTGCAACTTCCCCGCATTCCCTGGACCTCGTTCGCCGCATGCAGGACTACAACTTGACGCTGATGCCGCAATCCCGCGTGCGCGTTCGCCTGGGTTATTCGCGCAATCGCGATGAAGGCCCCGGGTTTTTCACAACCGATGGCGGAACAATTCCTCAGTTCAATCAAACGTACAGCTACACCACGAACTCTTATCGCGCGGGAGTGGATTTCCATATCTTGCCGCGAACCACGATCTCGTACGACCAGTTCCTGAGCTATTTTAAGCAGGACAACGTCATTACCGACCATCCGCAGAACAGCGGGTTTCAACTTGCGGATGGTACTCCTGTGGATTTGGGAATTATCTGGAGCACTGTCGGCCCCGTCGAGATTTTGCCGTGTGCCGCTCCCATCGTCACCGCACCAAACATCGTCAACCCGGCATGCAATGGGTATCTTTCTTACAGCCAGGCTGGGAATCCGCGCAATTTCATGCCTACTGAACGGTTGAGCTTCGAATCGAACTACTTCAAAAACTTTGAAACCGCGGGCTCTATCGGATATAGCACGGCCAACAACTCCGTCCCGGACTTCAACGAAATCGTGAACGACTTCACTTCCCGTACGGGCAGCCGGGGCAGCACTGCCAGCGGCCCTGCCGACACGAAACGCGTCTCCGTGAATGCCGACTGGTCAGGGGTCTATTCGATAACGGAAAAGTTTCGCATTGTGGATCAGTTTCGCTACGACAACTGGCGCACTCCAGGACTTTGGGACTCTTCGGAAACGAATATCTTCGGCCAAATGCAGCCAGGACTTGCGGGGCTTGCTCAGCCGCAAGCAATATTCAACACCGCCACGTTTCTCGCGCAGTGCCCCGCGCCGTACACGGCGGTTACTTGCCCGGCGCATGCCGCCAATTCCGCGGCGGATGCGATCAACGGCCCCACTTCCACATTTCTCGGCCAGAATCTGAAGTCCAACACCATCGAACTGCAATACGATCTCGCCAGTCGCTTCACCGCTCGCATTGGATATGTATACACCGACCGCACTATCGCAGATTTCAGCGCTACGTTCATTTCGGGCGAAACCTATTTCCCCGGGGGCGCGGGTGGAACACCCGCAAATGACTTTCTCGCCGCGCGCGGCGCTTGCGCCGTACCGGCGGTTTGTACGCCTACAGTTGATCCTGCGACCGGCGACCTCATCTCGCTCACGTTTTCCGGTCCCGCCGCCGGGAACGATACGGCTCGCAACCTTACAGGAATTCATGAGCAGACCGCGCTCGTCGGATTTGTCGCACGTCCCATTGATGCGCTGCGAATTACAGGAGATTTTCAATTCGGATCCAATGATTATTCCTTCACGCGCATCAGTCCCCGGCAAGTGCAAAGCTATAAGGTGCACGCCAGCTATAAGCCACGCGCGTGGATTGACCTGGAAGGCGCGCTCGACATTCACGAAAACCGCGACAACGTGGCGACCGTAAACGACCTAGAGCATGGCCGGAGCTACAGCTTCGTAACCACCCTCATGCCCGGCTCCAAACTATTCTTTGATCTCGGGTACACCTACACCGACATCTACAACGCCGCGCAGATCTGCTACTACGCCAACGCGAATGGACCGGCCCCAGTAACGCAGTGTCCCGCGAGCCTCGGCTATGCCCCGGCTGCAAATTCGGGCTTAGGGGCGTATTCGAGCAAACAGCACTTCGCCTATGCAGGTGTCCTGTGGAAACCTGTCAAGCGTGTGACTCTTGGTCTCGGCTATGCGGGAACGTTTGTGGGAGGAAGCACTCTCGGAATCGACGCGCTGCAAGTACCGGGGACGCTAGCCTTCAGCTACCAGAAGCCGTACGTGCGGATCATTCTCGATGTCTATAAAGGTCTCAGCTACCGCATGACCTGGAACTACTACGGTTACAACGGTCGCGGGCAACCTTCGAATGCAATCGCCGGCTTGGCCGCTATTCCGATTCAAGACTTTGACGGCAGCACAGCCGAATTCGCCCTTCGGTATACGTTCTGAAATTGATTATGAGAATGCGTGTCACGAGTTTCGAGAACCAACGACTGGGATTTTCGAACCGTACCAAACCAATTGCCAGTCGAATGGAGATCAAAAATGAAGATTAACGCTTTGAGATTCTTTTCTGCCGCAGCCATCCTAACTCTTCTCGGCGTGTGCGCCTCATCGAGCCTCGCGCAAGATGCCCCGGCAACCTACAAAGCGAAGTGCGCCGGTTGTCACGGTGCGGACGGAAAAGGCAATCCAGCAATGGTTAAGTCACTTGGCGTTCGCGACTTTTCTTCATCGGAAGTGCAAAAAGAGACCGACACGGAACTGATCGGCATAATCCAGAATGGAAAGAACAAAATGCCTAGCTATGCGAAGAGCCTCAAGGCTGACCAGATCAAAGGTATGGTCGCCTACATTCGTGATCTGGCAAAAAAGTAATCGGTGAGCAGTTCGTGGGTCATTCCACTGCAGTTCTTTTTATGAGAATGCTTGGTCGGTAGGAGTCGTAATGGGAGTGACTGGAATCCTCATCGCATTAATTGCACTAACAATTGTTTTGGCTGCGGCATTTCTAGTGCGTCCCGCGATCACTGCGGGAATTGCGGGCAAAATTCTGGCCTTCGCGGCCCTGTGTGTTCTTCCAGCTCTGTGTATCGCTATGGGCATGTCCTTTCACATGCAGCGTTCGGAACAAACGAAATTCTGCATTTCGTGCCACAGCATGGAAGCTTATGGAAAAAGTCTATACGTTGATGATGCGAAGCACATACCAGCGCAGCACTTTCAGAACCACCGAGTCCCGCCTGATACGGCATGTTATTCATGCCACACGGACTACACCATCTTCGGTCCTTTCAAGGACAAACTCGATGGCGTAAAACGCATTTACTTGCAGTATGTGAGCACACCGCCGAACCCAATCACAATACCCGGTGGATTTAAAAACGCTCAGTGTTTGCACTGCCATCTGGGCGCTCGTGCTTTTCAAGACAACCCGGTCCACGCCACCATCATGGATACGCTCACATCCAATCAGATGTCATGCCTAACCAGCGGCTGTCACGATACCGCGCACGACGTGGCGAACATCAGCCACGAGAAAGTGTGGAAGCCCGGGACATGAAATTCAATCAAACCAGCATGGGGCAGTTCTTTCGGGCTGCGAGTGTCCTGATTATTCTGGGCCTGCTCGTGGAAATTGTGAGCCTGCTTTGGTTTCACCCTCTTTCGTTTGTGCTCTTTGCCTTTCTGGGCGCCATCCTGATAGGCCTCGGAATTGTGGTGTACCTAGCTTCGCTGGTGTTCGCCCCAATTCCACTCTCCGGGAATCGCGAATGAGATTCGCGGCCCACTAGTCGGAGGTGTGCGCTTTTGAACAGTCGTCGGGTACAAGTCCGCATAATATCTCGTCCCAAGATGTAGAGAACCTCAAAGAGGCACAGATAATGGCGATGCGCTCAGGTATTTATATCGTTCCAACCAACGAGTGGTACATCGAACGGACTGTCTGGTTAATCGCCGGAGTCGTGCTGTTGGTCAGCACTGCCATGGCTCTGTTGGTGAATCGCCTGTGGATCCTGGGGGTAACCGCAACCGGACTCGTTTCCATTAACGTGGCCTTGACAGGATTTTGCCCAATCGGCAGCGTGTTGTGCCGTCTTGGCTTTCGTCCCATGCTAGGCGCGAAGACCTCCACGCTTTCGAAGCTGTACTTCATGCAAATCGACAAGTGGTACCTTGAGCGGCGCATCTATCTTTTCGTTGGCATCAACATCTCCACCGCTTCCTTGCTCGTCCTCTTTTTCAGCGCATGGGTGACGCTGTTTACGATCTTCGTTGGCGGGGCCATGGTGTGGTTCGCCGCCACCGGTTTCTGCGTAATGGCCAACGGGCTTTACTGGCTGGGCGCGGAGCCGCGCCTGAACCCCGAATCGTTGCCTTCTGGTAGCTGCATTGAATGTCCAAAATCGGGAGAGTGTCTTGGTGGACATGCAATCTTGGCCCGAGGAGCCAGCACAGGGCTTATTGAGCCATCGTTATCTTCTCCCGTTACTCATTCTTACTCACTGTCACCGCTTTCCGAGCACCACAATTAGCATGACCCATGCGTGACTAGTCTCAGGCCGGTGTTGACGCTTTTCGGAGACGAGGATGAAATCAGACCGACGCGCGATCCCACAAAAACTACGCGGTGTGCGTCGCGACGGTTTCTTTGGTATGAGCCGCGTAGGATGTTTCCAGAAAATCTTGGGGAACGATGTTTAGCCCGCTCATGGATTCCGGTCGACTCCTCGAGACCATCGATGAGCGCCTTTTGCGGGTCGGTGTCAATCGACGCGCCTTTCTGCAGTTCTGCACATCTCTGATGGTTGCCGCACCTTTTGGTCTCCCGATTACCGATAAGCAGACGCCAGAAGAAGTTGCCCGCGGACTGGGAAAAGTGATTCGCCCGCCGGTCATTTGGTTGGCATTTCAGGACTGCACCGGCTGCACGGAAACGCTGCTCGCGAGTTCCCACCCAGACTTGAGCGATTTGCTTTTCAATGTCATCTCGCTGGAATACCACGAGACCTTAATGGCCGGTTCGGGAATGCAGGCGAAAGCAGTATTGGCAGAGGCAATCCGCAATCACGCGGGAAAATACATTCTGGTTGTTGAGGGATCCATCCCGACTCGTGACAAAGGCATTTACATGAAAGTCGGCGGGCGCACCGCCATGGACGTGCTGGAGGACGTCGGCGGCAAAGCGGCCGCCATCGTTGCCATCGGCTCATGCGCTTCCTGGGGCGGGATTCCTTCGGCCGATCCAGATCCCACTGGCGCGGTTGGCGTTGCCGATCTGATGCCCAAAAAAACAATCGTAAACATCCCGGGGTGTCCGCCTAATCCGTACACTCTGCTCGGCGTAATTCTGCAATATGCCGATTCTGGCACGCTGCCAGAATTGGATGAAGAGAGGCGGCCGAAATTCGCCTTTGACCGCAACATCCATGAGCATTGCCCGCGAAGGGCGCACTTCGATGCGGGCCGCTTTGTAAAACAATTTGGTGATGCCGGCCACCGCGAGGGTTGGTGCCTGTACGAGATGGGCTGCAAAGGACCAGACACACACGCGGGGTGTTCGACGCGACATTTTAATGACATCCCCGACGTGTGGCCCATTGGTATTGGAGCACCGTGTATCGGTTGCACGGAAAAAAGCATCGCGTTTCGAGTGCCAATGTTTCAAGTGGTTCAAATTCATACGCCAGCCAATCCTCCCGATAATTACGCTCCGATTCACGCCCCACAAGGAATGATCAGTCCGTTGGCGACCGGTTTAGTTGGATTGGCCGCAGGTGCGCTGCTGGGAGCAGGCTTCGTGGCCTCAAGGAAGTTTTCGAATGTGCGTGGGAGTCAAAGCTTGCCAGGGTCAGAATCGTCTGCCGATCTTATGCCCCCGTCCGAAGCCGGCCAGGACGCTGGACCGAAGGAATCCGAATGAGTGGCGGCATCACTCGCCGACAGGCGCTTCTAGGAATGTTCGGTGCCGGGACGACGATTGCCGCGACGATCATTCGTCCGGCAAGCGCCGCCGAGGAGCATCCAGCACACCCAGTGGCGCCACTGGATGCGGTGGCGATGCTCTATGACAGCACCATTTGCACGGGATGCAAGGCCTGCATGGTGGCCTGCAGCGAGGCCAACGGCTTGCCGCCCGACACGTCTCTGTCGAACGGTCTGTGGCAGATGCCATCACAACTAAACTCGAAGACAAAGAACATCATCGAGCTTTATAAGGAACCGGACGGCCCGGAGTTCGCGTACGTCAAACGGCAGTGCATGCATTGCCTCGATCCGGCGTGTGTGACGGGTTGTCCCTTCGGAGCCTTAAAGAAAAACGAATGGGGCGCGGTTACCTGGGAGAGTTCACTTTGCATCGGTTGCAGATATTGCGAAGTTGCCTGCCCATTTGATGTTCCTAAATTTGAGTGGGACAAATGGAATCCCAAGATCGTCAAGTGCGAGTTCTGTTTCGACCAGCGGTTGCTTGAGAATCGGGAGCCGGCCTGCACGGCGGTTTGCCCTACGGGATCGGTCATTTTCGGCAAACGCGTGGACCTGCTGGCCAAGGCGAAAGAGCGTATCGCTGGCTCTCCAAATAAATATTTCGAAGATCGCGTGTACGGAGAACATGAGGCTGGTGGAACTCAAGTTCTGTATCTTTCCAGCGTTTCCTTTGAAAAGATTGGCCTCCCAAAACTTAGCTCGACTTCACTCGGCCACTATGGCACCAAAGTGACATCTGTGATTTACAAATGGTTTAGCGGACCAATTGTCCTGGCGGGAATTCTGGGGGCAGTGATCCGGAGAAATTGGAAACGTCATGAAACGGAGAGGCCAGAGCGCGAGAAACGAACTGGATTTCCCGATCAATTATGAGTACCCAGGACAGAACCGGAACAAATCTCATCAACCATTGGCAGCGTGGCGTCCCCGCATATTCCGCGCCTCTAATTACGCCGACGTTTCTCGCTTTGGCGGCACTAACAGCGGTCGGCTTCGCCTTGGCTGGCGTGAGGCTATTCTCTCCACTGGGTCGCTTTGCCGGTATGAACGATGAATACGCCTGGGGCATCTGGAAAACCTTCAACGTCATGACCCTGACTGCTTTGGGTTCCGGACCGCTTGCCCTAGGCATAGCCGCCTGGGTTTTTAACCGGCAAAAGCTACACGTGGTAATGCGGACTGCCCTTGTTTCGGGTTTTCTCTTTTATGCCACTGGGCTCATGGCCTTGGGCTTTGACGTGGGGCGCCCTTGGAATTTTTGGAATGCCGCTCTTCCTTGGAGATGGAATGCGGAATCGGCGATGCTTGAAATCGGCATATGCATGCCGCTCTACGTTGCAATCTTTCTATCCTTTGAAATTCTTCCCATATTCCTGGAACGGTTTTACTACACCAGCGGCGAGAGGACTCGCGCAGTCCTTCGCCGTGTCGCGCCCCTATTGCGTCGTATCTATCCCTTTATGCTTATTGGAGCCTATCTACTTCCACTCATGCATCAATCCTCATTGGGAGGATTGCTGCTCCTGGCCGGCGATAAAATACATCCGTTATGGCAGACGCCGTTCCTTCCGCTACTCTACCTTCTGGCAGCAGGATTGTGCGGAATTGGTTTCGTCATCTTTCTACTGCTGTTGGCCTGCCTTCGCTACTCGCGACCGCTGGACCTTGGCATCCTAGACGAGTTGGGCAGACTTCTGTGTGCGGCCTGTTTTCTTTTCCTGGCGGTTCGGGCGATTGATCTGATTTGGCGTGGACAGCTGCACGCTGCCTTTGCGTTTGACCGGATGAGTATCATTTTCCTCGTCGAAACGGCGCTCATCACCATCCCGGCATTTGCCCTCCTCTTCAACGCAGTTCGCCAGACACCCCGCAGCCTGCTCAAAGTGGCCACACTCGCCTGTTTGGGCGGGATGTACTACCGTTTCGTGCCCACTACCGTCGCATTTCACCCTGAGCGCCAGCGCGGCTATTTCCCCACGCTGCCCGAGTTGTTGATGGCCGGCGCATACATCTCGTTGGCATTTCTATGTTTCGGACTGGCGGTAAAATTTTTCGCGGTTCTGCCCGGAGACACGCATGGTTGGAAGAACAAGTTTAGGGTCATCCGCCTGCCCCAATGGCCTTGGACGCGCCACCATGATATCCGTTCCGAGAGCCGCCCGAATACCAATCCAGAAGGAGAACCAGCATGACGCGTGTTTCCATCGATCCGGTCACGCGCATTGAAGGACACCTGCGCATTGATGTCGAAGTGGATGGCGGCGCGGTTCAGAAGGCCTGGGCCAGCTGCACCATGTGGCGTGGAATTGAGACGATTTTGCGCGGACGTGATGCCCGCGAAGGCTGGGTTTTTGCGCAGCGCTTCTGCGGAGTTTGCACCACTGTTCACGCCATCGCTTCGGTGCGCGCAGTCGAGGATGCATTGCAACTCGAGATTCCCGCAAACGCCCAGTACATTCGCAACCTGATCCTCATCGCCCACGCACTACACGATCACATCGTACATTTCTATCATCTGTCGATTTTGGATTGGGTGGACATTACCGCCATTCCGAAGGCCGACGCCGCACGTGCCGCCTCACTGGCAGACGGCTATTCCGCTTGGACGGGAAATTCCCGTGCCAAACTCGAAGAAGTTCAGAACAAAGTGAATGGCCTTGTGGGGGGCGGCCAGTTGGGGATTTTTTCTCACGGTTACTGGGGCCACTCGGCAATGCACTTGAGCCCGGAAATGAATCTGATTTTTTTCGCGCACTATTTGGAGGCTTTGGAATTTCAACGCAAGGCGTGTCAGGTCGTGGGTATTCTCGGTGGCAAAACGCCACACATCCAAAACATGGCTGTGGGCGGAGTAATGAACGCGATCAATCTGAACAGTCTTGCGACCATGAATATGGATCGCCTTGGCACTTTGCAATCTCTACTTCTAGACCTTATACCGTTTGTTCAGCAAGCGTACTTCGTGGACACTTGCCTGCTCGCCGCCTCCTACCCGGAGTGGTTTCACTATGGGCGTGGGGTTGCGAATTACCTGGCAGTCCCCGACCTTCCACTGGACGCCAAGGCCACCCAGTTCGCACTTCCCGGGGGAGTAATTGTGGATGGCAGCCTGGGATCTGTCCTGCCGATCCACGATTGGCGAGACGAAAAGTTCCGCGACTCGGTTGCCGAGGATGTCACCCACGCCTGGTACCGAGGCGATGGAGCACTGCCACCTTGGAAAGGCAAGACCGAACCGGACTACACTGACTTCCAGGAAAACGGCAAATATACCTGGGTAAAAGCTCCTCGCTATAACGGTCGACCAATGCAGGTCGGTCCGCTATCAAACATTCTTGTCGGCTATGCCACTGGCCATTCGCTCACGCGTAAGTGGACCGACGCATCGTTCAACAAAATTTCAGCTGTTCATGGTTCGAAGACGACGCCCGAAGATCTGCAATCAACGATGGGGCGGCATCTTGCCCGTGGAATTCGCTCATCCATGCTCTGCGATCTTGCGCTTGAACACTGGCAGTTGCTCGCA
>Ga0302324_100019327_pt1 | contig 13383 bp, 10 predicted proteins | sample Palsa_T0_1_FD_201949 | JGI IMG/M metagenome (GOLD analysis project Ga0302324, IMG submission 201949) | Peat permafrost microbial communities from Stordalen Mire near Abisko, Sweden - Palsa_T0_1 | ecosystem: Environmental > Terrestrial > Soil > Palsa > Peat permafrost | place: Sweden: Abisko...
CGGGTGCCGGCGGTGTGCCGTGTGCCGGCCCTTCGCGCCTTCACCCTGATTGAACTGCTGGTGGTCATCGCCATTATCAGTATTTTGGCGGCGATGCTGCTGCCGGTTCTCGGTTCCGCCAAGGAAGGCGCGCAGCGGACCGCCTGCAAGAGCAATATGCACCAGGCCATCCTGGCCATCATCATTTATGCCGATGACAATAACCAATATCTCCCGCCTTGCCGCGACAATGACGATCAATCGCATCTCATCCGCATCGCCAACACAGCCTTCACCAATATCGTATTCTATTCCGGCAATTCAAATATCCTGCTCTGCCCCAATTTCCGCTTTGGCAGCTTCATTCCTTACGATCCCGAATGGGGTTACCTCATCGGTTACAACTACTGCGGCGATGTCAATACTAATACGTGGGATTACTCCAATCCCGACGCCTGGTGGTCCCCCGTCAAGGCGACTGAAAATGGCACCAATGTCATCCTGACCGATTGCAATATGTTTGGCGACGGCCTGGTTATCGTGACGCACCGCAAGAACGGCGGCCTCTACGATTCCAAGAATCAGGGGTGTTCCATCGTGGAAAGTCTGCCTTACGTGAACGAGACACCGGCGGAACTTGGCTCGGAAGGGGGCAACGTCGGCCATCTCGACGGTTCAGTTCTGTGGCGGCCGATTCGCCAGATGAAAACGCATTACGCCTCCTCCTACCTCGGCTATTTCGCCGATTGGTAACCCGGATAGTCACGCTGCTTGCGCGGTCGGAATGTCCTCGATGCGCGTAATATGGAGCAGAGCGCATTCGGCGCAATGGACGGCAAACCCGGCGGCGCTTAACTCGATGCCGATTTCAAAAGCGCTGTGTTTGACCCAGGCCATGTCGTGATTGGTGATGTCGAACGTCTTGCCGTCCGAGAGACAGACGCGAAATGGTTTGAACGGCTGCGCGTTCATGCGTTCCCGAAGCATCGGAGCGGTTATCATGTTTTGAGTTTATCCCCTGCCGGGGTCGGTTTCAAGTGAGAATGTTTTTCATGCCTGGCCTGCACGACCGCAGGCAAGCGGGCAGTCACGCTGCTCAAGGTTGGTCGCGTTGGCCCAGGCGGCGAATCCATAAGTTCCGGTAACGAACCGGATTGGCATTGTGCTCCTGCAATTCGATGAAGACCTCGGGCGGATGCGGCGCGGGATATTTCGAGAGCGTGCTCCAAGGCACCACGGAATTGATGCCGTCCGTGCAGCCGAGGAATTCGTAATGGTTCTGCGCCACGACTCCGTTATGCAGCACCGTCGCGCAGGCTTTCTTGATTAAATTGCCCTTTTCGTCCCAGCGCGGCGATTCAAAAATGATGTCGTAAGTCTGCCATTCGCCCGGCGGCTTGCTGGCGTTGGCCAGCGGCGGCGACTGGCCGTAAATGGCGGCCGCCTGGCCGTCGGGGTAGGTCTTGGCTTTAAAAGAATCGAGCACCTGCACTTCATACATGCCGTTAATGAGAATGCCGCTGTTGCCGCGTCCCTGGCCGCTGCCCGTGGCCGGAAGAGGCGAAGCCCATTCGACGTGCAATTGAAAATCCGCCCATCGACCGCGCGTGCGAATGCCTCCGCCACGGGTGACTTCCATATAACCATCCTGAACTTTCCAGTCCGCGACCCCGCCCCGGCTGTTTTGCCATTTCGAGAGGTCCAGGCCATTAAACAGCACTTCCGCGTCGGATGGCGGCGGAGCGTTCTGGCTGAACGAGGCGCCCGGCGTCACCACCGGCGGCTGTGGGCGGTCCGGATCATGGACGTGCCATTGGGCGCCGGGAAGCATCGGCGTGTCCCGGAAGCCTTCGATTTGATTGATCTCGGGGTCCATGCCAAAGGCGGGCAGACGCAGGGCCAGGGCGGCCCAACATGGGAAAAAAAGACGGATGAATGTTTTCATTCTCATAGGCTAATCATTTATGAATGCTGGCACGAGCATTACCCGCACATTAAGGCATCGTCCGCAGTTTGGCATGTAATGCAAATGCGCGATAGGCTGCCAAGGGGATATTCTTCCATGGAAAACATAGTCGCAAAACGCCCAATATTCACTTAGGTTTCCAATATGGCCAGGACATTTAACTCACTGATTCTGTGGATCGGTTTCGGAGTATTCGCAGCGGTGCTTTTGCCAGCCTCGCCTGCGCAAGAAAGCGACAAGCCCCTGTATCTCGATCCCAATCAGCCAGTCGAGAAGCGCACCTTGGACCTCATTTCGCGGCTGACGCTGGAGGAAAAGGCCATCCTTCTCAATCATAACGGTCCCGACGTGGAGCGCCTGGGGATCAGGGCCGATAAATGGAACCAGTGTCTCCACGGCGTCTGCTGGGACCGCCCGACAACGATGTTTCCAGTTTCAATCGCCATGGCCGCCACCTGGAATCCTGCTCGAGTACATGAGGTCGCCACGGCCATTTCCGATGAGGCCCGGGCCATTTATAATCTTTGGCATCAGCAGCCAAACATCGGAGCACAACACAAGGGCCTGATCTATCGCGCTCCCGTCATCAACATCAGTCGCAATCCCTATTGGGGCCGCATTGACGAGTGCTATGGGGAAGATCCGTTCCTGACGGGCCGCATCGGTGTGGCTTTCGTCCAGGGATTGCAGGGGAACGATCCCAAGTACCTGAAGCTGGTGTCCACACTGAAACACTACGCCGTGAACAATGTTGAAAAAGATCGTCAAAAGCTCTCGGCCAAAGTGAGCGAGCGGATGCTCTACGAGTATTGGCTGCCGCATTTCCGGGATTGCATTGTCGAAGGCCGCGCCCAGTCGGTCATGGCCTCCTACAACGCCATCAACGGCGTCCCCAGCAATATCAATCCGTTATTGTTGACGGACATCCTTAAGCAGCAGTGGGGGTTTGAGGGCTTTGTCGTTTCCGACCTTGGCGGTGTCAATACCATGGTCAAGGGCCACATGCAGGGGAAAATGAGTTATGAAGAAGCTGTCGCCCAGTCGCTCAAAGCGGGGTGTGACTTCTCCGACGACGAATACATGAAATACATTCCAGCCGCGGTCCAGGAGGGATTACTGCCCGAGGCGCGATTGAACGACGCGCTTTATCGCGTGCTGCATGAACGCATCCGCCTCGGCGAATTCGATCCGCCGGAGTCGGTTCCCTACAGCCGTCTTGCTCCCGATGTGATTTGCAGTGCCGCACACCGCGCGCTGGCTTTGGAGACGGCCCGCGAAGCTATTGTGCTGCTGAAAAACCAGGATGGTTTTTTGCCGTTGGATAAAATCAAATTAAAGCGGATCGCGGTGATCGGCCCTCACGCCGCGATATTCACAGCCGGCGCCTATAGCGGCCAGCCCGACCGCCCGGTCAACCCGCTGCAAGGTCTCAAGAACCGCGCGGCCCCGGGCCTTGAGATTCTTTACGCCAAAGGCTGCGAAATTGCGCCAAGGTCAAACAGAAGGATTATCGGCGCCGATTCCATGCCGGAGGCCGACGACGACGAAACCGCGCTGATCAAGGCCGCCGCCGATGCCGCCCGGCAAGCTGATGTGGCCATTGTCTTTGCGGGCACGACCGAGGCCGTCGAAACCGAGGGAAGAGACCGCACCAGCCTAGCGTTGCCGGGCCGGCAGGAAGAGCTGATCGAGGCGGTCTGCGCGGCCAATCCAAAGACCGTGGTCGTATTGTTGAATGCCGGTCCGCTGACGATCCCGTGGGTCAAGGAGCACGTTCCGGCCATCATGGAAGCCTGGTGGAATGGCGTCGAGGGCGGCGATGCCATCGCCGACGTGATTTTCGGCGATTACAACCCGGCTGGCCGCCTGCCGTTGACCGTTTATGCGTCCGAGGGCCAGGTCCCACCGCAGGATGAATACGATATTACGAAAGGGTTCACTTATATGTACATCCGAGGCGAGCCCCTCTTCGCGTTCGGCCACGGCCTGAGCTACACGAAATTTAAGTATGGCAAGCTGAAGTTGTCAAGCAAACGCATCGCGCCTGACGGCCAGCTTACCGCCACCATTGACATTACGAACACCGGCCCGCGTGATGGGGACGAAGTCGTCCAGCTTTACGTGCATGAGATTGAGCCTTGCGTAAAGCGTCCTGCCGAAGAACTGCGCGGCTTCCAGCGGATTCACCTCAAACTCGGCGAAACCCGAAAGGTCACGCTCACAGTTCCCGGCGAGAAGCTGGCGTTCTACGACGAGAACATTCACGGTTTTCGCGTCAATCCTGGGCAGTTCCAAATCCTGGTCGGGGCCGCCTCGGACGACATTCGCGCCAAAGCCGGCTTCGAGGTGGCTTTAAAGTAACTACACCGATTGCCCGGCATAGGGCATTAGTCGCGCCGCAGTTGCAGCAAGACCGCGCTGGCATGAGGCACCACTACACGGGCGTTGCCCTCCTTCACCGCCATTTTCTCCGGCGCTCCGGCAGAATATTGGCCGTTTGCGGAAACTTCCGCCCCTGCGAGAGTCACATAATCCTTGCTCTCCAGCGAAGGTGCGCCAAGCCGGAAAGCCGCCGCGCTCGCATAGCCCTCGGGCAATGCGGTTTGCACCAGGGCATCGCGCAAAAAATCCTTGTTCACCACTGTGATCCAAAGAATTCCCGCATCGTCCCTCGTCGCATAGGCGGACAGGTTTATCTCAGGCTTATCCACGGTTAGCTTCAATAGTTCTCCCTTCCCTGCCATCGCAAACGCCAGCATTCCGTAATACTCAGGCCGGGCGCTGCAATGGCTGGCCGCATCATGGACGATGGGGGAATAGTGACTGATAAAACCAAGCTGGTTCACGTCGGTTTCCATGTTGACGCCGGCGCATCCGTAGGAAGCCAGCAGGAACATATAATCCAAACACCAGAGCGCCGAAGCGAATGTGTCGCTCACGCCCGCTTTTCCACCACCGGAGAAGGAATTGACCTCGTTGATTCGGAAAGCGAGGCCATGCTCTCGGCTGATCTGCCGCATTTTCCTGAGCCTGTTTTCCAATCCATCATCGTGTTGGAGCAATCTCTCCAGCGTGGATTTGGGGTCACCGGCCCCGCCGCGATAGTAGTGTATGGTCAGGAGCTTGATGTCACCGGATTCGGTGGCGGCAAAATTCGTGACCCAATTCAAATTTCCGATCGAATCAGGGCCGGAAAACGGCGCCTGGGGCAGCACGGCCCGGATGGCCGCTTTGTAATCAACGTAAGCCGCATGATACGCGTCATAACTCTTCGCGAAACGGCGCAGAGCCTCCACTTCGTTGCCAATCTGGAAGGATTGAAGATTGCCTCCCAGCGCCGCATCCACCGCCACCGCCTCCTGCACCGCCTCTTCTTTGGAACCGGAACCAAGGTTGAGGCCCCACATGACCTTCCAACCCGTGGCCCGCGCGAATCCGCCCAGGTCAGCCAGGTTGGCCTGATTGATGATGGTTACTTCCTTCTCTGTGCGCGCGGCCGGCGCGCCTTCAGGCACATACTTGGTGTGGTCCGATACGTTGCCCCCGATGCGGATCAACCCGTGAGAACTCAAGTTGCGATAAAGTTGCACCATCGTGCTGTTCTTCGCGCTGAAAAAATCCGATTGGGCCACGGCGGAGGTTTCGTAGCCGAAGCCGATGAAGTCCTCGGAAATCCGGCTTAACGTCGTCTTCGGATCAACCTGGATTTTCACCACGTCCAGGCGCTCATCCTGCGCTTGCAACTGGATGCAAACGAAAAGTCCTGTGGCACAAACAAGGAAGTTTCGGCGGAAACGATAAGAAATGGATGCCATAATGTCTCAAGCTACGTGATTCATTGGAGTATTTAAAAAGAATCTTAAATGTAAAGCCAATCTCATCGAACCCGGCGACCAGGTCGTCATCGGCGTCAACGGCGTCTTTGGCAATTCCATTCCGCCATCGCGGGCTTGCCTTTTGCCTTGGTGTGGCTCAAATTCGGCCCATCAGTCCATAATGCGCCCGATCATCCGACAAGCCATGCCGCAGGATGCTGAGAATGTAATCGGCGTACTTCAAGAGGCGGCACAGTGGCTGGAGCAGAGCGGGCTGGCGATGTGGCGCGATGACGAGTTGTTGCCCGCGCGCATCACCGCTGACGTTGCAGCCGGGCTGTTCTTTCTGGCGGAGAGCGAGGGTGTCGTCGCGGGTGTGGTCAAATTTCAACTGGAGGATTCCTTGTTCTGGCCGGACGTGCGGCGGGGCCAATCGGCCTTTGTGCATCGTCTGGCTGTTAGAAGGCGGTTCGCAGGCGGTGGCATTTCATCGGCTTTGCTGGGCTGGGCCGTCGAGAGAGCGCGCACTCTTGGCCGAGAATACCTTCGCCTGGACTGCGAGGCTTCACGAGTGCGGTTGCGGGCAGTCTATGAGAAATTTGGATTTCGCCATCATAGCGACAGGCAGGTCGGACCGTATTTCGTGTCGCGGTATGAGTTCGGCCCCATCCGATCCTAATCCTAATCCTAATCCTAATCCTAATCCTAATCGTAATCGTAATCGTAATCTCTTTTCTTCCTGATCTACCGACGGAACAAGATTAAGATCAGGATTAAGAGCCAAAACGCATTCCATGCCCCTCCCGCCGGTCACGGCGCCTGCGAAAAGTTTTCCGCCATGGCCACCGCCTTGAGCATGGCTTTGGCTTTGTTGACTGTCTCTTGAAATTCCGCCTCGGGCGTCGAGTCATTGACCCAGCCGCCGCCGGCTTGCACGTAGGCGTGGCCGTCTTTGAGCAATGCGGTGCGAATGGTGATGCAACAGTCCAAATTGCCGTTAAACGAAAAATAACCCATGCACCCGCCATAGGGGCCGCGCGCCGTCTGCTCCAACTCGGCGATGATCTGCATCGCGCGAATCTTCGGGGCGCCGCTCAAGGTGCCGTTTGGAAACGTCGCGCGGATCAAGTCGTACGGCGTCCGGCCTTCCGCCAGGCGCCCTTCCACTTGCGAAACAATGTGCATGACGTGGCTGTATCGCTCGACGATCATCAAGTCCTTGACCAGCACGCTGCCATAATCGCACACCCGCCCGATGTCGTTGCGGGCCAGATCCACCAGCATGACGTGTTCGGCCCGTTCCTTGGGGTCGGCCAGCAAGGCCTTCTCCAGCGCAAGGTCTTCCTCCGGCGTCCGCCCGCGGCGGTAGGTGCCGGCGATGGGCCGGATTTCCACCCGCCGGTCTTCGCAACGGACATGGAGTTCCGGCGACGCTCCGACCAGCGAAAAGCCCTCCAACTCCAGCAGGAACATGTAGGGCGAGGGATTGATCGAGCGCGCCGCGCGGTAAAGATCAATTGGCGAAGCCTTCACCGGCGTCGAGAATCGCTGCGATCCGACCACTTGGATAATGTCGCCCGCCGTGATGTACTTCTTGGCGCGCTCCACGTTCTGCAGGAAGGCTTCCTTGGTCATGTTGGAGGTGAAGGGGATTTCGGGCGTCTCGCGCGGCACATCCACCGGAGCGTGTTCCGACGGTTGTTCCAGCAGGGCGACGAGGCGCTCAATTTCCGCCACCGCCTCCTCGTAAGCCTCCTCCGGCGTCCGGCCGCCCAACACGGCGTTGACCAAAATGGTGATCGTTTGCGCCACGCGATCAAACACCAGCAACTCGTCGGCGATCAGGAAATACATCACCGGTGTGTTCAATTCGTCCCTGGGCGGGCGGGGCACGACCGGCTCGATGTCATGTATAAATTCGTAGCCGATGAATCCCAGCGCCCCGCCGCTGAAGCGCGGCAAGCCCGGAATCGCCACCGGCTTATAACGCGCCATGATTTGCTCGACCACGGCCAATCCATCCTTGACGGCCGCCCCGCCGCCGGCAGACTCAGGCCCAACGGTGAAGCTCTCAACGACCTTTCCATTTTCGAGCAGATCGACGCGCGGACCAGTTTGCTTGATGACGGCGCGCGGATTGCAACCGACGAAGGAGTAGCGGCCGATATGCTCGCCGCCTTCGACCGATTCACACAGAAACGACTCGCCCTGGCCGCGAATTTTGCGGTAGGCCGAAAGCGGCGTTTCCAAATCCGCCAGGATGCGGCGCGTGACCGGAATCAGGTTGCCCTGGGCGGCCAGTTTCAGGAATTCAGGTTGTCCCGGATAATGCACGGTTCTTTCTTATGCTCCCGACGCCGCAAGCGCCACAAGGAAAGTGAAGTGTAAAAGAGAACGATGACCGCGTAAGCCACGATCCCGTACCCAATGGCGAAAGGGATGGTGTCGGCGTCGCAGAACCAGATCAGCGCCGCGCCGGGCAGACCTGTCAAGATGGTTTCGCCGCACAGGCAGGCAAAATAAAAGGACAGCCGTGTCTGCTCCATGCGCTCCAAAAACCAATCGCGGTAGGCCGCCTCGCCCATCGTGCGCATGAGCCAGGCCGAACGAAAATTGTGCGCCGCGACCAGCAATCCCGCCGTCATCACGATGATCGCCGTCAGCGGCCAGAACGCGAACAGAAAGCAGAGCACCAGGTTGACCAGCGCGCCCCATTTCCAGCCCAGCTTGCGCGCCAGCGGATTGCCTTCCAGCGTCAGATTGGGTGTGGCGACCCACGTGCTCAGGAAATCCATCCCGCGCGCGAACAGCAGCAGCGAAAAATACCAGAAATACTCGCCGCTGGCAAAACGAAGAGTGTCCCCGGTCATTTTTTGCCGTATATCTCCTCGGGCGTTTGCAGCCGCGCCTCGGTCTCGCGTTCCGTCGCGCCGCCATCCGCCAGCGACCGGAAAAAGCACGACCGATAACCCTCATGGCAGGCCGCCCCGACTTGATCAACCTTGATAAGCAGGGTATCTCCGTCGCAATCAAAAGCGATGTCACGCACTGTCTGCACGTGGCCACTGGTCTCCCCCTTCATCCAGAATTTTTGGCGCGACCGGCTCCAGAAATGAGTTTTGCCGGTGGTGACCGTGGCCTCCAGCGAATCGCGATTCATCCAGGCCATCATCAGCACGCGGCCATCCTGGTTATCCTGGACAATCGCCGGGATCAGGCCCTCGGCATTAAATTTCAATTTGTCATAGACACTCATAAGAGCGGCCTTTTCTTTTGCGCCTTTAACATATCAAATCTTGCCCGCGTGAAAAGGAAGAACCTCCGGAATCCCGCCGACTTCTGGACATAAGCCCGTTTGCCACCCTTCATCCGCATGACGACACTAGTGTAGTGTTACAATGAAACCTTTACACGAACCCCTCTCCCGGCCTGCGGCCACCCTCTTCCCGCAAAGCGGGGAGGGGGCAGGGAGAGGGGTTTATTGTAAAGCCATTGCTGTAACAGCACACTAGAAGCTTATATGTCGTAAAAGTGACAGCGCTTTTACGATTTGGAAAAATCGATGCCCGCTCACACTTTTATCCTTCCCCCGCGCAATCCTCAAGGGAACAATGAGTCATGGAATCGCGCCGAGATTTTATTAGGAAAGCCGTTTTATTGGCCACAAGCGGTGGTCTGACCGCCGTTTTGCCGGCGTCGATTCAAAAAGCCTTTGCCATTGATCCACCCAAAGACAGCACATATCTGGATGCCAAGCATGTGGTCATCCTGATGCAGGAAAATCGATCGTTTGATCATGCTTATGGCTCGTTGCGGGGCGTGCGGGGTTTCAACGACCCTCGCGCCGTCACCCTACCCAACGGCAATCCGGTCTGGCTTCAAACGAATGAGGCCGGCGAAACCTATGCTCCTTTCCGGCTCAACATCAAGGAGACCAAGGCTACCTGGATGGGTTCATTGCCGCATGGATGGCCCGACCAAGGGGAAGCGCGGAACGACGGCAGGCACGACCGCTGGCTGGTGGCCAAGAAATTAGGCGATAAGGAATTCGCGCACATTCCGCTGACGCTCGGTTATTACAACCGCGACGACCTCCCGTTTTATTACGCGCTGGCGGACGCGTTCACGATTTGCGACCAGAACTTTTGCTCGTCACTCACGCCGACGACGCCCAATCGGCTTCATCTTTGGACAGGCACAGTGCGCGCCAAACCCGGCACAAAAGCGCATGTCAACAATGAAGATACGGATTACGACGCAGAGGTCAACTGGACGACATTTCCCGAACGGCTGGAAGAGCGCGGCATTTCTTGGCGCATTTACCAGAACGAGATCAGTCTGCCCACCGGCCTCGAAGGTGAAGCGGACGCGTGGCTGACAAACTTCACCGACAATCCGCTCGAATGGTTTACGCAATATCGGGTGCGGTTTTCGGCCGCTCACCAGTTGTCTCTCGCAAAAAAAGAGAAATCGCTCGCGGCGGAGATAAAGGAACTGCAAACAAACGTTCAGCCGCCTTCGGACGCCCTCCAAAAGCGGATCACGGTAAAACAAGCTGAACTGGCCAAAATCCGAAGCGATCTGGCGGTTTGGTCCGAGGCCAATTTCGCCAAACTTTCGCCGCACGAACAGAACTTGCATTCGAAGGCTTTCACAAACAACTCGGGTGATCCCGATTACCGCGAACTCGCCGCCATGACCTATCACGACGGCGCGAATAAACAGCAGATGCAGGCGCCAAAGGGCGACGTTTTTCATCAGTTTCGCAAGGATGTGCTCGCCGGCCAACTGCCTACCGTTTCGTGGCTTGTCGCACCGGAAAAATTTTCCGACCACCCCTCCTCACCCTGGTACGGGGCTTGGTACATTTCGGAAGCGTTCGATATTCTCACGCAAGACCCCGAAGTTTGGAAGAAGACTATTTTTATTCTCTGCTACGACGAGAACGATGGCTATTTTGACCATGTTCCGCCCTTTGTGCCGCCGCATCCCAGCCAGCCAGACACCGGCAAAGTCTCCAGAGGGATTGACACGTCACCTGAACACGTTTCCTGGGAGCAGGAGGAGGAAATCCGCAAGAAATACCCGTCTTGGACGGGGCGGGCCGGACCGATTGGGCTGGGCTTTCGTGTGCCGTTAGTGATCGCGTCGCCTTGGAGCCGCGGCGGCTACGTCTGCTCGGAAGTGTTCGATCACACGTCCATGCTTAAATTCCTGGAGGTCTTTCTCAGTCACAAAACCGGCGCACCTATTCGAGAATCCAATATTAGCGAATGGCGTCGTACCGTCTGCGGGGACCTGACATCCGTGTTCCGGCCTTACAATGACGAGAAAATTCCTGTGCCGACTCCGGTGGAACGGGAGGCTTTTCTAGGTTCTATTCAACAGGCGCAACACAAGCCTGTTCCTGACGATTACAAAAAGCTCTCCGTCGAGGAGATGGCGCAAGCTCGCGACAATCCGGCTTCGTCGCCGTGGCTGCCTCAGCAGGAAAAAGGCGTGCGCCCCTCGTGCGCGCTTCCTTACGAACTGGCGGTGGATGGAGCGTTGTCCGCCGATCGAAAATCGTTTGTGGTTCAGTTCGCTGCTGACAATAAGCTATTCGGCCATCGCGCCACCGGCGCGCCGTTTCATGTGTATGCACCGTCGAAGACCGGTTGGGCGCGGTCTTACGCCGTCGCGGCAGGAGATCGGATTTCTGATGCTTGGGCGCTGACTGATTTTGAAGGCGGTCTCTATCATCTTTGCCTGCACGGGCCGAATGGCTTTTATCGCGAATTCCACGGCGCGGCGGACGATCCTATGCTGGAGGTCACACTCAAAGCCATGGGCAACGCCGAGTTGCGTCTGATCAACCGTGATCCGCAGCGTCCCCTCGCGGTCAGCATCGTTGACCTCGCTTATGGAGCCAGCCGGCGCAACGTCAACCTCGGTCCTTCCGGCGAAAAAGATGCCAGCGCAAGCCTCAAGCTCGAGCTGGCGAGAAGCTTTGGCTGGCATGACATTCGCATTCGCGTGGAAAGCTTCCCAAACTTCGAGCAACGCTTTGCGGGGCGAATTGAAACCGGCCAGGAAAGCTTCAGCGATCCCTGCATGGGACGAGCCTGACCACAGTTTTTTGGTGAATAATCTACATCCCTCATTGTCCAACCCATCGTGCATAATATGAAAGCCGACAAATTCGGATCCGCCAAAATGACCCGCCGGCGTCTTTTAGGCTCGGCCGCCAGACTGGCCGCAGCCGCTTTTGCGTCGTCTTTCCTGCCGCCCAACATTCGTCGCGCCCTGGCCGAGCCGCCGGATCGCGGCAGTCTTAAGCACATCAAGCATGTTGTTCTGCTGATGCAGGAGAACCGTTCTTTCGACCATTACTTTGGCACGATGGCCGGGGTGCGCGGGTTCGATGATCCAGATGCCCTCCAAATGCCCGACGGGCGCTCCGTCTTTCATCAACCTGACGCCGAACATCCGGATGGTTACTTGCTGCCGTTTCATTTGGACACGCGCGCGACGAGCGCGCAAAAAATCCCGTCCACCAGCCACGCCTGGACGGTTCAACACGAAGCTTGGAATGGAGGAAAGATGGATCGCTGGCTGCCCGCCCATCGCAAGGCCGACGGCCCGAACGGTCCGTTCGTGATGGGTTACCACACTCGGGCTGACATTCCCTTCCAATTCGCTCTGGCGGAAGCATTCACGATTTGCGATGCCTACCATTGCTCCGTTCTTGGCCCGACCTGGCCGAACAGGATGTATTGGATGACTGGAACGATTGATCCTGACGGGCAGCAAGGCGGCCCCATCATCAGCAATAAAGCGCCGCCGGATGGCTACACTTGGACTACTTACGCGGAGCGGCTGGAGAAAGCCGGCATCAGTTGGAAGGTTTACCAGGAGGAAGACAATTACGGCTGCAACATGCTGGAAAATTTCAAGGCGTTCAGGGAGGCCAGACCGGACTCGCCCCTATGGATCAAAGGCATGCAGCGCGGCGCGGAGGGTCAATTCGAGCATGACGCCAGGAACGACAAGCTCCCAACGGTGTCATGGATTATTCCGACAGGCCGGCAATCCGAGCATCCTGATTACATGCCGGCCTCCGGGGCGGCATTCGTCGCCAGCAAAATCGACGCCATCGCGGCCAATCGAAAAGTCTGGGCCAAGACGGCTTTCATTCTCGACTACGACGAAAATGACGGAATTTTTGATCACGTCGTGCCGCCTGTGCCGCCGGAAGGCGCTCCGCAGGAGTTTGTTCGCGGCTTGCCCATTGGAGCGGGATTCCGCGTTCCTTGCATCATCGTTTCACCGTGGACGGCTGGCGGATGGGTCTGTTCTGAACTGTTTGACCACACTTCGCCGTTGCGTTTGCTCGAAAAGATCACGGGCGTCCGCGAGGAGAATATCAGTGACTGGCGCCGCCAGACGTTTGGCGATTTGACCTCCGCGTTCCGGTTCGGCAAGCCAAAGACTGATCCGCCCATTCTTCCTGACACGAGCGACCTTCTGAGCCACGCCTACTATGGCGCAACCCATTTTCCCAAGCCCGTCATGCCTGGTTCCGGGCAGTTGATGCCAACCCAGGAAAAAGGCGCGCGCAGGAGAGTTTAACCACACGCCGGT
>Ga0302324_100019329_pt1 | contig 13382 bp, 8 predicted proteins | sample Palsa_T0_1_FD_201949 | JGI IMG/M metagenome (GOLD analysis project Ga0302324, IMG submission 201949) | Peat permafrost microbial communities from Stordalen Mire near Abisko, Sweden - Palsa_T0_1 | ecosystem: Environmental > Terrestrial > Soil > Palsa > Peat permafrost | place: Sweden: Abisko...
CCCGGCCGCATCCGTGTCTATCGCGGGCTAACTGGCGACGGTAAGCCCGAACAGACAGCCATCTTCGCCAGCGGCTTGAAACAGCCGTATGGATTGGCCTTCTATCCGCCCGGACCCGATCCGCAGTGGCTGTACGTCGGCGATACCAACGAGGTCGTCCGCTTCCCTTATCACAACGGAGATCTGAAAGTGAGCGCTGCGCCGGAACATATTGCGGATTTGCCTTTCGGAAGCGGGCACTGGACGCGCGCGCTTGTGTTCTCACTGGATGGCAAGAAATTGTTTGTCGCCGTAGGCTCGGGATCGAACGTCGATGATCCTGACACGCATCCCCGAGAAAAAGATCGTGCCGACATTCTGGTGTGCGACCCCGCGAACTGCAAACTGAGCATCTATGCCTACGGCATTCGCAACGCTGGAGGAGGAATCGCTGTGGATCCGCAGACGGGCGAGCTGTGGTGTTCCGTGAACGAGCGCGACGCGCTGGGCGACAACCTGGTCCCCGATTACATCACGCACGTGCAGGAAGGTGGATTCTACGGCTGGCCGTGGTGGTACATCGGCCCTCACCAGGATCCGCGCCACGCGGACAAGCATCCCGAACTGAAAGACAAAGCAATCGTGCCCGACGTACTGCTGCAGCCGCACTACGCATCGCTGGAATTTACTTTCTACCAGGGCCAGCAGTTTCCGGCAGAATACAAGGGAGACATTTTCGCCTCCGAGCACGGCTCGTGGAACAAATCGGTGCGCGCGGGCTACGAAGTGATTCGCGTTCCTCTCCACCAGAGCGGCGACGCCAGCGGCGAGTACGAGGACTTCCTCACCGGCTTTGTGCTGCCCGATGGCAACGTCTGGGGCCGTCCCGTGGGCATAACCGTGGCGCCGGATGGTTCTCTATTAGTGAGCGATGACGGTTCGAACTCGATCTGGCGAGTCAGCTACACGGGGAAATAGCGAAACTGAGATAGACGACCGCAGCCCGGTCTTCGGAAGTTCACTGCCGAGGAGGATGCGCTGGTTCCGGTGTTGAGTACAAAATCGATTCGCATCCTAGATTCGCGTCATTCGCCGCTGGCGGTTACTGGCGTACTGCGTGCGGCAGCGAGCCCTCCAGGCCACCAGTTCCAATCTCCTGCAACGCGAAGAAGCGCGGGTCCAATCACAACGCGAACCAGCGTTGCGTCAATTAACACTGCTACCGCCAGCGTAAATCCGAGCATCTTAATTACCAGAAAGTTCCCGAAGGTGAATGCTGCGAATACCACAATCATGATCGCGGCGGCGCTCGTAATCAGTCCCGCGGTTCTGGCTAGCCCCTCGGGGATTGCCTCCTCCTCACTTAGCCCGCATCTCCTCGCTTCAAGGACTCTCGCGACCAAAAACACCTCGTAATCCATGCTCAATCCGAAGACGATGGCAAAGGCGACGATTGGCACAATAGGAAATATGCTTCCCGTTGCCTCATGCACTCCCAGGAAGCGACTTCCGTGTCCATCCTGAAACACTACAACCAACGCCCCGAAAGAGGCCGCAACCGAGAGCACGTTCAGGGCAATGGCCTTCACCGCGGCGAAAAGCGATCGGAAGCCGCAAAGCAGCGCCACGAGCGTCCCTCCCACCACCCAGCCTATTACCGAAGCGAACCGGTCCCTGACAATCGTCTGATAATCGGCAGTTAGCGCCGGGATGCCTCCGATGCGCAGCGTGGCGCCAGGGACTCCGGTGAGAGCTTCCGCGCCGGTCTTTCGCAGTTCGCGCACCCAGTTGACCTGGTCGTTCACAGAAACGGAAGTCGCGGGTAGGATTTCAACCAGTGCCGCCCGCCCGTCGCGGCTCAGGAACGTTCGACGCGTCTCACGCGGGAGATTGGCGAGGCCAGACCGGTCGCTCCCGGCAATGGTTGTGATCGAGAGGACGCGGTCGGAACGAGGGTCGCTCGCGAGCCGCTTGCTGAAACGATCGAGTGCATTCCAACCCGCGTCTGTTTGCGCAATGGAATCCGTTGGAAGTTCGAGAATCACGCGCAACGAGTACACAATGCCAACCCGATCCATCCGTTCAAGGCTGTGCAGCGCGCGAACCGATTCCGCCCCTGATGGAAGCCAGTCCCCTCTGGGGACGCTGGTGTCGAGCCGCGCGGCCTGCGAGGCGAGCAGCAGTAAGGGGGCGCCTGCCAGAAGGATCGCAATCCAGGGATGGGCGACGATTACCCTACCCCATCGCCTCCAGCGTTCTCCCGTGTGTGCTGCCCGATGCGCATCCAACCTTGCGGTAAAAGGCATCCGGCCGGCATTAATTCGCGGACCGAGCGCGGCCAGCAGCGCCGGAACGACGGTAATTGCCAGCAGGACACTCATTCCCGCCACCAGGAATCCAGCCACACCGATGGAACGGACTTCGCTGATGGGGACGGTCAGGAGGGCTAGAAATCCGATGGCCACAGTCGAGGCTGAAATCACGAGTGTACGACCCGCCTGCCGTGCCGCGATGGCCGAGGCCTCGAGTCCGTTATGCTGGGCGGCAATCGCTTCCCGGAAGCGGCTGACCATGAGGAGTGCGTAGTCGATCCCCAAACCCAGCCCCAGCATCGTGGCCAAACTCTGAACCAAAATGGACAAGTGCCAATGCATGGCCAGGAATCCTGCAATCGCCAGAGCCGCCGCGATGGCAAGCTGACCAACGGCCAGTGGAATCAGAGCCGCCACCAGGCTTCCGAAAGCCACCAGCAGAAGAGCGAGTGTGGCAGGAATCACGAGGCTTTCGGCGTGCCGTACGTCGTCGGCGCTGGCTTTCCGGATGTCGAAATTAAGTGGCGTCTCTCCCGTCAGTTCGAGCTTCACCCCAGGATAACTGCCCTGCAATTGGTTTTGAAGAGAGTTCGCCAGGTCGTGAAGCTTCGGGACGAGCAACTCCACGGGGCCGTCGGTCGGGGCGAGTCCCACCAGAACAAAAGTTCCTCCCCCTTTGCCCAGGAAAATCGGATCGCGAAAATCAAGACGGGAAACCACTCCAGACACGCCGGGTTCCTTTTCCAGTGCTTGGTCAATCGTTGCTAACGCTTGCTCGCCTTCCGGCGAATCGGCAGGGGGAAGGCCCTGAATCACCAGGACCACGCGGTCGACGAATGGCGAATGAAAGCGAGTGGCCAACTCCTCCGGGATCCTTCCGGCTTCGCTACTTTCGATGCGCGTTGCCGTTTCCAGATGGCGCTCGGCGTGGAAGGAAAATGGAAGGAGTGCAAGAACGGCGGCCAGAACTAACCCGGCCAGCCAGAAACGGCGCACATGCACAAGATTCATAATGGCACGCAAAATCGTTACAGCTAAGAAGATTTAATCTCGCGCGGATGGGTTCGCATTCCGGCCGAGTGTATTATTTTATTGTGTGCTAAGGATACACGGTTTCCAGGAGGACCATTGTACAAACTCGCATTGCTCGGGTTGTTTGCTGCCATTCAACTTGGTGCTGGCGCGGATCCCCGCATCGGCTCGTGGGTGCTCAGCTCTGCGCAGTCAACCGTGGATCCGCCCAACAAACTCTCCGTAACATCTCTACACGGCGCGATGCACATGGTGCACATAGTGATGTCAGGCGAGACCCACCTCGATTTCACGGCGAAGTTGGACGGCCACGAAGCGCCCGTGCAAGGCAATCCGTTGTTTAATCAAATCCAGCTACGGAGGATCGATAAGCGTCAAGTGGAAATCAAAGAAGAAAAAGATCGAGCCGTGGTGGCAACGATTCTTGACCGACTGTCGAGTAATGGTAACGAGTTGACGAGCACGACTTCACAGAACGCCCACGCCGACCGGATCACGGTGTGGACGCGGAGCGGGGGAAAGAAGTCGGCCATGGACTTGTTCGCCGGTGAGTGGACGCAGGATCTGAGCAAGACTCGATTGCGGCAAGGGATGACGCTCAAAATCGAGGCCGACGGAAACGGAGGGGTCCGCTTCTCAGGTGACTTCAGCTACAGCGCCCGCCTTGACGGCAAGGAATACGATCTGAAAAACTCCAGCAACGATACCGTGAGCCTCAAACTCGTCGACGCTCGCACGGTCGATTCGATTTACCGTCGAGATGATCAAATCACTCAGAAGGATCAATGGGTGGTTTCCGCCGACGGAGCAGAGATGACGCTAACCACGTCTGGCGCGCTGGAAACCGGTCAGCAAGTAAAAGAGACCCTGGTATTTCGGAAGCAGTAACGGCGCTGTGTCGCGCCCGATGCACGGGCGCAGGTGAACCGGCCTACCGGCTACCGACGGCGTTGAACTCACGAGTCGCAACCGAGATGATTCCCTTGCGCTGCATGAATTTCAGGATGCCATTGACGGTATCTTCGAGAGACGGATCCGGCTTGCCCCATGCGGCAGCATCGCGAGCCGCTTGATAGCAGGAACTGTCGTAGCGTTTGAATTCCATCGCCGAGATGTTGTCCACGGAGCCCACCAGGAAGTCCAGCAGGGGAAAGAGTAGATCTTCCTTCCGGCATCTCCGGATCAGCTCGGGCACGAAGTCAGGAAGGCTGAATATTTCGAATTGCCGGCCGGTCGCCTTCGTAATCAGTCCGGTAATATCCAGCATGTTCGCGTAATCGTCCCTCACCACATGATACGTCTTGTTCTCCGTACCGGGAGTGGTGGAAATCGCAACAATATTGTTCGCCGTGAGGTCTGCGGGAACAAAACTAACCTGGTTCAGGGCATCGACTCCGATTCCGTGATTCACCATGAACGCTACGAGACGAACGGCTATGTCGAAGTTGTTGCCTCCGCCGGTAATGGAGGGACTCACCAGAGCGGGCCGGAAGATCCGCGTAGTGAGCCCGCAACGGCCGGCGTCCATAACGACTTGCTCCGATACCCACTTGGACTGGCTGTATCCAAAATCGAGAAGCTCCATATTCTCGTTGAAGTCGGTCTCATACAAAACTTTCTTAACCGCCCAGCCAAATATGAACGTAGTCGAGACGTAATTGAAGCTCTTGGGCCGTCCTTCGAATGCCAGTCTCAAAAGCTCGTTGGTCCCCCGTACGTTCGCGTCACGCATCCGATCGTAGTTGAGCAGGTAGTTTACGGTCGCGCCGTTATGGAACACCATGTCGATTTCATTCGCCAGGAAATCCCACACGTCCCGCGTCAACGCCAGCTCCTTCTGGCCAAGATCTCCGCAAACCGGAATCACGCGGGTCTCGAACATCTGCATCAGTTCCGCCGGGCAAGGCCCCATCGATGCCATCGCCTCCCGCAGTCGTTGCCTGCCCTGATGCTCGTCGGAAGACCTTACCAGAACGTGGATTTTCGCACGCGTTTGTTCCAGCAGACTCTTCACAAGGAACGGTCCGATGAAGCCGGTGCCGCCGGTGAGCAGGACATGGTTGAGGACGGGTATTTTGGGGAATAAAGCGGGCGCCGGAGGATCGAAGATAAGCTTCCGATCGTTGCGCATCAACCGCTCTTCCGCCGCGCGCTGCTCTTCGCGGAAAGCCGCCAGGAAATGGCGCAGCGGAACCAGGGCTTCTTCGGGAGCACGCTCCAACTGTTCCGCCAGTCGAAACAACTCGGCTACGCTCAGCCGCTGAATGAGACCGATATCCACCTGCCTCGCCAGCATGTCGGCGTCTTTATCTTTTAAGAGCTCCTTAATCTCGTGCATGAACACAACAAGATCCATGGAATCCAGTCCGGCTTCGACCAGGTTGTACGATTCCGTGCCCGTCAGGTTGTAACGCGCTTTCAACTGGTCGAAAGGCGACCGGACTACAGAACCGGATGTTGAGGGTCCATCGTCTTTTTCGCGCGAAAACTCCGAGAGAACGGTAAATTGACCCTGCAGCCACATGTGTTTTGCTTTATGGCGCATGATCTTGCCCGAACTGGTTCTCGGTATCGCACGGGGTGCTATAAAAGAAATCAGCGCCACTTCCAGGTTGAGGTAATTGCGGACGGCGGCGGCAATCGTCAGGGCGTCGGGAAGCGCTTTTGGATTTTTCACCTCGGCGACGATGGCCAGCGCGGGCTCGCTCTCTTCGTGAATCTGGAAGGCGGCAACACAATTCGCCCGGACCAGGCCGGACGCCTTCTCCACCACCGCCTCGATATCTTGCGGGTAATAGTTCTGCCCGCGGAGAATAATCATATCTTTGATACGGCCGCAAACGAAAAGTTCGCCGTCGTGGAAGAAGCCCATGTCGCCTGTGCGGAGGTAGCCATCGTCGTAGGGGCTGTCGTCCACCAGCCGGGCGTGAAACAGCTTCAGCGTCAGTTCTGGATTATTCCAGCAACCCAGGCACTTACTGCCTCCAGCGATCCAAATCTCTCCGATCCGACCTGGCTCCAGTGCCACGTGCTTCTCCGGATCCACGATCTTTACCGTGAGGCCCGGCAGGGGAGTTCCGCAACTGACGATCTGAGTTGCGGCATCGATCTCAGAAACCTCCGTGGTCATGCGGGCCTTACCCAGCGCGACGGCGTGCTTGTTGACTGAAATAATATTGCGGCCACCGAGAGAAACCGCCAGAGTATTCTCCGCTAGCCCATACGCGACGAAAAAGCTTTCCGACCGAAGGCCATACGGCTGAAAGGCCTGCAGAAACCGTTTATAGGTGTCCGGTTTGACGGGTTCCGCGGCAACCATCAGCAACCTGAGCGAGCTAAGATCACAACTCTCCAAACTCTCCTTCGAAAGCCGCCCGGCGCGCAGGCAATAGTCGTAAGCGAAGTTGGGCGCCGCTGAGGCGCTGGCCCCATATGTCTTGATCGCGTCGAACCACAGGGTGGGGCGCTGAATGAAATCGGTGGGAGCGAAGCCGTAGGTAGTGCCGCCCGTGAGCGCAGGATAAAGGTAGCACCCGATAAGCCCCATGTCGTGATACTGCGGAAGCCAGGAGACGACGACCGGCGCGTCATGGTCGATTACAAGCGGGCAGTTGTGCAGTATGTTTTCGTGCGTGACCATCACGCCTTTAGGATCTCGAGTCGACCCCGACGTGTACTGGAGAAACAGAATCTTTGAATCACCGTTACTTGAAGCGCCATTGAAGTTCTCGTCCGAAATCGTATCGACGAAGTCTTCCGTTACAAGCCAACGAAGACTGGAAATGTAGTCAACGTCGACTCCGCACGCCGAGACTCCGCTTCTGGCCAGGTTTGCTTTGAGCGATCCGAGGTAGTCTTTGCTGGTTAAAATGCCGGCCGCCTGGCAATCCTTTGCAATGTGGACCATTTTGTACATCGCGCCCTGGAAGCCATGAGAATTAGGGGGATAGACGGGCACGGGGATCAAACCTGCGCGCACACAGCCAAAAAACGCGCAAATCATTTCGAGCCCCGGCGGGTAGGCGAGCAGAAGACGGTCCTGCGCCGCGAAACCATGCTCTTTCCGCAAATGTCCAGCGATCACCTTCGTCCGGTGGAGAAACGACTCGTAGGAGTAGCCTCCAATCTGCTTGCCGTTCAGGTCAATGTACGAGTAGAGAAGTCGGTGCGGGTGCTGATCCCCTAGAGCATCCAGTTTGTCTAAAATCGAAGCCATCATAGATCGGATCGGTACTCAATGGCGGCGGCACCGCCATTCGCTAACCTCCTGCGTTGAATCAGAATACTCTGTAATAAGAACAGCAAAAGTCTCATTGCTCCCCGTATGGTGGACAGAGGGTTCGCGTAGCTATGCCTCCGTTCTCCTGTCGGCCCGGCGGAAACAGCGCCGCCGGGCGTCGGATCGCCCGACTCAAAGTGTCTTCGCTCGATATCCTTGAGCGGTCGATAGTAACAGAGATTCGGAAAGCAGGGAAGAACTTCTACACCTGTCAGTTCCGAGAACATGCGCCGTTACGCCCGGTTCCGGCGATCCGAAATTCCCTTGATCTTATTTAAGTTTCAGGGCTAACATCAGTTTCTGACGCTTGCGCCAGAGGCGGTGTCTGGGCAACAAAATCGCCTCCGGCCGAGTCGACCCTCGGCAAACCAGGCCGCGATGCACAGGGCCGACCTGCGCTGATGACTTCCGAGACGAGGCGGTGATTAGTCTGAACCCAGAGATTGATGATCTTGTACCATCGGAAGCGGCGCTGCGGCACTCCCTTGGCGACTCGGACCCTTTGTCTTCGTTCCCGAAAGTCTTGCGCCGCCGCCTCGACGATTTCTTCAGCGAAGGGAACATTTCTCCCAAAGCCGATAGCACCATGTGGGTCAAAATCGCGGTGGGGCTGGCTGTGCTGGCTGGCAGCTGGATCGCTCTTTACACCCTCAAGCCGGACTCATGGAAGTTTGTCGGCCTCTATCTCTTAAATGCCATCGCACAGACATTCCTCCTGCTGAACATCGCGCACGACAGCAACCACAACGCCATCTCGTCGGTGCGTTCCGTAAACAGAGCTCTGAACTATGTTTTCGATGTTTGTGGAATCAGCTCATACATGTGGCGCATTCTCCACCATCGGGGTCACCATTCCTGCATCAATCTCCACGGTGAAGACGACGCGCTTACAGGACGCCGCATCCTTCGCTTTACGCCCCACGAACCCCGGGCGCGCCTGCAGCGGTTTCAGCACATCTATGCGCTGTTCCTTTACGCGCTATTTTCTCTCGATTACGTGTTCCTGAGGGACTTTGAGTGCTTTTTCTTCCCCTCCCATGACTATCTGAAAAATACGAAACATCCGGTGCGAGAATACGTCATCCTGTTCGCAGGTAAAGGGTTCTACCTCACCTACATGCTCATCTTGCCGGTCGTGTTGCTGGGCAAATCGCCTCTGCTGGTCGCTTTGGCTTTCGTGCTTGCCCATTTGATCATCGGCTTGAGCGTAGCCCTCGTATTCCAGACCACACACTGCGTCGACAGCACTTACTTCCCTTCGAGCCGCAGCGAATTTGAGAACGGGATCTATCACATCTTCGCTACCACGGCCGACTACGCAACCACGAAGCCTCTTGTCGGTTGGCTTGCTGGCGGCCTCAACCACCATATCGTCCATCATCTGTGCCCTTTTGTGTGCCACACTCACTATGCTTCGCTGACTCGGATTGTGAAGGAGACCGCCGAAGAGTATGGAATTCCCTATCGGCAACATCCCACAATGAGGCGGGCGATCAAACATCATCTGCTACTCTTGAAGCAATTAGGAAACGAGGATCAATTTTCGAGTAGCTAGATTTATACGAATGACCAGACTATCCATTCAGGCAGACCACGCAGGACCTGGCGCAATTCTCCACACGTGTCTGGACAGCGAGGCGTGACCTTGCCGCAAAGCGTACCCGCTGTCTCCCGAGTCCGCTCCTTCCTGGATTCGCGCGCGATGGCCCGCAATCCTGTACGGGTTCTCTCGAAGTACATCGAACTCCACGGCGACACTTTTCGCTTCTATTTTGGCGGCGTCAAGGAGGCGATTGTAACCATCAATCCGGTCGTGATTCAGCACGTGCTGAAGACGAATTCGGAGAACTATTACAAGTCCGAGATCCAAAAGAAGCGGATGGGCCATTTCCTGGGCAAGGGTCTTCTCACCACTGAGGGAGAAGCCTGGCGCACGCAACGGCGCCTCATCCAGACGGGTTTTGAACGAAAGCAACTCGAAGTTCTGTCCTCGATCATGCAGGACTCTCTCGCCGACTCGCTGCGGGACTTCGACGGGCAGGCTAGTCTCGGCTCTGTCGATATTTATCCCCTCATGATGAAGATTACCTTCGCCATGGTCGGCAAATCTCTGTTTGGCGCCCGATTGAAAGACGAAGACATCGACCTCATCAGCCTGGCCATCTCGACCGTCCAGGAATTCATGGTGCGCCAAACCATTCAGCCCTACTTGAATCCCTGGTTTGCCGTCTCGGGCGAGTTGCGCCGGCACGAGGAAATGCGAAGCCGCGCCTTCGGCATTCTGCTCGAATACATCAAGAGGCGGCGCAAAGAGGCTCCCGGCGACGATCTGCTGCAGATCTTGATGGATGCGCGCTACAGCGATGGCGAAGGCATGAGCGATGAGTTGGTCCTCAGCGAGAGCATGCAACTGCTGGTCGCCGGCCATGAAACATCGTCGAACGCCTTATCGTGGCTTCTCTACCTGCTGAGCTCGCGTCCGGATTGTGTCGAGAGGATACGGCAGGAGTTCGATTCTGTGCTGGGCGAAAGACCTTTGAGCTACTCAGACGTTCCGAAGTTCGAGTTCACGACTCAGGTGACAATGGAGGCCCTGCGCCTTTATCCGCCGTTTTGGATGGTCGACCGAATGGCTCTCGCAGACGACCGTGCCGGCGATCTGTTCATACCCCGGGGCTCGACGGTTGTTGTGTTCATTTACGGCGTGCACCATTCGCCGCAGTACTGGGAGAAGCCGGAGAGTTTCGACGAGCGACGGTTCGCCAAAGTGAGGGAGAAGCTTCACACGCCCTTCACGCATTTGCCCTTCGGGGCTGGGCCGCGGGGCTGTATCGGCGGCAACTACGCCATGTTGCAGATCCTCATGATTCTGAGTGTTCTGCTAAGAAAATATGATTTCCGTCTGGTTCCGGGCCAGACCATTGAAGCTCGCCCCATGGTAATCTTGCGACCGGAGCACGGCATCCGCATGACCTTCACCGAGACCATCCCTGGCGGCGTCAGCAGGCTGTCCGACTGTTCAGCCTGATCTTTTTAGGCCTGAGCTGACGAATGACGCACCTACGATGCTGCTTTAAATAGTTTCGCAAGACTATCGATGTTCGCAGCGCTAGTGTCGCCGATCACGAAATAGCGAAGGCCGCCTTCAGACCATGTTTCCATGTTGAATGTGAGTTGCTTCGGAGAGACACGGTCTTTGTCTAACCTGGCTGGCAGTGAGCGTTCCTGGAATACGAACACGGAAATATGATGCTTCCCCACGTCGTAAATGAGATGCGCGCCCGGCGTTTGATCAAGATAGGTCACCCGGCCGCCAAGCAGCGTGAACTCGGTATTTTGCAGTTCCGGCAAATTGAACGCGAAAGGGATTTTCCCCTGGAACCACGGCTTCACAGTATGCCGATCGGTAGAGACCACGTCGACGGGAGATGAACTGGCCAGTGTCGCCACGTGCAAGTCTGCAATTTCACTGAAAGTGTGTTTCCGGGTTGACCGGTTTTCCACATAGCCCATCGTCAACACCCCGGCTACTACGACCAGGGCGGCGACTGCAGCAAACATCCATTCCAGAGCCATGCTGCGCTTCGGTTTTGACGCGATCTGTAGTTGCATCCGTCTCCGAAACTCGGGGCCGGGCATGTAGCGCGTCCCCGAGATATGAATCGCGCGTTTCATTTGTACACGGCTAAGGGCATCCGCCGAGCAAGAGGGGCAAGTGCGCACGTGGGCGTCGAAGGTGCGCATCTCGTCATCTGGCAGCTCACCGTCGAGGTAAATATCGAGTTTTTCCTTCCAGGACTTACAAACCATGGTTCGTTTCCTTGGCCATCGCCGAAGCAGCTGCCTCGGTTGATACTCGCGGTCGCAGGCGTTCCCGTAACGTCCGCCTTGCCCGCGATAAACGTGACATTACGGTGCCGATCGGAACCGAGAGGGTCTCGGAAATTTCCTGGTACGACATCTCCTCCACTTCACAAAGAAGAAGCACTTCCCGGAAGTGAATAGGCAGCTCATCAATGGCACTCTGCAATATCTCATTGTTTGAACGCTCAAATAGAAGGGTTTCTGGTGTGTCAGGCTGAACTGGCAATGCAGATCCGTCCTCGTCGGGATTGAGTGGTACGGTCATCGTTGCCTTCAACCCGGTACGGGAGGTCAGGAACGTGTTACGCAGGATGCGATACATCCATGCCCGGAAATTAGTCCCTAACCGGAAAGACGGAAATCCCTTCAAAGCCTTGGCATAGGTTTCCTGAACCAGGTCTTCGGCTTCTTCGCGATCGCCTGTCATCCACTGCGCGAAGTTGTAGAGCTGATCGAAAAGCGGCATGGCGAGCTCTTCAAACGAACCGGGTTGGAGATCCGTCCCTGACACGTCCACCAAATAGTAGAACAACAGAGGAGCCCGTTTATTCCCTTGCAAGCATAAATTTTATCGGCCATGAGTTATAGGCGGCGCACATTCCACGATTCAGATGATTGAGCGGAATAAAAGATCAGAAAGTCCGTTATCTGCTGTGAACTCATTTCATGGGGATGGGAGTTTGTTACATCCGCAACGGCGAAGAGTTGTGGGTGGTTTCAGGACCTGCGAATCCACCGCCGTTCCGCGCAAGTGTTGGGAGCGGAGGCAATGATTAATCCTTTCGACCTTAAGACCGTATTCTTGGCCAAGCATGCGCAACATGTGGTGCTGATCCATTTTCCAATCGCGCTGTTCATCACGGCGGTAGCCTTCGACCTTATCGCGCAGTGGACCAAGCGCCGTGGCCTGGCCGACGCGTCATACTACAACCTGCTGGCGGCGGCGATTTCCACTGTTCCCGTTCTCGCTACGGGGATCCTCGCGTGGCAGTTCCAACTCGAAGGACAGAAGCTGAAAGGCACCCTATTTCTGCACCTGGTTCTGGCTGGCGTTTCGACGATGCTTATGTGGGTGGTGTGGTTGGTGCACTTCCGTGCGCGACGGCGGACAGTTTACTTGCCGACCTACCGTTGGGCGCTTGAATTTCTGGCAGTCGGCGTCGTGTCGCTGACTGGTCATTTGGGTGGTTTTCTCAGCGGTGTAAATGGACCTGGGTAGACGAACAGTCGAACCTGAAAGCGGGCGGCGTGGTGAGTGCTCGATGTCTTCAGCCGGAATTGTCGCAGCCAGCAGAATTGTCCTCAGATAATCGTCCATCCGTGTCAGGCTCGTCCTTCCTATGCTCCGCTCAGCGACAGGATTTTTGGTCTTGCTTCCGACTTCGTCGGGAATAAAAGCGACTCATGCCAGTTATCAACTCCGAAGCTGGAAACCACGGAGGACAAATGCCCGGCAAGAAACAAGACCTTATCGATCAGAGCTTGCAAGACCTCAACAACGACGGAGTCGATCGTCGCGGCTTCCTGAAGTGTATGGCGTGGGCGGGTACAGGCTTGGTCTGGACCATGAGCGGCGGCATTCCAGTGTCTCGGGCTTTCGCGAAGGGCAACGACGCCAAAGGCGCGGACTTTACCTTTGTCCAGATCAGCGACAGCCACATCGGCTTCAACAAGCCGGCCAACCCTGACGTCACCGCTACGCTGCAAACGGCAATCAACAAGATCAACGCGATGCCGCACCAGCCGGATTTCATCATCCACTCCGGTGATCTGAGTCAGCTCTCGAAGCCGACTGAGTTCGACACCCTGGACCAGATGTTAAAGGGATCATCCGCGAAACAGATCTACTTTGTGCCGGGTGAGCATGACATGCTGACCGACAACGGCGAGCAATATCTGGAGCGCTATGGCAAAGG
>Ga0302324_100019332_pt1 | contig 13381 bp, 10 predicted proteins | sample Palsa_T0_1_FD_201949 | JGI IMG/M metagenome (GOLD analysis project Ga0302324, IMG submission 201949) | Peat permafrost microbial communities from Stordalen Mire near Abisko, Sweden - Palsa_T0_1 | ecosystem: Environmental > Terrestrial > Soil > Palsa > Peat permafrost | place: Sweden: Abisko...
CAGGACCACAAAATCGGCGTGGTGGATTTCTGTGCCGGCGTGGACGCCCACCCGCTCTCCGCCGGTATCGACGCGGGTCACCCGGGAGTGAACGGCACGGCACCCCGCGGTAATCGCGCGGTCCAGCAGCAGACCATTCAAAACCTTGCGCGAATAAATCACGATGGGGTGATCCAACTCGAAGCGCGCCCGATGCCCACGGCTGGAAATCAGCTCCGCGGTCCGGACGATCTTTTTGGGGTGAGGATTGTCGAGCAGGAAAGGGTAGGTCTCGACAGCCTTGTGGGTGAGCCCGCCGCCGCAGGGCTTCTCCCACGCCAGACGCTCGTCGAAAATGGTGACGCCGAATCCAGCAGAGGCCAAACGCTCACCACACATCGCCCCTGCAGGCCCGGCACCAACTATGGCGATCTCGTGCATCCCCGGGATGGTCACCTTGATGGCAAATGGCCCCGAACTACCATTCGAGTATAGCACCGAAAACGAGGCCCTCCGGCGAAGCGTGGATTCGCTTTCCAGCGCTTCAACCCGCATTCCGGCGCGCATGGTAGAATTTTACAAGACACTTATTGGACAGGATGGACGGAGGCAAGTTTGGGGCAAGTCGTCACGCGAGACAATCTGATTCGCCTGGTCCAGCAGCGAAAGCGCAACGGCGAGCGCGTGGTGTTCACTAACGGCTGCTTCGATTTGCTTCATCCGGGTCACATCCGGCTTTTGGAGGAGTGCCGGGCGTTGGGCGATGTCCTCGTCGTGGCCATCAATACCGACGCCAGCGTCCGGAGAAATAAAGGCCTGAATCGTCCCCTGATCCCTGAACAGGAAAGAGCCGAGCTGCTGGCGGCGTTGGCCGCGGTGGACTACGTCACCGTGTTCGATGAGCCCACGCCGCGCGAAATCATTGCGGCGATGCTGCCCCATATTTTGGTGAAGGGCAACGACTGGGGACCCACCGAGATCGTCGGCCGTGAAGAAGTGGAGGCCGATGGAGGTGAAGTGATCTCCATCCCACTGGAGCCTGGCTATTCCACCACGCGCCTGATCGAGCGCATCGTGCAACTCCCCGTATGATTCTTCCTCTGGTTTCTGAGTGGCTGTCCCGCGTCGGTCGCCAACCCGCCGTCGACAAAGCAATTGAGTCTCTTCGTTACGGCGCGGGAGTGTCGCGCCTGGCCGGGCTCACCGATCCCGCCAAGGCCATCGTCACCGCGCTCACCGCTGCTCGGCTTCCGCGTCCCGTGGTTCTGGTGGTGGAATCGAATGAGCGCGCGGAATCGTGTCTGGAAACGGTTAGGTACTTCTATCGTGCGATTACCAGCAAGCCGGATCGCCGCGTGGTGGTGTTACCCGCGTACGATGTGCTGCCGTACGAGGGGCGATCTCCGCATCCCCAAATTTCCGAGGTCCGCGGCGCAGCGCTGTGGCGATTCGCTTCCGGCGAAGCGGATATCTTGATTGCGCCGATTGCCGCGGCGCAGATGCGCCTATTCGATGCGAGCTTCTACGGCAACCTGGCGCGGGTGATCGAGCGCGATCAGGATATCGCGCACAGCGAACTCCTGGGATACCTGCACTCCGTGGGATACGAAACGCACGAAACGGTGGAGATGCCCGGCCAGCTTACGGTGCGTGGTGGCATCGTGGACTTATTTTCGCCCGAGGCGCTGCGTCCGGTGCGGCTGGAATTTTTCGGCGATTCGCTCGAATCCATTCGCGAGTTCGATGCGGACACCCAGCGTTCGACGCGCGCTCTGGAACGCACCACCATCCTTCCGCTCACCGACACCCCGCGCCAGCTCGATTGGCTGGCGCAATTGGCGGCGTCGGAGGAAACGGAGGACTCGGAGCGCCAAGATCGCGACTCGGTGCCGGCGTTTTATCCCGGCTGGGAATTCCATCGCAAGATTTTCGGCGCGAGGCGCTCCAGCCTGCTGGACCTTCGTCCCGAAGCGCTGATGATCGAGGACGAGCCAGAGACTCTCCGCGAAGCCGACGCCCAAAATCGCGCCCGGCTCACTGAGGAATTCAAAGACTTGCGGGATGATGATGAAGCCACAGCCGCGCCGGATCATTATTTCCTGAATGGGGAAGAGTGGGACATCCTGCGTGAACTCTACGCGCGCCTGGAGATCGAGCATCTCGCCATGGAGAGGGAAGGGCAGCCATCGTCGTCGCTCTTGACTCAGCCCACCGCCCGTTTCCACGGCAACGTCAGCGCGTTCATGGCTGAAGTTCGCACCCGCCTGCAATCGGGCGATAACGTGATTGCATCCGCCTCGACCATCGGCGAAATCGAGCGCTTCGCTGATATTTGCCATGAATACGAGGTGCCCTACCGCCTGGGTGAGTTCGAAGACAGCCCCACCGGCAGCCGTTTGGCTGCCGACAGTACCGCGGGCGGCGTTCCCGCGCTGGTGTTGCTCAAAGCCCCGCTGGATGAAGGCGTGGCCATACCTAACGCCAAACTCACCCTGTTCGGCAACGCCGACTTGTTCGAAACACTGACAGCGGCTCCGCGCAGCCGTTCGCGGCCCAAGACCGCCAGTTTTTTCACCGACATTTCCGATTTGCGCCCGGGCGATCATGTGGTCCACGTCGATCACGGCATCGGACGGTTCGACGGCCTCCGCCAAATCGCCGTCGACGGCACCAACGGTGAGTTCATGCTGTTGACTTACGCCGACGAAGCAAAAATCTATCTGCCCCTCGCACGCCTCGACCTCGTCCAGAAATACCAATCCCTCGGTGGCCCCCCTCCCGTTCTCGACCGGCTCGGCAGCGCCATTTGGGAGGCCCGCAAAGCCCGCGTTCGCAAGTCCGTCGACGACATGGCCGAAAAACTTCTCGCGCTCTACGCCGACCGCAAGGCCGCCGGCGGCCACGCTTTTCCTCCGGACTCCGACTGGCAGCGCGAATTCGAGGATGCCTTCGAATTCGAGGAAACTCCGGACCAAGCCAAGGCCATTGCGGACGTCAAGCGCGACCTCGAGTCCGATTTGCCGATGGACCGCCTGCTCTGCGGCGACGTGGGCTACGGCAAGACCGAAGTGGCCATGCGCGCCGCCTTCAAAGCTCTCGCCGATGGCAAACAGGTGGCTATGCTCGCTCCCACCACCGTTCTGGCCTTTCAGCACTACCAGACATTTCGGTCCCGGTTCGCCGCGTTTCCCATGCGCATCGACATGCTCAGCCGCTTTCGCAGCAACGCCGAGCAGCAGAAAACCATTGAGGCCCTCGCCGCCGGACAGGTGGATGTGATCATCGGCACGCACCGGCTGCTATCCAAAGACGTGGTGTTCCACGATCTGGGCCTATTGGTGGTGGACGAAGAGCAGCGCTTCGGCGTCTCGCACAAGGAGCGTCTTAAAGAAATTCGCAAGAACGTCGACGTGCTCACCATGTCCGCGACGCCCATCCCCCGCACCCTGCACATGTCGCTGGTGGGCCTGCGCGATATGTCGGTAATCGAGACCCCTCCCAAGGATCGCATCGCCATTCAAACCAGCGTCGCGCCGTTTCAAGAGGGCCTGATCCAGCGCGCCATTGAGGCCGAGCTGGGGCGCCAGGGCCAGGTCTTCTTCGTGCACAACCGTGTCGAGTCGATTGTCTCGCTGGCGGCGCTGATCAATAAATTGGTGCCCAAGGCGCGGGTGGTGATCGGGCACGGGCAGATGAAGGAGGCGGAACTCGAGAAAGTGATGATGAAGTTTATCCGTCACGAAGCGGACGTGCTGGTTTCCACCACCATCATCGAAAACGGCCTGGACATTCCGCGCGCCAATACGATTTTGATCAATCGCGCCGACCGCATGGGCCTGGCGGAGCTGTACCAGTTACGCGGCCGAGTGGGCCGCTCCGACTTGCGTGCGTACGCCTATCTGCTGGTGCCTCCGGAAGGCAACCTCACCACCATCGCCAAACAGCGTCTCGCAGCGCTTAAGGAATTCAGCGAACTCGGCGCCGGATTTCGTATTGCCGCGCTCGATCTGGAGTTGCGCGGCGCCGGAAATATTCTTGGGCGCCAGCAGCACGGTCACATTGAAGCGGTTGGATTCGACCTGTACTGCCGGATGATGGAGCGCTCGGTGGCCGAACGCAAAGGCGAAGCGGTCCGCCCGGAACGCCGCACCACCCTCAATCTGGGCCAGGACGTCCGCATCCCCAAGGAATATATCGAGAGCGAAAATCTTCGTTTGCGCATCTACAAGCGCATCGCCGACATCACCAAAGATTCCGACTACGAAGAAGTGCGCAAGGAACTGGAGGATCGCTTCGGTCCGCTGCCCTCTTCGGTTGGGAATCTTCTCGATTACGCCCTGCTCAAGGCGGCCGCCGAGCGGCTGCTGGTGGCCTCGATCGATCGCCGCGGAGATCAATTGGCGATCAAGTTCCATGAAGACACCCCGGTAAGGCCCGAAAAACTGGTCGGCGTGATCCGCCAGCGGCCCCGATTGCGGCTGGACCCGAGCGGCGTTCTGTGGGTGAGTTGGAAGGGTGAAGCCGCCGGGGTGGCGATCGCGGCCCGAAACGTGTTGCTCGATCTGGAAGCCTAGCGCTACAATTTCAATATGACTCGAAAGACAATGCGCAGGACAATGTGTAGTTACCTGGCGGCTGCGGCGGTTCTCGCTGCGACGCTGTTCGTACCGGCGTTTGGCCGGGCCCAAACCAGCTCGACCAAGGGCAAAGTAGTGGAGGAAATCGTGGCGCGCGTGAATAACGAAATCGTCACGCTCACCGACCTCGATAAAGCCCGCGAATCCCTGCGCGAGGACGTCCAGCAGGACTGCCCCGGATGCCCGCCGGACAAGCTCGATACCCTCTATAAAGAGCGCGAGAAGGATCTGCTCCGCGATCTGATCGATCAATCGCTATTGGCGCAGCGCGCCAAGGACGACGACATCAACGTCGAAAGCGACCTGATCAAGCGCTTGGACGAAATCCGCGAGCAAAATAAGCTGCCGGATATGGATGCCTTCGAGAAAGCGGTGGAGTCTGAGGGCGGAGTCTCCTGGGAAGACTACAAGAGCCGGATACGTAAGGGCCTGCTGACCCAGGAAGTGATCCGCAAGGAAGTGGGACAGCGCATCACCATTGGGCACGATGAAGTGCAGAAGTATTACGACGAACATCAATCCGAATTCGTTCGTCCCGAGCAGGTGCTGCTCGCGGAAATCGTCTTCAACACCGACGGCAAGACGCCCGATGAGGTCGCCGCCGCGCAGAAAAAAGCGAACGAAATGCACGACCGCTTGGCGAGAGGCGACGCCGATTTCTTCGAGCTGGCCAAGCGATATTCCGAAGGCCCTACCGCCAAGCAGCAGAACGGGGAACTGGGGGCTTTCGAACGCGGCATGCTGGCCAAACAAATCGAAGACGTGGTCTTCGCCATGAACAAGAACGACATCACGAGCGTGATCCAGACCAAGGCCGGCTTCGAAATTTTCAAAGTCGTCGACCACTTTCCTCCTGGGCAGCAGCCCCTGGAAAAGGTCGAGCCCGAAATCATGAACAAGATGTACCTCGAGCGCATGCAGCCGGTGCTGCGGACGTTCCTGGGTGAGTTGCGGGAAGAGAGCTACGTAGTGGTCAAGTCCGGCTACGTCGATACCGCCGGAGTGCCAGGGAACACTGTGATCCAGGAAGTCCCCGCCACGCCGGATACCAAGGACAAAAAGGCCAAAGCGAAAAAACCCAAAGTGTCGGGCCAATGAAATCAGGCTTCGTGGTTGATCTGAAAGACGGAATGGCCATCGCCTCGCTGTTCCTGGTTCGCGAAAAAGAAATTCGCAGCTCCCCGCGAACCGGGAAATCCTGGCTGCAACTGGGCCTCGTGGATCGCACCGGAAGCGTCAGCGCTAAAATGTGGGACAACTACGCGACCATCATCTCAACGTTCGCCTGCGATGACGTGATTCGCGTTCGTGGCCGCGCCAAGTTGTACAACGATCAGATCGAGATCACCCTCGAGCAGATTTTGCCGGTGACGGATAAAGAGTACGACCTGCAGGATTTCCTTCCGCACACCCGCGAAAATATCGATGTCTTGCTGGCCAAGTTGCACGAGCACGTCGGCGCGGTGCGCGATCCCTGGCTGCAGCGGCTGCTGACGTCGATCGTCGACGATCCGTCCGTCCAGCCTAAGCTCCGCCTCGCTCCGGCCGCCATGACCATGCATCACGCCTACCTCGGTGGATTGCTCGAGCATGTGGTGAGTGTCTGCGGGCTGGCTCGCGGCGTGGCCGCGCATTATCCCGACGTCGATCTCGATTACCTGATTACCGGGGCGGTCCTCCACGACATTGGAAAGATCGACGAGCTCTGCTACGAACGCTGCATCGGCTACACCACCCAAGGGCGCTTGCTGGGGCACATCGCGATCGGCTTTGCGATGGTGCGCAAGAAGATTGAAGCCACCCCTGGGTTTCCGCCGCACCTTGCCACACTGGTCGAACACCTTTTGCTCAGCCATCACGGCACCCATGAATTTGGTTCGCCCGCGTTGCCGCAATTTCGCGAGGCGGTGGTTCTCAATTTTATCGACGATCTGGATTCCAAGGTGGGAGCGATGCGCGCTACCCTCGATGCCGCCGCCGTTAATCGCGATGACGAGTGGACCGAACGCAATCCTTCATTGCGCCGGTCGCTTCTTCGTGCTGGCGAATTCCTGCACCCAGCGGAAAAGGCCAGCGGAACCGCTGGCGGCCAGAACAACGCGTCGGCGGCGCACTCCGCAGCCACGCAGGCTCCGTCGCAGCGAAGTTTTCTCGATCCGGGAGTACCGTCCAAGTCATGACCGGGGAGAACACCGCATCCGTGCCGGCGATCACGACCGCTGCCGCCATTCCGTCGGTCTCGAAACACCGGCGCTCGCTGCTTGAGTTGGCCCCGCTCGAACTCGATTGCATGAACGCGCTCTGGATTTTGGGCCCGGCCACGGTCCGGGATGTGCGCGACCGTATCGCGCCCCATCGGCCCCGCGCCTATACCACGATCATGACCATCCTCGATCGCCTGGCGCGCAAGGGCGCCGTGGATCGCGCGAAAGTGGGCCGCGCCTACCTGTACCGCGCGAACCTCAGCGCGGAGGATGCTCGCACTCACGCGGTCGGACAAGTGATCGAAAATTTCTTTGGCGGCTCGTCCGAGGCTTTGCTCTCGCAACTCCACAACTCCGGCGTCGGGATCGCTCGCAAGGCACGGCCTCGCTCGATCCAGGCCGCTGCGCCGCTCGTTTCATCCGCTGCAACCGAGCGTCCCGCGGTAATGGCCGCCGCGGCGGGAGCAGCGTCCGCTTCCTTGTCGTCATTTTCAGAACGGAACTCAGAGCCGCAGGCTGAGCAGAGGGCAGAGCGGGAACCAGAGCGGGCGCCCCAGCCGGACCGCCGGCGGCTGGACGAAACGCTGCTCTAGCGACCGAACATGTTCCCGACCGAAATCAAAATCCGCGATTTGGCCATTCGTCCCGCCACCATCCTCGCGCCGATGGCCGGCGTCACCGACACCGTCTTCCGCCGCGTGATCCGCGAGCTTGGCGGTTGCGGCCTGATCATGACCGAGTTCACCAGCGCCGAAGGCCTCACCCGGAATTCGGCGCGCACCCTGCGCTACCTCTATTTCGCGGAAGACGAGCATCCCATCGCCGCACAGATTTTCGGAGCGGTGCCGGAAGTAATGGCGGCGGCCGCAAAGCTCTCCGAAGACCTGGGCTTCGATCACGTCGACATCAACCTCGGCTGTCCGGTAAAAAAAGTCGTGAAATGCGGCGGATCGGGGCTCCTGCGTGACTTGCCTCTGCTCGACCGCATGTTTTCCACCGTTCGCAAAGCGATCCGGATTCCGCTCACCATTAAAATCCGTTCGGGCTGGGACGAGCACAACATCGTTGCCGTCGAAGTCGCACGCATGGCCGAGGCCAACGGCATCGAAGCCGTCGCGGTACATCCGCGGACGCGTATGCAGGGCTACGCGGGAAATGCCGACTGGAGCGTGATTCGCGCGGTGAAGCAAGTCGTGAAAATTCCGGTGATTGGCAACGGAGACATCAAAATTCCGGAAGATGCCGTGCGCATGGCCCAGGAAACCGGCTGCGACGCGGTAATGATCGGCCGCGCCGCCCCCACCAATCCCTGGATTTTTCAGCAGCTCGCGCAGTTCCTGGCCACCGGACGCTACGACGAGCCTTCCGAACTCGATCGCTATCGCTTGCTCTCCGGCTATTTCCGCGATTTGGCCAGCTCGGAAATCCCCGACGCGGTAGGGAAGATGAAGCAGTTCGCCACCTCTTTTACCTACGGCGTGCGCAACGGCACGGCGCTCCGTCACGCGGTGCATCATTCCTATACGCCCGATGAAATTCTGGCGCGCGTCGACGAATTTTTCGCGGAGCGCGTCGGCACGCCGGTCGCCGCAGCGCCAAGCTCCGCCCCCGTCGCTTAACGTTACCCGATCTAGCCCTGCTCATCCCGCGACGCCAGCACCTGCCTGTAAGCCTCGCGCCGATTAATCCCGCGCTCATGCGCCGCAATCTTCAGCGCGGATTTGTGGTCGACGCCCTTCTCGCGTTCGATCTGGGCCACCCGCCGCGCCAACGGAATTTTCAATCGCTCTACGTCATCATCCGCCGCCCCCACCGCCCCAGGATCTCCCGGCGCGATCACCACGGTGATCTCGCCCCGGGGAGGCGTCTCTTGAAATCGGGCGACTACTTCATCCAGCGTCCCACGCACAAATTCCTCATAAACTTTCGTCAATTCGCGCGCCACCGCCGCCCGCCGGTCTCCCAATATCTCTCGCGCGTCCGTCAGTGACTCGATCAGCCGGTGCGGAGCTTCGTAGAAAACCACCGACCGCGGCTCGTTCGCCAGCTCGCGAATCGCCTTGCGACGCTCGCCGCCGCGGCTAGGCAAAAATCCAACAAACGTAAACGCATCCGCGGGCAGTCCCGAACCGGTGAGCGCAGCAATCACCGCGGACGGCCCAGGCACCGGCACCACCGCCAGCCCCAGCTCCAGACACGCCGCCACCAGCCGATGGCCTGGATCGGAAATCGACGGTGTTCCGGCGTCGGTCACCAACGCAACCGTCGCGCCGGCGGCGATCTCCGCGGCCAGCTTCGGCGCGAGCGCTACTTCGTTATGCTGGTGATAGCTCACCTGCGTGGCGTGAATATCGTAGTGGGCGAGAAGCTTGCGCGTGTGCCGGGTATCCTCGCAGGCGATTTTGCCGGCCTCGCGCAGGATACGCAACGCGCGCAGGCTGATGTCTTCGAGGTTGCCGATCGGTGTTGCCACCAGGTACAGGCAGCCGGTTTTTTTCTGGATATCGTCGGTCATCGTCGAACGCGCCTGCGAACACGCATTTTCTACTGCGCCAAGGCTAGCACGCTAGGCGCCACGAAAGAAAACTCGGTCCGCTACGTGCGTGAGTACCGTGGTAGCCTGGCAATCGCGGCGAAAAAAACTCCCAATCACGCAACTCCTCTCGCTGATATGTGCGCCCGAAACGACGGATCAGCGAGCGCTTATCACGCGGCCATCCGAGCCCACCGGGCAATTGCAAACGTGCGCGCTACCGAAGCGCGTGATAGAATTTTTTCGTACCCTGCGTATATCGCGTGAAACGAGAGGAGTTTTGAATTGCCCCTGTATGAATACAAGTGCGGCAAGTGCGGGCATCGCTTCGAGAACATCGAAAAGGTCGACGCGCCAGTCGTAAGGAAATGCCCAAAATGCGGCGCCAAGGCCGAGCGCATGATGTCGGCCCCGGCGATCCAATTTAAAGGCACTGGCTGGTACGTTTCCGATTACGGCAAATCCGGCCAAACCAAAGGCGGCGATAAGTCGGAATCGAAGTCGGAAGCTAAGACGGACAGCTCTTCCGAATCGAAGCCTTCCGAATCGAAGTCCTCCGAATCGAAATCCTCGGAATCGAGCAGCACGCCAGCAGCCTCGGCAAAGGAGTCGTCCTCGTCGAAGGAATCGTCCTCACCGAAGGAATCATCTGCGTCCAAGGATGCAAAGGATTCCCGGAAAAAAGGGAAGTGATTTGCCCAGCGGGGAGCCGCGCGGGGCGGGCTCACTCCGCGCGGTGACGGCTGCCGGCCTTGCTACATCAGGCCTTGATCGTTTCCATAATCATATTGCGCAAATAATCTCGAAAGTCGCTGCCCAGCGAAGGATTCTGCAGCGCCAGCTCCACCGTAGCGATCAAAAATCCAAGCTTGTCGCCGGCGTCGTAGGAATGTCCCTGATGGATCGACGCCCACAGCCCCGGATCGAGCGCTACCTGCCGCAGCGCATCGGTTAGCTGAATCTCGCCGCCCGAGCCGGGCTTGGTTCCCTCGAGGTAATCGAACACTTCCGGCGGCAGCACGTAGCGCCCGGTCACCGCGAGGGTCGATGGCGCGTCTTTCGCCTTCGGCTTTTCCACCAGATCGCGAATCTTCAATAGCGTTCCGCCGCGGCGCCCCTCGCTGTCCATTTCAGCGTCGACGATTCCGTACAGGTGTACGCGATCCCTGGGCACGTCCTGAACGATGATCGCGCCCTTGCCGGTATCCTCATAAATCTCGATCAGCGCTCGCGTCGCGGGCTGTGCGCCGGTCATGATCACGTCGCCCAGCAGCACCGCAAATGGCTCATCGCCTACCAGGTCGCGCGCGGTCAGCACCGCGTGCCCCAATCCCAGTGCCTCGCTCTGCCGCGTGTAGCTCAGGCGAATCCCGCCACTGATCTGCCGGACCATTTCCGCGAGATCCGGTTTTCCCCGGTCTTCCAGGAAGCGTTCGAGCTCTGGCGCGGAATCGAAGTGATCCTCGATCGCATTCTTGCGCCGGCCGGTCACGAAAATAACGTGCTCGATCCCCGACGCGATGCACTCCTCCACCGCGTACTGAATGAGCGGCTTATCCACCACCGGCAGCATTTCTTTCGGCATGGCCTTGGTCGCGGGCAGGAACCGCGTGCCCAAGCCAGCCACCGGCAGTACAGCCTTTCGAACGCGTCGCTTTCGGGAAGTCATGTCGGTGTTCTCCGGTCTGTCAGGGGAAAAGGTTAGCGCCCAAAGGCAAGTTCGTCAAATTAATGCACGCTAATTATTCGTTTTTCCGCGATGTGCTAACATGAATCCGCTGGCATACATTCTTCCGGCACACTTTCCGCCTTGACACTTTCATCCGACTCCGGCCCCTTCATTCTCGGCATCGAATCCTCGTGCGATGAGACCGCCGCGGCCGTGGTTGCTTCCGGCAGGACAATTCTTTCCAGCGTGGTTTCCTCGCAAATTGATATTCATCGTAAATTCGGGGGCGTGGTGCCGGAACTCGCCTCGCGCGAACACCTGCGCCAGATCGTGCCGGTAGTGCGCGAAGCTCTCGAGCAGGCCAACGTGGGCCTGGCCGATCTCGATGCCGTCGCGGTGACCCAGGGGCCTGGTCTGGTCGGCGCGTTGCTGGTCGGCATTACCTACGGCAAAGCGCTCGCCTCCGGTCTGGGTAAACCACTCATTTCGATAAACCATCTCGAGGGGCACGTCCACGCCGTTTTTCTGGAGGCCCACTCCGAAGCGCGCCGCCCCAAGCTACCGGCGGTGTGCTTAATCGTTTCCGGCGGGCACACCATCCTGTATTCCGTAGACTACGAAGCTTCCTCTCGCGACCGGGCGGCGGACTCTGCGCCGCCGCAGCGTTTTGTCTATTCGCACATTGGCGGCACCCGCGACGACGCCGCCGGCGAAGCGTATGACAAAGTGGCCCGCATGCTCGGCCTTGGATATCCCGGCGGACCGGTGATCGATCAGCTCGCCGCGGACGGTAACCCGGAGGCCATTCGCTTCAACGATCCGAAGATGAGCGGCAATCCTTACGATTTTAGTTTCAGCGGGATCAAGACCGCCATGCTCTATCATCTGCGCCGCCATCCGGAATTTGAACCGGAGGTCGCTGCACGCAAGGAAGTCCTAGCGCGCGGCGAACGCCAAGCCGCGCAACTGCGGCCCCTCTGTTCGCCAGCCACGCTGGACCTGATCGCCAGCTTCCAGAATTCCGTGGTGAACAATCTGGTCACGCGCTCGCTCGGCGCCGCCGAACAGTTCCGCGCAAAGTCCGTGCTGGTTTCGGGAGGAGTGGCAGCGAACCGGCAGCTTCGCCGGACCTTCGAAGAACAAGCGCGGAAACGCCGGCTGGAGGTTTTCTTCCCCAGCCGCCGGCTATCAACGGATAACGCTGCCATGATCGCGGCGGCAGCCTACCCCAAGTATCTGGCCAAGGACTTCGCGGACGGAAGCCTGAACGCCGAACCGAATCTTCCGCTCGCGTAGATTTGCGTTACACCCAGGCGCGCGCCGAATCCCAGAACACCTGTCCGAGCTTAGACCGGCACCTCGTAAGCGTAAGCCAATCCGTCCTGGCTAACCGCGTACAGTTTAGTTCCATCCCCGCTCCAGCGAATATCCACCACGCCTTCGGCAGGGCACTCGTCGAGCACGGTTCCGTCCGCAAGATTCGCAACGAATAGCCGCCCCTTCGCGGAATTTTTCAACCACGAAGCAAAGCATCCCGCGATCGGCAGCGTGGGATGGCAGCGGCACAATTCCGCCGCGAACGGCAGCGGGCTAGTTTCGCGCGATGCCAAGCTCAGCCGGAAAGCCTGCCCCGAAGCGCAATACACAACGTGCTCCGAGCCGCTACTCCAGGTGACGTCGGTGATGTGGCCTTGCCCGGGATGAATATCAGCCAGCCGCAGCGAGGGCATTCTGGCCAGCAACAAATAATCGTCGGCCCAATCACCATCGATTTCCGCCACCGCTGCCAGCCAGTCGTCGGTGGGGCTTATCGCCATTCGGCCGTAGTTTTGAAATTGTCCCGCATCTTCGGCGGCGTCATTCCCTGGCCGCGCCGCGATCCAGTCGGCCACGCCGATTTCCCCGGCGGTCCGGCCGAGCGAAAGCTCTTGCCCATGCGCTGCATGCCACACCGGGATCGAGGAAAAATCCCCCGCCGCGAAACTGGCCGCAAAATAATTGCCGCTTTCGCCCCATACCAGCGAGTCCGGCGCGTGATCCGATGAAAGCAACAGACGCACGTGCGATTTGGCATGCACGTCCAACAAATGCAGTTCTCGCGAACCGTCGGGCGATCCGGCCACGATGTACCTTCCGCAGGGAGACCACGCAAACGACGCCCGCCGGTCCGGATTCTCCGGCGGTTGATTGAACGGAACATCCAGATTGAAAGCCGGCACGTTCAACTCAATATCGAAAATCGAAATTCGCGCGCGTCCGGCGCGGGCATCGTAGGAAGTAGCGCATACTTGGCCGCTGGGCGACACGGCCAGCTCACTCATCCGCCGGGTAAAGAGCTTTTTGATCAGCCAGTTGGAAT
>Ga0302324_100019334_pt1 | contig 13380 bp, 10 predicted proteins | sample Palsa_T0_1_FD_201949 | JGI IMG/M metagenome (GOLD analysis project Ga0302324, IMG submission 201949) | Peat permafrost microbial communities from Stordalen Mire near Abisko, Sweden - Palsa_T0_1 | ecosystem: Environmental > Terrestrial > Soil > Palsa > Peat permafrost | place: Sweden: Abisko...
CGGGCAGATTGTAGACGGCGATCTTTCCACACAACTCAATATCACACTCGGCATAGCGGCTCGTCACCCCGCGCTCATCGAACGCATTGTCGAGGAAGAGCTGTAGCGTCATGCCGTTCTTCTCAACCGAAGCACTAAAGTCCGTCGTGGTATAGGAGGGCATCTCGCCGAGGTCGTCGCGCGCAATGATGCGCAGGTCCGCCCAGCGAGGACCGACGAAGACGAGACCCGCTTGCAGATTGCCGGTATAGCCGCTGCCGAATCCCCAGGTGTAGCGAGCCGTGAGGTCGCCCTTGAACTTCGGCGTAACCGGCAGCTGCGTGCCGGCCGGCGCGTAGTTCTCCGTGCCCGCCACTAGGCACACGGCCGGACCACCGGGGCAATACGCCTCGGTCAAATACGAATCCGTATAGGACGCGCCACCCGTCAAGGTGAGCCCTGCGACCGGTGCCCACTCGAGGTCCGTCTCCGCGCCGCGGATCCTCGCCTGACCCGCGTTCTCGATGATCGTGAGCGCATTGGGTCCGAGGAACGAGAACTGGAAGTTCTTCCATTCCTCATCAAAGAGCGCGCCGTTAAAGCGCAGACGGTGGTCCAGCCACTGCGTTTTCCAGCCGATCTCATAGTTGGTCAGATAATCGGGCATGTAGGGTGGCAGCTTACCTCCCCCGTTCCGATTGACGCCGCCCGGTCGGAAGCCCTTGGACCAGGTCGCGTAGATCATATGATCCGCGTCAAACTTATAGGCCAGGCTCAGTTTGGGGGAGTTGCCTGAATCTTCGCTCTTGCCGTTGAGGTCGACGCAGGGCGCGCCGTGGAACGGGCCGGAGCCGGCGAAGCAGGTCGCAACCCCTTCCGATGATGCAAACGCGAATCCCGAGCCAAAGCCATAAAATCCGTAGAGCGTGTTGTCGTAGGTGTAATGACGGATGCCGGCGGTCGCCGTGAGATTCGAGGTGATGTCGTAATACGCCTCACCGAATACGGCCGCATCGCGATCCACGCGTTCTTCATCTGTCAGCCAGACCGATCCCGGCCACCCCGCGACCGACAAACTGTTCGCGAGCGCATCGCCGCCATTATTCACCATATAGTCCTGGACAATTTCGTGCACCTGGCGCTGCAGGAAGGCTCCGGCAGTGAAGCGCAGCGGCCAATCCTTCGGCGATGACACGCGAAGTTCATTGCTGATCTTGGTGTAGTGGTCGCGGCCAATGATGTGCTGTGCGGGGTTGATCAGCTTGCCGGCATTGTCGAGAAAGTATTTGCCGGTGCCGTCGGCCTGATCGTAGAAGAGCGAGTAATCCGTGTAGTCCTCCGACTCGTGGTCGTTGCGCGACAGCCAGCCCGTTGAATAAACAATGTCGAAGTCGCTCACCTTGCCCTCAACGGTGAGCGCGGTCTGGGTCCAAGAATCGCGCGTCTCGTCGGAAAACCACTGGTAGGTATCAAGATCCCCAGCCGCCGGGTTGTACCCGAATGGGCCGGGTCCCGTGGTAATCACCTGCCCCATGAAGCTCGGCGTGATGGTCCAGTTGTCGCCAATGTCGAACTTGAGCGCCCCGCGACCGCCACGCGTGTCGACATAGTTGGCATCGTTCTTCACAAACGGCGCATCGGAGAACGCGATCCCCGAGGTCGGGAACACGACGGTCTTCGGCACGACGTCGATGAAGCCCGCTTTGTGCTCTTCCCAGCCGACAAGCCGAATGGCCGCGATCGGACTTAAGGGAATGTTGACGAAGCCCTCGATCGAACCACCGACGCCCCCATGGTCGATGTCGTTGGCTTCAAGGTCGTAGCCCGCCGAGAAATGCGTCGGGTCGGGCTTGTTCGTGATGATGCGGATCGTGCCCGCCTCGGAGCTTGCGCCGTAGAGTGTGCCCTGGGGCCCTGCGAGCGCCTCGACGCGGGCGATATCGTAGATATGAATATCGAGCACGCCATCGATCGTGGTGACGGGCTGCTCATCGAGATACACACCGACCGTGGGCAGCGAGCCGGAATGATTCTCCAGGACGCTCGCGGTGACGCCGCGCATGTAAACGTGCTCGAAACCCGGCCCTCCCGTGGAATCCCCGAGGAATGTGACGCTCGGAAGATATTTCACGTAGTCATCGAAATTCTGCACGTGCAGCTCTTCGAGCTTCGCGGTACCGAGGGCCTGGATGCTGATCGGCACGTCCTGCAGGTTCTCCGCGCGCTTCTGCGCCGTGACCACGACTTCTTCCAAGCCGGCGTTCTCCGCCGTACGCGGCTGCGCCTGCTGCTCCTGCGCGTACGCGGGTTGCAGGCACGCAAGTAGCGCCGACGCAACAGGTGTCGCCTTGAGAAGATAGTGGCCGGTGCTTTTTGCGCGGATACGCGCTAGTTTTCGACGGCGGCTACGCGTCATTTGTTTTCCCCGAGTTTTATCTACGCCCCTCAAGCTGCAGGGTATGCCATTCCACACGGATTCTCAAAATTCTGGTGGGGCGGGGTAGGCTTCGAGCACCGGTCCCAAGGCTTGCTTGAGGGGTAAAAGCCACGGATCGAAATGGCGCCAGTGCTCCAGCGCGTCACGAAAAATTGGTTGCCGCACCTGCTGCGAGCTTGCGGTACGTACCGCGCGATCATTTTCATAGAAGCGCAGGCAAGCATCCTCATACGCAAGGTCGCAGTAGCCAAGGAGCGCGCGCACCTCGCGCTCCGTATCCGCAACCAGCGATTCGTAGATGATGCGGTGGATGCGGCCCGGCAGCACGGCATCAAAGTGCGCCATGAGCTCGACGTAGTCGCGGTAGTAGCGGCCGATATCGGTAAGGTCGTAGCTGAAATGCTGACCGCGCGCGAAGTGCTGCTTGAAGCCGGAAAAACAGCACGCCAGCGGATGGCGCCGCGCGTCGATGATCTTGGCATTCGGCAAGATCAGATGAATCAGCGCGACGTGCGTGAAATTGTTCGGCATCTTGTCGATGAAGCGCGGCGCATCGCTCTTGCGCTGAATGCGGGTGCGCTTGAGATACTCCTCACCGAGCGCGCGACACTCTTGCGCGCTCAACTTCGCAAGCACTTCCGGGTACTTCGAACCCGAGCGGCTCGAAACCCCGGAGAGCTTTTTTGCGATTGCCGGGATGTCCGGCAGCTCCATCGTGCCCTCGACCTGAGAGTGGCTGGAGATAATCTGTTCGAGAAGGGTCGAACCCGCGCGCGGCAAGCCTACGATGAAGATTGGATCGGCGGCTTCGGCGCCGTAGGCGCGGCGCTGCTCGAAAAACTCGCGCGTCAGCAGCGCCTTGCTGCGCCGCACGTGTTCGGTGAGCTCGTCCGCGATGTAGCGGATCCCATTGCGGCGGATGCGATTACCGCGCGCGTACTCATCGAAGGACTGCGCAAAGGCGTGCGCATCCTCGAGCGCTTTGCCCATCGCAAAATGCAGGTGGAAGCGATCCTCCTCGGAAAGGTCAGCACTCCTTTGCGCACTGCGCATCGCCTCCAAGTCCTCCGCGCTGAAGCGAAAGGTCTTCAGGTTCGCAAGACTCCAATACGCCTCGCCAAGATGGGGTTGCAGCGCGACGCTCTTGCGATAGGCGGCAATGCTCTCGGGCTCTCGGCCCTTGGTCTTGAGCGCATGACCGTAGCTCATCCAGATCTTGGGCAACTCCGGATACGCGGCCAGAACCGTCTCGTAAATCTCGATCGATTGCTGGTATTCGCCGATCCTGACGAGAATCGCCGCCTTCAGATTGTTGTAGCCGGGATGATGCGGCTCGAGTACCAGAAGCTTCGCCACTTCGGCGAGCGCTTCGACGGGGCGGTTCTGCCGGTGCAGCACGACGGCATAGTTGTGGCGCGCACCGGCGAAACTCGGCGCGAGCTCCAGGCAACGCACGAGCAGCGTCTCCGCGTCCTTGAAGCGACGTAGTCGCGCGGCGACCTCCGCGAGCATTCGCAATGCCGCCACGTCATTCGGAAACTGCTGCAGGTGCGCGCGCAGCAGCGCTTCGGCCTGCGGAATCTTATTCTCCACCAGCGCAGCGCCCGCCGCGACGAGGCGCGGATCGCGAGTAGAGCTCTTGATGTGCCAGGCGTAGGCCTCGTCCGCACCGGCCGCATCGCCGGTACTGGTGAGCGCATCGCCCAGGGCAAGCCACGCCTGGGTGAAATCGGGTTTGAGGCGCACCGCTTCGCGCAGCGCGGCGATTGCCTCCTCGGAATTGCCGGCGCAGGAATGCGCCAGTCCGAGCTCGTAGAACGCCGGCGACCACTGCGGCTGCTTACGTGCGATGTCTTCGAGGATCGCAAGAGCGCGCGCCGCATCGCCGCAGGCGCGCGCGGCGGCGCCTTGGATCAGTAAAGCGGCCGGATGATTGGGAGCGGCCTTCAGGATCTCCGCAGCCTGCTCGGCCGCCATGGCGGGATTGCTTGCCAGCAGGCGCATTGCATGCGCCAAGGCGACCTCGAGTGTACCGACGGGCTCGGAAGCGGCGCTCATCGCGTCCTTCAGATAATTAGGATGCCCCTATGATCGTCGGCTTTGGTCGCGCTGACAATTCGCGTCCGGCTGCCCCTTCAGGCCGCCGCGGAGACTGCGGATTTGACGAGCTCTTTGTAGCGAGCGCAGCGTTTGCGGGCAACGAGGGAGAAGCCTACGCGCGGATCGCAGATGCTGGCGATCCACACGTCCGCACCGGTAAAGCGCACCGCAACCCACTCGCCCGCGCTCAGCAGTGAATCGGCCACGCGGGCATCGATCAGTTCAGCCTCTTTGCTGCGTGTCACGGACCAGCCCGCATCCTGGATGCTCTTCAGGACGATACCGTAGTTGGTCTTGGCGTCGGCGCGCGTTGGTAGACGTATGTAGCGCAGGTCATTGAGTTGCGTGCGTATCAGCAGCGTCCCCAAGCCCACCGTCACCAGAAGTCCGAAAATCCCGGCGCCGGCGATGGCCTCGGGATTGCGCACGTTGACGAGAAAAATTGAGGTCAGGATCAGCGCGCTGCAGAGTAGCGCGAGGTAGGCGAAGAACATCGCCGGCGCGAAGTAGATCAGGCGCTCGACCCGGGGCAGTTGCAGCCGCTCAATGACGGTGCCGTCAGCCGTGCTGCGCATGCGATCACTCTCAAACTGCATGGCTTTGGAACCTCGAATATGCGCCCGCAACAGCAGCATCGCCCGGAACTGGCTCTCAATAAAAGGACGGGCGGGCGACGGGCTAGGTTCCCGCCGCCCGCCCACCTTATGCAAGTGAAGCGTTGGCGCGAGTTACTGCGCATTCCCTCCGCCCTGCAGGGTCGCATCGGCACCGGCGCTCTTCGGCGCCGCTGCCGCGCTAGCGCTCGCAGCTGCTCCGGCGTCGGTGCTCGTCTTCGGCTTCGGCGCCCCAGTGCTATTGGCGCTTTCGCCAGCGCGCGCGCCATGGGACACGCTCGCGGAGTTGCCAGCGCTCTTCGTCGCCGCACCCGTGCTTAGCACCTGACTCATCGAGCCAGACACTGAGGTCGTGCTCGCTGCCGTATTGACCGCACTCTCGCCGGCCGCGGCCGCATTGACCTCGGTGTTTTTGAGCGCATCGACGCTGTGCGCGGCCGTGCCTTTGGCATCGCCCTCGACCGTACCGGCGTCATTCTTGGCCGTGGTGGCGCTGTCCTTGGCAGCGGTCTCGGCCTTGCCTGCATCGTCCTTCACGGCGCTTTGCGTCTTGCCCGCCTTTGGCTCGAGCGAATCCGCAGTGCCGCCGTTGGCGGCAAAGTTACCGTTCAAATTGCCGCCCGCCGAGCCGTTGATCGGACCGCGCGCAATACCACCACCAAACGCCCCTGCGGCTGCGCCGCCCAGCAAGCCTGCTGCGTCGGCCCGCGAAGAAAGCGCCAGCAGCGCTGCAACGGCAGTGCTCAATACGATGTGCTTGGCATTCATGCTCGTACTCCTCTCACAGGCCGCGGTCCGTCCGCGGCCTTTCAGTGAGTACTACGTGTGGGCAGGGTGCTTTCTTCCGCGCCGCGCGCCACAAGCGCATTTGACTTATTTCTGCACGGCCTAGCGGGTACTGGCCAACGTGGCCGGCGGGCGCAGCGCCTCACCGACGAGACCATAGCCGTACACGGGGTCGCGCCCTGGTGCCCCAAGATCGGTCGCCGCGCGCGCAAGGTTCTCAATCGCCTCGTCGGCCGCTGCCCTGCTGAGCGCGTGCCGGGAATTTGCAAGGATGCCGGCAACGATGGGTGCGGCGAAGGAGGTACCCCGCACCGGCGCGAATGTCTGTGTCGCGCTGGCCGCCACCATGTCGGCGCCCGGTGCGGCAAACGCCACTTGGTTGCCGCGCGCGGCTTCCGGGAGCACACGGTCGTGGCGATCCACGGCGGTGACGCCGAGCACGCCGGGGTAGGACGCCGGATAGAGCGGCGGGGCGGCCGGGCCGTCGTTGCCGACTGCAGCGACGATGATCTGGCCGTGCGCAATCACGCGCCGCACCACCTCCTCCAGCATCAGATTTGGTGGGCCGACGAGACTGACATTGATGACCGGAACCGCCTCGCGCGCGAGCCATGCGAAAGCCTCGGCAACAGCATCTACGGCGCCTCCGGTTGGTAGGCCGCAGTAGACATCCGCCGCATAGAGTTCTGCCCCGGCTGCTGCGCCACGGAATCTCTCCGTGCTGCCGACGAGGAGCGACGCCACCGCAGTGCCGTGCGCACTCGGCACGGGCTTATCGCCGCAGCCGTGCGTATGCAGCGCCACGGCGCGAAATGCGGAATGCGCCGCCTCGATGCCGCCATCAATGAGCCCGACTTTGCGCAGGGCCGCGGCCGGCGCTGACTCGATGGGAAGCTGCGCGCTCGCCGGCTCCGCCGCCGCAACGTCGCCACTTTCTATATAGATGTGGTTGAAGTCGTAGCTGCCCTGCGGATCCTGTGCCTGCAGATTCTGCAGCGCGCGCGCCGTTAAGACATGCTCAGGAGCTCGCAACACCACAATGCGCGCATCGATGCCCTCAAGCGCACGCTCACGCGATACCACAAAACCCGCAGCGCTCGCCGCGGCGAGCGCCGCATCCGCCGGAGAGAACACCACAATCTCGCCGCGCACGATGGGCTCGCCGTGCGGATCGCGTTCGATCAAGGCGCCGTGTGAGGCGAGCAGCGCACGAATACGCAGGTGCCGCAGGTCGCGCAGGTCCGGAGGATCCAGCAGCCCCGCACCGCTTGGCAGCTCCTGGTTCAGAGTCGGCGCGGGTGGCAATTGCGGCAACGCGGGCGCACGCAGGCTCGGCAATCCGAGCTGCGCGAGAGCCGCCTGTGCAACCAGGCTTATCGCAATGAATAGCCTCGTCCTCATGCGGGCACCTTATCATCCTGCCGTGGCAACGATTTCAATGTGTCACCGCATGGAAGAAAATGCCGGTCGCAGTCGTCATTTATAAAAGGACGCGATGAGTCCGCAGCTCGAGGTCATGCGAGAGCAAATCGTCGCGCTGCTGCCGCGCCTGCGGCGCTTCGCACGCTCGCTCGCCCGCGACCCGCACGATGCGGACGATCTGGTGCAGATAGCAATCGAGAAAGCTTTGGCGAAGCACGAACAACTGCATGAGGAGGCCGGCATCGCCAGATGGATGTTTGGCATCGTGAAGAATGCTTGGATCGACGAAGTGCGCGCGCGCGCGCGCCGCGAACGCCTCCTCACGGATGAGGCAGCCGGGGTAACTGTCGCCGACCCGCTCGCCCCGGCTCACGTTGATGCCCTAGCCGTCGCCGACGCGCTCGCGCGACTGCCCGATGAGCAGCGCCTGGCGGTCGGGCTCGTGCTCATCGAGGGTTTATCGTACAAGGAGGCCGCGTACATCATGGAGGTGCCGATCGGCACTCTGACGAGCCGCCTTGCGCGTGCGCGCACGGCATTGCAGGACATGCTGCGCGGCTCTACGGGAGACACACGTTGAGCTTGTCCGACGAAATATTGATGGCGTACGTCGACGGCGAGCTCGACGAGGAGAAGCGCGCGAGCGTTGCGCAGGCGGTGGCCACCGACTCGGAGGTTGCACGGCGAGTGGCCCAGCAGCGGCTGCTGCGCGCATCGGTGCAGGCGGCCTTCTCCGCGGTGCTCGACGAACCGGTGCCGGAGCATCTTGTGCGTGCGGCCCGTAGCGCCCCAGCGGGCACTACCGTGGCAGATCTTGCGCGCAAGCGCGCCGCGAACGCGCGGCTGCGGCGCCTGTTGCCGCAATGGGGCGCGATTGCCGCAAGCCTTATGGTGGGTGCGCTTATTGGCGCGCGCTTCCTCGGCAATAGCGGCGAGGGCGTTCTCGTCACGCAGAGCGGGCAGCTCATCGCGCATGGCGCACTGGCGCATGCACTCACCGATCAGCTGGCAGGCTCGCAGGCGGCGAGCGCCGGTGTGCAAATCGGAGTCAGCTTCCGGGCACATTCGGGCGAGTATTGCCGTACGTTCTCGTTGCGCCGTGACCCAGGGGGCGCCTCGGCTCTCGCAGGTCTTGCCTGCCATTCGCGCGGCGACTGGCACGTCGATGTCCTGGCACGCAGCGCACCCGATGACGCCGGTGCCTATCACCAAGCCGGCACCGCCTTGCCGAGCGCGATCTCTCAGGCGCTCGATGCGGCAATTGCAGGGGAACCGCTCGATGCCAACGGCGAGCGCGCGGCACGCGAGCGTGGCTGGCGGCCATAGTGGAAACTTGGCTCGAGCTATTGGTCGCGCGGGGCCTTAATGTGTCGGCCCGCCTGCGCGTGCCGCCGCGCACAACGCGCAAACGCGACTCGATATCCCTGCCGCACGCGTCGGAGTTTGAATTCGACGCCGCTTGACTGCTGAGGGCGCACGTTCACACTGTGACGATGCCAACGCGGACGGGCAGCGCAGACTTGCCATTGCATGGCGGCCACGTGCCAAAGTGGCTCGCGCAGCGCATGGCGTCCTTGGGACGCGTGATCATCGAGGCCGTTGCCCACCACTACGGGCGCGATGAGGTGTTGCGTCGTCTTGCGCATCCCTTCTGGTTTCAGGCCTTTGGCGCCGTGATGGGAATGGACTGGCATTCCTCGGGAATCACAACGAGCGTCATGGGGGCACTCAAGCGCGGCCTGCAGCCTTTGCAGGCCGAACTCGGACTGTATGTGTGCGGCGGGCGCGGGCAACACTCGCGCCGCACGCCCGCCGAACTGGCGCTCGTCGGCAACCGCACGGGCCTTGACGCAGCGCCTCTGGCGCGCGCGAGTCGTCTCGTGGCCAAGGTCGACAGCGCCGCGGTGCAGGATGGCTACTCGCTTTACCTGCACTCGTTCGTGGTCAGCTGCCAGGGCCGCTGGTGCGTCGTGCAGCAGGGGATGAATCCAGCGCAGCGCACGGCGCGCCGCTACCACTGGCTTTCGGAGAACCTCACGAGCTTTCTCGACTCGCCACATGTTGCGATCGAAGGCCAGCCACAAGGCAAGATCGTCAACCTCGCGGACGTGCGCGCCGCGCGCTCGCGCACGGCAAGCCTCGAGCTGGTGCATGCCGGGCCCGAGCGTACTCTGGCGGTGTTGCGCCGCCTGCGCGAGTGCGTGCAGAGAAACCTCAGCCTGTTTGAGCACGAGTGTTCCCAGGGCGAAAGCGCGGAGCGCATCGCGCATGTCGCCGCGGTATATCCGCACTTGCAGATGCCCGGCCGTCACGACGTGCGCCTCTCGGATATCGTGCTCAAGCGCTTACATGGCACGCTGGCGGCAGCGGCCGAGCGCGGCCCGCGCGACTTCCCGGAGCTTCTCCTCACACCCGGCGTGGGCGAGCGCACCGTCGCCGCGCTGGCCTTCGTCGCCGAGGTCGTGCACGGCACGCCCGCGCGCTTTTCGGACCCCGCGCGCTTCTCACTCGCTCACGGTGGAAAGGACGGACATCCATTTCCAGTGCCGCTTGCGGTGTACGACCAAACAATTCAGGTTCTGAAGAGCGCAGTTGGCCGCGCCAAACTGGGCAACGACGCGCGGCTCGCGGCCCTGCAACGCCTCGATCAGCAGGCGCGCGTGCTGGAGCGCGCGGCCAGGGGTCCCAGCCTGCGCGCATATGTTGAGAAGGAACAGGCGCGTGCACACGAGTACGGTGGTCGAACAGTGCTCGCCTCAGACACTCGCCGCTCGTAGCTTGCCGGTCACTTTCCGCTACTTGATACACACTTTCCGCCCCCGCCCTGCAAGGAACCGCCGCTGGCTTTGCCGCTTGTCTGTTGCATGACATCTGAAAGACAGGTCAAGCGCGTGTTGGCCATCACGGGCTGCGTAGCGATTGCCACACTATTCATGGGGAGCACGCTTCTTACGCCGCTCTACACTTTGTACCAAAGGAAATTTGGGTTTTCGGAATTAGTGCTGACGCTGGTCTACGGCGCTTACCTCGTGGGCAATCTGGTCGCGTTACTCGCCCTGGGGCGTATCTCGGATCAGGTTGGACGGCGCCTCATCACACTCACCGCGCTCGCAGCAGCAACCGTTACCACCGTGCTCTTTATTGGCGCCGGGGGCACATACTCGCTGTTCTGCGCCCGCGCTCTAAGCGGTTTTGCCATTGGGCTAGGCTCCAGCAGCGTCGCGGCCTGGCTTGCGGAAGCCTACGGACCGACGAAGGCAGATCGCGCGACCCAGGCCACCGTGGGTTCAAACATGACCGGACTGGCAGTTGGCGCGCTCGTGGCCGGCTGTCTTGCGCAGTATGCCGCCCCGCCCCTGCTGCTGCCGTTCCTCGCCTACTTTCCTTTGCTTGGCGTCTCGACACTGCTCGCGTTCTGGGCGCCTGAAACGGTCAAGCATCCAAAGCGGCGGATCGGGCAGCTATCGCTGCGGCCCCGCATCGGCGTGCCCCGCGCCATTCGCCGGCCATTTATCGGCGCAGCTGCCACCGCGTTCGCCGTTTTCTCGCTGGCCGGCTTCTACTTTGCACTGGTTCCCTCGATTCTGCGGGACAATCTGCATGTGACAAACATTGCGGTCGGCGGCGCGATCGTATTTGAGTTCGGTATTAGCGGCCTTGCGACGAGCATCGCCACGCGCATGTTGAAGAGCCGCCAGGCGCAGATCCTGGGACTCGCGCTGCTCTTGCCGAGCCTTATTCTGCTTGTGCTGGCGCAAGCGCAGGCCTCCCTGCTGTTAGTGTTGTGCGGAGCTGTGCTAAGCGGTGCCGGTGCGGCACTCGGATTTCGCGGCAGCCTGCAGATCGTCAATGAAGTGGCGCCTGCCGATCAGCGCGCCGAAGTGATCTCGAGCTACCTGGCGGTCACCTACTTGAGTAACTCCCTGCCGATCATCGGCATCGGGGTACTGAGCAGCTTCACCAGCTCCTTCATCGCCATGATCGTCTTTGCAGCGCTCATCGCAGTTGTCGTAAGCGCCAATCTGGTCGCTGCTGTGTTCGCACCGCCGCTCGAGCCCCTGCGCGCGCTAGCGACGCGCTCGCGTGCTCTGGCGCACTCCGATACGCCCGTGCGATGTGCAGAAAGTTGCCCGCGCCAGCCATAATGTGGCGTGCCCGTCAAGTGCAATACCACCCAGAACCTGCACGGTATCGCCGCAATGTTGGCCGCGGTGTTTGTGTTCTCGATCATGGATGCGTCCATGAAACATCTGTCTCGAACCTATGGCGCGTTCGAGATATCGTGCCTGCGCTGCGTAGCCTCCATCGTGTTTCTACTGCTGCCCATTGCGCTCACGCGCTCATGGCGCGTGCTGCGCCCGGCAAATCCGCTGCTGCACATTGCGCGCGCCGGACTCGGAATCGGCATGCTCGGTCTGTTCATATACGCGGTGCGCCGCCTGTCGATGGCAGAAGCCTACGCCGTCTTTCTGTGCGCGCCGCTCCTTGTAACGGCACTCTCCGTGCCGCTCCTCGGCGAGCATGTCCCCGCGCGGCGCTGGCTCACCATCGCTGCGGGGCTTGCCGGCGCACTGATCATGTTGCGACCAAGCTCAAATGGCTTCATATCAATAGCCGCCGCCGCCGCTGCGGGCTCTGCGTGCTGCTACGCGCTAAGCGCGGTGAGCGTGCGCGCCCTGGGACGCACCAACTCAAGTGCCGCCATGGTCATGTGGTTCCTGGTGCTGGTGGGTGTGGGCTCGGCACTCCTCGCGGCAGGAAGCTGGCGGGCGGTCGACGCGGGCGACTGGGGCTGGATCGCACTTATCGGCATCAGCGGGGCGCTCGGCCAGTACTGGATAACGGACGCCTTTCGCAGCGCCCCACCCTCCGTGGTCGCGCCATTTGAGTACTCAGCAATATTGTGGGCATTCGCGCTTGACTGGGTGTTCTGGTCGGTGCTGCCAAGCGTGCTCGTGATCACGGGGGCAACCGTGGTGATCGGTTGCGGACTTGCAATTATTTGGGACGAGCGCCGTCTTGCCGGGCTCGCAGCGACCGCTGCCGTGAGCCCGCCACCGTGATCGGAGTCTTTCGGCCGGGGCAGTGCGGCGCATGCTGCAACGCGCCGCTCAAGTCACTGCAGCGCTCAGGAACCCGGCTGTCATCCCTGCGTTTAATTCGAGTCGAGCGCGTCCTCGCGCGCGGACAATTATCACTGAAGGATGACGCTTATGAAGGTTCTAGTGTGTTTGTTGGCGTTGTTGCCGGCGATGTCTGGCTGCATCAGCAGCAGCAATCCGCCACCCCCGAAACAGACGACCGTGATCGTTCCGGCGGATTCCAAGACGACCGTGATCTGCCAGGACGGAACAAACCCGCCCTGCCAGTAAGCAATCTGCGGCGGTCGGATCAGTGTTGTAGCGCGAACGTCGAATAGCGCGGCACGTTTGCACTGCTCTGACGCTGCCGCGCCACGTCGATATGGCGTACCTGCGACCAGAGCTGTCCGGCAAACATGACGCCCGTCGGATGGACGGGAAGTCCGGCCGCCTGTAGCACCTCGGCCGCCCAGGTGTTGCACGTGTGAAAAGCCGAGTAGTGATAGGCCGATAAGAAGAACGCGCTGCCTGCGTACGGACCACTGGCGTAAAGCGTAGGGTCAGCGTCCGCCCTGAAGAACGAATTCCAGATGAAGCTCTGCGCGGCCTGCGCCTGCGTGGCGCTGAGGGCCAGCCGAATCACCTCTTCGTCCTTACTGTCGAACGCTTCCTCCGGTGCTACGTTAAGCGATGTCACGAGCATCATGGCCTCCCCTGGCCACAGCGCCCCCAGCATCTGGGGAAAGCTCTTGTGCTGTGCGACGAGATAGTGCTTGTCGCCAAATCCAAACAGCAAATATTGCGAAGGAGCGAGCGATGCGCCGATCTCACCGAGCGGCGCGCTGATTTGCCGCGCGCTGAAGCCCACGTCGACATGCCAGCCGCGGCGAACGACAATGAGTGTCGAGTCTGCGCCGCTTGACTGCGCATACCTTGAGGGCGGGATTGCAGCGCAGCCTTG
>Ga0302324_100019337_pt1 | contig 13379 bp, 19 predicted proteins | sample Palsa_T0_1_FD_201949 | JGI IMG/M metagenome (GOLD analysis project Ga0302324, IMG submission 201949) | Peat permafrost microbial communities from Stordalen Mire near Abisko, Sweden - Palsa_T0_1 | ecosystem: Environmental > Terrestrial > Soil > Palsa > Peat permafrost | place: Sweden: Abisko...
TCTATTAAGCATTAGCGTGTCCACGCGACCGGGGGGTCCACATGGCCGGCAATCGCCGTTCTGCTGATTGCGTCGGAACCGAGAGCACCAAGAACTCAGGCAGTTTGAGGGTGCGCCGATGTGGGTTGGCCATGAGTGGTGCTCTTGGTGCGTTTGTCGCAGCGGCGGCGATGGCGACTAGTTCGGCCGCCCCCGCCACAGCCGACGTCGAGGACTTGCTCGACCCGATCATCCAGCCGATCCTGGCGTCACTGACCGATTCGATAACCACCGTCGACCCCAGTCTCGCCGTCGATCTGACCAGCTGGACCGACAGCGCACTCAATAGCCTGAACTCGCTCGACCTGGCGCTGCCCGGCGCGGACTCCGCGACATCAGCCGCTGCGGCGAGTGCCGTCGAGTCGGCTGTGGTTTCGCCGACGAACGGAACTTACGACCTGCCGCTGCTACTCACGGGCCCATACCTCGACGACCCGGCGGTGAACGCGTCGATCGCGGGCGGAACCGCGACGCCACTGCTCGTGGACACCGGGTCCAGCGGCCTGATCCTGCCTTACACCGACCTCGGTTCGAGCGCCTACACGCCATTGGAGGGCTTGCTGAATCTCGGCTTTCCGACCGGCGTCGGTGAGAGCGAAATCGGCGGCGTGGACTACCTCTATCTGACCTACAACAACGTGCCGGTCGACTACCTCAACGCTTTCGGCACACCGGACCTGAGCACCGACGGCCCAGCGGGCATTGAGATCTACTCCTACAACCCGAGCGAATTTTCCAGCTTCTTCACCAACAACGCCTTGCAGACCTACCTCAGCGGCAACGACGTCGACGGAATCCTCGGTATCGGCCAGGACAACGCCGGACCGCTATCGAGCCCGTTCCTCGACTACGGCGGCGTAGAGGTCAACTTCCCCTACGTGCTCGACCAGAACGGTTTAGGTTTCACCGGTATAGACCTGGTCGTCACCGACCAGGACCCGATCACCGGCGGTGTCGTGAACAGCGGGACGTCGATCATCTCGGTACTGGAATCGGCCAACGGCGGAGCGCCGGTGCAAGTTACCGACAACCTCGACTCCGCCGGCGGGTTCGGAACCATTCCATCCAGCCTGGTGCCGGGCGACACCATCGTCCCGGCGGGCACCGAAATCACGGTCACCAACGCCGCCGGTCAGGAGCTCTACAGCTACTACACGACCGACGACTACGGGTTCGACGCGGTCAGCGACAGCCCGACGATCGTCACAGGGACGAGCATCGACAGCGGTCTGATTCCGTTCCTGCACCACAGCGTGTACATCGACTACGGCAACGACACGACCGACATCAGCCCATTCATCCCGTAGCGCGAAACGCCAAAGGTGGTCCCGGCGCAGGGTTTTCACCGATCCCCTCCTGAGCCGGCGCCGCCCAGCTTTAGCTGAAGTAGATGCCGTACCACCGACCGCGCTGCCGGCTACCGTGATCGCGACTCCAAAGATCGCTGGCCACAGGTCGCCTCGGTCAATAACCTTCGGCTTTGATTCGAGTTCTCCCACAACGAATTTCACCATCTCGGCCGCCTCAGCACGCGCCTCCTTGCGGAGCTTCATCATGTCCGCGCGGACCTCACCGCTTCACGGGTTGAGCAGCGGACGTGGCCCATCAACTGTGGGCATCGATGATGCTTGGTTGGGATAGCTTCGAGGGGCACTTTGGACTAAAACTGAGAATTTCCCCACATGCGGGCTCGACCTGAGCTAGAACTTGTGTGCAGTCGCACATTATGCGCGCAAGAGGCCAAAGGGACGTGCAGCGGTGAACCGATCATTGACGCTGGCGAAAGCTGCGATGGTTGGCATGTCTTTTGGCGCGGCTACCGCGCTGGGTTTGCCAGCCGCCAATGCGGATGCGGACGACCCGTTGGCCGGTAGTGATACGGCGATCATCATCGGTGGGACCTTCGAGCCGACGCCGGACACCGCATTTGCGCAGGCCGCCGAGAACTTGTATCTGCATCCGCTGGGTTTCGATGATGGCGCGACGTCCTCGACGGTTTGCGACATGGTCGGTACCGACCCGTGCGCCGCGCCGCTGCAGGTACTGACGACACCCGAACTAATTCAACAGGGCCCCAGCAGTCTGACCGGCGCGGACGACCTCACTCTGGCTGTCGAGAACGAATTCAATGCCGACCCAACAGCTTTCAGCGCCGAACACCCGCTAACGATCTTCGGCTACTCACAGGGCGCCGCCGTCGAGTCGCTCGCCATGAGCCAGATTCACGATTACAGCGTCCTCCACGGGGACCTCATCCCCAGCGCCGATCTGCACTTCGTGTCCATCGGCGATATCTCCCTGCCGGTGGACGGCGTGGACTCCAATCTGGTGCCCGACCTCGACTCGCTTTTCGGCCCAACACTCACCAACGACTTCGTCAATTTTTTCAAGCTCAACGGCGTCATCGGCAACGTGACGCCGGATGATCTGTACCCGGCGACGATCTACACACTCGACGGCGACGGGTTCGCCGATTTCCAACAGGACTTCACATCCGGAGGTCTGCTGGGCGTAATCGAGGGCATTTTTGTCCACGCGGATTACCTGGGACTGACACCGACGGAAATCGCTGACGCAACCACCTCGACCTACGGTAGCGATCTCACGTTGGTCAATATCTCCGACGACATCAACAGCTTTGCCGCATTAATCGGCGCCATCGACAACGGGGTCGCCAGCAGCGGATTCTTCGAAAGTCTATTCGATTCTCTGCAACTATTCTTGACCAACACCTTCTGACCTACATCTCGAATGAGCGCATCCGCCCAGCGGTGACGCGCGGAGAGGTTTAGGCCGTATGTCATTTCGCGGTGGTGTGGGCTGCTTTGGTGTGGGCCAGTCGGTAGGACTGGGTTCCGGTCTCAATGATGTTGCCGCCGAACGTGAGTCGGTCCACGATGGCCGCGCACAGGCGCGGGTCGGTGAACGTCTTCGTCCATCCTGAGAACGACTCGTTCGAGGCGATGGCGACCGAGTTCTTTTCTTCGCGCTCGGTCAATACCTGGAACAACAGCTCAGCGCCGCGGCGGTCTAGCTCCATGTAGCCCAGCTCGTCCACGCAGATGAGATCCACTCGGCCGTAACGAGCGATTGTTTTCGCCAGGATCTTCTCATCGGCGGCTTCGACGAGTTCGTCGACCAATTTGGTAGCCAGGGTGTACTTCACCCGGAACCCGGCTCGCGGCCCGCGACCGACCCCGCACAGCAGTATGAAACCGACGTCTATGACCCGATACACACCGCCGAGCAGAACTTCATCGACAACCCAGCGGATCAATCGTTCATCAACTCCATCAATTCGCTTGACCCCCAACAGGTTCTAATCGGCAACGGCGCCGATGGTGTCGATGGCGGAACGTTGACCCAGGCCACTGGTGGTGATGGTGGGTTGCTGTTCGGCGATGGCGGCAACGGCGCCACCGACGCCGCCGGCGTGGGCGGTGACGGCGGGGCCGCATCTGACGGCGATGGCGGTGACGGAGGCATCGGGCTCAATGGCAGTGCTGGTGGCGCCGGCGGTGACACCGCCTTCGGCATTGCCGGAAACGGCGGAGACGGCGGTGAAGCCAACGCGCCAGGCGAAGCTGGCGGTGCCGGCGGTGCCGGCGGGACTGTCACCGGTGCGATATTCGGTATCGGCGGCAACGGTGGCGACGGTGGTTCCGGCGCCAACGGCGCGGGCGGCACCGACAACAGTGCATTAACCGGTGTTGCCGGTGGCAATGGTCAGGACGGTGGTGCCAGCGGCGTCGGCGGTGCCGGCGGTGAGGGCGGGCTGCTGTACGGCGACGGCGGCAACGGCGGTAACGGAGGCGCCGGGGGTGATGGCGGCGTCGGAGGTGCGGGCGGCGCCGGAGCACACAATGGACCCAACGGGGTTGCCGGTGCCGGCGGTGCCGCTGGACGTGAAGGAATCGGCGGGCTCTACGGTTTCGACGGTGCCCTCGGCGAGAACGGCGCCAGCGGAATCCCCGCCGCGAACAAAACCAACATCGTCACCCCCGGATTCAGCCCCGATGAAGCCGGAACAATCGATGACCATCTGAACCGGATGCGCGGGGGCCACTGAGCCGGCTCGCTGATCTGTGCTCAAGACGGCTGAACCGCAACGACTTCGCAGCCGACATCGCTTCTAGCAGCGCATATGGTTCACAGGTGTCAGTGCCCCCGGCAGGATTCGAATTCACTCTGCTCGGTCTGACTCGCTACGCCAGCGGGGCAGCAGGGCAGAACCGGTAGCGAACTTTGTGGCGGATTCTGGGCCTCTCGGACAGTTTGAGCATCAGTCGGACGCTTGAACGGGCGCCCCTTAAGATCGGAAGATGAGTGAGACACCGCGGCAGGAAGCGGTCCAGGTTCAGATCGAGGTCGAATGGCCGCCCGATACTTACATCGATGCGATGCCGACGAACATCTTCGTCTTCAACGATATGGGCGACAATTTATGCCTGGCCTTCGGTTTCGTTCCGCCTCCGCCTGGACTCGAAGCCCTGGCAGGCGAGGGACCGGTTCGTCTCATGGCCGAGCGAATCCAATCGGTTTCGATTCCCAAAGGGATGGTCATTCCGCTTGCTAGCAAGCTCCAGCAGTTCATCGACGATAACCCGGCGTTCTTCCCCGAGTCCGCGAGGAAGAAGATTCATGAGCGAGTTGGTGCGGATTCCACTACCCGCCACGCGACCGTCTGAGCCGGGAGGCCATGTCGTCAACAATGGGGGCGGCGGCCGCGGCTTGCTCCCGCGCGTCGATCGGATCATCAACGTTGTCGAGCGCGGTATGGCTGAAACGCACTCGGTCGGCGGCACAGCTCAGAAAAATGTGCGCTTACGGCTACAACGATTCGTGCAACCTGCGGGGTGGGGGGTCAACGTGCGAAAACTCGCAATGCTGGGACGCCTTCGCGAGGGCTGGGACTACCCGGACTCGCAGCCGATGGACCGCGGCGCCGAAGCGAACTACCTGGAATGGCTACCGACGGTGTCCGAAGATCGTATGCACGATGCAGAACCCATGCTGACCGATGAAGGACATATCCGTCTGGAGTGGCGCCGCGACGGATATGTCCGTATCGCCGAAATCGGGCCAGCACAAATGTATTTGGCGGTTTTAGCGCCCGACCGGGCGAACGATGACGCAGAAGAATTTGACAGCTACGATCCAGATGCGCTCACCAGATTTTTCCGCGAGGGCCTCATTCGATCGTGACTTCGCCTGACTATCCAGGTACACGCCTCACCGACAGAAAAGAGCTACTCAGACGGGTGGCGCCGCTTGGCAAAAGCAAGGGCGTCGGTGACTCCGGTACACCTGCCGCTGCGGCGTTCAAACCAGAGCCCAAAGGTGATCCGGGGGGCGACGCTTTCATGCCGGGAGGCCGAGGCTCGCACGACAACGGCGGTCTATCAACCAAACGGGCCGCTGAAACACCCGAAGACGCCTACTGGGCCTACTTGCGGTCAGCAAGAGAGCCCGGAGGTCGTCTCGCGCGAGGAACGTGGGGGTTCACTGTCGGCGAAGCCGACGATTTGGAACTTCCAGGCTTCGATGACGGCGGTATCGATGATGCGCACCCGGTTAACCATGCGACTGTGTGGTTCCCGATGCCGCCAGAGCCTTTCCGCCAAAAACTGAAACTGCTCCACGAGCGGCTTGCCGACGATCTCCCCTCCCACGCGCTAAAGCATGGCTGCCTCTATCGGCCAGACGACCCAGTGGCCGACGCAAAATCCCTTGAGAACGCATCGGTGTGACCGCAAACCTGCAGTTTGAAATGGCACGAAACCGCGCCCGGCCTGATGTGCGAGCCACGGTGACGGTGGCCGCCACTTCATCATTGCCGACGACGGCCAGAGCCGGACCGGCACAGCGAGTTATCCGATGACCCCGGCCGGCGCTGCGAGCCCTAACACCTTGGCCAAGTGCAGGTAGTAGGCCGGTGACCACACGTACCGGCAGGCCTGACAGGTGCAGCCGAGCTCAGTCACGATCTGCAACGCCGGCGCACGCACAGGTTCGCCGGCGGAGTCGCGTCTGGACACGCTGGTGGCTCCGCACGCCGGGCACGGCACTGAGATGTGCTTGACGCTGGCAGGGCTCAGCAGCGATTTCACCGACACTGTCCACGATTCAACGTGGCCCGCGATCTGTTCGACGGCGGCGGCGTCCTGTGGTCGCCACGCTCGCGCGGCCAGCGCCCGGAGCCGTGCCGGCGCCGTCGCGGCGTCCGATCCCCAGCAACGCGTCGTGTCGTCGATCTCGATCTTTAAATTCAGCCCATCCGTCCACACCGGCGGCAGCGATCGGCGAGCCAGCTGGCCGACCCCGTCGCTTCTGGTAGCAGGAAGCTCGCCGGACAGCTGCTCGTACAAGCTCGGCGCACTGACGATCACACCGTCGTGCATCTCTTTCACGGGGTCGATCAGCGCAGCAACAGCGATGTACAGCCGGTCCAGCGCCGCGGGAAGATTACCGTCGGAGGCGAAGGTCATCCGGCCATTGTGCATCGATGTTCGCCGTGGTCGACGCTGCGACAGACCAGCGAAACGGTTACATACCAATCACACTCCGACGTCGATGACGTCGAGGTCGCGCATGGCGGACGCGGTGTCCAACCGAAGGATCTAGGAGCGGCGAGCCTTGCGCACTAGCTCCTCCGCTTGTTCTTCCGTGCATTCGAGCCCAGCCTCGTCGTACTGCTCTTGAACCGCGTGCACCGCTTCGGCGTCGCCAACAGTGTCAGGAATGGAAATTTCGTCGGGCGGGTTCTCGTCGAGGAACGTCTTGATAGCCGCGATGGGGCCGTCGTCTGCCATGCACGCACGGTACATCCGCGGCTGGCCAGTACTACCTGTACACGCCGACGGTTGTCCGACGCACGCCCGTCGTCCCGATCAGCTGTAGTTCGGAGTCGATGACGTCGAGGTCGCGCATGCGCGAAACTTACTCCGCGCCAGCGCGATTAGCACTTCACCCGCGCGATTCCTCAAATGCGACGGCGAACGCAAACTGGCGGGTCCGCGCAGTGTGGTTGCGCGGACCCGCCAGATCAGACGTGACGTTAGAGCGAGCCGGTGAAGTTACCGAACAGCGTGAAGAAGTCGTACAGCAAATTGGCTGAGTCCGCGGTGGCGTTGCCGTGCGCGAACAACACTTCAGCGATGTCCTGGCTGAAGCCATTCCCGGAGACCGCGGTGTCAGGCGCGGTGCCGAAGGGGTCAGCGACGTAGGAGAAGTCGTGGTTACCCACCATGGTGGCCGGCTCACCGATCGCAGTGCTGGTCCCTCCGGCGGCTGCAGTGCTGTTGTCGGGGCCATCGACGTAGGCGATGTTGCTGTCGCCACCGATCGCTGAGACACCGTCGCCGTTGGTGGTGTAGTTGGTGTCGGCGATCGCGGCGTTGTTGTTGCCGAGGCCCGCGAAGGGGCCTTCGTTGGTGCCGGTCTCGGTGCCGGAGATGTCAGCGAAGTTGTTGTTGCCGCCGACTGCGGCGGCGCCGTCATTTTCGCCAAGAATGTTGCCAAAGGTTTCGGCGGTGTCACTGTTTCCGGCGGTCCCCCCCACGCCGATCAGGCCGGCGGCGCCGGCGAAAGCGCCGTCGTTACCGCCGACGCCGTCGACGCCGGCGGTAGGACCGTTGTTGCCGAAGTCGATGGCGGTGTCATTGCTGTCGGTTCCGGTGCTGGTGATGCCGCCGGCGACCAGGTTGCCGGCTCCGGCGAAGGCGCCGTCAGGGGCTCCCGTGCCGCCCGCGGTGTTGCTGCCGATGTCCTCGGCGATGTCGAAGTTATTGCCGGTGGCGCCGGTCGTGAGCGATCCGGCGTTGGCAAGCGCGTTGGTGCCATCGGCGAGCGCGAAGTCACCGGTACCGCCCTCAGCGGTGGCGCTGGCGCCGTCACCAAAGGCGATCGCGAGGCCGCCCTGCCCGGCGACGGTGGTGGCGGTGGCTTCGTTGCCCAGGGTGGGGAGCAAATCCATCCCGTTGAAGGAGATCTGGAAATCTGACGCTGTCGATCCAACGGCGGCCGATGACGCACCTGTGAGAAGAGTGTCGATCAACGACGCTGAGTCACTGGATGCGTCCGCGGACGCGACCGGCGAATGGGCCATCGCCGCTCCAATCCCCAAACCCACTGCCAGCGTGCCGATTCGAGCGATGCCACGAGTATTAACCACGGTTTTTCCTTCCCCCACCGCACCCCGGGACAGGTGCGGATTTGACGCGGACTCGGCGGCCGATCACCGACGAACCGATGCTAACGAAACGTTAAGCAATTAGTGTTAATTTCCTGATAAATCAATCTATTTTTCGTGTGTAGATTAACCCTCCAAATTCCATTCACCCCGCTGACCAGCACAAAATCGGGTCGCAGTCGACTTCACCCAGAGTCGCGCGGCTCTCGCCGCTGCTCGTCTTCGTAGATCGAGAACGGCCCGCGGTTTGATCTTTCCGTCGCCGAGGGCGGTGCCCATGGTCGTGCGTAGTAAGCCGTAGCAGTGCGCTCGCATCGTTGGGGTGCTGTTGCCGACCCGGTTAGGCCCTGACACCATTGGGCGCTTGCTGCAAATGAGCCAGGCGACACTTTTCATCAAGATGCGCAGCTCGGCGATAGTCAGGGGCGCTGACTCAGGTCCAATCACGCGGTTCGAGGGGCTGCTGGAACGCCTGTCCCGGCCAGCGGCACTGCGAGGTGCGCCCCCGTGCTGACTCGGCGACCGTGCCTCGTCGCCGGGGCGCCTCTTGAGGTCCGGAGCACGACAGTTCCAGACAACTCCCATGAGCCACGGGGCCAGTCGAAGTGGGTAGCACTCCAAGGCCCCGTCTAGGCGGTGGCGGAGCTACCCTGCGCGTTACGCAGTCAGCGCGTGGTCCGCCCCCGCCGCCATTTCGACCGGAATGCTTGTCCCGAAAGGGTTGCAGCGCTTCGCTTTTGCGCGATGCCACTTGAGCATGTGCCCGCGCCCCGCGACGCGATGCCACCCGTGACCTAATGAGAGGTTCGAGCGGCCCGCGACGCCACTTCAACACCCGGACCGCAACGATTGCTGACACGATCACGGCGAAGATCTGGCAGGCTTCGAGTTATGGAATTTGACGAAACGCGGTGGCGCGAGATTCAAGGGCTTGCATCTTTCCCTGGCACAACAGCGCCGAAGGCGGTCGTCATCGCGTTGAATTCCATCATCGACAAGTCGGTCAGCGCAGCGACCTGGTCGTCGATGGACACCACGGCATCGACAACGGTGTGGAAATGTTGGGCTGTCACGGAGCGTTCTGTCGGCTATGCCCTGATCAGGTACAAGAAGGCGGGTTATGACGAGCATGAGGAGCGCCAGAAGGAGCTCACTCCGTCAAATCGCTCCGTCTGGGTCCGGCCGCTTACCGACATCATCGGGATTCGCTACGGCGCCTTCTCCACGGCCGAAGGCAACCCGAGTGTGTTGTATCCGGTCGAACCCATCAAGGTCATCTTCAGTGATGGCGCAGTGAGCATTCCAGCCGGTCCCATTCCGATCGACCAACGCGCAGAAGTGAGCCGCGTCATCACCGCGCTCCGCGAGTTCGTGAAGTTCTGAGGCTGCTCGACACCGTCTTTGCGCTAAACGTTAACGCGCTCAGTGACTTACTCGTACGGCGGAAGCTCGCCTCGATGGCGTGGGCAGTACACGTCCACTGATGCGGTGATGAATCTGATTGCGGTTCTTCTCACGCGGTCGGGAACGAGGCGTAAGCGAGGATTCTCCGCATACCCACGGTTCATCTCGTCGTCTAGCAAGGCGCCGACCGGGGTACCGCCATTCAGTTCGCCACAAATCTGATGGGCTCGAGCGACGACACCAGCCACCTCACCGTCATCGACGGGCGGAATCTGTTCTTGTTCGAGAAGCGCCACAAACTGATCCTGCTGCTGGCTTGGGTCGGCGCTCGCCGCGCCGGCGCAGATGAGTGCAGCGGTCAGCAACACCAAGACGCTGACGGCGGCAGCGGCGACCTGCGCCCAGGCGTCTGGTCGTGGCTGGGGGCCGTGAATGGCGCGGTGTTGCATGGTGATCGACCTTAGCTGTGTAAATCTGTGACCGAATCCTGCTACGCCGCGTCTTTCGGCATAAACACAATCATCATGGCGTCGGACGGCAGCGTATGCGCCGAAGCCTGGGTTTCCGCAGCAGGGCGCGTTGGCGTACGGCTAGTGCACGCGACCCGGCGTGCAGTAAATGCCGGCTCTCGGCGAGTTCGCACGACCGCGATGTCGGTAGCCGCGCGTAGCGTCCGCACCCACCGTAGAGGAAGGACAACTATGCGACGCACACTCTTTGCCGCTGCGGCGGCCGTATGCGCACTGGGCGGGATCGTCACCGCGGCACCGGCTGTCGCCGATGGACGATGTCTGTTTCAGGGTGACTGGAAACTGTTACGGTCCGCCGCAGTACAACGGGCCTTTGCAGAACACCTTGGACGTGCCCGGCACTTATGGCGGCTGGACGTCGCTGCCGTTGATGTGTCCCGGTGGCGCCAGCCTGCAACCTTGCCAGCAGTACGTCCCGCGGCCATGAGCAGCGATCGGCGCCGTCACAGCGGCGGCGCTTCGCGCATTTTCATCTCAAGAAAAGCGCGGATGACGGGTGGCTCGACCCTGACCGTGTGCGGAGGCAGTTCCCGGTCGCCGCGGTGTTCGATGAGGTAGTTGCGCTCGCTATTGGTGAGCGCATCCGAATTCCACCATTTATCGAGCCTCTCGCGGATACGGCTTAGCTGGCTTGCCAGCGTTTCGGACAGCTTCCAGCGGTCCGGAGGCCCCCGTAGCTGCATCACCACGACGGACCAACCCAACATGCCGGCGATGTGGCGAGCAACCTCAGCCGAGATCGTCCGACATGGGTACCTCAACAGCGCGAGTTAATCGTCTATCGCCAGGTCGCGTAGCCACAAGAAGCTGACCGGCTCCGCAGACCCGCCGGGCATAGGCGCAGACTAGATCTCGCCGTCAGCTCGTGACGGGTTTCGAACGTCTCTTGTCAGGAAGTTCGCAGAGAATTCGACACAACGGTGGCACCAACCGCCGTGGACCCATCCGCGGTGGTCGTTGGAAACTCTTCGCCTGGACGGCGTGCAGGCATAAGCTGGGTCAAGCCCAGAGTCGGGCACCGGGTCCAAGCGAGAGGCCTGCAATGACGAGGTTTGTTCGGCGTCTGGCCGCCGTGATCGCGGTGGCAGCCTTTCCGCTGGCAGCTGCGGCCGTCGCAACGTCGGCAGTCAGCTCGGCAGGCTGCGACCCCGCCTGGTCGCGCAACGTCTGGACCAACGAGTGCAAACCGCCACCGGCGCCGCCTGCGTGGTACGTGACCCGGCCGGCCTATGCGCCGCCGTACGCGCCCGTCGACGTGCCGCCGCCGCCTCCCCCGCCGCCATGGGCGGGGAACATGCAGCCGAGATGGGACGAAGGCGGCCTGCACTGGGTTTGGGGCGGAATTTAACTGCGGCGCAGGCTATTTCACAACTTGCGTATGCCGCGGACGGCCTTTGCGAATGGGTTGACTGCGGCCAGACCACGACGAAGACTCGGCTGCAGCGTGCTCAAGTTGAGCAAGACCGGGTAACTCAGACCGTGATCACGCCACTCGGCGAGCTGTTCGACAATCTCATTCGGCGCGCCCTGCAAGCACGCGTCTTTCAGCAGTGATAGCGGCACATTCGACGTATACGAGACCACCGACTCTTCGTCGAGAATCTGCGGGATGATGTCCTGGGATCCGGTGAGAACGAGTTCAGATGATCAGCCAACCAGAACGAATCCGCCCGGGTGGCGACCGCAGACAGGTAACTACTCCGCGACACCAACATCGGCGAATAACGCATCGGAAGCGCTTGTGCCGCCAAACCGACTTTCACCACTGACCCTCGGGCTGCTCTTGGCTAACGCCTGATGTTCCCATGCGGTCCGGCGGCGACTAATTCTGGCCGCCATCGTTGTCAGTGGCCCGCTGCAGATGCTGCGGACAGTAGGCGCTCGCGGCGATTGCGGTGAACTTCGCGGCGCTGGTCGGGTCGATTCCCGGATTCTGTTCTGTCATATTGTGAACGACGCCGACCTCCGGTTGCCCCTGTTCATCATCGCGCAGGCGGCCTTGGCCGCGTTGACGGCGCTTGCACCATTGTTGAAGATGACGCCCGCTCGTTGGAGCGCGTCGAGGAAATTCGTGTCGAGTCTCGGGTCGCTGGCCGGGTCAGCGTGGATCGGCGCCGCAACGCCCACGGCCGCGGCGATACCGACCAGCACCAGCAGACGTCTCATTGCCCGATGTTCCCACGCCTAAGGCGGCGGCAGGCCGCCGCCATTCCCGCCAGCGCGTTGCAGGTACTGCGGGCAATAGGCGCTGGCCGCGATCGCGGTGAACTGCGCTGCCCTGGTCGTGTCCAACGCCGGGTTCTGCCGCGTCACTTGTTGGATGACGTCGAGTTCCGGCTTGCCCTGCTCCATCAGACTGCAGGTCGCCTTGCCGGCCTTGATGGCACCCGGCCGGCTCACGACGGTGATGCCTGCTTTAGTGAGCGAATCGAGAAAGCTCCCGTCGAGGTCGGCGGCGGGGTCGGAGTGGGCCGGCGCGGCGATGCTCAGTGCTGCAATGATGCCGACCGGCACCAGGAGACGTCGCATCGCACCATCATCGCTCATGAGTGTCACCGCTGGCGCCGCTGTGCCCGAAGCGCGACGCAGTCACAGTCGTCCTGCCAGAATCGGACGAATGGCCGAAATCATCGAAGTCCAGCGCACCATCGCAGCACCCGCAGCCGACATCTTCGCGGTGTTATGTGACCCGCAGGGGCACGTCGCCATCGACGCGTCAGGGATGTTGCAGGACGCTGACGGATCCCCGGTTGCCGCTGCGGGCGACAGCTTCGTCGTGCACATGGACCGCGAGGCGCTCAACGACTTCCCCGAACTCGGGAGGTACGACGTCACGGTCAACATCCGCGATTTCGAGTTGGACCGGTTGATCTCGTGGACGATCCTGGGTCAGGTCCGACCCCAGATCGGCCACGTCTACGGCTACCGCCTCGAATCCGACGAGCAGGGCGAAAGCACCGTCGTCACCTCGTTCTACGACTGGTCGCAGATCGACGAGCACTGGCGGAAGGCCGGCATTTTCCCGGTCATCTCCGAAAGCGCACTGCGCGCGACGTTGGGCATCTTGGACCGCACCGTGCGGCGCGGTTACCCGAAGGCCTAGCAGTCCCCCGCTGCGCAGAGCTGACGGTTGCACAACCCGGCGACGGCACCCGCGCCGTGTGCCATCATGCGATGATGCGCCGCTGCCTGGTTGTGTTGGTGACTGTCTTTGC
>Ga0302324_100019339_pt1 | contig 13378 bp, 8 predicted proteins | sample Palsa_T0_1_FD_201949 | JGI IMG/M metagenome (GOLD analysis project Ga0302324, IMG submission 201949) | Peat permafrost microbial communities from Stordalen Mire near Abisko, Sweden - Palsa_T0_1 | ecosystem: Environmental > Terrestrial > Soil > Palsa > Peat permafrost | place: Sweden: Abisko...
CAGGGTCTTCGGGTTCTTCGGCGAGGATGGCCTTCCATCCCGCGAAGGTCACGCGCTTTCCGGCGCCACCCGCGCCGCTGGCCGCGCTCTGCAGGACGGCGTCGAGCAGGTCGCGAACCGTGTAGAGTTCAGTGAGTTGCGCTTCTTCGACGTTGCCGCCAAGTTCTTCTTCGAGGCGGCTGAGCAATTCCACGCGCTGCATGGAGTCGAGGCCAAGGTCGAGATCGAGGCTGAGCGTCGGGCGCATGGTGGGCGGAGCGGAGTGCGCGGTTTCACGGACGATCTTGAGGCCGCGCTGCACGTCGGGCTGATCGAGCCACGCGGTTTCTTCCTCAGTTAACGGTTTATCGGCGGGCACATCGGAATCGTCAGTGAGCTTTCTGGCCTCATTCGCCTTTACCTTCTTCTCCACTTCAAAACGCTTGATCTTGCGGGTGCTGGTGCGGGGCAAATCGTCTTGCCAAATTTCGTAGCTGCCAATTCTTTTAGTCGAGGCAATCTGCGGCGACAGGCTCTCGATGTCGAAGCGGATGACTTCTTTCGCGTTGACGATTTTGCGCTGGCGCAGCACATCGAAGTTGGGCACGATCACGGCGTGGAGCCGGTCGCCGCCTCCGCCGGGCTTGCCTTCGAGACCCATCACGGCGATTTCCTTGATGAACGGCGACTTCAGATAGTACGCTTCGATTTCTTCGGGATAAACGTTCTTGCCGTTGCTGAGGACGATCACTTCTTTTTTGCGGCCGGTCAGAAACAGATGACCCTTGGCGTCGAAATAGCCGAGATCGCCGGTCATGAACCACCCGTCGCGGATCACGGCGGCGGTGGCGTCGGGGCGATTCCAGTATCCTTTCATCACCATGGGGCCGCGTACGGCGAGTTCACCGACCGCGGGGCCGCCGTCTTCTCCTGGTTTCGGATCGACAATCTTACCCTCGACGCCCTTCATGGCCTTGCCGCAGGAACCGATAACGTTGTCGCGTGGAGAATTCACGTAGATAGCTGCGGTGGTTTCCGTCAGGCCCAGAGCCTGCAAAATGTCGATGCCGAGGTCGTGGAAGTCCTGCATGATCGCGGGGTCGAAGCGCGAACCACCGGTCGCCAGGTAGCGCATCTTAGGTCCGAGAGTGTTGTGGACTTTCTTGAACAGAATGGGCCCGGCGTTGATTCCCACTTTGCGCAGGGTGCGATTGAGCGCGACCATCGCGGAAAATATTTTCTTGGTGATGGCCCCGCGCTTTTCGATTTCCTGGTGAATGCGTTCGTGAATCAGATAGTAAAACTGTGGCACCACCGCGAACGCGGTGATGTTGCGGTCGGTCAGAGCGCGCAGCAGTTCGGTCGTGTTCAGGGTTTCGAGATAGACGACGCGTGAACCTTTGACCAATGGCAGCAGCAAGTTCGCCATCTGCGCCAGAACGTGGAAGAGCGGGAGCACACCCAGGAGCGCGTCGGTGGGGCCGAGGTCGATCCAGTTAAAGACCGCTTCGACTTCCCCCAGGAAATTGGCGTGAGTCAGCATTACGCCCTTGGGGTCGGCAGTCGTGCCCGAGGTGTAAATCAGGGATGCGAGATCGTCGCTGTTGGCGGGCGCGGGTTTAAAGTTGCCGGGGCCGGTTTTGAAGATTGCGGGCAGATCGGCTAGCCAGTGCTCGTTTCCATGTCCTTCGGCCGACTGACTGGTCATGCGATCGGGATCCATGAGCACGATGCCGATCTTCAACTCGGTGGCGGCGGGCTGTGCGACCGCAAGGTGGCGGGCGTCGCAGAAAATAGCCGAGGTACCGCTATCTTTCAGCAGCTTGATGAGTTGATCGGTATGCAGGGCGGTGTCAAACGGCACGGCGGCGCAGCCTGCGGCGATGGTCCCGAGATAGGCCGCGACCCAGCGGGGATGGTTGTCGGCGAGGATGGCCAGGCGGGAGCCGCGGTCGAATTTGCTTTCAGTAATCCAGTGGCCCACCGACTCGGCCATGCCATGCAGTTCGGCGTAAGTGCAACTCTCGATTTTGTCGTGCCGCTGCAGCTCGAGGGCGACGTTACCGGGGCCGCGCTCGGAGCATTCGACAAATCGGTCGTAGAACGTGGACATGGGGCAGGTTCAGTAAGGTCGTGGGGAATATACACGAAAACCAGCTGCTTATGGCGGTGCCGGAATTGCTCAAGCGTTGCGCATATGCATAATATTATCGCGGCAGGATACGGCCTGCGTATCGCCTATTGGTGTTCATGAAGTCATTCGATTCTTTTCGTCCCAGAACCGGCCCAGCGGAAGCGCGCCGTCGGGAGCGAGAGCTCAAACGGAAACTAGAGAAGTTGCTGGAACTCAACGACGAGGCAACGTTCCGGGCGGGATAGGAAGAAGACTTCGGGGTCGCCCCCGATCACCGAGGTACGAGGAGATGCCAAGAATTGGCGCGGTTCTCAATAACGGCATCCGCGCGCTTCACGAATTTGGCGACCCGGACATTCTTCTCCTCCGCCGAAAGGCCAAGATCGTTCATGTGCTCCTCGATCAAGCCCGCCAGTTTTCCCGCGGCGTTTTCTCGGGACGGAACTCCAGCCGCGCCTCGCCTCGAGGAATGCGTGCTGTTTTCTGCGTTTTTCTGGGCGCTGGTTGGGCCATATTGTTACTCCGTATCTTCGCTATTGTACCATTCGGAAACTGGCGCGACGACGTTCCGTTCCGCGCATCTAAGTATGCTAGGCTTTTAGAGACAGTCTTGGGCGCACGGCCCCTTTGAAGGATCTCCGGTTTGATTAATAAGCTTCTAGGCAAGGTTTTCGGCACGAAGAACGAGCGTGTAGTCAAGGCGCTGATGCCGAAGGTCCGCGCCATCAACGAGCTAGAATCGCAGATTCAGAAGCTTAGCGATGACCAGCTGCGCGCTAAGACCGACGAATTTCGGCAGCGGATTCAGGAACGATTGGGCCGCCTCAACAACAATCCACAAGCCGAGCCAGCCGCGACGGGAAGAGATGAAGATCCCGATTTCGATCGCCAGAAGCAGCTGGAAAAGGAAGAGTACAAGGCGCTGCAGGAAGTTCTCGACGAAATCCTGGTGGAAGCTTTTGCCGTGGTGCGCGAGGCTGGCCGGCGTGTGCTCAAGATGCGGCACTTCGACGTCCAGCTGATCGGCGGCATGGTGCTGCATCGGGGAACGATCTCGGAGATGAAGACCGGCGAAGGCAAGACGCTGGTAGCCACGCTTCCGGTATATCTCAACGCGCTCAGCGGGCGCGGCGTGCATGTGGTCACGGTCAACGACTACCTGGCCAAGCGCGACTCGGAGTGGATGGGCCGGCTCTACCGTTTTCTCGGGCTCACGGTCGGCGTGATCGTGCACGACTTGGACGATGAACAGCGTCGTGCCGCTTACGCCGCTGACGTGACCTACGGCACGAACAATGAGTTTGGCTTCGACTACCTGCGCGACAACATGAAGTTCGACATCAAGGATTGCGTGCAGCGCGGACACAACTTCGCGATCGTCGATGAAGTCGACTCCATCCTGATCGACGAGGCGCGAACGCCGCTGATTATTTCCGGCGCCAGCGAAGAGTCGACCGACAAGTATTACAAAGTTAACCGCATCATTCCGAAGCTGGAGAAAGGCGAGGAGCTAGACGTTCCGCCCGGAGAACCGGCGCAGCTTACCGGGGATTTCGTAGTCGACGAGAAGCATCGCAACATCACGGTTACAGATGATGGTTGGGTGAAGGTCGAGGGCTTGCTCGGGATTGGAAATATCGCCGATCCGGAAAACTGGCCGCTGAAGCATCACGTCGAAACCGCGATCAAGGCGCATGCGCTTTATAAGCGGGATGTGGAATACGTTATTAAAGACGGCGAAGTCATCATCGTCGACGAGTTCACCGGACGCATGATGCCGGGGCGGCGCTGGTCCGATGGGTTGCATCAGGCGATTGAGGCGAAAGAAGGCGTCAAGATCGAGCGCGAGAACCAGACGCTGGCAACGATTACCTTCCAGAATTATTTCCGCATGTTCAAGAAGCTGGCGGGCATGACCGGCACGGCGGAGACGGAAGCCGGTGAGTTCGACAGCATTTACAAACTCGACGTGGTCGTGATTCCCACTAACAAGCAGATGCTGCGGATCGAGAATCCCGACATCGTTTACCGCACTGAGAAGGAGAAATATTTTGCGGCGGCGGATGAAATTCAGCAGCTTGCCGCGAATGGCCAGCCCGTGCTGGTGGGCACGACGTCCGTAGCGAAATCTGAGCATCTCTCGGACTTGCTGAAGAAAAAAGGTATCAAGCATGTAGTTCTGAACGCCAAGTTTCACGAGCGCGAAGCGGAAATTGTCGCGCAGGCCGGACGCAAGGGCATGGTTACAATTGCGACCAACATGGCCGGCCGCGGTACCGACATTCTGCTGGGCGGCAATCCCGAGTTCATGGCCAAGCAGGAGTTGGTGAAGAAAGGGATCGCGCAGCAACTGCGCGTGGCGCAGGGCAAGATCGAAGGGCCGCAGGAAGATGGAATTACTTCCATCTTTTATTACAACGGCAACGAGTACACGCTCCCGACCGAGGCGTGGACAGAAGCACTTGCGCGCTACAAGGCGCAGACCGACGTTGAGCATGATGAAGTGACCGCGGTCGGCGGGCTGCACATTCTGGGGACGGAGCGGCACGAGTCGCGGCGCATCGATAACCAGTTGCGCGGTCGCGCCGGACGCCAGGGCGATCCGGGATCTTCTCGCTTTTATCTTGCGCTCGAAGATGACCTGATGCGCATCTTCGCCAAGGAATGGATTTCAAACCTGCTACAGAAGTTGGGGATGGAAGAGGGCATTCCCATCGAGTCGAAGATGATTACTCGCCGTATCGAAACTGCGCAGAAGGCCGTCGAAGGGCAGCACTTCGAATCGCGCAAACATCTGCTCGAGTACGACGACGTGATGAACAAGCAGCGCGAAGCGGTCTACGGGCTGCGGCGGCGCTTGCTGGAGGGGATGGATCAGAAGGATCTCATCCTCGAGGATTACGTCTCGGGCATTCTCGCGACGCTGCTCGAAGAATATTGTCCGCCCAAGGCTCATGCCGACGACTGGAACATCAAAGGGCTGAAAGATGCAGTGTTCACACGCTTCGGCGTCGACTTTCTGGCCGAAGGCGTGAAGGCCGAAAGTTTGAACCGGCAGGAACTGGGCGACGCGATTTTCGAAAAACTGAAAGAACGCTACGACGCCAAGGAAAAAGTGATTGGGCTCGAGGCCATGCGCCATCACGAGCGCATGATCATGTTGAGCGTGATCGACCAGCAATGGAAAGATCATCTGCTCAGTATGGATCACCTGAAGGAAGGCATCGGGCTGCGCGGTTATGGGCAGCACGATCCGCTGGTCGAGTACAAGCGGGAATCCTTCGACATGTTCGAAGCCATGATGCAGCGCTTCCAGGAAGATGCGGTTCGCTATCTCTACCTAATGCAGATACTGGAGCGGCCGCCGGATAGCGGCCCGAGTGGTCCGCCGCCCAGCGCGCCGGGCGGGCGAAGTCCGGATTCCGGCGTGCCCGCGCAGCATGGTGGAGATGGGAACGGGAAGCGGCCTCCGCGCATGGTGTCGACCTCCGCTGACGAACTGGAAGAGGCGTTCATGCGTCGCAAGCGACGCGAACTTGAACAGGCGCGCATGGCCGGCGGAGGAGATTCGCCGCAGGTGCAGCAGGTGGTGCGGGGACAGGAAAAAGTTGGGCGGAATGATCCTTGCCCCTGCGGGTCAGGGAAGAAATTTAAGAAGTGCCACGGGGCGTAGTAACGATTGATGATGGCCGCCCCACCCTTGTCGCGCCTTTTGCGGCAGAGTGGGGATTTTGATTCCCTCGTGCGAAACGAAGATTTAGGACGGTTCGGCTCGGATTCTGATTTCCTGGTATCCGCCCAAGAAATCAAAATTCCCACCCTGCGCGAAGAACGCGACAAGGGTGGGGCACCCTCCGCGTTATTTCACTCCCTTGAAAGTCATCTCTTTCGCGGGACTTTTCATGTCCTGCTTCCAGTCCGCGAACAATGTCGCGTAGTTTTTCGTGATGTAATCCGCAGGCTTTACTCCCAGTTTTTTTGCCGTCGCGTCGATCCAGCGGGGCGGGCCTTCGATCTCGCAAAAATTGCCGATGGGAGTTTCGTCTACGACTACCTGACCATTGTTGTCAACCCACTCGGCGCGGAATTTTTCGTAGCGGAAGCCTGGCGCGTAACCGAGCGCACGCAGGATTGCATCCATCGTTTGTCCGTCAGCGACTTCGGTTTCCAGTTCCACGCGGCTACTGTGGCGGCCTAGCTTTTTACCGCTTTTATGGGTGAGAGTCCACGCTGACCCGTACTTTCGCAGGCGCAGAAGTTCTTTGCGCGCGCGCAACACTTCCCCGGGCAGGTCGTACAAAGTATTCATCTCATGCGTCCGGCGCGTGACCAGACGAAACCCTGCTGCGCGCAGCTTTCGTGCCAGCGCCCGCAAGTCTCCCACCCGGAACTTGATTTCAATTTCCTGTGCCATCCATTGAAGTGTATTAGAAAAGTGTTTTACGGCAACGTGGGCTGCGCGGCAGGGGCCTTCAATTCAGAGCGCACTTCTTTTTCCCACACAATCGGTTCCACCCGTTCGACTACCAATCCCCACAATAAGGCTCCGATCCAGGCGACGGCGGCGGTGATGAAAAACGGCCACTGGTAGCGGCCGGTGCGATCGAGAAGAAAGCCGGTCAGCATGGGAGCAACCCACCCCGCGAGGTTGCCAATGAAATTCTGAAACCCGGTCCATCGGCCCGCGGCCAAAGGTCCGGCCAGAGTCTGGGTGATGGCCCAACCGTTGCAGATGCTGATTCCGAGAAAAATTCCGGTGAGCGCCAGCATGACGATGAAAGCGCGACCGTGGGTGACGGCAGTCAAGACCAGACAAATTCCTACTCCAATTTGTCCTAAGACCATTGAGGTCTTGCGCACGCGCGTGGGTGTGGCTCCGGAGTTGATCCAATAGTCGGAAAGTTTCCCCCAGGCCAGGGCCGAGAACGCTGACATCAGAAACAACATGCCTCCATATTTGCCCACGTCTTCCATGGAGAAGTTTCGGCCGCGCTTCAAATAACTCGGCAGCCACGTCACCAGGAAATAGAGAAAGTAGTTGATGCAGAACTGCCCCAGGCAGGTGCCCCACGCGGATCGTTGGCGGATGATCGCGAGATATCCCGCGCCGCGGGAAGCATCCCGCTTCGGTTGCAGAACTTTGCGCGGCATCCAAGCCAGCCACGGAATCAGCCACAACAGGCTGCCGAAGCCGAGCGTCAGAAAGAACGGCCGCCATCCGAAGCGGCCCACCACCACGCCCCCAACAAGAACTCCGATTGCGGGACCGAGCGAAAGAGCGGCCATCACCATCGCATTCGGCAGGCCGCGGCGCGCTTCAGAGAAATAACGCCCGAGCACGTTCGAGTAAGAAGGAAACGCGACCGATTCGCCCACGCCCAGCACCACGCGGATAGCGATCAGTGCGGCAAATCCGTGAAGCAGTCCGGTTACGGCGGTTGCCATTGACCACAGAAAGAATCCGGCGGCGAAAACCCATTTCACATCGAAACGGTCCACCAGCCAGCCCGCGGGAATCTGCATGAGTCCGTAGGTCCAGAAGAATGCGGCAAGCAGTGTGCCGAGTTGCGAATTGGAGATGTGGAGTTCATCTTGAAGAAGCGGCGCCGCGATCGAGAGATTGCTGCGGTCGATGTAGTTGATGAGGACCGAAAACGCCAGCAGGAAGAGTATGTGGTTCATTCCGCGGTTCAAGCCGGCATGCGTTTCGTACGCGGGAAGCTGCGTCGAAAGAGCCTCGCGGCTGGCGGCTTTGTCCATGGGCAAAAAAGCGCCCCAATTGTACTCCGGGAAGATTCCTTTCACGCGCGCTTTTTGCGCGAGATGGGGATTGTGGACAGGGGGCATTTCTTTGGGCGAAGGAAAATCCCCATGTCTCGCAAAGGAGGCGAGACCTGGGGTACCCAGCGCATTTGCTCACTCGGACCGCAGGTTACGCTCGTAGTCTCGCGAGCAAGCTGTTGGCTTTTCGGAACCAGGGGCGTTCGCGGCGCCGGAGATAGCCGGGCATGGTTGGCTTTTTGTCGAGAATTTTCTGGGCCCATTCGCGGGCCTCGGCGGTGCGGCCTTGCGATTGCAGAAACAGGGCGAAGTGATAGTAGGTTTCGGAGATGGTGGAGATCTTTGTGGCTTCGCGAAACATGGCGTTGGCCTTCTCGGGCTGGCCGGTCTGGGTGTAGGCCCATCCTAGCAAGCCCTTGGCGCGATGAAAGTCGTAGGCAGGATCGGAATTCACGGCACGCTCCAGGTCGGGCACGGCGGCGGCGAAGTCTCCCAGTTCAACTTCGGCGACGCCGCGGCGGTAGAAAGGATCGACAGAATCGGTTCGCGACGAGATCGCTTTGTCATAACAGGCGCGGGCGCGCGCGAAGTCGCGATCGTCAAGGTAAAGTTGGCCGAGTTCCTCATAGTTTCCGGCGGAAGGATTGTCAAGGACGATGCGTTCCAGTTCGTGAATGCGGCGGCGGCGGGGGAAAACCTGGAACGAGGTTCGCAAGAGCCCGGCGTCGGGGACAACTTCGACCAGGATATAGACCAGCGCTCCCACCCAATGAAACAAGATGATAAACAGCCAATAAAAGTCCGGGCGGCGACGGATGAAATGGACAATGGCGACGATGCGCAGAGCGATCGCCCACCAGGAAAAAGCAAAAAAGAGAAAAGATCCCATTGCGAAATCGCACTATAGCATGGGGCTGGCTAAGTTAATGGAGTGGCGGGCGCCCTCGCCCGCCCGGTGGCGAAGCCGGGCAAGGCGAGGGAGACGGAGATCTGCGTGCAGACCTTGGCGGACGAAGGCGTCCGCCGCTCCATGAATCGGGAAGCTGCTGGGCTCTATTTCGGCGTCGAAACCGCCGGTGACATCGGCATGACCATGGGGACATCGACGGTGCGCAGATTATCTTTAATGGCAGCGGGAAGTTTGTCGGCGTTGGCCAGCAGCAAGCTGACTTGCCATATCTGCGTGCTCGAGAGCGATTTCTCGAAGCCGGGCATGCCAGTCATGCGGATGCCTCCGGAGACTTTCCAGTAGGTCTCGCCCGGCGGGTCATCGGTTACGCCGTCTTCCCACAACATCGGAGGCTTGGGCGACATGCCCTTGCCAATGGCCGACTGGGGCTGGCCGGGCAGGCCATGGCAGACGGCGCAGTGTTCTTTGTAAATCGCGGCGCCGGCGGTGTAAGCGGCGTCGTCGGCGGCGATGGGGACCGATTTTGGCATTTCTTTATCGATCCGGGCGTGTAGCGCAGCGCGGGCCAGGGCCTTTTCAAAGGGCATGGGAGCGGCCGAAGTGGCCACGGGCGCGGCGCCGGAAGCGAAATAGAAATAGACTGCTAAGGGAACCAGAATGATGCCCAGGATTAATCCGATAAGAAATTTCATGCACGTTCTCCTTGCCTAAAACGCGGCTGAAGCCGCGATTGATTTAGAGGGATTTACGGCGCGGCTGGAAGCCGCGCCCTTTCAAAGCCTTGAGCCGTTTCGAGACGGCACCCTTCAAAACCGCTCCCGACTCGGCACTCCGATATTACTCTACAGTGAATCACCCGCAGAAAAATGTGGACGCGAAGTGGAACGCGCGAAGTGGAACGCATAAGGAACAGTGAACAGTGAACAGTGAAGAGTGGATAGTGGTCGGTGAATAGTGTGCAGATGAAAAAAGCCACATCCGACGCGGATGTGGCCTGGCTGTTACGATTTCATTTTGTTTGAGTTTATTTCGTTGAACTCACTAAGTCGTTCTTCAGCAGGCTGATTTCCACACGTCCGCCATTGATGCGTTTGGCGGTGGTTCCTTCGTTATCCATGGCGGCGTCGCCCATGCTGAGTTGATAGATGCGATAGACCGGGATCTGGTGGTTGAGCACCAGGTAGCGGACCACCGAGTCGGCCATTTTCTGCGAAGCCGCGATAGCGGTCTGGCCGTGGCCGGAGGAGAAGCCGCGCACTTCGATAATGTAGCTGCGCTGATCTTTCAGCGGCGCGGCCATTTCGTCGAGCGCGTCCTTGGCCTGCTTGCTGAGTGCGGTCTGGCCGGGACGGAAGCGGATTTCAGTTTGCGCTCCGCTCTTGTACTGGTCGAGGCCGCCGACCATCTGCTCGGCGGTAGAGACGCCGGCGTTTGCCTGGGAAGCGGCGGACTGTGCCTGCTGCGCCTTGGTAGCAGCATCGCTGGCATGCTGATCGGCCAGGCTGGCCTTTTCAGAAACCATCTGAATGCCGTGCTGGGCGCGGGCATCCACGTCCTTAATCGCCGCAGTGTTGGCCGCCGTGAGTTCGTCCAGTTCGTTGAGGCGATCTTTGATGGGACGCGTCAGTCGCTGCACATACTTTTTGCTGGCGAAGGGATGGGTGACGAGATTGACCAGGTTGGGATCGTCACCGTCCCAGAAATCGGTAGGATGGTCGGGAGGCAGAGGTTCGAGCACGGGCGTGTTGAGAGTCGACGCTGCGCTCGGGGAAGCAGCAGATTGATTTGTGGTCGCGCTTTGCGCAATTGCCGGCAGCGCCAGCAGGGCGGACAAGGGTAGCGCCAGCAATAGCGTCTTGGTCTTGACGATCTTCATTTCGACGATCCTCATTTCAAGGTCCTCTGAGTGGCGAAGCAGGCTCCACTCCAGCCGGATGGCCATTTTACATCGCTATCGATTGTGCACTTAGCGGGGCAAACGCGCAAGGCAAACATAGGCAAGAGCGGCGCTGGGTGGCTTTCGGGCGGCCGATTGAGGCCGAAAACGACTCCCGGCATGCAGAAAGTTGCGACCCGTTGCGCTGTTCTCGCGGTTCATAGGTTGATGTTCTTTCGGCCGCGCCAGAAAGACGATTCTTTTACAACCGGCAAACGCGCTGATGACACCTGCGCGTGATGCGGCGTTCTATTCTCCATTCACGTTGACATCGAATTCCCTGGCTCGACTCCCAACGTCATCCTCGAAAATCTGGAGCGCAGCATCATGAGTCGCAGTGACATGAGTAAAGAAGAAATCTCCTCCACGGTTGCGCCATCCGACGCAACTCAATCCTCAACCGAAACCGGGGCGTCCCGCGGCACAGTCAATCGCCGTTCATTCCTGAAAGGTGGCGTGGTTGCCGGGGCCGCGACGGTGGGCGCCGGACTCCTGGCGAGCCGCCTTCCCGCCTTTGCCCAACAAAAAAGCAGCACATCACTGTCTGCCGGAGACATCGCCATCCTTCGGTTTCTGGCCGCGGCAGAGCTCATCGAAACCGACCTCTGGCAGCAATATGCAGAGCTGGGCGGCGTAACTTCCGGATCGCAAAATCCCTACCAGATGGCCTTCCAACAGCTTGATGGTGACGGCTCGCAATACATCACCAGCAACACTCTCGACGAGGCCAGCCATGCCAATTTTCTGGATGCTTACCTGAAGTCGAAAGGGGCTCCGCCGGTCAATCTGAATCCGTTCCGTACTCTGCCCAGCAGCAAGGCCAGCGGAGCTAAACAGATCGGCCGGCTCACCAACCTGATGAACCTGACCGTGGACACCAGTTGGTACACGCGTTACCGCAGCCACCAAAATCCGGACTTCGGTGCGACGTTTCCGCAAGCCATCGTGCTGACGGGACTGCCAGCCATCCCCAGAACGAATGCCGATTTCGGCCCGCCTGACCATATTCAAGCCATCGCGAACACCGCTGCCTTCCACTTCGGCACCATCGAACAGGGCGGCAGCAGCCTGTATTCGGCCATGGCACAGAAAGCCACCGATCCGGAAGTGCTGCGGATAGTTCTCAGCATTGGTGGCGACGAAGTGGCCCATTTCCTGGAGTGGGTGGACTTTGCCGGCAACGGCGTGCAAACCCCAATCGCTCCCTTCACCGATCCCACGAACGGCTTGACGTTTCCGGATTTCAACGCCACCGGCAAACCGATTCTGCAAACGAATCTCATCTTCCCGGTTCCCTGTGAATTCATCGACGCGTCGCTGCCACGTTGTGCCGTGATTCGTCCTACAGCTCCCGAGGGCATCGCTGCCGGCGTAGTCGCATTTCTCACCGAGATGGGTCTTTTCGCCGGTCAGTCGGAAGGTTTTTTCAACGCACTGAATGCGCTGGCAGCGGCGGCAGACGCAGCCCAACGCGGAATGTAAGGGCGTGTTGAAGTCGCTTTGAAAATGCCGCGGTGAGAGGCCGCGGCTTTCAATGCGTTGCATCAGGCGGGCGCTGTGCCGTCAACCAGCGGTCACGGTGCCCGGTGTTTTGAACGAAGCGATTTGGAACGAGGCGACTCAGAAGTTGTTCGACAAAGGAGATTTCAATGTTCGAAGGGCTATTTCAACCCATGCACATCATCATGGTTTTCGGAATCGCGCTGCTGGTTTTCGGTCCCAAGAAACTGCCGGAACTGGGCAAGGGTCTCGGCGAAAGCATCCGCGGCTTCAAATCGGCGATGGCCGCGAAAGAACAGGATAAATCCGCCGCTCCAAAGCCCGATTCGACGACTAGCGATCCGAGTTGATTGACGGCGAGTATTCAGTACCCAGTACCCAGTACCCAGTACTCAGCACTCTGTTCTGAGTACTGAGTACTGAGTACTGCTCTGTTAAACTCAGCCTCGGCATGCTGACTCACCTGGAATGCACACGCTGCGGCGAGCACTATCGCGCCGACCGTCCGCAGACGGTTTGCGTCAAAGACGGCGGTGTTCTTTACGCGCGCTACGATCTGCCCGCGATCAAGCGCAGCTTCTCGTCCGCCCGCCTGGCAGGACGCGCCCCGACCATGTGGCGCTATGACGCCGTGTTGCCGGCCGTTGACCCGGTTTCTCTGGGCGAAGGCTTCACGCCCATGCTGCCCAGCCGCGAATATCCCAACGTATTTATCAAGGACGAAGGCCTGAATCCAACGGGATCGTTTAAAGCTCGTGGACTGTCGGCGTGCGTGACCATGGCTCGCCACTTCGGCTTGAAGAAGCTGGCGATTCCATCGGCCGGAAATGCGGCGGGAGCGCTGGCCGCCTACGCCGCCGCGGCAGGGCTGGAAGCGCACATCTTCATGCCGAAAGATGTGCCCATGGCCAACCGGATCGAATGCGATTACTACGGAGCTCATGTGACGCTGGTCGATGGCCTGATCAGCGATTGCGCCAAGAAAGTCGCTGAACTGAGGGCTTCCGATTCTTGGAAAAACGACGGATGGTTCGACGTCTCGACCACGAAGGAGCCCTATCGCGTGGAAGGCAAGAAGACCATGGGATACGAAGTCGCCGAGCAGTTGGGATGGCGCATGCCGCAGGGCATCATCTAT
>Ga0302324_100019340_pt1 | contig 13377 bp, 13 predicted proteins | sample Palsa_T0_1_FD_201949 | JGI IMG/M metagenome (GOLD analysis project Ga0302324, IMG submission 201949) | Peat permafrost microbial communities from Stordalen Mire near Abisko, Sweden - Palsa_T0_1 | ecosystem: Environmental > Terrestrial > Soil > Palsa > Peat permafrost | place: Sweden: Abisko...
GGTAGCTCTCCGCGTACTCGCCCGCAGCCGCCGCGATGACTTCGGCCGGCGCCCTGGCGTAGAGCCGGCGTCGGCTGACGACGGTGCCCGCCGCGCCGCGGATCCGGATCGCCGCCTCGGTCATGGCGATCAGCGTGGCCGTTCCGTCGAGGACAGGCGCGCCGTCGACGTCGCGGACCCGGTTCGCGTTCAGGAACGCGGCCAGGCGTCCGCCTGCGGGGATAACGACTTCGGCACCTCGCGAAAGGGTGATCTGAGCGGCCGCACGGAAGGACTGCAGGGCGCGCTCCCGGGCCGCCTCGTCGGAAAAGCACGCGTCGAGCTCGTGCGGGGTGAGGTCCATGCATTCGATGCCCGCGAGCCGATCACCGAGGCCGTACCTCGCGACGTTCTCCTCAAATCGGCCGCCGAAGTGGCGATTGACGCCCACGAGCGAGAACTTACTGCCCATCAGGCAGGCCGTCAGCATGGAGGTCTCGCCGAGTCCCATGACGGGAATGTCGACCATGGATCGCGCTTCACGCAGCGCCGGATCGAGAATGTTGCCGATCGCAACGGCATCGAAGCCTGCGTGCTCCGCTTCCAGGACCGAATCCAGGATGGAGTTGGAGTCGAGGATCTCCCACAAGCGGAAGCTGTCGATCTTCCCGACACGCGTCCCCCGCAGTTCAACCTCTGTCCCGGCGGCCGCGACCGAGCCGATGTACCTGCGAAGGAACGGAAAGTAGTTCGGCGAGTACCTCTCGTTCGACAGGCTCAGGTACAGGACGCGGGGCACACCGCTCCCCTCTCGATGGCACAGCGATCGCCGCGGCGACGCCCGGGGGCACGGTCGGCGGCGAGGCCCGCCGACGCAGACAGCGGCGGCACCCTTTTCTTGCAAGCCCCAATATGTATGACATATGTCAGGTTGTCAATCGTGCCTAGCTAGCGCCTTGAACCAGCCTGACGTGCAACGAAACCGCAGGCGCTCGGCTCCCCCCAGTTCCCCTGCCCTCCGCGGAGCCGCGATCAGCGATCGCTCTTCGCTTGACAGATAAGTTACAGTTCTGCTTATTGTCAGATCGTTTGCGAGTAGTAGCTAGCTCCGCGCCGCCAGTGAGGGAGGGGCGAACCATGGCCGATCGTGCGGGTTTCATCGGTGTGGGAGCAATGGGCTCAGCGATCGCCAGCAGGCTGGTCGGCTCTACCACTCTGCTCGTCAACGATCTCAATCCCCGCGCGGCCGAGGACCTGGTTGATGCCGGGGCGACGTTCGCGACGCTGGATGAGATCGCCAGGTCCTGCCAGTATGTCTTCTTCTGCCTGCCTGCCCCGAAAGACGTCACCGACCTGCTCTTCGATGACAGCGCCCTGGCTGACAGCCTCACCGCGGGCACGGTGGTCATCGACATGACCTCGAGCACCCCGGCCGTCGATGACGAGATCGCCAGGCGGCTCGCGGCGAAGGAGATCCGTTTCGTCGACTCACCGATTGCAGGAGGGGTCCGTCGGGCCCGGGCCGGCGACGCCACGCTCATGGTGGGCGCGCTCGACGAGGACTTCGACACGATCAAGCCCCTGCTGCTCACGGTGACGCCTAACGTCTACCATGTCGGCGCGGTCGGCACCGGGCACGCCATGAAGCTCGTCAACAACCTCCTCAACGCCTGCCATCGGTTCGCCGCGCTGCAGTGCGTCCGGCTCGCGGTCAAGGACGGCATCGACGAGGCCATGGCGATCGCCGTGCTCAACAGCGGCAGCGGCCGCAGCTACGTCACCGAATACACCTTCCCCGAGCTGATGCGCAAGAACCAGCTGCAGGGCTTCACCATCGAGCTCATGCGCAAGGACGTACGGCTGGCCAACGAACTGGCCGTAAGCCTGGACCACGACCTCGAGATCGGCCGACTCGTCGAGAAGTACATGGACGAAGCCGTCGAGCGTTTCGGCCCGCAGGCCGATCAGACAGAGATGATGCTCGCCTGGTACCCGGACAAGGGCTGAGCCGGGCGCTCAGAAAGGTTCCGATGCCTGAAATTCCCACGTCACCCGGGCCCGGCCGCCGCATCGTCCTGGTCACGGGAGGGTCCGGTTTCGTTGGTTCACGTCTCGTCGAGCTGCTGGCCGAAGCAGGCCAGCAGGTTCGCGTCGTCGATGCGCTCCGGAATGAGCATTCCGACCGCATCGGGGCCCTGACGGGCGTCGACTTCCGGGCCGTCGACCTGCGTGATGCCGAGGCGGTCAACACGGCAGTGGACGGTGTGAGCCACGTCATCCATCTCGCCGCCGTGCGCACTTCCGCCTCGGCTTCCAACCCGCGCCTGTCCCATGAGGTAAACGTGGGCGCGAGCTACGACCTGTTCGCGACGTCCGCCCGGCTCGGAGTGCGGCGGATCGTATTCGGATCCTCGCACGCGGTTTACGGCGCCTTCGGCGACCCGGACGTGAAACCCTGGCGCGAGTGGCAGACCGGCGGCTCGGGACGCGGTCTCAACATGTACGCGGCGACGAAACTCGCGGCCGAGGCCTATCTTGAGGCCTTCGCGAACGCCGGCGGACCGGAGTACCTGTCGCTCCGTTTTGGCTCGATCTACGGCCCCCGAGTAGCGCCCGGCTCCAACGCCTCGATCCTGCTCGACGTGCTGACCGCCATGGACGCGGGAAAGCGTCCCGCCATCACGTGGTCGCGGGACTCACTGCACGCACTGATCCACGTCGATGACGTGGCCACGGCATGCATCGCCGCCCTGGATGCCACAGAGCACGACTCCGCCGTCAACGTGGTCGGCGAGCCTGTCTCCAGCGAAGTGCTCTATGGGTCCCTCGTCCGGCTCTATGGTGCCGGCACCGACCTGATCGACTGGCTCGAGCAGCGCCGCCGCTACCAGGTTTCTGACCGGAGCCGCCTACGCTCGGTCCTCGGCATCACCAGCTCGATCCCGCTGGAGCAGGGCCTGCGCGACTTCATCGACTGGCACCGCTCCGCCCTTTGACATGTTCGCGGTTCTGCTGTACCGCTCCATGACGGCGACGATGCTATGGCGCACGTCCTCTTGTGTGATCAGCTCGATATTGGCGGCCAGGCTGGCCCGCAGGGCCGCGTCGAGCGCGTCGGTTTGGTGTGCTCGCGCCAGTCGCTTGACCGCGGCCAGGGAGGACACCGGCGCACGGCTGGCCCGCTCCGCCGCCGCCCTGGCGCGAGCGGGAAGGTCGTCGGCCGAGCAGATCTCGCTGACGAGTCCGATCTCCCTCGCGGTCTGGGCATCGATGAGCGTACCCGAGGAGAGCATGTCCATCGCGGCCGTGCGGCCGATGGTGAGCGGAAGCAGGTATGCGCCACCCGCGACGGGGACCATGCCCAGGTTGACGTAGCTCTCGGCGAATCGGGCGGTGTCGGCGGCGATGCGGAGGTCACAGCAGAGCCCGAAGTCGAGTCCGCCGGCGGTGGCCGCGCCGTTGAAGGCCGCCACCAGAGGTTTCGGTACCCCCCACAGCAGGCGCACCGTCCGCTGGACGGCTGGCATCCAGACCTCGGCCAGATAGTTCATGAGACCGTCTGCGCCGGAGTTACGGTAGACCGCGTGCATCTCCTGGACGTCGGCGCCCGCGCAGAAGACCCGGCCGGTCCCGGTGAGGATGACCGCCCGGATGTCGGGTCTGCCCGCCATGTCGGCGACGGCTCTTCCCAACTCGGTCACGACCTCTGGCGTGACCGAGTTGCTCCGGGCGGGCCGGTTCAACCGGACGACACCGATTCCATCATCCATGCTGGCCAGAACGTCATCCACGGGGCGCCACCTGCACTACATGCGGAGGAACTCGGTCCGGGTACTCGACCCAGCTGGCCAGGGTTCGTTTCATGTCACCGCGCGCCACCTTTGACTCATCGGAGGAGCGCGGGATCGGTTCCGTACTGACGAACACGTAACGCGGGCACTTGAACCCGGCCAGCCGCGAGCGCAGCCAGAGAATCAGGTCGGCTCCGGCGTCTGCGCTCACCAAGTCCGGAGCATGGACGAGAGCGGCGGGCGTTTCCCCCCACCGCGGGTCGGGCACTCCCACGACCACCGCCTCCCTGACCGCGTCATGCGCTTCCAGCGCGCGCTCAATCTCGACCGGCTGGATGTTCGTGCCACCCGTGATGATGGTTTCGCTGGCGCGGCCGATGATGAAGACGCGTCCCTCCCCGTCGAGCCGCCCGAGATCCGAGGTGCGCCACCATCCGTCGGCGAGAAGGCGAGCCTCGTACTCGGCCTCACCGCCGAGCAGTGCCGACGCAACCGTCGGCGTCCGTATGACTAGCTCGCCTTCGGCTCCGGGAGCGAGCTCGTCCAGGACTGCGCCGTCCCGGAGGATCGAGAACTCGACGCCTGGGATCGGCCGGCCGATTGACGGCCATAGGCCCGGGTCTTTCATCTCCTCCCGGGTGAGCAGGGTAGTGGACGCGGGCGCCTCGGTCTGCCCCCAGCACTGGATGAGGGCGTCGGTGTACTCACTGACGATCTCGAGCGCGGGCACGGCAGCCGGCTCGCCGGCCAGCTGGAGGCAGGACAGGTTCGATTTGCGAAGCAGCGGCAGCGACTTGGCCGTGCTCATGCGGCGAAGCATCGTGGGCACGGCGAACATCCAGTCGATCCGCTCCGATCCAATGGTCCGGAGTGTCTCGTCGGCGTCGAACTTCGATAGGACGATGTTGGTGCCTCCGCGCAGCAGCGTCGGAAAGACACTCCAGCCTCCGGCGTACACGAGCGGCGCCACCTGGAGGGTGCGCGGCGCGCGGGCGCCGGAGACGCTGCTCATGATCCAGGTGTTTCCCAGGATGGCCGCGCGGGCGGCGCGCTGGGAGATGGCAATGCCCTTCGGTTTCCCGGTCGACCCTGAGCTGAAGCGCACGTGGTAGATGTCGTCGGGTCCGACGGGCGTGCAGGGGTCGGTGTCGCTGCCGTAGGCGGCCAGAGCCTCGAAGGGAAGCCACCCAGCAGCCGTTCCGATCACTACTTTGAGCGGCCCGTCGCCGGGGATCACGTCACCGAGCGCCTGCGCTGACTCTTCATCGGTGACGACGAGCCGGACCTTGGCGAGTTCCATGCAGCGGAGCAGTTCGGCCGGGGTGAGCCGGTGGTTCAGCGGTACTTTGGTGAGGCCGGCCTTGAGCAGAGCGAACTCCAGGACGACATACTCAAGATGATTCTGCGCGACGTACGCGACTCGCTCGCCCGGTCTCACGCCCATGTCGAGGAACGCGTTGGCCATCGCGCTCGACTGTGCGCGGAGGTCGCCGATGGTCAGCGCTCTCGCGCCGCTGGTAACCGCGACCGAGTGCGCGGGGCGCCGCTGCACCTGCCGCATCAGCTGGGCAACTGTCTGGGTTATGTCGGGGACAGCACCCATGCGCATACTCCGTTCATGGTTGAGGCCAGTCCTATCACGCGCCTGCCCGGCCAGGCCGGCGACGGCAAGGAGGCCGACCGTGCCTACGGCGCAGGCATCGTGGCCAGCGAGAGGCCGCCGTCTACCACGATGGTCTGGCCGTTCACCGCTGCGCTGGCTGGCGAGCAGAAGAAGACCATGACATCGGCTATCTCATCGGGGGTCGGGAACTTGCGCGACGGCGCCAGGCTCAGCCAGTTCTTCTCGTAGAGGTCCCATTGGTCCCCGGCGTAGTAGCGGAAGGAGTCGGTATCGATGGGGCCCGGGCAGATCCCCACCGCGGTGATGCCCTTGGGTCCAAGCTCGATCGCGAGATACCTGACAATCGCCTCCATCGCTGCTTTCGCGGCACCGAGAAGACCGTGGCCGGGGAGGACGCGGAAGCTGTCCCAGCCCGACACGGCCATGACTCTGCCACCGTGAGGCATGTGCGGCGCGTCCGCCATCCGCGCGGCCCGCCGGACTCCCGCGTCGGAGTTGGCCCCGATCCACAACGGCAGGCGTGGCGACTGGACCGGAGCGACCGAGATTGACGCACCGTTCAGCGTGCACCACGGGTAGTCGGCATCTACGGTCTTGCCCTGAAGCAATTCATCGACGATCCGTACGTTGGCGGCGAACCTGCGCGCCGACTCGGTTTTGGGGACGCCGAACGCGTCGTACTCAACCTGGCGATACCCGATCCCCAGGCCGAGAATCAGCCGCCCCCCGGTGACGACATCCAGCGAGGCAGCATTCTCGGCGACCTCGACCGGGTTAAGCAGCGGCAGCAGCAAGCCGATCCCGATGTGCATATCGCCCGCTTCGTGCGCCAGGCGGGTCAGCGTGACGATCGTGCTCAGCTGTGAACTTGAGTCAGTCAGGAAGTGCTGACCAGTCCAGATGGAGTCCCAGCCTTGGTCACGGACGCTGCGGACCTCGCGGATCTGTTCCGCGAGCGCGTCGCGCATGTCCGTTCCCTTGGGGCGCTGGTTGCCGATGTAGACCCCGACACGTACAGAGCCACGCATGTGAACTGTCCTTTCCAGGCAGGGTAGCGGTTGGCCCGGCGGAGGCAAGGTCCTTCACCCATGGAGCCCGGTCGACCGGGACCCTTCCCCTTGACAGTAGGTGCTGAAGCTAGTTTACTGACAAAAACTTTAGCATCAAGCTATTATCTGACAATATTAGTGGGCTGAGTGTGGTGGGACAAGTGGTGAGTTGGCGTTCGACATCGCGACCGAGTGGAGGTGCCGCTGGGCGCGACCCAGAGCGGACGCAGGCGATGGATGAGTTCGTGCGCCTGTCAACGCCCGCGGCCGGTGGACGATATCACACCTGAACGAAAACAAGGAGACAAAGGGTGAGCGGTGACAGGTTGACATTGTGTGCGGTCGGCGATATTGCCGCCTTTCACAACAAGCCCGAGGAAATGTTCGATCATGTCGACATGGCCCTGCGAAAGGCGGACATTAGTTTTGCGCAGAATGAACGCCACTACAACGACGTGAAGGCGACGCCCGTCGGTGGTTTTACCGAGCAAGTTTCTCCCCGGCATGCTGGGTTTCTTAAGAGAGGTGGATTCAGCGTACTCTCCTTCGCCAGCAACCACAGCATGGATCTCGGCGAGGAAGCCATGATGGAGACGATAGGAGCCCTGAGGAGTAACGGTTTTGCCGTGATCGGAGCCGGAAGGAACATCGAGGAAGCCCGCAGGCCGGCAATCATTGAACGTAACGGCACCAAAGTGGCTTTCCTTGCTTATTGCTCGGTACTTCGCCCTAACTACGAAGCCGATGTCTACGAAGCGGGATGTGCTCCGATGCGTGCCTATACGCTGTACCACCAGGTCGATTACCAACCCGGGACTCCGCCCCAGATCCTAACTTTCCCCAATAAAGCTGACCTGGCGGCTGTTACGGAGGATGTGGCCAGGGTCAGGGCGGTCTCCGATATCGTCGTGGTTTCCTTTCACTGGGGCGTGCATTTCGTAGACGCCATCGTGGCCGACTATCAGGTAGAAGTGGCTCACGCAGTTATCGACGCCGGGGCCGATATTATCCTTGGCCATCATCCCCATATGCTAAAAGGAACAGAAGTTTATAAGGGAAAGCCAATCTTCTATAGTATGGGGAACTTCGCCTTCGATTTGCCTGGTGACATCGTTGATGAATGGGTCAAGGCGGTACCGCGCAAGAAAACTACATACCAGGAGCAAGGGTGGGCGTATGGTGATCCAGAATGGTCCTTGTATTCATTTCCTCCAGCATGCAGAAAATCAATGAGCGTGCAGTGCGAACTTAAGGGAAAACGGATTGAAAGAGTCTCCTTCCTGCCTGTAATGATCAACAAGCAGGCGCAGCCTGGACTAGTTGATAGAACAGATCATGATTTCGAGGAAATAGTCGAGTATATGAGGAGGATTTCAGCTAGTCAGGGATTCTCGACCGATTTTCGCGTCGAGGGGGACGAGGTTGCGATCTCGCTTATGTAAGGGCGGCGTTCGCAGGTCGTCGAGGAAGGCGAGGAGACCATGACAGGTCCTGGGCGAGATGACACGGTTGGCTTCATCGGCCTCGGGATGATGGGCGGTGGTATGGCGGCCAACATCCTGAAGGCCGGGCATCCTCTCGTCGTCTACGACATCGACGAGGGGAAAAACCGCGCATTTCGGCGGGCTGGGCGCCGGAACGGCCAATGGCCCGGCGGACGTCGCAACGCAAGCGCGCATCGTGATCACCATGGTCGATACCACGGCGCAGGCCGAGGAAGTGACCGTGATGGAGGGCGGCATCATCGATGGCGCCCACCGCGCAGCGCATGATCGAGCGTGACTTTGACGGCATCCGACTGGATATCTCCTGCAAGGACCTTGAACTGGAGGCCGCCCTCGGCAGATCGCTGAGCGTGCCCTTGTTCCTGCACGGCGTCTGCACGCAGATCTACGAGATGGGCCGCGCGGCGGGCTTCGGCAGCCAGGATGCGACAGCGATCGTGAAGGTCTACGAGCAGCTCACGGGCACTACAGTCGGCAACGAGAGCGGCTGACCGCGTCCGGGCCCGGGATGTCAGGCTGGGGCGAGCTTGCTGATGGTGTCGGCGAGGTCGAGGCCGGGGACCGGAATGATCTCGATGACGGGAGTGTCCAGGCCGGCCGCCTGGTACTCGGCCACGCGCTCCCGGCACTCCTGCGCGGGTCCGTGGATCACCAGCTCGTCGACGAGCGCGTCGGGAATGGCCTGCACAGCGCCCTTGCGGTCGCCGGAGTTCCAGGCCGTCAGCATGGGCTCGATGATGTCGCCGCGGCCGAGCCACTCCTGGAAGGCCGCATACACCGGCACGGTGAGGTAGGCGGCGACCATCCGCTTGCCGATAAAGCGGGCGGTGCCGGCGTCGGTGGTCGGGCAGACGAAGATCCGGGCGACCAGTTCGCAGTCCGGGCCGGTCGCGGCCCGCACCCTGGGCACGTCCTTGGGGGCGAGCCAGTTGGTGATCGCGGTGCCGGCCTCGGCGGCGGCGAGCCTGAGCATGCCGGGCCGCAGCGCCGCCAGGGCGAGCGCAGGCGGGACCTCGGGGGCCGGGTCGAGCCGGAAGCCATGGACCGAGAACGTCTCGTACTCGCGGGTGACCTTGCCGCCGGCCAGCGCCTCGCGCAGGAACCGCAGCATGTCCCGCGAGCGCTGGTATGGTTTTTCGAACGCGATGCCGTTCCACTGCTCCACGGCGACCTGGGATGAGGTGCCGATGCCCAGCACGAACTTGCCAGGAGCCAGGGCCGCCAGCGTGCCGGCCTGCACGGCGAGCGAGACCGGCGCGCGGGTGTAGATGCCGACGATCGCGGTGCCCAGGCGCAGCTCAGGCGCCCACTGAGAGGCCAGGGTCAGCGGCGTGAAGCCGTCGATCCCGTTCAGCTCCGCCGACCAGACATCGGTATAGCCGAGGTCAGGCAGGCCCGCCACCAGGTTTTTCTGGGCGGCAAGCGGCAGCCCCCTGAGCGGCAACGTCAGACCCCAGCGCGATTGCGATCCCATCGGCGATCCTTTGCCCCTTAGCTCACGCGCCTGTTAGTTAGACGATCATCGATGCCTGCGCCGAAGTCGGCGTCTCGCTCCCCGCCTCCTGCTACGGAGGCACCGGCGGCTTCTGCCAAGCGTATGTGGTCCTGCCCGACAAGCCGGTCTCGGACCAGTGCGCGCTGAGGCTCATAACGGAGTATCTCGACGCCACGATCACTCTGATGGATCCACGAGTCTGCTCGCGCCGCTCGTAACGACCCGTACGGGTCACGTTTCCATTCTTCACCGGTCAAATCGATACAGGGCAGCTCCGACATATCCGTGGGGCTGTCGAGTGTAAACGTTGCGTCGGCCACGACGGGTTCCTTTCTATCCGTTCGGGTGAGTGCTACTCGGAAGGCCGAATGGCTCCTGCAGCGCAGCTCGCGACCGCATCCTCTGCGGCCTCGATGTACGCATCTTCGATCACGACCTTGACGACGGCAGCCCCTCAGTCGCAGCTGAACTTGACAGATCTTGGAGCATCGGGACTAAGACTCACTATCAGTTGCGCGCAAACTGTAAAAAAGATGTCACGATCGGTCCGGGGGATCTGGGCAAAGGCTCGTTCATGCAACGCGGCCAGCATGAGCTCGGCTCGCTGACTGGTGTGCAGGCCTTTGGGGGTGAGGGATAGAACGTTCACTCGGGTGTCAGCTGGCGATCTGTGGCGGGAGATGAGCCCGTCGGCGACCATGGGCTTGACGATGTTGGCGATCGCCGTTTTGTGCAGCGCGGTAGCCGCTGCAATGTCGTTTTGCGATATGCCGGGGTTGTCGGCGATCACGAATAGGACGCTCACGCCACCGACTGGTAGCTCGAGTTCGTCGACGATCTGGTCGCTCTCGAGACGAAGCAGCGTGTGGAGATTTCGAACGGTGAACGGCAGGTTGGCGTTGAGTAGGCCCGTTGTTGCTCCTATTTTCAGCGGCGTCGGTTGCGAGGATGACCGACGGAGGTCACCAATCAAGGACGAGACGGCCCGTCTTCGATTTTGAGACGCAGGGGGTAATCATCTTGTTATCGCCTCGCTGGGTGGCGGACAGGACGGAGTCACGGTGGTCTGGGATGCCGTCCAAGACGGTGGAGATACAGGAGCCGCAGGTGCCTTCGTAGCAGGAGGCGGGGATCGACACGCCGACTTCGGCGCAGGCGTCGATGATCGTCTGACCTGGCATCACCTCGATCTCGATGTTGGAGCGTTCGAGTCGCACGGCGAATGCTTCCCGGGAGCCCTTGCCTCCTTTTCTGGCGCCGGGTTTGGGCGCGAACCATTCGGTGTGGAAGGCGCGCCCGGCGTTGGTTGCCTCGGTCTCGACTGCTGTCAGGAAGCCTTGAGATCCGCACGCATAAACAGGCGTGTCGGTACTGGTCCTGGCGAGGAGCTCGGGCAGGGCTGGCCGTCCGTTTTCGGATGTCAGATGGATCTGAACCTGTTGGTGGCTTTGGAGGCGGTCGATGTAGGCGAGGGCGTCTCGGCTGCGCCCGACATAGTCGAGTCTCCACGGGACGCCACGTGCCCGCGCCGCTTCGATCATCGCCAGGATGGGTGTGATCCCGATGCTACTGGCGAGGAAGTGGTAGGCGGGGGCGGGGGCGAGCTCGAAGTTGTTGCGCGGCCAGCGGACGCGTAGGCCTTCTCCGATTTTCATGCGATGGATCGCCTCGGATCCACCGCGTCCCGAGACTTCGCGCAGGACCGCGATTCGCCAACAACTGCGATCCGATGGATCGCCGACCAGGGAATATGAGCGGGCAATGTCACCAGCGAGAACAAGGTCTACGTGTGAGCCGGGGCTCCACTCCGGGAGCGGCTCGCCGGATGCTGCTCGAAGCTCCAGTTCGACGACGCGCTCGGCGAGGTGATGAATCGCGGTCAGCCTCAACGCGAGCTCCCGATGTCCTGCTCGTATGCTGCTGGCGGAGGTGGCCGATCGCGGGGTGAATCTCAGCGGCAGTCTGGATACTCCAATGTGCACCCAGGTTGTGTTCTCCGGTTCGCCTGCCAGGACGAAATTGTCGGTCAAAGAGAGCAGTTCTTCGATGGCGATGCGCAGCTGCGCTCGTGCCAGAGGAGCGCCGATGCATTGATGAATGCCGTGCCCGAAGGCGATGTGCCGGTTGGGTTTGCGGTCGATGTCGACACGGTCCGGGTTGTCAAAAACGGCGGAGTCTCTGTTGGCTGACGCCCACATCAGCGCCACTTTCGAGCCTTCGGGGATGGCGCGGCCGGCTATTTCCACGTCGCGGGTGGTGGTGCGACCGAGCAGGCGGGCCGGCGACCACAGGCGCAGGATCTCCTCGATGGCCTGCGGGATCATCGAAGGCTGCTCGCGGAGCCGTTTCTGATCCTCAGGAGTGGATGCGAGGTGGCGGATAATGCTCCCCAACGCGTTGGTTGATGTGCCATGCCCGGCCTGCAGGAAGAGCCTGAGAACGGAGGAGATCTCATCGCGGGACAGCTTGTTACCGTTGATCGGCTCGTGCAGCAGCGCGCTTACGACGTCGTCGGCGTCGTAGGGCGTCGCGCTTCGAGCTTCGACCACGGCGTCGATGTACTCGTAGATCTGGTCGTTGGCGGCCTTGTGGGCGGCATCGTCGCCTGCCGCGCCAGCCGCGATGACCTTGTTGGCCATGATCTTGATCGAGGTGGCGTCCTCGGTCGAAATGCCGAGAAACATACACTGCACCTGGGCGGGCAGGGAGAAGGTGAACTCCGCCACGGCATCGGCCTCCCCGAGGGCCACGCAGGCCCCGAGCAGGTCTCGGGCGCAGCGCCGGATGGCTGGTTCGAGGCGGCGGACGCGGTCGGGGGTGAAGTACCGGTTCAGCATTTCGCGGTAGCCGGTGTGGATGGGGGGATCGGATTCGACCGGCGGGCGCAGCGAGCGTCCCGGGCCCGTGCTGTCGGGGATCGAGACCTTCTGGGCGCTGCTGAAGGTCGTGATGTCCGAGGCGGCCGCGGTGACATCCGCGTAGCGGGTCAAGGTGTAGAAGCCGCCGAACCGATCGGTCCAGGCAACCGGACATTTCTCCCGCAACTGGGCGTGGACGCTCGTCGGGTCGCCGTTGTTGGCGGGATCGAGCGGGTCCCAGTCCGGCGTCGGCTCGGAACGGGCGACGGGGCAACCCGCCGAACGGGGGTTATTCATGATCGCTTCCCTTGAGATCGCACAGCACCGAGGTGGCGCCGCAGCCGACGCAGCCGGGCGGTAACCGGCGAAAGGCAGATAGTTTATCGGATCAACTATTATGGCCGGAACATATAATTCACGACGGCATCTTGTCAAGGGAAAGTTCGTATCCCAGGATCTTCGCCCGCGAAGTGCGACGGTCACGGGGCGATCCGGTGTCGACATTGCTGTCGAGGTCCACCGCGGATGCCGGCGCTCGCCACCGCGCCACTCGCCGCTCTGGCCGCTGGCCGGGGACCGGCTCATCCCGTCGGCCCCTCGAGCGACCGGAGCCCGGGCCGACCCTTCGAGTGCTCGTCCCTGGTGGCTGAGGAGACCCTCTGCCGGCGTAACGGTCACCACCGGCGGGCCGGAGGACGGCGGGCGCCGGGCCGTTACACGATAGTTAATATCTGACATACGTGCTCCGACCTCGGAGAGCTCGGAGCGGCAGGCCAACAGCCTGACTTTTAGCATGTCTGTCGGAAACTGCCAGACGATCAAGTATTGACAGATGCTGAATGACTGATAGTTTCCTTCCAGGTGTGGTCAGGTTATGCACGTCACAGCCGCCGTCGGCCCCCATCGGAGGACGTATGAAGCTCAGATTCGTAGCGCCCGTCGCCGCCGCAGCGGCGGCGTGCCTAGTGTTCACAGGTTGTAGTTCAAACTCCAGCAACAACAGCAGCAGCAACAAGAGCACCGCCACGGCTAGCCCGATCCACGTGATGCTTTCCACCGCGCTGACCGGGACTAAC
>Ga0302324_100019341_pt1 | contig 13377 bp, 12 predicted proteins | sample Palsa_T0_1_FD_201949 | JGI IMG/M metagenome (GOLD analysis project Ga0302324, IMG submission 201949) | Peat permafrost microbial communities from Stordalen Mire near Abisko, Sweden - Palsa_T0_1 | ecosystem: Environmental > Terrestrial > Soil > Palsa > Peat permafrost | place: Sweden: Abisko...
TCCGGTGAAGGCGAAGGCGAGCTGCGGCCAGAAGTTGACCGTGTCCCAATCCCAGTGCGGGACCAGGCTGGGCAACGTGAAGTGCGTCACCGATCCATGGCGAAGCCACACGACGAACGCGACCGCTAGAAGGATCAGCAGAGGAAGATACGTGCCGACGCCCCCCGCGTTCTGCAGCCACTTTCCGATGTTCAGCCCCACGATATTGAGAATTACCGCTATCGCCAGCAGAAAAAAAGAGCCCGCCAGCAGGTACGTGCGATTCTGCGCTAGTTCCGCTCCGCGCGGCCCGATCACGTAGGCGCTCATCGACGTGCTGGCCAGCAGCAGCGCGGGAAAATAAAAAACGCTGTAGATCCAATAGGTCCAGCCGGCGAGGAAACCGTGGAAATCGCCGAAGGCGTCTTTCGACCAGGCGTAGAGCCCGCCCTCCTCCGGGAAGCGAGAGGATAACTCGACGACGACCAGCGCGGTGGGCACGAAAAATCCCAGCGCCGCCAGGATCCAGAGAGTGATGGAGGATGCGCCGTTATGCGCGGCGGCCGCGATCCAGCGGGGACCCAGCACCGCGGCGATGTTGAACAGCAGCACGTCCCAGAAGCCCATGACGCGAGGAAGCTGCTGCTTTGGATCGGACGGCGGATGCTCCGTCACGCGGTCATGTCCAGCGCAGGGATGAGTTCGTCTTCCAGAAGGAAATTGCGAAGGAAGAGATCCTGCGAGCGCTCCAGTTCCGCCCAGGTGCCGAAGAATGCCACGCGGCCTTCCTGCAGGAAAATGACGCGATCGGCGAGCTTCTTGGCCAAGTGAGTGTCGTGCGTGACCACGACGGACGTCTTGTGAAACGTCGTCTTCAATTTCAGGATCAGGTTGCTCACGTGGGCCGCCATCAACGGATCGACCATGGTGGTCGGCTCGTCGTAAAGGATGGCCTCGGGCTCTTCGGCGAGGGCGCGGGCAATGGCGACGGCGCGCTTGGTGCCCGTGCTCAGGTCCGAGGGCAGGCGATCGGCAAACTGCTGGACCTCGAGCATCTCGAGAAGTTCGGTGACGCGTTCATTGATCTTTTCTTCGGTCTTGAAGTCCTCGCGGCCGGCCAGCGGAAAAGCCACGTTTTCGGCGACGGTGAGCGAGTCAAACAGGGCGCCGGACTGGAAAACCATGGTGGCGCGGCGGCGGATTTTCGCAAACTGCGCCTCGTTCCACCCGGTGACGTCTTCGCCCGCGACGAGGATGCGGCCTTCGTCCGGGTGAAGAAACCCGAGCAGCAGCTTCAGCGATACCGATTTCCCGACCCCGCTGCGGCCCATGATTACGGCGGTCTCGCCCTGCTCGACGAAGAAATTTACGCTGTGCAGGACAGCCTTGTCGTCGAAGGATTTCGATACGTCGTGGAATTCGAAGTAGTGATTCGCCATTTCGACGCGACCTTCGGACGTCGCTTCCCGAAGTCGTTTTCCAATGATACGAGAAATACCGGCCGCGGCACCGATTTAAGTGAAGTTGGTGCCGGGTCTCACGCAAAGAGAAGAGGGATTCTTCGTCGCTTCGCTCCTCAGAATGACAGCTAAAAGGCTAAGGCCGGTGAAGCTTAAGATGGATCGACTCCATCACAAATATAGCTGGATCGTCAAAATGCGAGGTTTTTACTGAGGGCTTAAAATATCCACATATGAATGTAAATAATAGACTTACTTATATTTTTGCTGCAAAGGTGAGTATGTCTTTATCAAACTTTTAACTTGACACTCCAACGGGCTTTGCTATATTAGCACTCGCTTGAGAGGAGTGCTAAGAGCGCTCGCCTGTTCAAGCAATCTGAGCATCCCATCGGAGGAACTGCAAAAATGGCTGTCAACATCACACCGCTACACGACCGCGTGTTGGTGAAGCGGACCGAAGAGAAAGAGACCGTGAAGGGTGGCATCATCATCCCCGACTCGGCAAAAGAGAAACCGCAGGAAGGCGAAGTGGTCGCCGTGGGCAACGGACGGCGCGAGAAGGGCGAGTTGATCCCCCTCGACGTGAAGGCCGGGGACCGCATCCTGTTCGGCAAATACAGCGGCAACGACATCAAGATCGATGACGAGGAATATCTCATCCTGAAGGAAGACGAGATCCTCGCGAAGATCGGCACCTCCGTCAAAGCAGCCGGCGGCAAAAAGTAACTTCCCGGGGGCGTAAGGCCCTCCGGCAAACCAATCTGAAAAACTTCCAGGAGGAAGAATAGACATGGCAAAGCAAATCGTAACTGGCGAGAATTCCCGCCAGGCGATCCTACGCGGCGTCAACGTGCTGGCCGACGCCGTAAAGATCACGCTGGGCCCCAAGGGCCGTAATGCGGTGATTGAGAAGAAGTTCGGCGCGCCGATCATCACCAAGGACGGCGTGACTGTGGCAAAAGAAATCGAGCTGCAGGATCCGCTCGAAAACATGGGCGCACAGATGGTGCGTGAAGTCGCGTCGAAGACCTCGGATGTAGCGGGCGACGGCACGACCACCGCAACCGTGCTGGCGCAGGCTATCTTCCGCGAAGGCGTGAAGACGGTGGCCGCCGGCGCAAGCCCCACGGCTCTCAAGCGCGGCATCGAACGCGCGGTGGAAGTGGCCGTCGAGGAAGTGAAGAAGTTCCACAAGGACGTGAAGGGCGAAATGATCGCGCAGGTGGGCACGATCAGCGCGAACAACGACAAGCAGATCGGCTCGATCATCGCGGAAGCGATGAAGAAGGTCGGCAAGGACGGCGTGATCACCGTCGAAGAATCCAAGACGATGGAAACGACGCTCGAAGTGGTGGAAGGAATGCAGTTCGACCGCGGATACCTTTCGCCCTACTTCGTCACGGACCCCGAGCGGATGGAATGCGCTCTGGAAGACGTGCGCATCCTGATCCACGAAAAGAAGATCAGCTCGATGAAGGACCTGCTTCCCCTGCTCGAGCAGATCGCCAAGATGGGCAAGCCTCTGATGATCATCGCGGAGGACGTCGAGGGCGAAGCGCTCGCCACACTCGTGGTGAACAAACTGCGCGGCACGCTGCAGTGCGTCGCCGTGAAGGCGCCGGGCTTCGGGGATCGCCGCAAGGCCATGCTCGAAGACATCGCCACGCTGACGGGCGGCAAGGCCATCACCGAAGATCTCGGGATCAAGCTCGAGAACGTGAAGGTGGAGGACCTGGGCCGCGCGAAGAAGGTGACCATCGACAAGGACAACACCACGATCGTCGAGGGCGCGGGCAAGTCGAGTGAAATCGAAGGCCGCGTCAAGCAGATCCGGGCGCAGGTGGAAGACACCACGTCGGACTACGACCGCGAGAAACTGCAGGAGCGGCTGGCCAAGCTGGTGGGCGGCGTCGCCGTCATCAAGGTGGGCGCGGCTACCGAGACCGAGCTTAAGGAAAAGAAGGCTCGCGTCGAGGACGCCATGCACGCCACACGCGCGGCGGTGGAAGAAGGCATCGTTCCAGGCGGCGGAGTGGCGCTGGTTCGCTGCATCAACGCACTCGAAAAGCTGAAGCTCGAAGGCGACGAAGCGATTGGCGTCAACATCGTGAAGCGCGCTCTCGAAGAGCCGATGCGGCAGATTGCACTCAACGCCGGACACGAAGGAGCGGTAATCGTCGGGCGCATCCGCGAATCGAAGGACGACAACTTCGGCTTCAACGCGGACAGCGGTGAGTTCGGGGACCTGGTGAAGGCTGGCGTCATCGATCCAGCCAAGGTGACCCGCCTCGCGCTGCAGAACGCCGCGTCGATTGCCGGCTTGATGCTCACCACCGAAGCGCTGGTGGCCGACATCAAGGAAGACGAGAAGAAGGCAGCCGGCGGCGGTGGCGGTATGCCCCCGGGCGGCGGCATGGGCGGGATGTACTAAACACCAGCCGGTCGCGCGCAAGCGATCGACTGACGGGAAGCGAGGGCGCCCTGGTAACTCCGGGGCGCCCTTTTTGCTTGTGAGCAGGATTATGGGCGTTTTCCGATTTTGCGGACAGGTGGTTGCCTCGCGACTCATTTTGGCCGGGGCGCAGGGGTAGTGCGATATCATTGGAGCATCGAGAATTGGGAAGGGGACGCTGGGCTAGAAAGAGCGTGTCGGGCGGATCATGAGCGATCACAAACCACCATTTGCGACGATTGAAGAGGCGATCGAGGATATTCGGCAGGGGCGGATGATCGTCCTTGTGGACGATGAAGATCGCGAGAACGAAGGCGACCTGACGATGGCCGCCGAAAAGGTGACGCCGGAAGCGATCAACTTCATGGCCAAGTATGGCCGCGGGCTTATCTGCATCACGCTCACGGAACAGCGCTGCGAACTCCTGGGGCTCGCGCCGATTTCGCCGCGCAATACTTCGGCATTTGGAACGCCTTTCTGCGAACCGATCGACGCGCGCCTGGGAACGACCACCGGCACGAGCGCTTCGGATCGCGCCACCACGATTCTCGCCGCAACCGATCCAAAGACGAGGCCTGAAGACCTGGCGCGTCCGGGGCACGTTTACACGCTGCGCGCGCGCAATGGCGGCGTGCTGGTGCGGGCGGGGCAAACGGAGGCGTCGGTGGACCTGTCGCGCATTGCGGGGCTCGATCCCTCCGGCGTGATCTGCGAAGTGATGAACGACGATGGAACGATGGCGCGCATCCCGCAGCTGACGGAATTCTGCAAAGAACATGGATTGAAACTGGTCACGGTGGCGGACGTAATCCGCTACCGGATGCAGCACGAGCGCTACGTGCGGCGGATCGCCGAGTCGGTGCTGCCGACCAAGTATGGCGAATTCAGGATGATCGCGTATTCGAGCGACGTGGACAACGAACTGCACGTCGCGCTGGTGCGCGGCGATCTGCAGCAGTGCGGCCGGGCGGCATCGGGCGATCATCTGCCGCTGGTGCGCGTGCATTCGCACTGCCTGACCGGGGACGTGCTCGGATCGACCGCGTGCGACTGCCGGGAAATGGTGGAGCGGTCGCTCGAGGCGATCGCCGAAACGCATTGCGGGGTCTTCGTGTATCTGCACCACACGGGGCGCGGGTTTCAAATCGACGCCCGCCCCCCGGAGGGCGCGACGCTGCCGCGGATTCTCTACCATGCGCGAGGGCAGCTCGATAAAGATCTGGGGAGACAGCGGCTTGTGCAGCATGAGAGCGGAATCGGGGCGCAGATTCTTACCGACCTTGGTCTGCAGAAAATTCGCGTGCTGACGAATCACCCGCGCAAGGTGGTGGCGCTGGAGGGATACGGCGTGGAGATCGCGGACCAGATTCCATTTTCGATTGGCAGCAGGAAGAAAAACCACCAGGTGCTTTGAGCCGGCGGCTAGGTCGGCTTGCCTTTAACGAATACGTAGGGGCGCAGCTTCTCTAGTTTGACCTTCGAAATGCCGTGGATGGCGAGCAGGTCCTCGACGCGCTGAAACGGTCCGCTCTTCTCCCTAAAACTTACGATCTCGTGTGCTGTGCCGGGGCCGACTCCCGGCAATTGCTGTAGCTGGGCGGCGGTCGCAGCATTGAGGTCTAGCGGCTTTGCCGGAGGGCGTTTTGGGGCGGCGAAACAGCTGGTGATGGCAACGAGAGCGAACACAGACGCAAGGAACGCAGACGCAACGAATCTCTGGCGCAAAGGGTGCAGCAGCGTCCGCTTTATCGGCTGAGTCATTGGCCACGTCATTGGACGGCTCGTCGTCCGCTTCATCGGCGCCGCTTGATCGTCCAGAGGGCCAGAAACAAGGCCAGCGATGCCAGGAACAGGATGGCGAGCGCCAGGGTGATCAGTGTCAAAAAACCTACGGCTAGGAGAGAAATGAGGAATATCGCGCCGAATACGTAGGCGCCGACCATGCACATCGCGCGGACGAACTTTTCGTTGCGCAGAATCCACGGCTGCGGCCTCGCCGCAAGCGAAGGCCGGCCGTGGCGGGAATCGGTTGCGAGAGAGCTTTGCGTTTCGATTTCGTCCGGCATCGGATTCTTCCGCTGAGTCTTTTATATACGCCTTCCGGATACGACTTCCTGCCCCTGCGCTGTGTACTCGGTGACATCGCCGAAAAGGGCGGCTTGTTCGAAGACCTGGTCGTGATCGCCCACTACGACGATTTCGGAGTTCTTGCTGTCGAAATGGCGGCGCGCGGCGGCCAGAATATCAGCGGCGGTGAGCTCGTGAATCCGCGCGCGATACGTTTCCAGATAATTTTCGGCCAGGCGCTCTAGATACACGTTGGAAAGCTGGCCGAGCACGCCATCCTGCGTCGCGACACCCAGGGAAAAAACTCCGCTGAGGTAGTTGCGCGCGCTTTCGAGTTCTTCTGTGGTGACCGGCAGCGAGCGCATGCGGTCCATTTCGTAGAAGATTTCGGCGAGCGTGGCGGCGACCACGTCGTTGCGGACCGCCGCGTGCACGGTGAAGTAGCCATATTCGCGGAGGGCGTTGTTGCCGCTGCGTGGGCTGTAGGTGTAGCCCTTCTGCTCGCGGATATTAAGCACGAGGCGTGAATGAAACGCGCCGCCGTAGATGGAGTTGGCGAGCACTACGCGGTACCAATCGGCATCGCGGCGCGTGATGCCTAAATTGCCGAGCACGATCTGCGTCTGAACGGTTCCGGGCAGATGCACCACGTGTACTTTGCGTCCCGAGTGGCGCGGAGGGGCGGGAAACGCGACCGCGTCCGCAGCTGGGGCCTTCCATGCGCCGAAAATCTTTTCGACCTCGTCGAGCATGGCATCGGCGGCAAAGTCGCCCACTATCGCGAGCAGCGAACCCGAGGGGACGTAATGTTTCTGGTAGTAGTCTGCGAGCTGTTCGCGGCGGTAGGAGGCTACGTGCTCCTCGGAGGGCGCAATGATCGCGTAGGGGTGCTCGCCGAAGAGCACGCGGCGAAAGCGCTCGTTGGCGAGAAAACCGGGAGTGGTGCGCTCGATGCGGAGTTCCTCGAAGCGCTGGCGGCGCTCGCGCTCGAATTCGTCCTCGGGAAACGACGCGTTTTGCGCGAGGTCGGCCATCAATTCCAGCAGCTGGCGGGAAAATTCCGCGAGGCCGGAGACGGAAATCGCGCTAGTGTCTGCGCCGGCGTGAGATCCGAGATCGGCGCCCATGCGGCGCAGGTCTTCCTCGATCTGGCGGCTGGTGCGGGAGGCGGTTCCGGTTCGCACCACGGTGGCTGTCATGCCCGCAATTCCGGGATTGCTGTGCGCCACAACGGCATTGCCGCTGCGGAAGAAAAGCTGTGCCGATATTTTTGGGAACGCGCGGCTTTCGGCGAGCACGACCTGCATGCCGTTGGAAAGCGTGCGCACCGTTCGTTTCGGCCACGCGACAGGGCGCTCGGGACCTAACGACGGGGCGTTCGTGGGGCGCGGCGGGGCTACTTGCGTATTGGCGGGCGTCATACCGTCACCTCCGAAACCAACGGGCGGCGCAGGAGGACAGCGCGATTTTGCGGGATCAGATATTTCTTCGCCACAGACTGGGCCTCCGCCGGGGTGACGGCGAGAAAGCCGTCGAGAATCGTGTTGACGCGCTGCGGGTCGCCGTCGAAAAGAGTGAAGCAGGCCAGGTAGTGCATCAATCCGAAGCGAGGCATGTAAGAACCCATGCCGCCCTCCAGCATGGAGTAAAAGTCGGAACGAAACTTCACTTTGACCGGATCGAGCTCGGCTTCGGCGATGGGAACATCCTGCACGCCCTGGATGACGTCATCGTAGGCGGCGACGGTCGCCTCCGACGTGAATTCGGGCTTGTGAAAGATGCGCGAAACCATCTGCGTGGGGCCGTTCGTGTCAAAGAGTTCGGCGCTGCCGTCGGCATCGACGGCAATTTCTTCTTCGAGAACCAGGCGGCGGTGGACGCGTCCGGCGCGGCCGCCGTGCAGGACGCGGTCCAGAATGCCGGAGGCATACCAATCGCGCGTCTCGCGTTTCGGCAGCGTGTAGCCGATGGCAATCGCGGGAAGCGGCCCGAACTTCTCTTCCACTTCGCCGCGGCGCTCCTCGGTTTGCGGCGGCTCGGAGACATCCGCGCGCGGCGTGGGAGGCCCGGGCGGAATATCCTCGAAATAGCGCTTGGCGAGTTTGAACGCTTCGGCTGCATCGAAATCGCCGATCATCACGAGCACCGCGTTATTGGGGGCGTAATATGTGTGGAAAAAACTTCGCACGTCGGCAAGCGTGGCGGCGTCGAGATCGGCAAAATCGCCGTAAAAATTGTGCGCGTTGGGCCAGTTGCGAAACGCTACCGGGGGAAGATCGAGCCACGGAAATCCGCCGTAGGGCTGGTTCATCACGTTCACGCGAACTTCTTCTTTCACCACGTCGCGCTGGTTGCGCAGATTTTCATCGTCCACCTTGAGCGCGCGCATGCGGTCCGCTTCGAGCCACAGAACCCTTTCCAGGGCGCTGGAGGGAACGGCCTCGAAATAATTCGTGATGTCGTAGTGGGTGGTACCGTTCAGCAGGCCGCCGGAAGAATTGATGAGGCGGATGTGCTCCATTTTTCCGGCGTTTTCCGAGCCTTGAAACATCATGTGTTCGAAAAGGTGGGCGAAGCCGCTGCGGCCCTGCGGCTCGAGGCGAAAGCCGATCTGGTAATACACGCCGACAGTCACGACGGGCGCCGAGCGGTCCGGCGACGCGACCACGCGCAAGCCGTTCGCCAGCGTGGTGTGTTCCACTGGAATATGAAGCTTCTTCAATTCTTCCCTCCCCTTGGATTCTTGAGCGCCGGGTCAAGCCGACGAAGCTTCGCGCCGGGCTCTTTCGACAGCACGCGGACGCTGAGGCGCGCGAGCGTTGCATAGGCTTGATGAAATTCCGGCGGATAGCGCCGCAGCGCTTTCATGTGCCGCGCCACCACTGCGTAATCGCCGCGCGCGACCGGCCCCGTCCACGACGCGTGCGGGCCCAGCCGCTCGAAGTTGTCCAGCACCTGCCTTATCAAGGGTAGCAGGGTTTGCAGGGCCCGGCGACGCGGAAAACCGAGGCCCGTAAGAACCTGCGTGGCCGCTTCGACCAATCCGAGCGCATGGCCGGCGACCATGATGGCGGAGGCGTGATAAGCGGGCTTGTTCCTTCGGTCGATGACGATCGGGATGCCGCCGAGAGAGCGGGCGATCGAGGCTGCCACGCGGCGGGCCTGCGGATCGCCCTCCACACCGAATATCGTGCCCTGGAGCTTTGGCGTGTTGCGGCCGGAAAAAGTCTGCATGGGATGCAGAGAGCCGGTCGCGGCGCCGTGGCGGGCGAGCGGCTTGAGTATGGTGCGGTCGAGTGCACCGCTGGTGTGCAGGACGATTTTTCCGCGGCAGGCTTCGCGTCCCAGACGCGCCAGTTCGGCGGCCGTGGGGGCGAGCAAATCATCGGGCGTGGTCAGAAAAATCACGCTGGAATCGAGCGCTTCCCTGCCGATGGCGCTGTAGGCGGCGCCGCCGCCGATCGCGCGCACGGCGGCGCGCGCGGTGGCGTCCGATCGAGTGACGACGGCGCCGATCTGCCATCCCAGGCCGCGCAGACATTTGCCGAGCGTTCTGCCGACGCGTCCGCCACCGATGATGGAAACAGTTCGCTTCATGGGCGTTCTAGGATAGCTTGTCCGGAGTTCTTTGCAGGAGAAAAACGGGAATTATATTTTTGCCCAGCCTGACGCGGCGAGCAATATCCAGAGCCCCAGCGCGCAGAAAACAGCCATGAGAACGATCTTCACCCAATATTGTATGGGCTCCTTCTGCCGGTAGACGTAGCCTCCACCGCGCGAATTGCCCTTAGGGAAATAACCTTTGGCGAGAGCGGCGGCGACTTGATAGCCGACGTACGCAAGCACCGCGAGACCTACTGTAACCCTTAGCTCTTTTGGACCAATCATCGCCTCAAGCTCCGTTCGTTAAACACAGCGGATCAAGCTTCAGCGGCGTTGCGGAATCCGCTTATGACTTCCAATATCTGGCGGCCGTACCTTTCGAGTTTCTTTTCGCCAATTCCCGGCACACCGAGAAGTGCCGCGGCCGATGATGGTTGCCGGCGGCAAATTTCATCCATCGTGGTGTCATGCAGCACCACGAAGGCGGCTACGCCCTGCTCCTTTGCCGTCGTGCGACGCCATTCGCGGAGACGTTCGCGCAGACCGGGATCGACCGCGATGTTTCCGGGCGCGGCAGACTTCCGAGGCCGGTCCTCTTTTTCACCGGCGCTGCGAACAGGAATGGCGGCAGGCGCCGGCTTCGAGGGTCGTCGCGAGAGTTTCTGGGCCGTTTGGATGAGGCATTCCGGCAGGTAGCCGCAGATATCGCAAGCCTGGCACGATGTCCATTTCGGGGTTTCGCCGAAATGGAGGCAAATCCGCCTATGGCGGCATACCGTCGATTCGGCGAAGCCCTGAATATCGCGCCAGCGCTGCCAGCCGCGGGCCTTTTCGTCCGGATCTTCGGTCTGCTCGATGAAATGCGCGAGCAGTCCCATGTCGCGTTTTCGCCATAGGAGAATGCAATCGGCCGGTTCGCCGTCGCGCCCGGCGCGTCCTGCTTCCTGATAAAACTGCTCGATCGATTTTGGCAGCGACAGGTGGATCACCGCGCGCACATTCGCCTTGTTGATTCCCAAGCCGAAGGCCACGGTGCCGACGAGCACGCGCACGTCGTCCGCCATCCAGGATTCCTGGTTTCGCCGGCGGGTACCGTTATCCATCCTGCCGTGGTAGCCAATCGCGGGAATGCCTTTCTCCTCAAGAAAATCCACGGTCTCGCCTACCCGCTTGATCGTGGGGGCGTAAACGATCACATTGCTGCCTTCGTAGTGGCGCAACGCGCCGATTAGCAGATCTGGCTGCGACGCGCCTTCGCATTGCTTGAGCACGTAGCGCAGATTGGGGCGGTGAAAGCTGGCGATGTATTTGTCCGGATTGTTTAGCTGGAGCTGGTCGATGATGTCGTGGCGGACGCGCCGCGTGGCGCTGGCGGTGAAAGCGGCGATCGGTCGATTCGGAAAATGCTCGCGCAGCGAATTCAGCTTGCGGTATTCGGGACGGAATTCGTGTCCCCATTCGGAAATACAATGAGCCTCGTCGATCGCGAAAAACGAAACGGGGACTTTCTTCAGCCACTCGATTGTGTCGGGACGCAAAAGACGCTCCGGCGAGAGATAGACCAGCCGGTATTTCCCGCGGCGGGCTTCGTTCATCACCGTAGAGCGCGCGGCCTCGGTCATCGAGCTGTTCGCGAACGCCGCGGAAATGCCCATCTGGGTGAGCTGGGCGACCTGGTCCTGCATGAGGGCAATGAGGGGAGAAATAACAATGGCGGTCTGCTCGCCCAGCATGGCCGCCGGCAATTGGTAGCAGAGAGACTTGCCGCCACCGGTGGGCATCACGACGCACGCGTCGTGCCCCGCGACGAGGCTGTTCACAATGCGCTCCTGCAGCGGGCGAAAGGAATCGTAGCCCCAGTAGCGCCGCAGCGCGCCCATGAGTTCCGACGGAGAGTTCACCGGGAGAGTATAGACCGGGCGAATATGCGGGTCCACGAGCGCGGATCGAAAGCAGCAGGCCGCTCAATTCGGAGGGGTGGCGCCTGCAAAAAACCTCCGCCGATGCCCTGAAAAGCAATAGAATCGGCACATGGCCTCGGGCGAATTCTTACCGACTTTGTGGCACTCCGCGCTGGTCACGCTGCGTGTGGTGTGGCGCGTGACTCGCCAGGTTTTTCATGAAGCTACCGGCGCACTGTTCGGCATCTTCGCGGTGTACGGCCTTCTGCTGGCGTACCGGCAGTGGCATAGCCGGCCCGTGCTGTGGCTCGTGGGCTTCGCAATCCTCTATGCGATAATGATGGCGTTATTCGCATTCGGAGCATTTCGCCGGGCGCGGCGAATCCGGTGAGATCACGTCTGTTGTTCACCCCCCGCCATGGCTGACGCAAAAGACGATCGCGCTGCCTCCGATAAAAAAGCTGCGACAACAACCGGACTGCCGATGGAAGCGGTCATTACGCCGGACGATCTCCCCGGCTGGGACGCACAACGCGAACTGAATTACCCCGGACAGTTCCCTTTTACGCGCGGCGTTTACCCCACGATGTATCGCGGCCGGCTCTGGACGATGCGCCAATACGCCGGCTTCGGCAGCGCCGCGGAATCCAACCGCCGTTACCGCTACCTGCTCGAAAAAGGACAAACCGGCCTGTCCATCGCTTTCGATCTGCCGACGCAGATCGGCATGGACTCCGATCACGCGCTGGCGCTCGGCGAAGTGGGCAAAGTCGGCGTAGCCATCGACTCGCTCGAGGACATGCAGGCGCTGTTCGACGGCATCCCGCTCGAGCGCGTCTCCACCTCGATGACCATCAATTCGACCGCCGCGATCCTGCTGGCCCTTTATGTGGCGGTGGCGAAGCAGCAGGGCGCGAACCTTGCGCGCCTCGCGGGGACGGTGCAGAACGACATCCTCAAGGAATACATCGCGCGCGGCACGTATATCTACCCGCTGCGGCCGGCGATGCGGATCGTCACCGACATCTTCGCGTGGTGCAAGAGCGAAATACCCAACTGGAATGCGATTTCCATTTCCGGCTACCACATTCGAGAAGCCGGCTCCACGGAAGTGCAGGAAGTGGCTTTCACGCTCGCCAATGCGATCGCGTACGTGGAGGCGGCCATCGCCGCGGGCCTTGCGGTGGACGATTTCGCGCCGCAGCTTTCGTTCTTCTTCAACGCGCACAATGAATTCCTGATGCAGATCGCAAAGTTTCGGGCGGCGCGGCGCTTGTGGGCTCGCACCATGCGCGATCGATTTAAGGCGCAGGATCCGCGCTCCCAAATGCTGCGGTTCCACGCGCAGACGGCAGGATCGTCGCTCACCGCGCAGCAACCGGAGAACAACGTGGTCCGCGTGGGCCTGCAGTGCCTTGCGGCGGTGCTGGGCGGCTGCCAATCCCTGCACGCGAACTCGATGGACGAGGCGCTGGCGCTGCCGACCGAAAGCGCCGCGCTGGTGGCCCTGCGGACGCAGCAGATCATCGCGCACGAAACCGGCGTGGCGAATACCGTGGACCCCGTGGCGGGTTCCTACGCGATCGAAAAGTTGACCAGCGAAATCGAGGTGGCCGCGCAGGAATACATCGCGAGAATCGACGCGATGGGGGGAATGCTGCGGGCCATCGAGACCGGGTACGTCCAGCAGGAGATTCAGAAGTCGGCATACGACTACCAGCGCGCGGTGGAGCGCGGGGAACAAATCGTGGTGGGAGTGAACCGGTTCCAGGCGGAAGAGGAGCGGCCCATTCCTACGCTGCAAATCGATCCGGAAATCGAACGCACGCAAGTGGCGCGACTGAAAGCGCTGCGAGCGCGGCGCGATGCCGGGAAATCGCGCGCCGCTCTCGAGGAAGTCGAACGGCGCGCG
>Ga0302324_100019342_pt1 | contig 13377 bp, 12 predicted proteins | sample Palsa_T0_1_FD_201949 | JGI IMG/M metagenome (GOLD analysis project Ga0302324, IMG submission 201949) | Peat permafrost microbial communities from Stordalen Mire near Abisko, Sweden - Palsa_T0_1 | ecosystem: Environmental > Terrestrial > Soil > Palsa > Peat permafrost | place: Sweden: Abisko...
GCACGGCGTTGATGATGCTCGACGCCAAGCTGGTGTACGCGGTGGTCGACAATTTTTTCGGCGGCAACGGCCGCTATTCCAAGATCGAAGGCCGTGAGTTCACGTTGACTGAAGCGCGTATCGTGCAGATGATCATGCGTCAGGCATTTGTCGATTTAGCCGAGGCCTGGACTATTTGCGCCGCGATCAATATCGAATACGTGCACTCCGAGATCAATCCGCACTTTGCAAACATCGTGAGTCCGTCGGAGATCGTGATCGTGACCTCGTTCAGGATCGATTTGGAGGGCGGCGGCGGTGACTTGCATGTCACGATGCCCTATTCAATGCTCGAACCGATACGCGACATGCTCGACTCGAGCATGCAAAGCGACCGCATGGAGCACGACGAGAATTGGGGCCGCACTTTGCGCGAGGAGATCGAGGAGGCGGAAGTGGATCTCGTGCCCGTGTTGGGCCGCGCGACGCTCTCGCTCGGTCGATTGGTGGATCTCAAGCCGGGCGACGTCATCCCCTGCGATTTCGACGGCGAGATAACCCTCTATGCCGAAGGTGTACCCGTGGTCCGCGGCGGCTACGGGCTGTCCCGTGGCCAGCAAGCCGTCAAGGTTTCCAAACGAATTTCCCGGCGCAAGCCGCCAGTATTGAGTCAAGCAGTGGTAGGTAAATCATGAGCACTCCGGGCGCCAAAGCCGTTGAACCGCAACCGGCCGAACTGGGCCAATTGAAGCCCGATGCGCCGGACGCGGCCGCGGGTCGCGAGCTCAATCTCGAGGTTGTACTGGATATTCCGGTCACCCTGTCCATGGAAGTGGGCCGCAGCCGCATCAGCATTCGTAACCTGCTGCAACTGAACCAGGGTTCGGTGGTGGAACTCGAACGCGCCACGGGCGAGCCGTTGGACATCTATGTCAACGGTACGCTCATCGCGCACGGTGAAGTGGTCGTGGTCAATGACAAGTTTGGCATCCGCCTGACGGACGTGATCAGTCCGGCCGAACGCATCCGAAAATTGAAATAACCCGTTTAGCCGTTGAGGAGTCCGAGGATTTGTGCATATTCGCATTTCATTGCTGTTGAGGAGACGCTCACCGTGTCAGCGCTGAATCGGTCCGAAGCCACGCCCGAAGCCACGCCCGAGGCCGGGCCGAAGCCGCTGTTCGAGTTCGTCACCGAACTCGCCAGGGAGCTTTCGGCCGGCCGCGTCGAGCTGCCTTCCTTTCCGGAGGCGGCGGCACGCATACAGCAGGCACTGAGTGACGATTCCGTCACCGCCGAGCGCATTGCCCGCATCGCCGGCTCCGACGCTGGCCTCACGGTACGCCTGCTGACCATGGCGAACTCGACGCTATTGCATCGCGGCGGCGCGCAGGTGACCGATCTGAAGATTGCGATCACGCGTATCGGCCATGAAAACATTCGCACGGCAGCCCTGGCCTATGCCACGGCGCAACTGCGTCTGGCACCGGATCTCATGCATATCCGAGCGCATCTGGACAGCTGCTGGCAGGAGGGCGTTCGAGTGGCGGCTCTGGCGCACGCGATGGCGAAGGAATCCCGCCGCGTACGCACGGACGAAGCCATGCTTGCCGGCCTGCTGCACAATATCGGCAAGATATACATTCTCGCGCGCACCTCAAAAACCACGGACACGACCCTCAGCTTTGACGACGGGGCTCTGCATAGCTGGCATCCGGGCATCGGGCAGGCGCTGATCGAGAACTGGAAGCTGCCCGAGCAGGTCGCACTGGCCGTGGGCGGGCAGTTGTCGCTCGAGCGCACACAAAACGGTCCCGCGGATCTGCGTGATCTGCTGAGCGTCGCGGTCAGAGTCGCCAAACAGATGGCCAATGGCAGCGCCAACGATTCGGCGCTGGCGAGCATGCCCGCGGCCGTCGCGCTCGGGCTCACGGACTCGGCGCTCGTGCGAATCATGCTCGAGTCGCAGACCGAAGTGACCATGCTGCACAGCGCGCTGGGATAGTCCCCTGAGCGCACGGGTCGGCGCTGGCGCTAACGCTCGCGGGAGCTCAAGCCGCGGCCGGCCGCGGCGTGAGAAACTGTGCCTCGAGTAGCGCGGTGGGCAGCGGCTCGCTGAACTGACGGCCCTGCATTTCGTTGCAGCCCAGCAGCCGCAGCAAATGGGATTGAACCTCGGTCTCCACGCCGTCGGCCACCACATTGAGCTTCAGCGCCTGTGCCAGATTGATGATCGTGGAGACCAGCGCCAATCCCGACGGCCCGGAATCCATGTCGGTCACGAACGTGCGGTGGATCTTCAGCGTGTCGAGGGGCAGCTTCGCCAGATAGCTCAGAGAAGAGAAGCCGGTGCCAAAGTCGTCGATGGCGACGCGAACACCCAAGGCGCGTATCGCGCGCAGCATGTTCGTATTGTATTCGGCGTCCGCCATGACCGTGCCTTCGGTAATCTCGATTTCGAGTGCGGCCGCCGCCAGGGGCGCGGCACCGATCAGCCGGTCAATGCCCGGGATGAAGTCACGATGCCGCAATTGCAACGGCGATACATTCACCGCAATACGTACCGCTGCAAGTCCGGCGCGGCACCATCGCAAGTAGTCCTCCATGGCCTTGCGCAGCGCCCAGCTGCCCACCTCGTAGATGAGCCCGATCTCTTCGAGCACCGGAATGAAATGCGCCGGTGCCACCACACCCGTGCTCGGATCATTCCAGTGGATCAGCGCCTCGACGCCAGTAATCTGGCCGGAGGCGAGATTGACCTTCGGTTGGTAATGGAGCTCGAATTCTTCGCGCTCGAGCGCCCGGCGCAACTGATTCTCGAGCGTGAGCCGGCCGGCCACCGACGCCGTCATCCGCTGCGTATAGAACAGGTAGCGTTCGCCGGCCTGCTTGGCGTTCTTCAGCGCGGCCTCGGCGTGCTTGAACAATGTATCGCACTCCACCCCATCATCCGGAAACATCGCCACGCCTACTTTTGCGGCAACGCGAAACACGGCCCCATTGAGCTCGAATGGATGATTCAGAAACGCCTCTATCATCTGTTCAACATTTCGCGCCACCGCTTCCACTTTCATCGCGTCCGGGAGCACCACCGCAAATTGGTCGGCGCCGATTCGCGATAGCAGGTTCACATCGTCCACGAATTGCGTCAGCCACGCTGCTACCTGCCGCAATAGCGCATCGCCGGCCGGCCGGCCTAGCGTGTCGTTGATGCTCTTGAAGCGCTCCACATCGATCAGCAATACGGCGAGCTGGTAGCCGCCGTCGCCGGAGCTGCGCATGTATTGTGCCAATCGGTCGAGAAACAGGCTGCGGTTGGCCAGTCCCGTCAGCGAATCGTAGTAGGCCAGGTAGTCGAGCCGGTCCTGCTTTTCGATCTGATTGATGGCGAACGCGATATCTCCGGCCACTTCGAGCAGATGCCGCATTTCCTCCTCATGGAAGCTTTCAATCTCGTTGTCGTACAGTGCGAGTACGCCCACCGCCTCATCGGCCACGATCAGCGGCAGGATCACCATCGAACGGAAACCAAATTGGACGTGTTTCTCACGGTGCTGAACCCGCGGGTCGTTCTGCGAATCGTTGGCGACGATGGCCTTTTTCTCACGCATGGCCTGCTCGATCATCGCATTGACCGCGACGTCGCCCGCGGCGAGCACCTCTCTCACGAGCTCGACGACGTCGTGATCCTGGCCTGCCAGCGCCACCGGGACGAGCTTCATCGAACCCCGATCCAATATGCGCAGCATCGCCAGTGCGAAGCCGCCCTTGTCAACCGCGATCCGGCAGGCTTCCCTGAACAACTCTTCGCGGTCACGCGCACGAACGATCAGCGCATTGATGCGACTCAACATGACGTATATCCGATTGAGGTACGCAATCCTCGCTTCGGCTTGCTTGCGCTCGGTGATGTCCTCGCCGATGCTCGCGGTCCCGATCACATCGCCGGCAGCATCGCGTAGCATCAAGTTGTTCCAGCGCATCACACGACGCTCGCCGGTACGGGTGAAAATCACGTTGTCGCGTTGCCACGTCGTGGGCGCGTCGGCCGTGAGTGTCGCGATAAACGGCCGCGTCGCGTCGGGCGTCAATCGCAGCAACAGCTCGAAGTAATTTCGCCCGATGAGTTCTGCGCGCTCCCAGCCCGTCAGGCGCAGCAGATAGTCATTGCAGAACGTGATATTCGCCTCACGGTCGAGCATGACCGATGCGAGATCGACCTTGCACAGCAGGTCCCTGAAGCGCCGATCGCTCTCATGCGTTGCCGGGGCGGCGGGTTCGGCGCCCACGACGCCGGTGCCGACCAGAGTGCTCTCCGGCAGCGATGGCGATGGCGAGGGACGATTCATGATGCGGTTAAGATCCTACGCGGTAATGGCACCCCGACCGGGCCGCTCGTCACATCTAGCGCTGATGCTTCGGCGCAAGGTCACGGCCTGACGCCTGCGCCAACTATCCGGCGCCCCTCCGCGCCAACAGTAGAGTGTGACCGAGCACACACTCTGCGATCGGAAGCAATTCAAACCAACAGAATGACTTAGCTACGCGCTGGGCTCCATGGCACGCGCGTTGCTCCTCGTCCCGCACTGATCATTGCGAATCGGAGCATCAATCCTTGAAGTACGTTGTGCGAACCCATGCTGCACGGGGTGCATGCTGCATCACCTTGGGCGTCGCACTCGCCTTGGGTGCCTGCCGTCTCGCCTGTGCGGCCGCGGATGCGCCATTTGCACAGCCCGCCGCGAGCGCTGCGCCGGGACAGGGTGCGGGCATGCTGCGCGTCACACTGGCGCTGATTCTCGTGCTCGCTGCCGTGTTCGCCACCGCGTGGTTCGTGCGCCGCGTGCGTGGCATCGGTGGCGCGAGCGGTACGGGTATGGAAGTGCTGGCGCAGGTGCCGCTCGGCGCGCGGGAACGCGCGGTGCTGATCCGGGTAGGCGAGCGGCAGATACTGATCGGCGTTGCGCCCGGCAATGTACGCACCCTGCACGTGCTGGAGACCGACGCATCAACGAGCGCGCCGTCCGCCGCACCGCCGGAGCCGGCGCTGCGGCCGACGTTCAAGTCACTGCTGCTCAAGAGTCTCGGCAAATGAAGCTGGTTGGCCACAAGGCGCCACGAGCCGCGCGGTCCATGGGCGGCTCGCCTGCGCGCACGCTGATCACAGTGATTGGGGCGCTGTTGCTGTGTGCACTGCCCCTGGTAGCGGCCGCCGCCACTCCGGGCATACCCGCCCTGTCCGTACAGAGCAGCGGCGGCAGCCAGACCTATACGCTGACCATCGAGCTGCTGGCGCTGATGACCGCGGTCACATTGTTGCCCGCGGCGCTGCTGATGATGACCGCCTTCACGCGCATCATCATCGTACTGTCCATTCTGCGCCAGGCCATCGGCGCGGGGCAGTCCCCGCCCAATCAGGTGCTCGTGGGTCTGGCGCTGTTTCTGACGCTGTTCGTGATGTCGCCGGTCATCGACAGGATTCGCACCGATGCGATTGTGCCTTACATGGCCGGCGGTATGGACACGAGCACGGCGCTGGAGCGCGGCGTCGCGCCGTTGAAGACGTTCATGCTCGAGCAGACTCGCGAGGGCGATATCGCCGCATTCGTGCGGATTTCAGGCGGCAAGGGCTTTGCGAGCCCACAGGACGTTCCCTTGACGCTGCTGGTACCCGCGTTCGTGACCAGCGAGCTCAAGACCGCGTTCCAGATCGGCTTCCTGCTGTTCATTCCCTTCGTGATCATCGATCTGGTGGTCGCGAGCGTGCTGATGTCGATGGGCATGATGATGCTCTCGCCGGTGCTGATTTCACTGCCCTTCAAGATCATGCTGTTCGTGCTGGTGGACGGCTGGACGCTGGTCATGGGATCACTCGCATCGAGCTTTTTCCGCTAACGCGAGGTCTGCATGAATCCCGAAATCATCATGAGCATCGGTCAGCGGGCGCTGGAGATGACGCTGATGTTGGCTGCGCCCATGCTGCTGGTGGGTCTCGCGATCGGCATCCTGGTCGGAATCTTCCAGGCGGCGACCCAGATCAACGAGATGACGCTCTCATTCATCCCCAAACTGCTCGGCATTGCCGGCACGCTGCTGCTACTGGGGCCCTGGATGCTCAAGGAGCTGACGGGCTACACGCGCATGCTCATCGAAAGCATCCCCTCGCTGATCAGCTAGCGGGCTAGGCCGCCATGCTGGTACTGACCTTCGCACAGATCGAGAGCTGGATCGGTGGGGCCTTCTGGCCGTTCCTGCGTATCGGTGCCTGCCTCATGGTCGCGCCGGTGTTTGGTGCGAGCTATGTGCCGCCGCGAATCCGCATCGTGCTGGCGGCGGCGGTGACGCTGGTTGCGCTGCCGATGATTCCGCAGCCCGAGGGGATGACGGTATTGTCGGCGGACGGTGTCGTGACCACGCTCGAGCAGATCCTGATCGGCATTGCCCTCGGCTTTGCGCTGCAGTTGACCTTCGACGCGCTCGCACTCGGCGGCCAACTGCTGGCCAACGGCATGGGCTTAGGGTTCGCATTCAATATTGACCCGCTGCGCGGCGTGAGCACGCCGGCGCTCGGAGAATTCTTCACGGTGCTCGGCACGCTGGTGTTCTTGGCGCTCAACGGCCACCTGGCGTTGCTGCAGGTCCTGATCGAGAGCTTCCGCACCCTGCCGGCCGGCCCGGTTGGACTCGGTCCGGCGACGCTGCAGTCGCTGGCGGACTGGGGCAGCGAGCTATTCCTCGGCGCGCTACGCGTCGCGCTCCCGGGCATGACCGCGCTGCTCGTGATCAATCTCGCCTTCGGCGTCACCAGTCGCGCGGCACCGGCCATGAACATGTTCGCGGTTGGGTTGCCCGTCATCCTCGTGTTCGGTCTGGTCATCGTGATGCTCGGACTGCCCGGCATGCAGACCGGCTTCACGGATTTGCTCAATTCCTCTTTCCAGTTTCTGCGCATCTTGAGTGCGGGCACGTAGGCCATGGCCGAATCGGATGATCGCGAACGGACTGAAAGTCCGACCGAAAAGCGGCTGGAGGAGGCGCGCGCCAGGGGACAGGTGCCGCGCTCACGCGACCTCAGCGCTGCGGCCGTCGTGCTCACCGGAGGTTTGGGACTCAACAGCCTGGGCGCGCTGATGGGTGGCCGCCTGCTGTCGATGATGCGCGACGGGCTCAGTGTGGCGCCCGCCGAAGCCTTCGACACGGCGCAGATGCTCTCCCAGTTGCAGCATGCTGCTTCGCAGGGCGTCATGGCAATTGCGCCATTGCTGGGGCTCATGATCGCGGCCGCATTGCTGGCACCGATGGCGATCGGCGGCTGGAATTTCAGTGCCACGGCGCTGGTGCCCGACTTCGGCCGTCTGAACCTGCTATCGGGTCTGGCGCGAGTCTTCTCGATGCGGGGCGTGATCGAACTGAGCAAGGCACTGGCGCGCATCATCGTCGTGGTGCTGGTCTCAGTGGTGGTGCTGCGCAAGCAATTCCACAGCTTCAACGTTCTGGAGCTCGAGGCGCCGCGGGTCGCGATCGCTCATGCGTTATCGCTGTGCGGCAGCGCGTTCATGGCGCTGGGCGGTGCGCTCGGCGTCATCGCCATCATCGATGCGCCGCTCGCTCTGTGGCAATACAACAAGTCGATGCGCATGACCAAGCAGGAGATTCGCGACGAAAACAAGGAAAGCCAGGGCAGCCCCGAGGGCAAGGCGCGTGTGCGGCGAGTGCAGCAGGCCATGGCGCGCAAACGCATGATGCAGCAGGTACCCACAGCTGACGTCGTGATCACCAACCCGACGCATTACTCGGTCGCGCTGCGTTATGACGAGAGCCGGATGAATGCCCCGATCGTGGTCGCCAAGGGTCAGGACCTCATCGCGCTGCGAATCCGCGAACTCGCCGGCGAGCACAAGATCCCGGTAGTCGAGGCGCCGCCCCTGGCCCGAGCACTGCACGCGAACTGCGAGCTCGGGGATGCGATTCCGGCAAATCTCTATGCCGCGGTCGCCAAGGTGCTGACGTACGTCTACCAGCTGCGCACCTCCCGCCGGCGCGGCGAAGCCCCGCCGGCGCCACCGCGCGTCGAGTTGCCGGAAAATTGAGCTCACCGCGCGCGCGTTCTGTGACGCGCGTCGCGCGGCGGCCGTGACGCGAGTCTCGCTCGCGCGGGGCTAGCAGCGCCGGGAATCCGTCGCCCGAGGGCGGCACGAGACTTGCTCCTATCAGCTCAAATGACGGAACTCGCAATCAACGGCACTGCGGCCGGGGCGATCACGGCGCGCGGCTCGCTGCGCCTGCTGGTGCAGCGGGGCATCGGCGCGCCGCTGATCCTGCTCTCGGTGCTGGCGATGGTGATTCTGCCGCTGCCTCCCATCGCACTGGATGTGCTGTTCACGTTCAACATCGCGTTGTCGGTGCTGATCGTCATGGCGGTGGTGAACGTCGCGCGACCGCTGGACTTCGGCATCTTTCCGACCGTACTGCTGCTGGCGACGCTGCTGCGTCTAGCCCTCAACGTCGCCTCCGCGCGTGTCGTGCTGCTGCACGGTCACGAGGGCACCGCGGCCGCCGGGCATGTCATCGAAGCCTTCGGCCAGTTCGTGGTGGGCGGCAACTACGCGGTCGGTATCGTCGTATTCGCCATCCTCACGATCATCAATTTCGTGGTCGTCACCAAGGGCGCCGGCCGCATCTCCGAGGTCAGTGCACGTTTTACCCTCGATGCCATGCCTGGCAAGCAGATGGCAATCGATGCGGATCTCAACGCCGGCCTGATCAATCAGGACGAGGCGCGATTGCGTCGCGTTGAAGTGCGCGCCGAGGCGGATTTCTACGGCTCGATGGATGGTGCCAGCAAGTTCGTGCGTGGCGATGCCACGGCCGGCATTCTCATCCTCATCATCAATATCGTGGGCGGCCTCGCCATTGGCACACTCAGCCACGGTCTCGCCTTCGGCGACGCAGCGCGCGTCTACACGCTGCTGACGATCGGCGACGGCCTGGTGGCGCAGATCCCGGCGCTGCTGCTCTCCACCGGGGTGGCCATCATCGTCACGCGCATGTCCAAGGCGCAGGACATGGGCAAGGAACTCTCTAAACAGTTGCTCGGTCACCCGCGCAGCCTGACGGTCGCGGGCAGCGTGCTCGGGGTCATGGGGCTGATTCCGGGAATGCCCAACGTGGCCTTCCTGCTGTTCGGCGCGCTCTGCTGTGGCAGTGCGTGGCTGTTGAATAGACGCGCCACCCGCGCCGCGGCCATGGCTGCCGCGACGCCCTCGCCGAGCGCCGCACCGCCGCTGCCCCCGGAGCAGCGCGAGCTCTCGTGGGACGATGTGAAGCCGGTGGATCTGATCGGCGTGGAGGTCGGATTCCGTCTGGTGGCTCTGGTCGACAAGGCGCAGGGCGGAGAGCTGCTGGCGCGCATCCGCGGCGTGCGCCGCAAGCTCTCGCAGGAACTCGGCTTCCTCGTGCAGTCGGTGCATATCAAAGACAATCTGGAGCTCTCACCCAACGCTTACCGCATCAGTCTTGCGGGCGTGGTCATCGCCGACGGTGTGGTGTATCCGGACCGCGAGATGGCCATCAATCCGGGCCGCGTATTCGGTAAACCGCCGGGCATCGAAACGCGCGATCCCGCCTTTGGCATGGAGGCGGTATGGATCGAGCCGGCCAAGCGCGAACATGCGCAAACCCTCGGCTACACCGTCGTCGATGCCAGCACCGTGATCGCCACGCATCTGAGCAGCGTCATCCAATCGCACGCGCACGAGTTGCTCGGTCACGAAGAGGTGCAGCAATTGCTCAACGGACTGGCCAAGACCGCGCCTCGCATGGTGGAGGACCTGGTACCCAAGGTGCTGCCGCTTGGTGTCGTGGTACGCGTGCTGCAGGGCCTGCTGTCCGAGCAGGTGCCGATACGCAATCTGCGTGCGATCGTCGAGACGCTGGCCGAACATGCCGGCCGGACGCAGGACCCGGCCGTCTTGCAGGCCCAAGTGCGCATCGCGCTTGGACGGCAGATCGTGCAGGACATAGTCGGCAGCGGTTCCGAGCTGCCGGTCATCACGCTCGAGCCTGCGCTCGAGCAACTGCTGCAGACGAGTCTGCAGGGTCAGGCCGCCGGCAACGCCGCGCTGGAGCCGGGCCTGGCCGAACGCCTGCAGACGAAGCTCGCCGAATCGACGCAGCGCCAGGAGTCTGCGAACGAGGCGGCCGTACTCATGGTCGCGCCGCAATTGCGAACCACGCTGGCGCGTTTCACGCGTGCGACCGTGCCGCGCCTACACGTTCTGGCCTGGAACGAAATACCCGACAACCGCCGCGTACGCCTCGTCGCGGCGGTTGGTCGCTGAGATGTACATGGAGACGATTAGCTCATGAAAATGAAGCGCTACCTCGCGGCCGACATGCGCACTGCACTGCGCGCCATCCGCGAAGAACAGGGATCCGATGCGGTCATCCTGAGCAGTCGGACGACGCCACAGGGTGTAGAGGTCTGTGCCGCAGTGGATCTGGAGCTGGCCGCCGGCCAGGGCACTCTGGCCGAGACGGCCGCGCTCAAGGAGCTCGAGCGTGTCGCCGCGCTGGAGCTGGAGCACGACGCCATCGAGGCGGTAGCGTCAGACTTCGGCGCCGTGGAGCCCGGCCTGCGCAGCGGCAGCCCGGAGCCCATCGGCATCGAGCCCTCGGTCGGTGAAGAGCTGCGCAGCCTGCGCAATCTGCTCGAACAGCAGCTCGCGGCTCTGGCCTGGAATGATTTCACGCGCCGCGAGCCGCTCAAAGCACGTGCGCTCGCGGATCTGGCGAATCTCGGACTGGAGCGCTCACTCGCACTGCAGATCGTGGCTGATCTGCCGCCCTCGCTCAACAACGAACAGTTGCAGCGCATGCCCTACGCGTTGCTGGCCCGGCGCCTTCAGGTCTGCGAGCCACCTGTGCAGCGCAGCGGTGCGCTGGCGCTCATCGGCCCGCCCGGGTCCGGCAAGACCACGACGCTCTCGAAGCTCGCGGCGCGTTATGTGCTCGAGCAGGATGCGGCCAATCTGCTGCTGATCGCCATCGACGACGAGCGGCTGGGCTCGCACGAGCAACTGCGCAGCCTCGGCCGCGTACTGGGCGTACGCGTCGAGACCGTGGCCGGTCCGGAGCAGCTGGCCTCACGCATCGGCGCGCTCGCCGGGCGCTTCGTGCTGATCGATACGCCGGGCCTGCCCGGCCGCGATCGCGATGGGGCCGCAAGATACGCCGAACTGCGCTCGCGCTGCGCGGCACTGCAGCTCATGCTGATTCTCCCCTCGAGCGCGCAAGGCGGCGTGATAGACGAGGCGGTCGCGCATTTCGGCGGCCCGGTGGCGCACTGCTGCAGCCTCACGCGCGTCGATGAGGCCGTGAGTCTCGGCGGCGTGCTCTCCTCCCTCGCGCGCACGCAGCTGCCCATCGCCTACGTGTGCGAGGGGCCCACGATTCCGGATGACCTGCGGCCGGCGCGGGCGCACCAGCTGGTCGCGCGCGCCGTCGAGCTCGCGCGCCAGGGACAGATCTGCGCCGACGATGAACTGCTGGCACGCCGCTATGGAGCCGACATTTATGCCGCAGCTTGAGCCAAAGGCGTTCGAACACGCGCTCCCGGTGCAGGTCATCGCCGTCACGGGCGGCAAAGGCGGCACCGGCAAGACTTCCCTGGCCGTGAATCTCGCCACCGCGCTCGCGCAGATGCGCCGCTCGACCATGCTGCTCGATGGCGACCTGGGACTCGCGAACGTCGACGTGATGCTCGGGCTCACTCCGCGCTACACGCTCGAGCACGTGCTCAGCGGCGAACGCACGCTGGAGGAAGTGATATTGCAGACAAGTAGCGGCGTACGCGTGGTGCCGGCCTCCTCGGGCGTCGCGAACATGGCTGCATTGAGTCTGACCGAGCAGGCCGGAATCGTGCAGGCCTTCGGCTCACTGGCCGCCCCACTGCATGTGCTGATCGTCGACACCGCAGCCGGCATCGGCGTGCCCGTGCTGCAATTCTGTCAGGCCGCACAGCAGGTGTTGCTCGTGCTGCGCGACGAGCCTACCTCCTTCACCGACACCTACGCATTGATCAAGGTATTGAGCCGCGATCACGGTGTGCGCCAGTTTCGCGTCGTCACGAACATGACGCGCCAGGGCGATCAGGGGCAGGGTGCATTCCGGCGGCTGCAACGCGTCTGCGATCGATACCTGCAAGTGCTGCTCGAGCACGCGGGCGACGTTCCCGAGGACTGCTCGATGCGGCAAGCGATCCAGGCGCAACGCCCGGTTCTGGAGCTTTTTCCTGCCAGTCCGGCGGCGCAGGCCATCAAGCGGCTGGCCCGCGCAGCCAATCAATGGCCGATGCCGGCCGGTCCGAGCGGCCGGCTGGAGTTCTTCATGGAACGCATGCTGACGCGATCGCCACCGAAGCTGAAGGTGCTCAAATGAACAACGGCGTCCGCGCTTATGCCAGCACCGAGGCTGCGCCCGATCTGGATGCGCTGGTGCGCAAGCACGCCGAGCTGGTCAAGCGCATCGCCTACCATTTAGCCGGCCGTCTGCCGCCGCAGGTGGAAGTTGAGGACCTGATTCAGGCGGGAATGATGGGTCTGCTCGAGGCAGCACAGCACTATTCGAGCGGTCGTGGCGCGAGCTTCGAGACTTACGCCGGCATCCGCATCCGTGGCGCCATGCTCGATGCGCTGCGCAAGCTCGATTGGGCGCCCCGTTCGGTACATCGCAAGGCGCGGGCCGCCGCCGCGGCGCTGCGCGAAGTGGAAGGACGTTCCGGCGCGGAGGCCTCGGAAACCGATGTCGCCGCCGAGATGGGCGTGAGCCTCAACGAGTATCAACGCATCGTACAGGACGCGCTCGGCTGCCAGCTGCTGCGGCTCAACGACGCCGACGACGGTGAGGACAGCACGCTCGATCACCTGCCCGACAATGCGCCGGGTCCGCAGGGCATGGCCATGATCGATGCATTGCGTCAGGCCATCAGCGACGCGGTACGGGAGTTGCCCGAGCGCGAGCGGCTGGTGCTGTCTCTCTACTATGAGCACGAGCTCAATCTCAAGGAAATTGGCGTCGTGCTCAAAGTGACCGAGTCGCGCGTCTGCCAGCTACATGGACAGGCGCTGCTGCGTCTGAAATCGCGGTTGATCGAGTGGCGAACCTGAGGCCGCCGTAATGGACGTACTCAGTATTATCGGTCTGGCGCTCGCGGCCGTCGCGATCGTACTCGGTGCGGTGCTCAAAGGCGCCGGAGTGCACGCATTGGTGTCGGCGGCCGCTTTCATGATCGTGGTGGTCGGTACCGCTGCGGCGATCTGCGTACAGACGCCCATGGATGTCATGATGCGCGCAATGCGGCTGCTGCCCTGGGTATTCCGCCCGCCCCTGCATCAGCCG
>Ga0302324_100019343_pt1 | contig 13377 bp, 10 predicted proteins | sample Palsa_T0_1_FD_201949 | JGI IMG/M metagenome (GOLD analysis project Ga0302324, IMG submission 201949) | Peat permafrost microbial communities from Stordalen Mire near Abisko, Sweden - Palsa_T0_1 | ecosystem: Environmental > Terrestrial > Soil > Palsa > Peat permafrost | place: Sweden: Abisko...
TAAAAAAGCTAAAAAACAGATCGTGTGATTGTTGTACCTGCGCATGACGCTCATCCTTTTTCCTCTCGGCTGCCGCCGCGATTGCTTGCCTCTGTTTCGCAACCTAATCCTGCTGCAGCGGTGAACACAAGGTTTTCGGTCACACTAATGGGCGTGTGTCGTCCTCTGGATTCCCATTTTGGGATTCTGGGGTGATCCATTCCGCAGAAAGCTGTCAGCGCTCTAGAGGCCGGACTGCTGGGGAGGGTCATGCGGGCTAAAGCCACGATTCGGCGCTTGTCGCCTTTTCGCTCGGCACTCGCAACTCGGGACTCGGTACTGCTTCTGCTAATTGCCCTCTACCCTGTCTTTGAGTGATACTTGAGTATCAGCTCTTCGGGTTTCGAGAGCTAAGGAGTCCCTATTACGACGAGCACAGGAAAAATTCTCCACATGGCTCAGAAGGCTAATCCCAAGAAGTCGTCCGTCGCGGAGGACCCGCGCGCAATCCAGGCTCTGCAGAATTACGAAGCGGGGCTGCGTGCTTTGCAAGAGCACAAATTTGAGAAGGCGAAACCGCTCTTCGAGAAGGTGTTGGCTGGCGCCGGCAGGGAGCTCACCGACCGCGCGGCCATCCACCTCAGCATCTGCAACCAACACCTCGAGCGCTCGACCGCGCAACAATTCAAGAGCGTCGAAGAGCATTATGACTTCGCTGTTTCTCTTATGAACGTGGGAGACTACGTGACCGCGCGGGAGCACATCGAAAAGCTGCTCAAGCAATCGCCCAAGACCGATTTCGTCGTCTATGGCTTAGCCGCGCTCGATTGTCTCACCGGCCACGTGGAAGACGCGCTCAAGCATCTGGATGAGGCTCTGCGCCTGAACTCCACGCTGCGCTACCAGGCGCGCAACGACTCCGACTTCCATAATCTGGCCGAAGACCCGCGCTTTACCGAGCTCTTATACCCGGATCCCGCTGCCGACCCGGCTTCGCCGGAAAGCTCCTTCCGGGAAGACGAATCTTTTTGATCGACGCGGATGGAAACCAGAATCGCTGATCTGTTGTCGTTGGAGAAAGTCACGCGCGAGCGCGGCCTCCGCGTTGTCGCCATCGGCGGTGGTACCGGCCTCTCCACTCTACTCAAAGGACTCAAGCGCTTCGCTCTCACTCCGGGGGAGATTGCCGTGGCCTCGCCCGGCACGCCGGTTATTCGCGATCTCTGCGCCGTAGTCACGGTCAGCGATGACGGCGGATCGAGCGGACGCCTGCGCAAAGAACTCAACATGCTTCCGCCGGGCGACATCCGTAACTGTATCGTCGCACTCAGCGAGGATGAAGCTTTGCTCTCCCAGCTTTTTCGCCATCGATTCGAGAAAGGCTCGGGCCTTGAAGGTCACAGCTTCGGCAATCTGTTTCTGGCGGCTCTGACCTCGATCACGCACGATTTCTCAGAGGCGGTGCGGCTTTCGTCGGAAATCCTGGTTACACGCGGCCACATTCATCCCGCAACCACTTCCAATATTGAGCTGGAAGCGCTGATGGAAGACGGCACGCGCGTGCGCGGCGAGACCAACATCACCGCCAGCAAGGTTCGCATCCAGGAGCTCTTCCTGGTTCCGCCGAATGTCGACCCTCTGCCGCAAACGCTCGATGCCATCGCCCGCGCCGATATCATCAGCATCGGCCCCGGCTCACTGTTCACCAGCCTCATCCCTAATTTGCTGGTGCACGGCATTGCCGATGCCATCGTCAACTCGCCGGCCACCAAGGTTTACATCTGCAATTTGATGACGCAGGCCAACGAGAGTCTGGGACTTACTGCCGCGGATCACATCCGGGCTCTCAATCGCCATGCACACCAGCAGCTCTTCGACTACGCGCTGATTAATCGCACGCCGGTGTCTAACGAGCTTAAGGCCAAGTACGCCTCCGAAGGTGCATGCCAGATCGTTGCCGATCTCGAAGCGATCGAAGCATTGGGCGTCATCCCGGTGCTGGGAGATTATCTGGAAGAGGCGGTCGTCGCCCGGCACAATACAGCCCGAGTCGCCAAGGATATGATCCAACTGGCGCCGGAGACCGGCGCCGATCGCAAGGGCAAGTCTGCCGGTAAGACGTGAGGAGCGGCTTCTATCTTTCCCGCGCCATGCTCGCTAAACTGTCCTGATATGAGATCAACGGGGCAGGCGAACCTGGAAACGGAGGCGAAGACAACGGACACAGAAATGAAGATGAGAGTGAGCCCAGCTGCGCTCCCCTGCCTGCTATTGGTTTTCGTCATGCTGGGGGTTGCCGTCGCCCAGAAAGACAAGGACGACGAGCCAGCTGCCGCTCTGACTTTTCTTGTTCTGAAGGAAGACAACGGCAAACCGGTGCGCAGCGCCGCCGTGATCCTCCACCCGGTAAACACGCACGGCAAGCAGAGCCGCGGTGGGCTCGAACTCAAGACCGACGCCAACGGCAAGACCAGTTTTGACGATGTTCCTTATGGCATGTTGCGGGTGCAGGTGCTGGCCTCCGGATTCCAAACCTACGGTGAGGACTACAACATAGACCGCGCCAAGATTGATCTCGTCATCAAGCTGAAACGTCCCCAAAGCCAATACTCGATCTACGAAAACCAGCCGGGTGACAAGAAGGACGACAAGGCGCCGCCCCCCGATCCCAACGCCAAGCCGCAATAGCTGGGTCGCATTCTTTCGGTTGGGTGCCACGCGCTGGCGGGTGAGAACAATTTTCTGGCGGCGCGAATCAGGGAAATGTTAGTGTCGTACTCCAGCCTTGATCTGCGGTGACACAGATTTGAGGTGACACAGACTGGAGGTGACAATGCCAATCCGTCGCACGCTGCTTTTCGTGGCGGCATTCCTACTGCTCTCAACCGCTCTTCTCGCCGCAGCAAACCCGGAATCCACTCCAACCGTCCACGATCGCATCGCTGGCATGAAGGCGGCGGATGGACTGTTTCCAACCGCCTGGGATGCCACGACTGGCCACTTCTTTCTGACGATCCGGAAGTTCGATCAGGACTTTCTGTTCGTGATTTCCCTGCCTTACGGGCTGGGCTCGAATGACATTGGGCTGGATCGTGGGCTACTGGGCACGGAACGGATCGTACACTTCAGGCGCGTAGGACCGCGGGTTCTGCTGGTCGCGCCGAATCTGCAATACAGATCGTCTTCTCCAAATCCCATGGAGAACCTTGCGGTGCGGCAATCCTTTGCGGACTCTGTTCTGGCCGGCTTCAAAATCGAAGCCGAGGACGCCGACGCAGTGCTGATTGATGCGACGGATTTCCTTCAGGCAGATTCGATGGGCGTGGCCGAGCGCCTCGCTGACACCAAGCAAGGCGGCTACAAACTGGATAAGGACCGCAGTGGATTCGCGCTGGAGAATACGAAGAACTTTCCGCTGAACACTGACTTTGAGTCAATTCTGACTTTTACCACGGACCATCCGCCGCAGGATTCGCTCGTAGATACAGTGACTCCGGATGCCCATGCAGTGACCCTGCACGAGCACTATTCTTTTGTTCAGCTGCCTGACGATGGTTACCAGCCGCGGGCCTTCGATCCGCGTTCCGGCTTTTTCGACACCGACTACCGCGATTATTCCGCGCCTCTCGGCTCGGCTCTGGATATGCGCCTCATTGAGCGGCATCGCCTGATCAAGAAAGATCCGGACGCGGAGATGAGCGAGCCGGTAAAACCTCTCGTCTATTACGTGGACCCGGGAGCCCCGGAGCTGATCCGCAGCGCGCTGGTGGAGGGCGCGAGTTGGTGGAACCAGGCTTTCGAAGCTGCGGGCTTTAAGAATGCCTTTCGCGTCGAGGTGTTGCCGCCCGGCGCCGATCCCATGGATGTGCGCTACAACACCATCCAGTGGGTGCATCGCTCGACTCGCGGCTGGTCGTATGGCAGAGCAGTGGTTGATCCGCGCACGGGGGAAATAATTCAAGGCCGCGTGACTCTCGGCTCGCTGCGCGCCCGCCAGGATTATATGATTGCCGAGGCGCTGCTCGCGCCCTATGAAAAGGGCAAGCCCGTGTCACCGGAGATTCGGGAGGTGGTGCTGGCGCGGCTGCGGCAACTCGCTGCGCACGAGGTCGGCCACACATTGGGACTGGCGCACAACTTCGCCGCCAGTTCGATCGCGCCAGGCACTTCGGTGATGGACTATCCGCATCCCTGGATCACTCTGGATGCGAACGGCAGACCCGATCTTTCCCATGCCTACGCCACGGGGATTGGCGCGTGGGATAAGGTATCGATCCAATACGGCTATTCGCAATTCAAGGCGGGCACGGATGAGCACGCAGCACTCGACAACATTTTAAGCAGTGCCCAGGCCAAGGGTCTTTATTTCATTACTGACGCGGATGCACGGCCGTTGGGCAGTGCACATCCTCACGCGCACCTGTGGGATAACGGTCCGGATCCGGCGGTGGAACTGAACCGCATCCTTAAGATTCGGGCCGCGGCACTGGCCGGCTTCGGCGAAAATGCGATTCAGCCGGACACGCCGATGTCCCAGCTGGAAGACACTCTGGTTCCTCTTTACCTGCTGCATCGCTATCAGACCGAGGCTGCGGCAAAAGAGATCGGCGGACTCGACTATCGTTATGCACTTCGCGGCGATGGAGAGCTAATAACGACGATCGTAGACCCGCCAGACCAGCAGAAAGCGCTCGAGGCGGTTCTTAAAACGCTCGCGCCGGAGACGTTGACGTTGCCAGAATCGCTGCTGAGAGTTCTGCCTCCGCGGGCTTTCGGCTATCCCAGAACCGGCGAGTCTTTCGTCGGACACACCGGCCTTACCTTCGATCCGGGCGGCGCGGCGGAGTCGGCGGCGGGGCTCACCTTCAAATTGCTTTTTGACCCGGAGCGCGCCTCGCGGCTGGTGGAGTATCACGCGCGCAATGCAGCGAATCCAGGTCTTAATCAGTTGATCGAAGCTGTATTCCAGTCGACGTGGAAGTCGCCACGAGCCGCTGGGTTCGCGGGCGAGGTTCAGCGCATCACGGAAACCTCGGGCTTGGAACATCTGCTTGCCTTGGCGGCGAACCACAACGCTTCGCCGGAGGCCCGCGCCGTGGCTCGCGCCGAAGCGTTATCTCTGCGGACGTGGATGTCCACCGCGGCCGCGCCAGCTCCCGAAGAAAAGGCAGTGCGTGCAGCGGCCGTCGCGCGTATCACGGCATTCGAGAAAGATCCCGAGAAATTTACTCCGGCCAGCGATGTCACCGCGCCTCCGGGGCAGCCGATTGGAGATGACGAGTAGAAGTCGGAAATGGAAACTGTTCTGCGATAGAATCTTGCCCATGAATTATCTGCTCAAAACCGAGCCCTCCGTTTATTCCTTTGCTGACCTGCAGCGCGAAGGCACGACAATCTGGGACGGGGTGACCAATCCCGTCGCGCTGAAAAACCTGCGCGCGATGAAGCCCGGAGAACAACTGGTCATCTACCACACTGGAGACGAGAAGAGTGCTGTGGGAACTGCGACGGTCGTCTCGGTGGACACGTCGGATGCGAAGAATCCTCAAGTGAAAATTAAACTGGGCAAGCCGATCGCGAAGCCGGTGACGCTGGCCGAGGTGAAGGCGAATAAACTGTTCGCCGATTCCCCGCTGGTTCGGCAAGGGCGGCTCAGCGTTGTTCCCTTGAGTGACACTCAATATAAGTGGCTTATCGGCTAGTCGGTGCTCACTCTCGATGTTGTGCATCTGTCGATGAGACAGAACATGTTCACCGGCCCACCGGATTCAGCCGCGTTACAAAACTTTGCAAATCTCTTGCCGCCGGCTAGCAACCCGGCGTCTGCCCTCTGGCTCTTATGCGAGTGGTGAACACCAGCGATGAGTCTTAAGACGAAGGGAACAAGACTTCCCCTGCGGTTACGCCTAAGGCATAAGTGCGCCCTTGTCGCATGCTTTTCTGGATTTCTATTCATGCCTCCGCTGCGTGCGCAGGACTCCCAGGAAAAGATTCAGGTCGATGACGTCTCCCGGAAGTTCGTCGTGCATTTGCCAAAAGGGTACGACAAGCAGCAGCACTATCCTGTCGTCATTCTTCTGCATGGCCGCAATCAGGATGCCGACGACATGGCGCGGCTCACGCACTTTAACCAACTCGCTGACAAGGACAGCATTATCGCTGTCTATCCCCTCGCCGCACGCGGGGAATGGAATATAGGAGTGCACCGGGAGCAGCCACAGCCGCAGATGCAACGCCCAGGCTCTGGGCGGCGCGGGGGATGGGGCGGAGGCGGGGGATATCCTGGCGGAGGCGGCGGTTATCCCGGCGGCGGAGGAGGGTATCCGGGAGGGGGGCAAAGTGGAGGACAGAATCCCGACGAAACCAGAAACAGGCCTGAGCCCGCCGATGATGTTTCCTTTCTCAATCAAATGCTGGACGCGATCGCTCTCGAATACTCAGTGGACACTCACCGCATCTACGCCAGCGGCTTGGACGATGGCGGTTTTATGGCGATGCGAGTCGGGTGCAGTATGGCGGACCGCGTGGCCGCGATTGCCCCAGTGGGTGCCGCGCTTCCCAAGACGATGATCTGCCTGCCGTCGCGCCCGGTGCCGGCCGTATTCATCAGCGGCACCGAGGACCCAATCATCCCTTACGATGGCGGCAACTATAAGCCGGGCCAGTTCCACGTGCTTTCGGCTGAAGAAACGGCTAAGACCTGGGCCAGATTTGATCGCTGCAACGAGAAGCCTGCACAAGGTAAAATCCCGCCTCCGCAGAAAGGGGGCAAGGAAACTAAGACATTTACTTTCAGCGGATGCCAGGACAATTCTCAAGTGATTCTCTACAGCGTAAAGAATGGCGGGAACACCTGGCCGGGCGGTGAGCAGTACATGTCGGAAAAGGAAGTTGGCAAGACCCGCGACGCCCTCAATGCCAACGAGACTATCTGGAGCTTTCTAGCCAGCAAGAAGATTGGTGGCGAGAGCGGCGCAGAAAAGTAGCGATTACGCCCAGTACACATCAAAGCAACTGCCGCAGCTCGCGGCGCAGTATCTTTCCTGAAGCTGTCTTGGGGACGGCGTCGATGAAATGCACTTCGCGGGGCTGCTTGTAGTGGGTCAACCGATCGGCGACGAACCCGCACAACTCATCTTCCATCTTCTTGCACGTAGCAAATCCATCACGTAGCGCGACGAACGCTACTGGAACTTCACCCGCCGCTGCATCGGGCCGGCCCACCACTCCGCACTCCCGCACCGCGGGATGTTCCAGAAGCACGGCTTCCACCTCGGCGGGCGCCACGGGGAACCCTTTGTACTTGATCATTTCTTTGCGGCGGTCTACGACGCGGTAAAAGCCCTCGCTGTCGCGCGTAACAATGTCGCCCGACCAATACCATCCATCGCGGAGCGCGGCCGCCGTTGCCTCCGGCTCGCGCCAGTAACCCTGCATGAATTGCGGCCCGCGCATCACCAGCTCTCCCGGCTCGCCGTTGGAGACTTCGGCTGCAAGGCCAGCGGAGGTTTCTGAATCAGACTGCCTCATCACGCGGCACTCGGTTTGCACCAGGGGATATCCGATCGAATCCGGCCGATACAGTTCCGGCTCCAGATAACCTAAATGTGTGACCGGCGAAGCTTCGGTCATGCCATATCCCTGGCACACTGGGATGCCGGTTAGGGCAGTAAATCTTCGCGGAAGGTCGGGCGGGAGCGGAGCGGCTCCGGACTTCACCCAACGTAGTTTGTGATGCGTGGGAAACTGTGCGGCCTCCGCCGCCAGGCACAGCGCATTCATTGCGGGCGGCACGAGCGCCATCATGGTGATTGATTCGTCGACGAGCAACTGGGTGACCTGAGGAACTCCGAAGCGCGGCATCAGTACCAGGGTCGCGCCCAGGATTAGTGCGGGATTCAAAAGCACATTCAGTCCATAGATGTGATAGAGCGGCAGAAAGCAAAGTATGTTGTCGGCGGAGGTGAGCGCAGTCGCGTCCGGCCCAAGGAGCTGGTACACATTGGCCACCAGGTTGAAATGCGAGAGCATCACACCTTTGGGCAGACCCGTGGTACCGCTGGAATAAGGCAGCGCGGCCAGAGACTCTTTTGACGTGCGATTGGGTTCAGGTAGTGTCGCGGTTACACGCTTCAGCAAATCGGCGAAGGGCTGGACGCCGCTTCCCTGCTCTCGCGTGCACCAAACTCGCCGCAGATTTGGCAGTCCCACAAGATCGACGCCCTGAGCATTTGGGCCGTCGGTAATCAGAAACGCCGCGCCAGAATTCTGCAACTGGTAGCGCACTTCGCGCTCGCGGTACGTCGGATTCAGCAGCGTTGGAATTCCGCCGGCGAGGGTTATCGCGTGATAGGTGGTGCAGAACTCCCAGGAATTGCAGAGAAATATGGCGACTACTTCTCCCGGCAGCAAGCCGGCGGCGATCAGTCCTCTGGCAAGCGCCTCGACCGTCTCGGCATATTGCCCGTAACTAAGTCGTCGCCCGCAGGAAGTGTCGACCAGCGCGGTTTTGTGTGCATGCTCCTGGCATGATGCGAGAATGGCGCCGTGTAAAAAGATGTTACCGGGATCGGCGTAGAGTTGGCTGCGCGACATGAGCGGGGATGATTGTACCCAAGGCACGGCCGAGACGCGCCCTTTCTATCTGTAAAACATGCTCTACTTACTTCCCTGCTTGGCAGCAAAATCCACCAGACTCTTAAGCGTGTCGGCAGGAACCTGGCTGACGTTTCCAACGGTGCGGCCGTTGATGAAGAGGGTGGGCGTACCGGTAACGTTTACCGCTCGACCGAGAGCCAGAGACGCTTCCACATGAGATTTGGCCGCCGGAGTGGAGGCGCAGGCGGCAATGGCTGCGCCTTTGACGCCGGCAGCGTCGGCCAGCGCAGTCAACTTTTCGTCGGCGTTTTCGGCTGTGATATCCGCTTGAGTGTCGTAGGTCTTGGCGATGAACTTCCAGAAGGCGTCGTTCGATGCCTGAGCCACACAATCGGCGTAAGCGGCGCCCTTTGCTGCCCAGTTGTGCATCTCGAGGGGAAAATTCTGGAAGACAAAACGCGCCTGAGGTTCGGCCGAGACAAGTGATTCGATCGCGGGCTGCGCCGCTTTGCAGGCCGGACACTGCAGGTCGCCGAACTCGACAATCGTGGCCGCCGCATCCTTCGGTCCACGCGAAGGGCCGTTGATTCCCTTCTCCAGCGTTTTCATTGCCGGATCGAACGGCTTGGCGCCGAACGGAATAATGTCACCGATCACGGCATGCTCGCCATCCGGCGTCACATAGAACCGGCTGATTTGCTGGCCTTGGGGACTCGCCAGAATTACGTCGACCTGGGCCAGGCCGGGCACCGGCGCAGGTTTGATGCTCGAAATCTTCCAACTCACCTGCGACTCATAGCCGAAGGTCTGCTGCAGAAAGGAATCGACCGTGGCTTCCGAGGGAAGATTCACGGCTGGGGCCGAGACTGCCTTACTCGCGGACTTCGCCATCGAAGAAGATTGAGCGGAACTCAGGCCGCAAATACCCAGGCTGCACGTAATCAATAGAGCGAGAATCAAATTAAGAGAACCACGCATAATTTCCTTTCAGTTTAAGAATTTCAGTAGAGCACGGCTCAGCGGATGCCGGACGAGTCCCGAAGGAATTTGTTGTCAAACCTCGTTCTTCGCGGCGATCGGAAAACGGCGTCCATAGCCGAAGGCCTTGGAAGAAATCTTGATGCCTGGGGCAGCCTGCTGGCGCTTGTACTCGGCGCGGTCGACCATTCGCATGACGCGGCGCACCACGTCGATATCGAAATTGTGATCGGCGGCAATGCGCTCCGCGGAGTGCGCGTCTTCCACGTAATCTTCGAGCACTGCGTCGAGAATCTCGTAGGGCGGCAGCGAGTCGCTGTCCTTCTGATCGGGCCGCAACTCGGCAGATGGCGGCTTCTCAAGCGTGGCCAACGGAATGACCGGACCCCGCGAATTCACATAATGACTGAGCCGGTAAACCAGCGTCTTCGGCACATCGGAGATGACTGCGAGTCCGCCCACCATGTCCCCGTAAAGTGTACAGTAGCCCACGCCCAACTCGCTCTTGTTGCCTGTGGAAAGCACGATGGCGCCGAACTTATTGGAGAGCGCCATCAGCAGCGTGCCGCGGGCGCGTGATTGGATGTTCTCCTCGGTCACGTCTTCTTTCAGGCCGGCAAACACCTCCTGCAATGTTTGACGGTAGGCCTGCACAACAGCGTCGATCGAGAGCAACTCAAAGCGGATGCCGAGATTTTTCGCCAGGGCGCGGGCATCGTCGATCGAGCCCGGGGAGGAATATGGACCGGGCATGCCGACGCCGGTTACGTTCTCCGGCCCGACGGCATCGGCGGCGATGACCGCAGTGAGGGCTGAATCAATGCCGCCGCTCAGACCGACGATGGCTTTTTCAAATCCGCACTTGCGGATGTAATCGCGCGTGCCGAGCACCAGCGCGGAGTAGACACTAGCTTCGTCACCTTCAATCTGCTCATGCATTTCCCCGATCAGCGTCTTCGAGTTGAAGTAGATCAGATCCTCTTCGAACGAGCGCCCTTGCGCAATGACTTCACCTTGCGGATTGAGCACCAGGCTGGAGCCGTCGAAGACGAGGCTGTCATTGCCACCGACCTGATTGACCAGCGCGACCGGAACTTTGTGATGGCGGGCAATAGTGGCGAGCATGTCGCGGCGCAGCTCGCGCTTGCCGATCCAGAAGGGCGAGGAAGAGATGTTAAGCACGAAGTTGCCGCCGGCGCGAATCAGAGATTCAATGGGATCGACCGTGTACAGGCGCTTGGGCCAGAACAGTTTGTCGTTCCAGGCATCTTCGCAGATGGTGAGCGCCATTTGATTGCCGCAGAATGGAAACAATTCCTGGCTTCTGGCTGGTGCGAAGTTGCGCATCTCATCGAAAACGTCATAGGTGGGCAAGAGCATTTTCGATTGCAGGAAGGCGACTCGGCCATCCTGCAACAGCGCGGCGGAGTTCATCGCTGCCTTGCCGGTCGCGGATTCGGCGGGCGTGACCAAACCGCAGATGACGGCGATACCGCGAGTCTCAGCGGCGATCTGCTCGACGCTCTCGCGATTGCGGGCGACGAAGGATGGGCGCTCGACCAGATCGCGCGGCGGGTATCCGCAGACTGACAACTCTGGGAACACGATCAGTCCCGCACCGGCGGATTGCGCGCGACGGGAAAACTCGACGATCTTATTTCGATTGCCGGAGAAATCTCCGACCGTGGGGTTGATTTGGCCGAGCGCAATCTTCACCTATTTAGTGTAAAGCCGAGACGAGCGGAGGGAAAGTTGCGGCGTCGGCTTTCTGGCGCTTGATTAGTCAATCGCAATCCAGCATCTGACTTCACTGTTGGCCAAAGCTGAACCTTACTACTTCCAACGTTTCTCTGGGCCCGGGCTGGTACTTCCACTGCTTGACCGCGCGAGCCAGGGCATCTACGAGTAGAGGGTGACCGCCGAGGACCTTCACTTTCTCCACCGTTCCATCGGGCCTCACCAGAGCCTGCACCTGGGCTGTTCCCGTGAGTTTCATCCGTTCGGCTATCTCGGGGTAGTCTGGGGGAGCGCTCCGCTCGAGTCGTCGAGCTCCCGACACTGGCGATGGCAAGTTCGACAGCGCCGGATCCTGAGAACCGTAGTCCGCTTTGGCGAGCGATAGAATTTTCGAACTGAAATGTATCTGGGAACGGTCGAGCGCTTCGGAATTAACTTCAAAACGGATTCTTCCGTGTTCGCGGACGAGATTGATCATGCCTCCTTGCCGCAGAAAGGAGTCGTCTTCGCCGACGAACAGCACGCCCGAGCGAGCCAAACTCCCGATCGCGGCCGGGATATTCGTCTTTTCGGACGCGCGAAGGAAAACGATATGGCATTGTTTCATGTCCGCTTCGGAGCTTACGGATTTTACGACCAGGGGATGGGTCCCGATAAATTTCCCCGCGACCACTGCCTTCAAGACTTCAAGAAACTCAGCGTCTCCGCCGCCAACTCCGATCACCAGTGGTGACGGACCCTCCGGCAAGGCGGTGCGGGGCCACTCCGACAGCTTTGCGAAGTTGAGAAGATACGCTCCTTTGACCTGGTCTTCCGTCACATTCTGCTGCTGCCCCAGCGCCAGAAGTTGAAGGAGCAGAAAGGCAAGACCGATTCCAAGAACGGCCCGGGAAGATCTCCGCCAGAGTAGCGATTCGCCTTTGCCCGAGAGATGCATTCTCAGCCTCAAAACCTGCCCGTGAGTTTGATCCGGAAGTTTCTTCCGTCCTGTTGAATGGCATCTTCCGGGTCTTCGGGGCGGCCGGGGTCGAAGTATTTCTTGTTGAAGACGTTGTATACACTGCCGGATAAGTCCAGGTGCTTTCCCAAGGTGTGTCCCAACAAGGTCACATTGAAAACGGAGAAGCCACTCAGAGTGTTTCCCGCCAAAGTCTGAACCGAACTCGTGTATTGTGCGTCCAGACTAGCGAACAGGCGTCGCTGTACCACGGGGTAACTCAGGTTCAATTTGCCCAGGTGTTGCGGAGAGTTGCTGAGAGGCTGACCGGTTACCGGCGCTTCGGCATCTGCGTAACTGTAGCTCGCCCTGCCTTGCAGACCATCGGCCAAGTGCCCGTCCAGTTCGACTTCGACACCGGTGGCGACAGCTTTACCGTAGTTTTGATACACCTGCCGATCATCGCTCGGATTAGTCTCCAGGGTGATCAGATCGTTAATCTCGTTGCGGAAAACGCTGCCCGAGAGCGTGAAATGCGGGCCGAGCCCCTGTTCCACCACACCTTCGAAACTTCGGATTGTCTCCGGCCTGAGCTGCAGGTTGTTATCAAAAACAGATCCGTAGTCAGGGGTGAGCTCGAACGGTTCCGGAGCGCGAAACGCGGTACCATAAAGCAGCTTCAGGGTAGTAGGGTGGAAAAGATGGTAGATCAGTCCCAGACGAGGATTCGTTGTCCCGCCAAAATCGGAGTAGTGATCGTAGCGGACGCCGGCGCTCAAAGTCAGTTTGCTCGCGATGGCGAATTCGTCTTGCCCATAGACGGCCCAGATCACTGAGCTTTGCGCTACCGGAACAAAGATGTTAGACAGCGCCGTGTAGTCCCCTTGGTCTTGTTTTAGATTATCCGTGATCTCAGTGCCGACCGCGACTTTGTGTTTCTTCAGGAGCGTTCCGCTCAATTTGACTTCGCTGTCCCACCAGTTCCCCCGGAACGAGTATGTATCTACCGTAGTTGAGCCGTCGGGCAGCCCTGTGGAATAGCCCACAGGCGCCTGCAGGCGGGCCTGATCGTAGGAAGTTCGGGCCGTGAGATCCCATTTCTCGGTGATACTGCGCTGGTAACTCAGATCGAGGTATTGATGGTAGTC
>Ga0302324_100019344_pt1 | contig 13377 bp, 8 predicted proteins | sample Palsa_T0_1_FD_201949 | JGI IMG/M metagenome (GOLD analysis project Ga0302324, IMG submission 201949) | Peat permafrost microbial communities from Stordalen Mire near Abisko, Sweden - Palsa_T0_1 | ecosystem: Environmental > Terrestrial > Soil > Palsa > Peat permafrost | place: Sweden: Abisko...
ACGTTTGGGTCGATGCCGCAATGCACCTCGAAACACGTGACATACGTATGATGGCGCGCCTAGTCCGAGCACAAGACAAAATGCTTTCGATGTCGCCTGATGATGCGGCCGTCGAAGCTATGTGTGCGTCGACAGAATTTGCTGCGGTAAGCAACGGCTAACCGCTTCGGTCATTGCGCGGCGCCCTTCTTTGTCGTGTAACTATTGAGCTGGACAGCGGTCGCATCGAAACAGCGGTGCATGTCTGCAGCTAGCTGCTGCAGCTGGCCCATGTGACCATTGGAGGCGGCTTCTTCGATTCCACAGCACTGTGCTGCCAGTTGTTGTGCGCCGATGCCAAGGGCCGCACCGCGAATTGCATGAGCAATGTCGGCTATTGTCGCACGCTGTCCAGCCGCAACGGCCGTGTCAAGACGTACTAGCAGGGACTCAACATCGCTGTGGAAACCGCGCAGGAGTTGCCACAAGAACTCCGCATTATGGGAGATGCGCTCAACGTCTTGTATCCGAGCGTGATCAATCAACGCAATCGTGCTAGCTTGTCTCGTAGTTGTATGGTGGGAACGTACTTGCTGACGACCAGCACGGCGCGCAAGGCGATCGATTACTTGCAATAAGGCAGCAGCCTCGAAGGGTTTACCGACAAATTCATCGGCACCGGCTTGTCTTGCGCGATCACGCGCTTCTGCTGTGACCGACGCCGACAGTATTATCACAGGCAGTCGTGTGCCAGTTGGCTCCATTGTACGAATAGTCGTAGCGACTTCTAGTCCGTTCCGCTCTGGCATATTGAAGTCAAGTATCGCAAGCTCAGCATTCCCTTCCTCGTAAAGATCAAGCGCCTGTTCTCCGTCGGACGCAAGCAGGACTGTATGACCCGCGCTCTCAAGCAGCTTGCAGATAATCGTCTGATTGGTAGCGTTGTCTTCGGCGACAAGAATTCGCAGGGGATGCCGCTGCTGTTGCAGCACCTGGCCCAGATCAATTATCTCAGCGCTCTCTGACATTCCGCCCGTTGTCGCAGCGTGGATTGCGTTGCGCAAAACGCGCGGCGAAACGCCCGGGCTCAGACAGCTAACGCCCTCAATCGATCGTAGCCGTGCGAGACTGCCATCGGTTGGCGTTGCTTGCGACAAATAGATCATCGCCGTTGGAGTGTCGCCAGGTTCCTTAGCAAACAATTCAAAAATATCCTGGGCTGCATCTATATCACCAGAAGCAATTAATGCCGACACGCCTACGCCCTGCCGCCGGAATGTTCGAAGCTGCGCCACTGCAGCGTCGCCAGACGTAACAGCTTCGACGCGCCCACAAGCAGCCGCAACAAGTGTTGCTACTTGCGCCGCTACCGCCGGATCCGCGAGAAGGATTGCAGCTGTTGCCTTCGTTTGAGATTCCGACTCTAGAGAAGCAGATGTTAGCGCGCTTCCGGAAACGTTCTTCAGCAGTGGTAATTCGAACCAGAATGTGCTTCCCTCACCATATGCACTCCTGACTCCAATCACACCACCCATAAGCTCAACGAGTTGCTTCGCGATTGTCGTCCCAAGCCCGGTGCCACCGTATCGACGCGTGGTTGAATCATCGGCCTGAACAAATCGTTCAAAGATACGCTGCTGCACAGCAGCACTTATTCCGATCCCTGTATCGCGCACTTCAAATCGCAATCGAAGTCCTTCCTCCGTTTCGGCGATCAACGTTACCTCGACACCAATTTCGCCACGCTCGGTGAACTTGATCGCGTTCGAAAGAAGATTTAGCAACACCTGCCGCAAGTGATGTGAATCTCCACGTAAATGGTAGTCGATCGCCGGGTCGACCATCGCGTGTAAATCGAGCCCCTTGGCCCGGACATGCGGCCTAAGAAGGTGGACGAGACCATTTAGTGTTGCGTGAAGGTCGAAGTCGGCAATTTCGATGGTTAACCTACCAGCTTCAATCTTTGAAATATCCAACACATCGTCAACCAGTGACCTGAGCAGCGTCACCGAATGCCGGAGAAGACGCATCAGCTCGCCTTGCTGAACGTTCAAGTTAGTCGTCTGTAAAAGATCCGTAACGCCAACAATACCGTTCAACGGTGTCCGCATTTCGTGGCTCATATTTGCCAGGAAAGAGCTTTTGGCGCGGTTCGCCTCTTCCGCCTGTGCTTTGGCTTCGTGAAGTTTCTTGAGCAGGCTTGAAACATATAGAGGAAGGACGACAAGCGCTATCATCAAACACCACCCTGCAACACGATGGATAGCCCAGTATGGCGCGAACAGAAGAACCGCTAAGAAGCCTGCGAGACAGAGTGCTTGACAAGCGAAGAGATACTTAAGGCGATAACGAAACCCGTTTCCGAGCGTAATGAATAGGTAAACCCCGATCATCGAAACGCCATATTCGCCTGTCAAAAACATGACGAACGTCGCGGTTCCCGCATCGGCCAGCATGCCAGTGATACGTCGCGGGACGCTGGGAGCCGGCCATACGCAAATTCCGACAAACAAGGCGACGGCAAGTACAAGGTCCGCCACAAGCCCGAGCGCTAGCGCTCCCAGGCTCGCGCCGTCGGACGAATACGTGAAACCCATTAAAACCAGCACAAGCGAGACGATCACGATGCGCAGAATTGCCTGCTCGTGTTCGCTATCCACACGCGCCTTCAGGCGCTCGCGAAGCGCATTCAAAGGTTGAAAGACGCGTCGCATGACCAACGCAGCATCTTTAACAGTGTTTGACGTGTTATCCACAAGCTGACAAGAGCAATAACCATGCCTCGGGCATAATGGGGCTAACTTATTAGTAAATATAGCATTTTTACCATTCGATTACGCCGTTTGGTTTGCAAGTGGCGCGCAACGGCATCAAAAGCCCGTACGTGTCTGCAACACCCGCTTCAATCTAGCACCGTCTTCGGTGGCCTACAACGCTAATATTCACTGCTCCATCGGGGCGTGGCGGCGCGGCTACAACTTGCGACGTTTGCGACCCTAGGCGTTGCCGCGTCGAAAAGCGGTGCGGTGACAGTTCGCTGAGGGACTCTCAACGACTTGTGTGTCGTTAGTGTCTAATTCGGGAAGAGTCGTTGGAACTCACGGTGGCGATCTCGTATCCGCCATATCCACGATTCTTCCGTCGCTCGGATTTGACACCCTCATCTACGGCCTGGCTGCTACTTGTATGATGTTTTTATGCGCAAAGTCGTCGACGTCGGAGTTCCATTTAGCCTGGAAGGCGCTCTTTTGACTGTCCGCAAATGGCCTGACGACAGTGGACATCGCTTAGCGGCTGGAAGCAGGCTTCGGCCTGCGCAGTATCACTTCGACGCGTTCCGACGAAGCCCGCGGTGGTTACGCGACATAAAGCGATTGCGCGCGGCGTGCGTCAGCGATTAAATTCGAGCGTGCGCAGCAGGGTGTGCTCTGCGGGCCATCTATTTTTGACAACCGACTACCATTCCCGCGAGTCACGTAGTAATTGTCAAATTACGCAGCGATTACTCCTTGCACGATCCCCTGTGCCACTGCCTCTTGGCGGTTCGCCGCCCCCAGTTTCGATCTAATGCAGTCAAAATGAAACTGTGCGGTACGAACCGATATACCAAGCTTCAATGCAATGTCCTCGGTCGTAAGTCCATGCGCAGCTAATTCGAGGCATTCTCGCTGGCGATGACTGAGTGCCGCACCACGCGAAAACGGTGTAGCGCCCCTCTCTATCACACCCTTGCGAAAGATTTGGTGAAAATACAATCCAAGCAGCAGAATGTCACCAAGATTGCGGGCGATAGCCGCTCGCCTCACTTCGTCGATCACAGGATTAGCCGCGTTAAGTACCATCACTCCTCGGACGAACTGCATGTTGTTATACTCGAATGCGAAGCCGCTCGATATCCCGTTCGCGGCGGCATCATCGAGGAACGCATCCGTACGCTTGTCCTTTCCCCGTTCGCTTCGCGAGTCCCACACTAACGGGATGGGATTATCCCGAGTCTTCAATATTCGCGGGTCAATCTCGACGTACGCCATCTGGTCGTACCGGTAAACCCACTCTGCAGGCAAAGTCGTGAAGGCAAAGATTTGACTGTCATGATTGATCTGGGGGCAGACGCTCATGCCGAACATGAAACTGTCAAACCCCAACTTTGCAACGATGTCGGACAGCGGTCCCTCTAGCGCAATGCCAGCCTCAGCGGCCTCAATCATGGGCAGCAGAACCTGCGGCGCGTAGTGCGTCCGCTCAAGGATTACCCTGCCGATAGTGACATTCTTGATCATGACGCAATGATCGTCTCGTCGGCACTAGCGCACCTTGTCGAGTATGCGCAGGTTGGCCCTTCCTAGTATTTTTGTATCTCGCCACTTTGCTGGAGTCTAGTGTAGCAACCGCGCAGGGCGATCGGCAAATTGTCTGTCGCGCGAGCAACCATCGACGGCTAGCAGCGGTGACTGTTTGCACCTACCTGTAGGTTTCTACAGTTGACGACCCAGCTAACGAAGCCCAGCATTTGGTTGCGGCTGCGCGCACAGCGTCGCCGCACATCGGCTTCTTCAATTTGCAGTCAAGCGGATTGGACTGACTCCGATGCTTGGGCCCATACAATCTCCAAAAGGGGTTGCCACGATCAAGATGTCGCGCAGCCCGCTCGCCCATTACATAGGCGTCGGCTAAACCGCGAGTTTTACATGGCTTTTTTGGGTAGTGGGCCTTATTGCTAGCCAGCAGAATACCGCTGGTTCGGGCGTGAGTTTGTACTTTCAGTAAAAATCAATCTTCTTGCTCCTAAGCCCGTCTGCCCAGCGCGCCATTTTGAGGACAAGTCTTCGCTCAGGATTCGCGGAATAACCGGAGTTTCCATGAAGCTAATCAGGTTGCTTGGTAAGCGACGTTGGGGCTTAGCTCTCAGTTGCACCGCACATTATGCTTTGAAGGTTTTCTGCCAACGGGGTCTATTCCATGAATGCCATTGCTGAAGTCAGGTATTTTCCGCAACTAAAGTTTGATCAACTTGAGACCCGTTTCGATCCGGAATTCGGAATCCTGTGGGGCTTCATGGACCCGAAACCTAGGCCGACATTCAACCCACGTCTTCTCGCAGAATTGCGCGGGTACATAGACAGCATCGTCCAGCCTGGCGGATCGATCTGGAATGAAGGCATAGAGCGAACGATCAATTACGCGGTAATCGCGTCCAAGATCCCGGGCGTATTTAGCCTAGGCGGCGATCTACCACTATTCCGAGAGGCAATTGCAACCCGCGATCGCGATATGCTCGTTCAATATGGTCGCAAATGCGTAGACAACCTCTATCAGTGGTCTCGAAATTGTGACCTCCCTTTGACGACGATTGCGCTCGTCCAAGGCGAAGCACTCGGGGGCGGCTTTGAGTGCGCACTCTCAGCATCGGTGCTCGTGGCAGAAGAGTCGGTTCGAATGGGCTTTCCGGAGATCTTGTTTAATCTGTTCCCCGGTATGGGTGCTTATAGTTTTCTCGCGCGAAAGATTGGCCGACGAGTGACGGAGGAACTGATCACGAGTGGGAGCCTGTACAGCGGTCGCCAACTGTACGACTTGGGTGTGGTCGACGTTTTGGCGTCGGACGGTGCCGGTGAGGCCGCGGTTTATAGTTTCGTCAGGAAACACGCCAAGGCGTCGAATGGTCGCCGAGGCATCGAGATGGTTCGCCGGGAGGTTGAGCCCGTAACATACGACGAGCTTATGCGTCTCATTGGCATATGGGCGAACGCAGCATTGCGTTTATCGGAGCGAGATCTTCGGCTTATGGAACGACTCGCGAGGGCGCAGAACAGAACCGGCGATGTCGAAGACTCGGTAGCAGCAACGCCGATTCAACGGGTCGTTGCGTCATAATCTACCTGAGAGTTTGACACCAGCACTCCTGAGGATTGCTCTTCTAGCTATGAAGTAGTGAAATCTCGGCACGTTTACCGCGTTCAGTGCAACCCGGCTGGTGGGCGGAGGGGGCCGGTTGTCGCGTGAGCCCAATGAAGTCGCCCTGGGTTGTATCAGCCTTCGAAGCCGAAGTTCTTGGTGGTTGCTATGACACTTGGTTCAAGCGCCCTGCAACGCCGCATTCTATCGATCCACCACCGAAGGCGTCGCACAACGGCCAATGGGTCGAGCAATTGATATAACTCCTGCTGGGCTTCACGCCGCCATAAAAAATGGAAGGCAATGCATTGCGTCCGCGTGCGTGTCGTGGCTCTGCCATCGGTAGACTCTTCGTACTTGGAGATGTGAGTGTTGCACGCTTGGTCGCGGACAGCAACGAGTTTGAGGGAACGTAAAGCACGAAAGCCGCTGCAGTCTCACGCACTCTAAGTATTGGAATTGAGCCTCAGCTGCATGGGCCGCTGAGCGTTATATCTTTCCCAGGATGTGATGCTCAAGGCTGTCCAAAGTTCGTCGCAGCGATCGGAACTTCGCGCAGGTGGCACGCAACCTGGTGCGCAGGCATCGCGTCCTTGAGCATCGGTTCCTCCACCCGACAGCGATCGAAGACATACGGGCAGCGGGTATGAAACCGACAGCCCGTGGGAAGCCTGATCGGGCTGGGTACGTCACCGCCAAGAATGAGCCGCCTTCGCTTCATGGCGGGATCCGGCACTGGTACCGCAGCAAGCAGCGCTTCGGTGTAGGGGTGCAGCGGATTGTTGAAAAGCTCCTCCGTCGAGGCTGCCTCGACAATCCTTCCCAGGTACATCACCGCGACCCGATGACTGATGTGCTCGACCACAGCGAGATCGTGCGCGACAAACAGATAGGCAAGCGCAAATTCCCGCTGCAGATCGACCAGCAGGTTGATGACCTGGGCCTGCACCGACACATCAAGCGCAGAAACCGGCTCGTCACAGACGATCAGCTTCGGACGAGGCGCGAGCGCCCTTGCAATACCGAGCCGTTGCCGCTGTCCGCCCGAGAATTCGTAGGGATACTTTCGCATCTGGTCGGCACGCAAGCCGACTCTTTCAAAAAGAGACAGCACACGTTCGCGGATAGCCGACGGCGAGATGCGCTCAAAATTGCGGATCGGCTCGGCCACGATATCCGCCGCCCGCAGGCGTGGGTTGAGCGAAGCATAGGGATCCTGAAATACCGCCTGCATTTCACGACGGTACGGTCGCATCGCACGGCTGTCGAGTTGATCGATGCGCCTACCTCGCCAGAAGATGCTCCCTGCCGTGAGTTCCACCAGCTTCAGCACGGTCTTGCCCAGGGTAGACTTGCCGCACCCGCTCTCCCCCACCAGACCTAAGGTCTCGCCCTCGGCGATCGTCAAGTTAACCTCGTCGACGGCATGCACTTGGGCACGATTGCCACTGAAGACGCCACCGTGGATGGCGTAGTGCTTGGTCAAACCCTTCACTTCAAGCAGCGGCGCCGATTCCGGCGCCGCACCGGGCTCAACGCTTCCTGTCGGAGGCGTCATGCCATCCTCTCCAAAACCATCCGCTCTGATTCCCAACAGGCGACGCGGTGACCGGGTGCCTTTTCCTCGAGCGGTGGATATTCATTCTTGCAGCGCAGCGTGGCGTAGGCACACCGCGGCGCGAAAGCGCAACCGACGATAGGCTCCGACAGCGAAGGTACCGTGCCTGCGATTTCGCTAAGACGCGTTACTGCACCCGCCCGACGCGTCTCGAGCTTCGGGATCGAGTCCAGCAGACCGCGGGTGTACGGGTGGCGGGGTCGCGCAAACAACTCGATCACAGGTGCCTCCTCGACCTTGCGACCCGCATACATGACAACCACCCGCTGCGCCATCTCGGCTACCACCCCTAGATCGTGAGTAATTAGCATGACCGCAGCGCCGGTTCTATCCGTCAGCTCGCGCATCAGGTCGAGGATCTGTGCCTGAATGGTGACGTCGAGCGCAGTCGTTGGCTCATCGGCGATGAGGAGCTTTGGCTCGCAAGCAAGCGCCATGGCGATCATGACTCGCTGCCGCATTCCGCCCGAAAGCTGGTGCGGATACTGCGCAATGCGACGCTCCGGTTCGGGCATGCGCACCAGCTGCAGCATCTCCACCGCACGTCGCATGGCGGCTTCCGAGGATAGTCCGCGATGCAGGATCAGCACCTCGGCAATCTGCTGACCGATAGTCAGCACCGGGTTGAGCGAAGTCATCGGCTCCTGGAAGATCATGGAAATGACATCGCCGCGGACTCTACGCATCGCCGGCTCAGAGAGTTGCAGCAAATCGCGTCCCTCGAAGAGCACCCGCCCACCCACGGTCCGACCCGGCGGGGTCGCGATCAACCGCAGGATGGAAAGCGACGTGACGCTCTTTCCGCAGCCGGACTCGCCGACGATCGCAAGCGTTTCGCCCCGCGCCACCGAGAAGGACACACCGTCGACCGCACGTACCACGCCGTCACGGGTAAAGAAATAGGTTTTAAGCTCCTCGACTTCGAGCAATGGATCGGGGCGGGTTGCCGCGTCCATCGTGTCAGAGGCGACGGGCAAGTCGCGGGTCGAGTGCATCACGCATTCCGTCGCCAAGAAGATTCACCGCCAGCACCGTCAGCGACAAGCAAATGCCGGGAAAAAGAATCAGATATCCCGCAATCTGAATCAGGCTCCGCCCTTCAGCCATGATGTTGCCCCAGCTCGGAATGTTGGGGGGGGTCCCGGCGCCAATGAACGAAAGGATCGCTTCGGTGATCATCGCCGATCCACATACGTAAGTACCTTGTACGAGGAGCGGTGCAACCAGGTTGGGTAGGATGTGGCGCACAAGGATACGTGGCAGCGTCGTACCCGCCGCGATCGCGGCTTCGACATAGGGTTGCTCCCGTAGCGTTAGTACGAGACTCCGTACAAGCCGCACAACGCGAGGGACTTCTGCCAAGGTGATCGCGGCAATCACGTTCTCGATGCTCGCCTTCGTCAACGCCATCAATGCGATGGCCAGCAACACCGAGGGAATGGACATCAGGCCATCCATGATTCGCATCACCACCGCATCGAGTCGCCGGATATACCCGGTCACGAGGCCAATCGCCAAACCAACGACGGTCGAGAGCGCCGCGACCGCGAGGCCTATGACAAGGGACACGCGGGCGCCATATACCACCCGGCTGTAAACATCGCGCCCAAGCATGTCCGTGCCGAACCAGAATTCTCTCGACGGCGGCCTCAGACGCTTGATTGGCGCCACCGCCTGCGGGTCGACGGTCCCCAACCACGGTGCAAAGATCGCAATACAGATCATGCAAAGAAGGATGCTGCCCCCGATAAGCGCTGTCGGATGCCGCCTCAATGCATCGCGGAAGAGTCGCCAGGTCAGCGACCCCGATTTATCGGGAGGCACCGGACGTGCGTTAAGGGTGACAGCGTCCATGTCAATAGCGTATGCGTGGATCGAAAAACACGTACGAAAGATCCACCAGGAGATTGACCACGACGTAGACCGCGGAAAAAATCAGTGTGACACCCTGAATGATGGGGTAGTCGCGACGCAGGATCGCATCGACCGTCAGCCGCCCGATCCCGGGAAGCGCGAATACGGTCTCGGTCACAATGGCACCGCTAATCAGCAACGCAATGCCCATGCCGATGACCGTGATCACGGGTATTGCCGCATTCTTGAGCGCATGGCGAAGCAGTACCTGATCAGGGGCAAGGCCCTTTGCTGCCGCGGTACGTATGTAATCCTGAGCCAGCACTTCGAGCATGCTCGCGCGCGTCATGCGCGCGATCAACGCCACGTAGACGGTACCCAGCGCTACGCTTGGCAGAATGAGGTGCCGCAGCCATTCCCACACGCCGTCCCGAAAACTTCGGTAGCCCTGCACGGGCAGCCAATCGAGTTGCACGGAAAACGTAAGTATGAGGATGTAGGCAAACACGAAGACCGGAACGGAGAAGCCCAGCACTGAGAATGACATGACAACGCGGTCGAGCCACGTGCCCACCTTGGCTGCAGCGACAACACCGAGCGGCACGGCGACGAGGACCGCCACGAAGAGTGTGCACAAAGTCAATGAAAGCGTGGGTTCGATACGCTGCCCGATCAGTTGGGTAACCGGCAGATTGGTGAAGATTGACGTACCCAGATCGCCGTGCAGAAGTGACCACAGCCAGCGCCCGAACTGCACCAGGAAGGGCTTATCGAGACCGAGCCGGGCGTGAATGAGCCGGATGTCTTCGTCGGTCGCGATATCTCCGGCAATGACCGCCGCGGGATCCCCAGGTGTCAGATAGAGAAGCGAAAAGACCACCAGCGCGACCACCGCCATGACGACTACAGTCGAAAACAAGCGGCGGATGATATAAGCGATCATCCGCCGCGCGGACCTGGTGGGAGAAGCTCGCTAGTGCTTCTCGACATTCCACAACAGCGTCATCGGCGCGATGATCACACCGGACAGATTCGACCGGTAGGCCGTAGGAAGAATGAACTGCGCGGTGGGAATATAAGGAACGAACTCGAAGGCCCGCGCCTGCACCGCATCTGCGGCTTTCTTCGAACCCGCGGCATCGGTCGCAGCGAACCACGCCTCGCGCAATTCTTCGATCTTCGCATCCTTGGCCCAACCGAACCAACCCGTCTCGCCGGTGCCGCGAAGCGCAAAGTTGACTGCGGGTGACGTGAGGTCCGGACCGACGAGCCACGTGTGGAAAATCGACCATCCGCCTTTCTCCACCGGCTCCTTCGACGTACGCCGCGTGATCAACGTGCCCCAGTCGCCCGCCTGCACCTCGACATTGAGGCCGAGCTTGCGCAGCATTTCCGCCGTGAGCAACGACTGGGAATGAACGATGGGCTGGTCGGTTGCATCGATGATGACAATTTTCTCGCCCTTGTAGCCCGCTTCCTTGATCAGCTGCTTGGCTTTGTCGAAGTCGCGCTTGCCTTTCATAGGCTCGGCACCGACCTCGCTCGAGAGCGGCGTGCCACAGGTGAAAAAGGAATAACAGGTGTGGCCGTTTTTCGGATCGCCCGCGATGCCAAGAACGTAATCATTCTGGTCGACGACGTAGAGCAGCGCTTGGCGCATCTTCGGATTGTCGAAAGGGGGATGCAGGAAATTGAAGCGGATGAGGCCCATCGAGCCCAACGGATCGATGTTCTCGACCTTGATATTCTTGTTGCGCGCCAGCACGGGAATCAAGTCGGGAGGCAGCTGCTCCCACCAGTCGACCTCCCCCGCGCCAAGCGCCGCTGCCGCGGTGGCGGAGTCAGGGATATAGATCCATTCGACGCGATCGACCTTGACCACCTTGCCGCCAGCCGCCCACGAAGGCGGCTCCTTGCGTGGCACGTAGTCCGCGTTCTTGACGTACACCACCTTGCTCCCGGGCACCCATTCCTCTTTGACGAATTTGAATGGGCCCGAGCCGATCGCCTCGGTAATGTTGGTGAACGCATCGGTCTTGGCAATCCGCTCCGGCATGATGAACGGCACGTTCGACGACGGTTTCGCCAACGCCTCGAGGGTCAGCGGGAAGGGTCGCTTGAGCTTGAGTGTGAAAGTCCTATCGTTGACTGCCTTCCAGGATTCCGTCGCTTCCGCCAGCTTCTGCCCCAGGGCGTCGCGCTTGGCCCAACGTTCGATCGAGGCGATGCAATCGGCTGACCGTACCGGCTGGCCGTCATGGAATTTAAGACCATCCCTGAGCGTAAAACTGTACGTGAGCTGATCTTTGCTCAACTCGTACTTGTCCACCATTTGCGGCTGAACCTGGAACTTGGCATCGGTCGCAAACAGCGTATCGTAGATCATGTACCCGTGATTGCGCGTGATATACGCCGTGGTCGTTATCGGGTCGAGGATGCGCAGGTCAGCCTGCGGAATGAACTTGAGCAGCCTCTGCTCTTGCGCTCCTGCCGCTGGAACACACAATACCGATACCAAGGCTAGCAAGCCCAGCCTGCCAAGGCTGCGACGCAGTACAGGGCGGATGTTCATTGGCGAGACCTCCGGGAACGAGTGCGAACGTGATTCGGTAAGGATTATGCCCTACGCAGGCGTCATTTCGGGAGGCGTTACGGTACCCGCCGTTCGACCTTGGCCTTGGCGGCGCTACGTTGCACCATTAAGGTAAGGCTCGCTTAGAATCGGGCCACGGCTGCACAAGGATCGAGCAATGGCCTCGTAATGGCCTCGCCAACTACCCACAGGAGGAACAAGCCATGACGACTACCCAGAACCCCAAGCCACCCGCGGCGGCGGACATTCGCAAGATCGCGATGGCGAGTGCCATCGGCTGCACCATCGAATGGTATGACTTCTTTCTGTTCAACACGTTTGCCGCGCTCGTCTTCAACAAGCTGTTCTTCCCGTCGTTCGATCCACTCGTGGGCACTATGCTCGCCTTCGTAACCAACCTCGTGGGCTTCATCGCGCGGCCCATTGCCGGGGTTGTCTTCGGCCATTTCGGCGATCGCGTTGGGCGCAAGAAAATGCTTATCCTGACGCTGCTCATCATGGGTATCGCGACATTCCTCATCGGATTGCTGCCCACGTATGAAACCATCGGCATCTGGGCGGCGGTTCTGTTGCTTGTGCTGCGCATTGCGCAGGGCTTGGGCGTCGGTGGCGAATGGGGCGGCGCGGTACTGATGGCGGTGGAGCATGCACCCGCCAATCGCCGTGGCTTCTACGGCAGCTGGCCGCAGCTCGGCGTTCCGGCAGGTCTTGCGCTCGCGACCGGCATGGTGGCCATCTTCGCCTCGCTGCCCGGCGACATGTTCCTGCAGTGGGCCTGGCGGATTCCGTTCCTGCTCAGCATCCTGCTCGTCGCCGTCGGCATCTACATTCGCATCAAGCTCATGGAGACTCCCGCCTTCACCCGGGTTCAGCAGGCTCGGGCAGTGTCGCGGGTGCCTTTGCTGGACTTGTTCCGCAACTACCGCAAGCAGATTCTGCTCGGCATGGGGTGCCGCTACATCGAGGGTGTCGCATTCAATATCTACGGGGTCTTTGTCATCACCTACCTCGTGACGGCGCTCAAGCTCCCGCGCACCACGGCACTGCTTGCAGTGACCATCGCCTCGGTGTTGATGCTGTTCTTCATTCCCTTCTTTGGGCGACTGTCCGACACGGTCGGGCGACGGAAGGTATTCGGTGCCGCGGCGCTCCTTACGGGGCTGCTCGCATTCCCGGCGTTCTGGTTGATGAGCAACGCCGGTGGCAGCGGCCTGCTCATCACCATCGCGATCGTTATCCCCTTCAGTATCGTGTACGGCGCGGTCTACGGACCCGAGGCGGCGCTATTCTCAGAACTCTTCGACACCCGCGTGCGCTACAGCGGCATCTCGCTCATCTACCAGTTCTCCGGCATCTTCGCGAGCGGGCTCACGCCCATCATCGCCACGGCGCTCCTTAAGCAAAACGACGGGCAACCCTGGCTGGTAGCGACATACAT
>Ga0302324_100019345_pt1 | contig 13377 bp, 11 predicted proteins | sample Palsa_T0_1_FD_201949 | JGI IMG/M metagenome (GOLD analysis project Ga0302324, IMG submission 201949) | Peat permafrost microbial communities from Stordalen Mire near Abisko, Sweden - Palsa_T0_1 | ecosystem: Environmental > Terrestrial > Soil > Palsa > Peat permafrost | place: Sweden: Abisko...
ACGCGGCCGGGCCCACGATCTACAACATCACCGACGACGAGCCCGCCCCGATGCGCGACTGGCTCCCCGGCCTCGCCGCCGCCGTCGGCGCGAAGCCGCCCCGCCATGTCCCGACCTGGCTGGCCGCACTGCTCATGGGCGGAATGCTGCCGGTCATGACCCAGGCGCGCGGCGCTGCCAACGCGAAGGCGCGCAAGGAACTCGGCTGGACACCCCGCTACCCCAGCTGGCGAGAGGGGTTCCCCGCCTCCTTCGCCCACGAGCGAGCCACGGCGGCGGCCGGTCGGCGGCTCCGGGCGACCAGGACGGCCCGGCGGTGATCTCCTGGATCGCGGGCACGCGGGTAAAGATTACGGCAAGGTAACCGGCGCGCGCACCGGAGGTGACCGCAGCCGGATGCGTGCCAGCATTCGGGCATGGGCCAGGAACTGACGCAGGTGCTGTGCCCGGAGTGCGGGACATTCGGCGAGTCTGATCCCGGGCTGAGCCGCGTGCAGTGCGCCCAGTGCGGTGGCGGCTACTTCCTGCGGCGATGTTCGGCCTGTGCCAGGGTCAGCTACGTCGATGGCCTGCAGGGATTCCGCGTGCCTTGGCCGTGCAGCTGGTGCGGGGAGTTCAACCGGGGCTTCAGCCAGAACCAGGATCCGGCCGCGGCGAGCGCGGCCGAGCTAGCCGCGGAGGCGGCCCGCTACGGCCCCCCGGGCAGCGGGGCGGGACCGGGAGCCGGCCGCCAGGCGAATCCCGCCCCGGCCGCGGACCGCGCGTCTCCCGCGGCCCGGGATCCGGACGGCCGCCTTACCTCGGCAGCGGGTACCGGCCACCCGGGTACGCCGCCGCCGCTGCCCAACCTGGCCGCGCCCCCGCCGCCCGGCCGACGAGGGGTGCGGCGCCGAGGGCTGCCGATAGCCATGGCCGTGACCTGCGCTGCTGTCGCTGCTGTGCTGCTGGCAGCGGGAGGTCCGAACGCGATGGGCATGGCCGCCGACCAGGGCGGCACGACGCGGGCGGTCCAGGTCGCCGCCAGCCGGGTCGCTGCCATCGACTTGCACGGCGTGCCAGGGCAGCTGACCATCGTCGGCGCCGGATCCGGCCCGGTGACGCTGACCGGGCAGTTGCACGGGACCGGCGGCGCCCCGGTCATCCAGACCCGGCTCGAACGGGCGGCCGACGTCCTGGTGGTGTCCATCCGGTGCGCAACCGCCGGCCCCTGCAGCGAGAACCTCCGGCTGGTGGTGCCGGGGACCACCGGCACGGCCGTGTGGCAGCCCGGCGGCCGGGTCCTGGTGACCGGCCTGGCCGGCCCGCTGCGCATCACCGCCAGCAGCGTCGACATCAGCGCCAGCGGGCTGCGCTCGGCCGTCCTCGCGGCCGTGGTCACCAGCGGGCACCTGAGCGCGGCCTTCACCGCGCCGCCGCGCCAGCTCAGCATCACGCTGGCATCGGCCCAGGCCACGCTCCGCCTGTCCGCCAGCGTGACCTACCGCGTCACCCAGCAGGTAACGTCCGGGTACATCAGGGTCGGCATCCCCCAGGCCGAGAATGCGACCCGCACCGTGACCGCTCGCATCGATTCCGGCGAACTCGAGCTGCTGCCCAGCTGACCGCCATCGAGGCGAGAGCGGTCGGCGCCTATTGAGTACCCGCGCGAGCCGATCTGAGTTCTCGTGCTCATCCCCGCGGGCTCCAGGGATTGCATGATCGCGTTATGACGCCACATTGTGCCAAGTCAAACGGCTCTCGCGGGCCGGTCGGGTCCGTCGGGATCACCGCGGCCGGGGTTTTCCTGCCGGAACGCACGCTCAGCTCGGACGAGATACAAGACCGGGTCGCCGGCGGGTACCACCTGGACGTTCCGCCGGGGACGCTGGAGCATCGGACCGGGATCAGCCAGCGGCGCATCGCCCGGGACGACCAGTACGCATCGACCCTCGCCATCGGAGCGGCCAGGCAGGCGATGGCCGCGGCCGGCCTCAGCGCGGCCGACTTCGACCTGCTGATCTTCGCGTCCGCGTCGCGCGATGTGGCCGAGCCCGCCACGGCCCACATCATCCAGGCCGAGCTCGGCTCCCGAGCGCACGCGTTTGACGTGACGAACGCGTGCAACAGCTTCATCAACGGGATCGACATCGCCCGAGCCCTGCTGCTGGCCGGGCGCTGCCGCCGGGCGCTCGTCGTGACCGGCGAGACGCCCACCAGGGCGATCCGGTGGCAGCCGGCCAGCATCGGGCAGCTCATGCGCGGGTTCGCCGGCTACACGTTCGGCGACGCCGGAGCCGCGGTCATCGTCGAGCCGGTCGCCGCCGGCGGAATCCTCGACATCGATACCGAAACCCACTCTGAGCACTGGGAGGTGGGCGGAGTCTTCGGCGGCGGCTCGCGGCATCCCAGAGATCTTGAGAAGACCTACTTCGAGGGCGATGGCCGCGCACTGCGCGAGGTCTTCGAGAAAATCGGGGTCAGCATCCTTGACCGGGTACGCGATCGCACCGGCATAGCGGTGCGGGATTACGCGAGGGTGCTTGTCCACCAGGTGACGCTGCCCTACCTGGAGCGGTTCGTAGAGCTGACCGGCGTGCCGCAGGCCAGCCTTGAGGTCACGGTCACCGAGCTTGGCAACGTGGCCAGCGCGACCCTCGGCGTGCAGCTTGCCCGCGTCTTCGGCGGGCTTGACCCGGGTGACCGCGTCCTGCTCATCGGCCTGGGCGGCGGCGTCAGCGCGATGACGATGGTCTGGGAGAAGTCGTGACCGACCTGTGGGTGATCGTCCCCGCCTACAACGAGGCTGCCCGCATCGGCGCGACGCTGCGGGCGCTCGCGGCGCAGACCGACCGCGACTACTCGCTCGTCGTGATCGACAATGGCAGCCGCGATGACACCGGCCGGATCGTCGCGGGCTTCGCGGCCAGCGCGCCGTTCGCCGTCCACCTGATCACCGAGCCTGAGCAGGGCATCGGGTACGCGGTGGACACCGGTTTCCGTTATGCCATCGACCACCGGGCCAGGCTGCTCGCGCGCACGGACGCCGACTGCATCCCCCGCCCGGGCTGGGTCACGGCGGCCCGGGCCGCCCTGGACGACGGCGCGGGCATGGCGTGCGGCCGGATCGTGGCCCGCCGGGACGAGGAGGGGCTGGCGGGCAGGGCCGCGTTCCGCTGCCTGGTAGCGACCGCGACCGCCTTCGGCCGGCTCCGGCCATCGCACCGCCGGCGGCACGGCTACCTCGCGCCCTACCGCATGCACGCGGGGAACAACATGGCCATCACGGCGGCCCTTTATCTAGCGGTGGGCGGCATGCCCCGTCAGCGGCGGGATACCGATCGCGATTTCCTCAACCGGGTAAGGCGCCGCACGTCCGCGATAGCGCAAAGCCGCGCGATGACGGTGGAGAATTCCACCCGCCGGCTACGGGCCTACGGGCTGCGACGCACTGCCGCGTGGTATCTCAGCCGGGACAACGGCGCCCTTACCACGGACCCGCGATGATCATCGACGAGCTGGCGGCCGGACTGCGCCACGATCCGGGCGAGCCCGCGATCATCGCCGCGACCAGGCATGGCACGACGGTCGTCAGGATCACTCGCGGCGAGCTGGCCGACCTCGCCGACGGCTACGCGGCCGCGCTGCACCGGCGCGGGCTGCAGGCAGGCCAGACGCTCGGCGTCGCGGTCCGGCCCGGCGGGCGGTCGCTGGCCATCCTGCTCGCCGCGCGCAGGCTGGGGCTGCACGTGGCCGCTATCGACCCGACCGCCGGCGTCGGCGTGCTGTTGGCGCGCCTGGCGCTGGCCGCTCCCTCACTCGTGCTCGCCGACGCCGCCGCGCAGGCCGTCGCCGGGTGGGCGAAGCCGGTTGCCCGCCGGGCTCAGCTCGAGTTGCCTCGGCTGGGGGCGATCGGCCCGGTCGCGACCGTCGGCCGGCGGATGCCAGGCTGCGCGCCGGCGCTCGGCTGCGCGCACGGCGGATCCCCCGATCACCGCAGGGACGGCGACGCCGTCGTGATCTTCACCTCAGGCACGACGGCCCGCCCGCGGGCCGTCGTGCATACCTGGGCCAGCCTGGACGCCGGGATGCGGGCGGCCAGCGGTCTTGTCCGGACGCAGCCCGGCGTGCCGGTGTTCGGCGGGCCGCTGTTCGTCATCATCCCCGCGCTGCTAGCCGGCGCGCCGGTGGCGCGGCCCGCGCGGTCCGGGCGGGGCGTGGCCCGCCAGCTGCGCCGGTTCCGCCCGCAGGCGACCTACCTCACGCCACCCGAGCTGCGCTCGGCGCTGGCGGCGCGGGCCAGGTTCACCGGCCAGGTGTGGAGCGGCTCGGCGCCAGTCAGCGCCGCCTTGCTGAGCAAGGCGAAGCAAGCCGGGGCGGCGCAGGCATGGGGCGTCTACGCGCTCAGCGAGCTCTTCCCCGCCGCCGTGGTCGAGGCGGCCGAGAAGTCGGCCTTCGACGGACCAGGCGACCTGGCCGGGCAGCTCGTGCCCGGAGTCGCCGCCTGCCTGGACCCGTCCGGGCAACTGCTGCTGTCCGGGCCGGCCGCCTGCGACCGCTACCTGGGCGAGCAGGCCCGACCGTGGGTGGCTACTGGCGATGTCGCGCGGCTGGAGGCCGGCGCTGATGGCACCCGGGTCGTGCTGGCAGGGCGGTGCAAGGACATGATCCTGCGCGGGACCCAGAACATCTACCCCGGGCTGTACGAGCCCGCGCTCCATGTTCGCGGTGTCACCCTTGCCGTGCTGGTGGGCGTGCCGGCCCCCGATGGCGACGAGCGGCTCGGCGCCGTGATCGAGCTGGACCCCGGGACCGATCGCGATCAGGTGAACACGGACCTGCGGGCCCAGCTCGACCGCATGGGCGCCGCCCGCCCGGACGTGATCCTCTTCGCGGCGGTACCGCTGAGCGGCCGCTCCCGCAAGCCTGACCGGCAGGCCGCCGCCCGCCTCATCGCCTCCGCCCAGGGAAAGGCGGTCGTACCAGCCGACGGCGGGTGGCCGAGCGGCCCGTTCACCTCCCGGGGAACCTCGTGGTGACCGTCGGTGAGGGGCGAGCCAGGCCCGCGCGGTGCCGGGACCGGCAGGTCTACCTGCTCAGCCACCCGGTGATCTTCGCCCTGCTCGCCGCCACCCGCGGCCGGACCGTGACCCGTCTCGGCGGCACCGTGCTCATCCAGGGCACCGAAGCCTTCCGCGAGGCCCTGACCACGCTGCCACTCGACCGCACGGCGGCGGGCACGACCGGCGGCCTCGCCCACGCGCTCACTGAAGACGGCGTGCTGTTCGATCAGGACGGGCCTGCCCACCGTGCGGCGCGCAGGTCGCTGGCGGCTGACCTCAGCGCGGCCGGCATCGAACGGCTGCGCCCCGTGTGGCGCGCTATTCTGTCCCGGCAGCTGGCCGCGCTTGGCGCGGGCGGCGATGTCGACCTGGTGCAGGCCAGCGCCGAGCTCGCCGGGGCCACCGTGTGCGCGCTGCTCGCGCTGGACGCCGACCCGGTCGCGGTGGCCAGGGCGGCCGGCGCCGTAGCGGCCGCGGCGACACGCGAGCACCTGCTCGGGATTCCCCGGCCCGGGGCGAGCCGCACGCTGGCCGCGGCGACCGACCACCTGATCCGGTTGCTCGGCCCGCAGCGGCTCGCTGCCGCCGGAATGCCCGCTGACGCCGGAATGACCGCTGACGCCGGAATGACCGATGCGGCCGGCCGGGCGGTCATGCTCGCCATAGCGGCAGTGAACACGACGACGGCGGGCATCCCGCGCGCCGTGGCGTGGTGCGCCGACAGCCGGCTGTGGCCGGATGCGGACTCAGCCGAACGACGCGAGGTGCTGGCCCGTGAGCTGCTCCGGGTTACCGCGCCCACAGCCCTGCTCCCCCGGGTCGCCGCCGCTGACGGCATCGTCGGCGGGCGGCGGATACGGAAAGGCGACCGGCTGATCCTGGTCGCCAGGCACGCGGCGGGAGCCCATCGCGCCGGTCCCGACTGTGATCGGCCCGCCCCGCCGCAGGTCGCCCAGCTGGTGTTCGGGGCCGGAGCGCATGCCTGCCCCGGCGCGGCGCTGGCACGAGCGCAGCTCGGCGAGACGCTCCAGCTGCTCGCGCCGTACCGCCCCGTGGTCGTGCGGGCGCGGGCCAGCCGCCGCAGCGGCCTGCCCGGCTGGGCAACCCTGGTCGTCCGGGCGGGCCCGCAATCCCGGCCGTCGGGGGACTCATGCAGCTGACCGGCCTGAGCATCGCCGTCACGGGGGCGAGCGGGTTCTGCGGAGCGGCCGTCGCCACTGCCGCCGCGGCGCACGGAGCCGACGTCACCTGCCTGGCCCGCAGACCCGGCCCGGCCGGACGGCACGTGCACTGGGACGCGACGCGCGAAATGCCCAACCTGACGGGAGCGGACGCTGTCATCCACCTCGCCGCCGCGGTGGGCGACCCCGGCCGGCCAGCCGCCGCGGCGGAAGAGTTCCGGGCCGTCAACGTGGACGGGGCGCAGCGGCTGCTCGCGGCCGCGAACGGTCGGCCGGTGGTATGGGTGAGCAGCGCCAGCGTCTACGACCCGCGGGTCAGCCGTCGTCACGTGCGGGAGGACCACCCAATCGCGGCCCAGCTGAACGCGTACGGGCGCAGCAAGGCGGCCGGAGACGCGCTCGCCCGGGCCTACGGCGCGGTGGTGCTTCGACCGCACGCCGTCTACGGCCCCGGCGATCCGCACCTGCTCCCCCGCCTTCGGCGCGGCGTCCGCGCCGGATTCCTCCCGCTGCCCGGCCCCGACGTACGCATCAGCCTGACCGCCGTGGAAAACCTGGCCGACGCCTGCCTGGCCGCGCTTGGCTGGCCCGGTGGCCCTTACAACATCGCGGACGCGGCGCACTACTCGCGCGACGCGGCGATCACCGAGCTGTTCGCGGCGCTCGGCCAGCGGGTGCGGATAGCGCACGTGCCGGCGCGGATGGCCGGCCTAGCGGCCAGCGCGGCCGAGCGCCGCCATCGCCTCGGCCGGCCCGGCGAGCCGGTCCTGACACGCTACGCGGTCGACCAGCTGGCGCACGACGTGGTGCTCGACCTGTCCCGGGCAACGACCCAGGGCTGGCGCCCCCGGTGGGCGCTCTGCGACTACCTCACGACACTGCGCATCACCCGGCCGCGCCCGACTGGGTCTAGAATCTGACAAATATCGGCGATCGCGGGCCCCGGCGCGGGTGGTGAAAGTTGCTATGGCGGTCGAGATGGAGTTCCGCCTACTCGGGCCGCTCACGGTACGCAGCGGCACGGCGATAGTGCAGGTGCCGCGAGGCAAGCAGCGGGCGGTGCTCGCGGCGCTGCTGCTGAACGCCAACCGGGTCGTGCCGGTGGAGGACCTGGCCGAGACCCTGTGGGGATCCGACCCGCCGCCATCGGCGCGGGTGACCATCCAGAACTACGTGATGAGATTGCGAAAGGCGCTCGGGGACACCAGTGAGTGCCCGATCAGCACGCAGCCGCCCGGCTACCTCATCCGCGTGGATGCCGGTGATCTCGATGTGGCCCGATTCGAAGCCCGCCTGACCGCGGCGCGGGCAGCGGCGCGGGACGGCTCGTGGGACACCGCAGCAAGCGAGGCGCGGGCGGCGCTGGCGTTGTGGCGAGGTGAGCCGCTGGCCGACGTGGACTCGGAGCTGCTGGCGCAGCGGGAGGTCCCTCGGCTGGCGGAGCTGCGGCTCCAGGCGCTGGAAGCGCGTATCGACGCCGACCTGCACCTGGGCCGCAACGCGGAGGTGATCGTCGAGCTACGGCACCTGGCGGAATGCCATCCGCTGCGCGAGCATCTGCGCGGCCTGCTGATGCTCGCCTGCTACCGGGACGGCCGCCAGGCCGAGGCGCTGGCCGCCTACGCCGATGCCCGCCGGGTGCTGGTCGGGGAACTCGGCGCTGAGCCGGGAACCGGGCTGCGCGAATTGCACCAGCGGATACTCGCAGCCGATCCTGCTCTGGAGCTTCCGCAGGTGGAACGGCCTGCGGCCGACGGCGCTGAGCCGGTCGTGCCGCGGCAGCTGCCCGCTGCGGTGCGCCATTTCACCGGCCGGGCACTGGAGCTGGCGCAACTGACCGGCTGGGTGGACCAAGCCGGCCAGGAGCGGCCGGGGACGGTGGTGATCTCCGCGATCGGGGGAACAGCCGGAGTGGGCAAGACCGCCCTGGCCGTGCACTGGGCACACCAGGTCGCCGACCGCTTCCCCGACGGGCAGTTGTATGTGAACCTTCGCGGTTACGACACGGACGGGCCGGTGCCCGCGGCCGACGCGCTGGCCGGATTCCTGCGCGCCCTGGGCGTGCCCGGTCAGGACATCCCCGCTGACGCCGACGAACGCGCTGCCCGGTACCGGAGCCTGCTAGCCGGGCGCCGGATTCTGATGGTGCTCGATAATGCCGGTTCGGTGGATCAGGTCCGGCCGCTGCTTCCCGCTACCCCGGGCTGCGCGGCGGTGGTGACCAGCCGAGATTCGCTGGCTGGGCTGGTGGCCAGGGATGGCGCCTACCGCCTGGACCTGGACCTGCTGCCGCTGCCCGACGCGATCGGCCTGCTGCGGGCGCTCATCGGTGAGCGTGCCACTGCCGACCCGGATGCCGCCGCCGAACTGCCCGGTACCAGACGTCCCTCACCTTCCATCAGCAGGCCCTGGATATCTACCAGGAGACCAGAGACTTTGCGGGCAAGGCGACCGCACTGTGCAGCCTCGGCTACGTCGAGGAGCGACTGGGGCATTACGACCTGGCTGAACGTCATAATCAGGAGGCGCTAGCCCTTGCCTTGGAGATCGGCGCCCGGGAGACCGAGTGCGTCGCCCTAGTCAACCTCGGGACCATCGACTTGCTGCGGGCCCGCTACCAGCAGGCTGCCGACCATCTCTTCAAGGCGCTGGCCCTGTGCCGTGAGATCGGCTACCGGCACGGAGAAGCCGAGGCACTCACCAGAATCGGTGACATCTGCCGGGGGCAAGGCCGCGCCCAACGGGCCGCCAGCCATCTCCAGGAGGCCGTGACCCTCTTCCGGGAGATCGGAAACCGGTCCGGTGAAGCCGAAGCGCTCAACAGCCTCGGTGAAGCGCTCCTCGCCGGCGGCGACCCCGGTGACGCTCGCGCTCAGCACGCCGCCGCGCTCAGCCTCGCCAGCCACGTCGGTGACGCATACGAGGAGGCCCGCGCCCACAACGGCCTCGGCCACACCTGCCTGGCCACCGGTGACGCCGAGTCGGCCGGCTATCACTGGTCGCGGGCCTTCGCCCTCCACACCGAAATCGGCACCCCCGAAGCTGACCAGGTCCGCCTTCATCTGGTCAGTGCAGACGATGACGGCCGCGACGGGTAAGTTTCCCGACCCACTCCGGATGTCCCCGGCAGTCGGCCGTCGGGATGCCCGGAGATCACCGTGCATCCCGACGGCCGGTGGTCAGCTCAGCGGGCCCGCGGCCACCTGCCTCAGGGGCCGAGCAGGTACCAGTCCTGGTTCACCTGAAAAGGCGCCCCGGGTTCGAGCGAGGACGGCCACAGGACAACTGCCGCGCCGTTCGCTTTGCTCCCGCCCGCGACTCCGATTACCTTTCCGCCTTGCGAGATCGCGTTGCAGGGAGTCTTGAGATTGACTAGGACGTCTCCGTCGCCGTTCTGGCCGCCCCAGACCCCGTCGTAATACCAGTACTGGTCACGGTGCGTGGGGCCGAGGCAACGCCAGCCGACAATCCGGGCGCCGCTCTTTGTGCTACCTCCGGCAATGCCCAGGCACTGCCCTTTGCCGTTGATGAGCTGACGATACGGGATGCCCCAGGCACCGGTTACTTCCTTGCCCCAGTGCCAGGTCTGATCTGACTTTCCGCCGGCGTCGGTGCAGTTCCAGATGCCTGCATCTGATGACGAACTAATTCCCAGGCACCGATTTGAGTTGTAGTTGTAGATATTCGACGTCACGATCGACGCCGCCAAGGGCGCCTTCGTTCTGGTGTCCGCCGGTGTGGCAGCTGCCGCTGATGTTACCGGGATAGTCACTGCCAGCCCGCCAGCCAGTGCAACCACTGCGGCGACGGCAATGAGCCAGGCCCGTGTCATTTGGCGCGTCCTCATTGTTCTCCTTTTGATTGGATAGCAGCTCTGTTGTGGTGCACCCAATGCTTGTCTGCGTCGTTAGCACGCCGTTAGCATTTGATCAGCACATCGCCAGGCGCGGCGTTCCCCGACCACCTGGCCCAATGCCGCTTAGCCTAAGTTGATCTTTAAGCGGGGTCCCGTCGACCTCGAACCAAGGGCACCGCTCGACAACGGCCCTCCCCGCTACATCTATGGTGTCTGAGGGACGCTAGTCGCGTTATGCCTGAAGTTGAACTTCGGGCATTTCGGCCCTGGGGGGTTATTGGGTGTACTTTCTGTCAAATAGCACCGTTAAGTACACCCGATCATGACGTGCGCCTGAAATGTCTGAATATAAGGTTCAGGCATAGGCGGCCATAACGGTCACGCGCCAGCTTAGCTGAGCGGTATTGCCACCTGATCGGCCAGTTGTCGTCCAGGTTCACGGAAGCAGCCTGGCTAAGGCCGTGACGTAATCCACCAAACGAGCTGCAGCCCCGGCCTTTCCGCTATCCATCGGTGCGGAAACTGGGTAGGCGCGACCAGTCGAGCGAGTCGACCGGGACGCCGAAGTCCCACAGCTCAAGCGTCTCTGTCCTTGAGGTGCCTGAGGTGCCTGAGGTGCCTGAGGTGCCTGAGATGCCTGAGGTGCCTGAGATGCCTGAGGTGCCTGAGGTGCCTGAGGCGCTCGCCGACGGGCCTGGCGCGCGCTCCACGGTCTGGATCCGCCGGATGTGCTCATCATCGACCCAGACCGTGAGCTCGGCCGGCCCGGCCGCGGCGGCGACCACGCGGCACGGCGTGCCGCGCACCGTCTCCTCGCCTGCGTAGCGGGCATTCGTCACCGCTTGCAGCTGCCGAAGCAGGTCAAGCGGGTCGTCCCGCCGCTGCTGGCGGTGCTGCTGATAGCGGGGCCCCAGCGGCTGTCCGGACAAGCCGTGGAAACGCCTGCCGTCGATGAGCACCTGCGCGTACCCGCCGTAATCGATCAGGTACCGGTCGGCCGCGGGCTCGACGAACCCCTCACCGACTTGGTGCAGGAGCATGTCCCGCAACTCGGCCACGTCCGTGCCGGGCGCGACGCGTTCCAGGGCGGCCCTGGCGGCGCGCCGGGCGAGCCTTCCGATGAGCCCGGAGCGGCGGCGTCCCTCCCGCTCTTGGTCCCGGAGCCGCGCGAGGTCCGTATCCCTCCTGATCTCGATCCTGGCCCTCGCGGCCGTCAGCGTCCTGGTCGCGCAGGCGATGACGTCGCGGACAGCGTCCTGTGTTCCGCCCGAGGATCCGGTGGCGTCAAGGTTGCGGGCGGCGACGCTGTAGGGCTCCCCGGTGGCGGCCATCCGCGCCCGGATCGCCTTCTTGCGAGCGTGGTCCCTGGTCACTGCATGTCCCTCCGGCAAGGCCCCACGCACCCGGCCAGGGCGTCAAGAGAAGAGCTCCAGGGAAACGCGCGAGTCAGTGACCCTTGTCCTCGGCACCGGATCCAGCGTGGGTGATGCTCCGGCTCAGAGCAGGCAGGCGCAGCCGCCGCTTTCATAGTAGACGCGAAGCCACGCGATCGTTCGGGCGACCGGGTTTGATCTTTCAGGCGAGGCGGGTTACCTCGACCGTGACCTGCATGTCGCTCTCGGGCGGTCCGTGGTAGATGCCCTTGAACGGGGGGACGTCGCCGTAGTCGCGGCCGCGGGCGACGGCGACGTGCCGCTCGCCGACGGGGGCGCCGCTGGTGGGGTCGAGCGCGATCCACGAGCCGGCCCAGTACTCGACCCAGGCGTGCGACTGGCCGACCGACGTGCTGCCCGGCTCGGCCTCCGGGTCCGGGTGCAGGTAGCCGGAGACGTAGCGGGCCGGGAGGCCGGCCGCGCGCATCAGGGAGACGGCGATCTGGGCCATGTCCTGGCAGACGCCCTGGCCCTTGTCCCACGCCTCCTGGGCGTTGGTGCGCACGCCGGTGGCGCCGGGCAGGTAGGTGACGTGGTCGTGGACGAGGGCGGAGATGGCGGCGGCGGTCTGGTCGGGCGACAGCGAAGCGCCGGCCGCCTCGGCCAGCGCGGCTTCGGAGATGTCGTCGGCCACCGTGGTCAGCGCGGTCGGCAGCAGGTACTCGAGCAGCCGCCCGGCCCGGCCGTGCTGGCGCACCTGCGGCCAGCCGGGCCGGGTGGCCGGGACCGGGATTCCGCCGAACGGCTGAGTCTCGACCGTCGAGACCGCGCGGATCACCAGGTCGTCGTGGGCCTCGGGCAGGTCGAAGACGGAGACGAAGGTGCCCCAGTAGTCGACGTAGGTCCAGACCGGCACGCCGGCCCCGGCCGTCACCCGCGACTCCAGGGTGGTCTGCGTCGGCAGCGTCAGCGGGGTCATCCGCGCCTCGTTGAACGAGGTCAGCACCGGGCCGGTGTACATGACCTTGGTGGTGTGCTCGATCCTCAGCCGCCAGCTCACGACTCAGCCGCCCCGTTCCCAGGCGACCGGGGCCTGATACTGGAAGTACTGCTTGGCGATCGCCTCGCTCGCCTGCACGCACGTCTCCTGCAGGGCCGAGATCAGCTCCGGGAGCTGGGCCGTGAGCTGCTTCGGGTCCGCGTATTCGAGCCGGTTCCGCAGTCGGCCAACCCGCCGCCGGGCGGGGTCGTCAACGCCGGCCCTGGCCGCGCTTGGGTTCAGCGCCGTCAGGCACTCCTCGGCGCTGGCAAGCGCGTGCACCACGCTGCGGGGGAAGAGCCGGTCAAGCAGCAGGAACTCCGCCACCCGCTCCGGCTCGGCCGCCCAGCCGTGGGTGCGGATGAACGACTCGTGCGCGCCGCACGCGCGCAGCAGCACCGTCCAGCCGAGGTCGTCGGGCGCGGCCATCCGCGCCAGCAGCAGCCGGGCGGTCATGTCGGCCCGCTCAAGCGAGCGGCCGAGGATCAGGAAGCGCCAGGCGTCGTCGTGGCTCATGGTCGAGTCGGCCAGGCCGAAGAACAGCGCCGCGCGCTCCCTGATGTAGCGCAGGTAGACGTGCGGGCCGATCCGCTCGGCCGCGCGCTTCTGACCGGAAAGGCCGTGCGCGGTGACGTTCAGGCACTCCCACATCTCGCTCGAGATGACCTCGCGGATGCCGCGCGCCCCAGCCCGCGCGCCGAGCATCGAACCGGCGATCGCGCTCGGGCTCTGCGCCTCGAAGACCAGCCGGAACAGCACCATGTCGACGTCCAGCTGCTCGGCGTCGTCCTCGACCGGCACGCCGAGGATGCCGAACAGCGCCCGGCAGGCCGCGTCGGAGTCGGCCCCGGTCTCGCCCAGCATCCGGTGCACGTACACGTCGACCAGA
>Ga0302324_100019347_pt1 | contig 13376 bp, 9 predicted proteins | sample Palsa_T0_1_FD_201949 | JGI IMG/M metagenome (GOLD analysis project Ga0302324, IMG submission 201949) | Peat permafrost microbial communities from Stordalen Mire near Abisko, Sweden - Palsa_T0_1 | ecosystem: Environmental > Terrestrial > Soil > Palsa > Peat permafrost | place: Sweden: Abisko...
GGCCAGCGATTATGGGGCGGAGGAAGTTTTCGTGGTCAATATCATGCATGAGCATGCGGCTCGGAAGCGATCCTATGAACTGATCGCGAAGGCGTTCGAGCTGGCGTAACCCGGCTGGGTTCACACGAGTGTGAACGCGGCACGCATGAGTGCCTGCGCCACAATGATTTCAACACACTGGCGACGATCCCTTGCTATACGGTGGCTTGGTCGCGCCACAGGCCGAGGGCTCTTTGGGCGGGGCGATCGGAGAAGCTGAAGAGGATGGAGTCTTCCGCCGCATGGTGCGCCACGGGGCACCACGAGGGGACGACGAAGATGTCGCGCGCCGCCCACTCGAACGAGCGTTCCCCGATGCGGCTGGTTCCCGAGCCTTCGGCGGCACAGTAGACGGTGGAATCCGTGGAGCGATATGGCGCGCCCTTGAATCCGGCGGGCAGCCATTGCAAAAAAGCACCCAGCGTCGGCGTGACCGGGGCGCCGTCGGCTTTCAGGTACTCGATTTTCGCCCCATGACAAGGGTGTAGCGATTTGTTCCGGAGCGCTTCGCGGGCAGGCGCATAGGGAAACGCAAAGGCCACTGCGTCGGAGTGAACGGCGGGTTGGGTGCCTTCATCGGGAAGATGCTCGGCGAAGCTGCTGTCGAAGAAATTCACGAGCGGAATATCCAGGCCGTCGAGCCAGACCACGGGCGTGGAGCCGGGATTGCCGTGGTCGTGAAAAGTCCAGGAAGGCGTGAGGATGAGATCGCCGGGATGCATGCTGACGCGCTCGCCATTCACCGCGGTGTAAGCGCCTTCGCCTTCGATGATGAAGCGCACCGCGGCGGCCACGTGCCGATGGCTGCTGGTAAACTCGCCGGGCAACACCAACTGCAGGCCGGCATAGACGCTCTGCGCGATGCGCGATCCTCCAGGGAAGCCGGGATTTTCGAGCATGAGGACGCGGCGCTCCGCTTCGCGCGCGGTGATCAACTCGCCCGCCTCCATCAGGAACGGACGCATCTCCTCGTAGCGCCACAGCGCTGGAACGGCGGCGGGGTGCGGTTGTGCACCGACGATCTCGCCCAGCACCTCCCACAGCGGTGCGGCGTTCAGTTTGGCGAGACGCGGATAAAAGGCGCGGAGGGTGGAGGAAGTCATGCTGTTTAGCCGGCCTGCGGCGCTTGCAAAGACGCGAGCGTTAGCCGCACCTCTTTGCGCGGATCGTCCACCACCTCGCACTTGTCGTCCAGGATCATGGTGGCGCGCTTGGTGGCGTTGTAAGCGGGCCACGCGAGTCCCTTTTGGCTGGGATTGCCGGTGCGCGCGAACGCGACCCACGCGCCACTGACCTTGGCCGCGAGCGCAAAGCGATCTTCGCCCGAGCCGGTCATCGGTTTTCCTGCATCCGGATTGTCGAAGACGAATGGGATTTCCATGCAATGCATGGCTTTCAGCTTGCCGTCACGGACGGGCGACCGCCATTTGAAGTAATACATGTAAGCGGGCGCCTTTCCAAGGGCGGCTTTGCGTTCGGCGGCGGCGATGGCGTTGGTCCAGGCGAAAGAATCGGAGGCGGATTCGAGAGCGACATCGATGTTGCTGATGGCGGGGTCCACTTTTTTGTAGACGGCGACGATCTTGTCGGTGTCGGCATCGCTCGAGTGGAAGGTCTGTTTCACGCGCTCCCTCAGGGCCGCCTCGTCGATGGGATCCAGTTGCTGGCCGGCGAAGAAAGTGACCTCGGTCTGCGTGGTGCCGATCAGCAGCGGAACGTTGGCTGAGATTTCGGACGCCGTGGGATCGAACGGATTCGCCGGAAGCGTTTTGCCATCGACGACGGCGCCGAAGCGGCCCCCGGCTAATCCTTTGAGCAAGCGATCGACGGGCAGGCTCTGCAACTGGTCGATCTGATCGGGCTTCAAACCAACTTTGGCGAGAAATGCTTCCGTCGATTTATTGGCCGCATCGCGGGGGATTCCCCGCAAGGACGCGCCGCTCTCGATGACCCCACGGTGAAACAGGCCTTTGGCCGCCGGCATCGCGAGCAACGTGGACACTTTCGCGGCGCCGCCGGATTGTCCAAAGATGGTGACGTTCCCAGGATCGCCGCCGAAATTGGAGATGTTATCGCGCACCCACTCGAGCGCGGCGACGATGTCGAGCATGCCGACATTGCTGGAGTTGGCGAACTTGGCGCCGCCGAGATCGGCCAGGTAAAGATAACCGAAGGCGTTGAGCCGGTGGTTGATGGTGACGACGACTACGTCGTGCCGGGCCGCGAGGTTCACGCCGTCGTATATTTTGAAACCGCCGGAACCGGAGGTGAATCCTCCACCGTGCAGCCAAACCATAACGGGGCGTTTGTGTCCTGGGGTGGCGCTGGGAGTCCAGACGTTGAGCGCCAGGCAATCTTCGCCCGCCGGTTCGTTTGCATCCACCGCGGCCACCTCGGGGATCAGTGTGGAGGCGCCCTGAGGCGAGCGATGGCCGAGTTCGACGGTGTCCTTGACGCCGGTCCACGGCTGCGGCTTTTCGGGAGGCATGAAGCGGCCCGAGCCGGCGGTGGAAGCGCCATAGGGAACGCCGCGGAAGGCGCTCACTTTATCCTGGATGGTTCCGCGAATTTTGCCCGCGGCGGTTTCGACGATGGGCCCGGACGAATCGCCGGTGGCGGGGGCGGCCCAGGTCTTAGCGAACGCGCCACTCATCAGGGCGCCGGCGGCGAGCGTGCCGCGGCTGAGAAACGAACGGCGATGGATCGAGACATCTTGGGACTTTTGCGGGTCGGACTTCATGACGGCTCCTTCACGAGTGGAGTTGGCAGGTAGCCGTGAAAATTATACACCTTTGACGCCAAAGTCCGCGCAATAATACAGAAGCGTGCCCCCAGAGCCGTCAAAACAGATTGAGGAATTGTACCTGGCCGCTATCCACCTCAGGGAAGACGAGCGTGCCGCCTTGCTCGCCCAGGTGGGACCTGAAGTGCGTCACGAGGTGGAAGCCATGCTGGCGCAGACGGTTGGGTCGCTACCACTGGATCCTCCGAAAGGGGCGCTGGTTCAGGGGACGCAGCTTGGGCAATACAGGATCGAAAGCGAAATCGGCGCCGGCGGGATGGGCGTGGTGTTTCGGGCTTACGACAGCAAGCTCCACCGCCCGGTTGCCATCAAGTTCCTCTCCGACGGCCTGGCCGATGCCGCGGCTCGCCGCCGTTTCCAGCGCGAGGCGCAGCTGGCGTCGTCGCTGAACCATCCGCACATCCTGACCGTTTATGACATAGGCGAGTTCGAGGGGCGGCAATATCTGGCCACCGAGTTCGTCGACGGCGGTACGCTCAAGAACTGGGCGCGGCAGCGACCGCGGAGCTGGGAAGATATAGCGGAATTACTGACTGGAGTGGCGGATGGTCTGGCCACCGCCCATCAAGCCGGGATTCTGCACCGCGATATCAAGCCCGATAACATCCTGGTTACGGCCAGCGGCTACGCCAAGCTCGCAGATTTTGGCTTGGCCAAACTCGAAGCAGGTTTCCCACCCACGGACAGAACCCAAACGATAGCCGAAGAACAAACGCGGCAAGGCATCATCGTCGGCACCATCGCATACATGTCGCCGGAGCAGGCTGAAGGCAAGACCCTGGACGTGCGCAGCGATATATTTTCGTTCGGAATTGTGCTGTATGAGATGCTGGCCGGCCACCGGCCATTCACAGCGGCAACGAATCTCGAATTGCTCCAGAAGGTAATTCACGGCACGCCCGCGCCGCTGAGCGACGATATTCCCGAGCCTCTGCGAGCGTTGGTCACCAAGGCAATTCAAAAAGATCCTGCCGACCGTTATCCCTCGATGCGCGACCTGGTGGCCGCCCTGCGCAGCGCCCAGCGTCCCAGCCGCCAGGGACTTGCCGTGCCCGCGGGGCGCAGCAGGAAATGGTTGGTAGCGGCCGGAATTGGCGTTATCGTAATCGCCGGCGCGCTGGCGTTGTGGTCGCGCAAAGTTTCGTCCACGACGCGCCTGGAGTACACGTCGCTCACCAACTTCACCGATTCCGCCGTATCGCCCACTCTGTCGGCCGATGGCCGCATGCTAGCGTTCATCCGCGGAGCGAGCACATTTGAAGGAGCTGGCGACGTTTACGTGAAGCTGCTTCCCGATGGCGAGCCAGTGCGCCTTACCCGAGACGGTGCCCTCAAGATGGGTCCCCCGAACTTCTCCGCCGATGGTTCGCGAATCGCTTATGCGGTCGGTAATTGGGAAACCTGGTCCGTTCCGGTCCTGGGCGGCGAGCCGACGCGGATGTTGGCCAACGCGGAGGGCCTGAGTTGGATCGATAACCACACGAAACCATCTCGAGTGATGTACTCGGCACGCGCGGGCCAAGGCATCCACATGGGAATCTTCACCGCTACGGAGAGTCGCTCCGAACAGCGGACCGTATACCTGCCGAAAGATGAGGACGGGATGGCGCATCGGTCGTTTCTATCGCCCGATGGCAAATCGGTGCTGGTGGTGGAAATGAACGTGAACGGCTGGCTGCCCTGCCGCATGGTGCCTTTCGTTGGAAGCTCTCCCGGCCGCACCGTGGGACCTGCGCCCGCCCAGTGCACGGACGCAGCTTGGTCGCCGGATGGCAAATGGATGTATGTCGCCGCCAACACTGGAAACGGATACCATATCTGGCGGCAACGTTTCCCCAATGGCAAAGCGGAGCCGGTGACGTCGGGTGCGACGGAAGAACAGGGGATCTCGTTTGCCCCCGACGGAAAGTCGTTTGTGACCTCGGTCGGCGAAAGTCAGAGCATTTTGTGGGTTCACGATTCGGAGCGCGAGCGCCAAATTACGTTTGAAGGATATTCCTACCTTCCATCCTTCTCCTCCGACACCAAGCGCCTATATTACTTGCAGCGGTCGAAGGCCAACAGCCGGTTTGTGAGCGGCGAATTATGGGAGACGGAACTGGAAACCGGCAAGAGGCAACGGTTGTTGCCGGATTTTCTCATGGAGCATTACGACGTGTCGCCCGACGGCAGGCAGGTGATTTTCATCACAGCGGACGGTACCGGTCACGCACCGCTTTGGATCGGCGCCATGGACGGAAGTTCTCCGCCGCGCCGCCTGTCGGATCAGGATTGCATCCGCGCCCTTTTCGCCCCAGATGGCGACATTTTCTTCGTCGGAGGCCATGCCGGAGACATGTTCCTGCAGAGGATCAAGGCGGATGGCGCCGGCTTGCATAGGATTATTCCCGATCGAGCTGTGTTCCTCTACGATATTTCGCCGGACGGTAACTGGGTGGCCGCGTGGGTAGGCGCTGATGTCAATGTATATTCCTCCGAAGGCGGCCCGGCCACTCGAGTCTGCAGCGCCTGTGGTGGCGCGGGAGCGGAGGATCGGGGAGTAACTCCGCCCTTGGTGAGTTGGTCCCGGGACGGGAAGTTCCTCTATCTATTCTCCGGGCGGACTTCTCATACCTACTCGATCCCACTGCGGTCCGGCGAAAGGCTTCCGCCTCTTCCGGCCCAGGGCATTGTGTTAGGCGACACCGAAAAAATTTTTCCCGAGGCACGGATGATCGCGCAACAGAGAGCGTTCATGAGTTCCAATCCGTCCGTGTACGCCTACCCGATTATCGCGACGCATCGGAATATCTATCGCATTCCGGTGCCATAGCGGTAGCGGCGCGTCCCGATGAGAAAGTAATCGGTACCGGTTCTAGTCTCGTGTCCCAGAAGTTTGTTGAAAATCTGCGCAAAGTGGGGCGGTCCCCCCGGCTGCTAGGCGCAGTGACCGCGGCCGACGCCCTCGTCGGGCTTCGCTTTGAGTGTGTTGGAAAAGCCGGACCAGGGGTCCGCCCCACAACGAAATATGTTACGAACCACTGGGACAGGAGACTAGCAGCCTGTGGTAGAAGTCCGAGCACACCGCTCACTGACGTGCGCGGTTCAGTAGATTCAGTGCGTTAAGGGAGCCGGTTTTGCCACGGGCTGCTAGCCCAGAAAACCGATGGCGCGGCCGGCCAAGCCGACACCGAACCACAGGCACAGGGCAACGGCGGCGGCGACTTTACCGCCGATGGGAGCGGATGCGCCTTCGTTCTTCACGATGCGGTTGTAGATGGTGAACTGGAAGAGAAGAGCGAAGAAGAGGAAGAACATTTTCCAACGGAAGGAAGTGTTCCCATAGCACTTCATCGCTTCCGACAAAAAGAGCAAAATGCCGGACGTCAGCATCACCGCCATACTCCACCGGTTCCAGGGACGTAGCGCGGTTGCAACTTCGGCGATGGACTGCGATTTGTAGACCAGGCCAAACTGGCGAAGCACCAGGACTACGAGTGAACCGAGCAACACCGTAAGCGCGAAGAGGTGGAAGTTTTCGATGACCGGAAACGCCACTCGCGAGTTACGAATCGATTGGGCGATCAGCGAGTTGTCGCACCATTGAAAGAAAGGAACGATAGCCGACATTGCCTGCCTAAAAAGTGTACGCCATGGTGCGGCCGCAAGTGATGATCGCGAGCCAGAAGATCAACGAAACCCAGCCGGCCACGCGAGCTTCCATGGGCGGGACCAAAGCATTGTCCCACCGGTCGACGGTACGATAGATGCCCCGCTCAAATGCCAGCGCGTTGATAGCCGCCAGGATCAGCAGGACGACCTTGGCACGAAAGAAGATGCTGTTGTAAGCTTTGACGGCCTGGCACCAGAACAGGAAAATGCCGGTGACCACCATGATCGAAAAACCAATAAACATCCAGGGCTTGATTTGTTCGTAGACTTCCGAGACCGGCCGGCGCTTCATGATATAACCCATGAGGCGCAAGTCGGAAACCAATAGCAGGCCGACGGAGATGGAGAGGGCCAGAACATGGATGGTTTCAATGATGGGGAACACCCAGATGGACTCGCGGATGGATGTGCCGATATTGGTATCCTGCAGCCACTGGCACATGCTCAAGATCGACATCTAACCGAAACCCTCCTGGGTGGACGAGCGATATCCGCGAGTTATCATGATATGTCAATTGAACGACGCTGCTCCTAAGGCATGAGGTTACAATCGCATGGCGAGTCTGACCCTAACTGGTTTGCGTTTAGCCGCGGGCTGCTTGCTCGCGGTTTTTTTGGCTCCGGTGATGCAGGCCCAGCCGCCAGCGACGGGCGCGGATCCGTCCGACTGGCCGATGTACAATCGCGATCTGGCGGGCACGCGGTTCTCGCCGCTGCACCAGATCGACGCGTCGAACGTTAGCACGCTGAAGCAGGCCTGGTCCTATAACCTGGGCAAGGCGAGCGGGAACGAGGCGGGTTCCGAATTCACTCCCATTGTCATTAGGGGCGTGTTGTATCTGGCGGCGTTCCACTATGTGACCGCGCTTGATCCACAGACGGGCAATGAAATCTGGCGGTACGAGTTAAAGGAAGGAACGCCGTCCAAACGCGGAGTCGCTTTTTGGCCGGGCGACACGAACAATCCGCCGCGGCTGATTTTCACCACGGGCACGAAGATGGTTGCGCTGAATGCGAACACTGGGAAGATGGATCCTGGTTTCGGTAACGAAGGCTCGGTGGAGATGACGGTGCCGTACAACTCGGCGCCGGTGGTCTACAAAAATCTGCTGATCGTCGGCGCGAACACGCCGGAGGCGCCCGCCACTGGTCCGGCCGGAGACACACGCGCCTACGATGCGCGCACGGGCAAGAAGCTGTGGGATTTTCACTCCGTTCCGAGGCCGGGTGAACTAGGTTATGGGACTTGGGCGGGCGACAGCGCCAAGAATCGATCCGGCGTCAACAACTGGGGCTTCTCGCTAACTGTGGATGCCGAGCGAGGCATCGTCTACACCGTGTTCGGCGGACCCAACACCAACTTTTGGGGCGGCGATCGCAAGGGGAACGATCTTTTCGCGAACTCGGTTGTCGCCATCGATGCCGAGACTGGAAAGATGAAGTGGTATTTCCAGGTGGTTCATCACGATTTGTGGGATTTCGATCTGCCGGCGCCGCCGACCCTGATGGACGTGACCGTGGGAGGGAAGAAGATTCCGATCCTGGCGCAGACTGCGAAGACCGGTTACGTATACATCCTGAATCGCGTGACCGGCAAGCCGGTGTTCGGGATCGACGAGAAGCCGGTGCTTCCAAGCAAGGCGCCTGGTGAACAGAGTTCGCCTACTCAGCCTGTGCCAGTGAAGCCACCGCCGGTGTCGCGCATGAATTACGGGCCCGAAGACCTGGTGACTGCCGACGATACCAACGCGGAGCATGCGAAATTCTGCCTCGAACTGCAGACCAGAAGCGGAGGGTTTTATAACCAGGGGCCGTTTACGCCCTACGTCTATCGCGCGGCGGGCGCGCAGCCGTACTCGACCATCATTTTTCCGGGCGCGATTGGCGGAGTGAATTGGGGCGGCGCCGCAGCCGACTCAGGGTTGGGATATTTGTTCGTGAACTCAAGCGACGAAGCCAGCATCGGATGGGTGGAGAAGAAACCGGAGGGGTCGCCAGTGTTGTTTGACCGCAACAGCGTCGTAGGACCGATGTCGCGCTTTCACTGGAGCGAAGGCGATCCGCGCATCGGCAACATTCCCCATTCCGGCGAACATGCGTGGCCCTGTCAGAAGCCGCCGTGGGGCCGATTGATCGCGGTGGATGCGCGCACGGGAGACTTCGCGTGGCAGGTGCCGCTAGGCATTACCGACGAATTGCCGCGCCCAAAAAGGAACACAGGCCGGCTGAACCTGGGCGGACCGATCGCGACGGCGGGTGGGTTGGTGTTTATCGGCGCCACAAATGATCGGCGCTTTCGAGCGTTTGATTCCAAGACGGGAAGGGAACTGTGGTCGACGAAATTAGACGCAAGCGCTCACGCGGTCCCAATTACGTTTGCAGACCGGGACGGGAAACAATATGTGGCGATCGTGGCCGGTGGGAATGGAACGCTGGATGATGCAACGCCGGGAGCAGAAGCCTTAGTGGTATTCGCCCTGCCTTAAACCACTCCCTCCGGTCGTGGCTCGGTTAGGAGTTCGTGGCTCGGTTGAGCGCAGTAAGGCTTCTGTCCGGCGCAAAAAGAGGTAAACGACTTAGTTAGCGGGTGCCGGCTGCTTCAACGGCGGAAGCATCGGTCAACATGATTTTGGATTTCGTCCCGCCTAAATCAAGCTCTTTCAACTTGGCTTGACCGTTCTCGGTCTTGATATCCATCTGTGTATCGGAAAACTTGGAGGCGCTGGTCTCCACCTTGGCGGCGACCGCGACGACATTCTTGCCCTGCTTGAATGTAACCTTGTCGCCATCGACCTTGACTTCGTACTCGCCAGGCTTCAGTTGGGTTCCGCCAACCCACGTAGGATCAGCGATTCGGACGTGATAGCTGGACGCGGCGGTGGCAATGCCGAGCGAAAAAACACAAGCTCCTAGTATCAGTTTGTTCATCTTCATACAGTTTGGGCTCCTTAGATTAAATGCGTGTGGTACAGCTCTACGAGGAGTGTGGTTGCCTCTTGCATACAGGCCACACTAGTTACAACGTCGATCAGCGGTGAAAGGTTACTCCCTGGTCGATTTAATTCAACAAAGGCTTAATAATCTTTCATTTAGCTGGTCTTGAGTATTGGATGAAAGCTTGCCGCCCTTGGATGCAACATAAAACACGTCAATTGCTTTGTGGCCTTCGGTGTCAATCAGGACGACATCAATGTTACAGCCCGTTGTCGAAATAGCTGCGGACAAATCATAGAGCAGCCCGGGGCGGTCTTCGGCGATGATCTCGATCAAGGTGGCGCTGTCACAAGCATTGGAATCGAAATTCACCCGCGGCTCGACGGTTCGCTTCTTCAGGCGATTTTGAGCAGTGCGGCCGCGCAAAAGCTGCGCTGCGTCCAGCCGGCCGAGCGCCACCTCTTCGAGCGTTTGCCGGAGCCGGTCGTTTTCAGTGGGGTTCAATTCCAGGGTGCGCCTGGGATCGGCGAACATGAACGTGTCCAGGATCAGGCCCTGGTTGTTGGCGAATGCCTCGGCTTTGAGAATATCCATTCCGAAGCTCGAGATCGCGCCGGCCAGAGATGCAAACAACGCCGGCCGGTCGTGGGCTACAACGGTGGCGCGATGGACGCCGCCGGGCACATCGATCCGCACCGCCACCCCGGTCGGCTTACTCGATTCGTAAAGCTCGGAGTGAGCCTGGATGTCCTGCAGAGTGTGGGTGCGTAAATAGCGCGACGGAAAGCCACGGATGAAATCGGGGGACTCCGCCATATCTTTCTTGAGCTCGGGGGGAAGATCCTCGATTCGGTCGGTTTCGAGCTCCTTGAGCAGTTGCTGATGGGTGACGCGGTAGGACTCCCAGAGCTGTTCGAGCCGCCAGGGAGTCATCGCGGCTGGATTGACGGCGGAGATGTCGGCGTAGGTCAAAAGCGTGAGGAGCTTCAGCCGTTCCAGAGTTCCAATGCGAAGCGCCAGGTGCCGGGCGGTGACGGGATCATGAAGATCGCGGGAACTCATCACGGCCGAGAGATCCAGGTGGTGCGCGATCAGAAATTCCACGGCGCTCTGTTCTTCGGGCCGCATGTGGATGCGCTGGATAGCTGAGCGCGCCAACTCGACGGACAAACGCGCGTGATCGCCGCTGCGGGCGCCTTTGCCGGAATCGTGAAACAGGAGCGCGAAGCGCAGCAAGGCCAAGTCCTCGACCTCGGACAGAATTTCGGCCAGGCGGCGCTGCGCCGGATCTTTGCTGGCGGCGAGTTCGGCGAGCTTTTCGATGGCCACCAGAGTGTGCTCGTCTACTGTGTAGCGATGATAAAAGTCCGGAACAACCAGACAAAAAATATCGCGCCACTCGGGGAACATGGCCGGCAGGAGTCCGGTATCGTGCATCACGCGGAGAGCGGCCGCGGCGTGCGGAAGCGAAAGGATGGCGTGGAGCGGAGGCCACAAAGGCTGGGCGCGTTCACAATATGCGGCGAACGATTCAGCAGCTTGCTCCACGCGGCGCTCCGTTTCGGCAGCCAAGGAAATGCCGTGACGCGCAATGAATTCCAGCAGGCGAAGAACAATGGCCGGATCGTTGGTCAGCTGCGCGGGCGATCGCAGGTAGATGCGCTCGCTCGAAACCGTGAATTCCGAATTGGAGAGCCGTGAGCGCCAATCGCGAAACTGCTTCACCAGCGAGCTTTCACTTCTCTCGATCAGATCGAGCGCGCGGCGGGCCTCATTATAGATGACGCGCGCGTTGCGGAAATACTCGCGCATCAGATCGGCCGGCTCACGAAACGATACGAACGGTTGAGTGCTGAGAGCTTCCTGCGCATCGAAGCTCAGCAGGTTCTGATCGCGGCGCGTCTGGTAATGCAGAAAGCAGCGCAGCGAATGCACGAACCTGGTGGGCGTTAGCAAACGCGCAGCCACTTCCTCATCCGGTTTGCGCAGCTGGCCTAGCCAATGGATCAAATGCAGGTCGCGCAATCCGCCCGGCGTTTCCTTAAGGTTGGGCTCCAGATGATAGAACGTGCCCTGAAACTTTTCGTGACGCTCGCGCGCGAGCTGGCAAAGGTGGCGGGTCAACGGACGGGCCTGGCGCTCGAAAAAATCGGGAAGCTTGCTTTCGAGCCTGGCGTAAAGCTCGGAGGAACCGTCGAGCATCCGGCGGTCGAGCAGGCTGATGCTTAGCTCGATATTTCCCTCGTGGAGTTCGGCGCATTCGGCTACGGTGCGGACCGAATGGCTCAAGCGCAGCCCCGCGTCCCAGAGCAGACGAACAAATTCGGCGAGCGCATTTTTGATGGCGGCGGCTTGCGACTCGCGTTCGATCAAGATGAGCACGTCCACATCGGAAAACGGGAACAACTCGCGGCGTCCGAAGCCACCCACCGCCAGCATGGCGACGCCGGGATCGGGCACCGCTCGAAGCGACGCTTGAAACGCGTCGATGGACATGCTTTCGATGAGCGCCGAAAGGCCAGCCAGGACTGGCGCGGCATCGCCGGTGGCGAAGAATTGCTCTTGAGTTTCCTGCCAGGCGGGCCGTGAGTGGAGCTTGATCATCCTTCTTGCAGCGCTTCGACTTTGATTGTATCGTCTGAGGTGTGGTGGTCACATCGCGATTCCTAGTCTTCCTGGGCGCAGCTCTAGTGCTGGCGATTACGCCGGGTCCGGGGATTTTCTACGTGCTGGCGCGCAGCCTGCGGGGAGGACGGCGGGAAGGCGTGCTATCGGCGGCTGGGACTTTTTTGGGTGGCCTGGTGCACGTGGTCGCGGCGGCGTTCGGGTTGTCGGCGATCCTGGCGGCCTCTGCCATTGCGTTTGAGACTGTGAGGTACGCAGGCGCCGCATATTTGATTTACCTGGGATACCGGATGATTCGAAATCGCCATCAAGAAGCTTTCGATCTGGATCAGGCAGAGGCTTCGCGCGGCACGTTCGTTCAAGGCGTTACAACGGAAGTGCTCAATCCGAAAACCGCGCTGTTCTTTCTTTCATTCATCCCCCAGTTTGTTTCGGTGCAGCAAGGGCATGTGGCTGTGCAGTTTCTGCTGCTGGGTTCGATTTCGGTGACGCTGAACACCTGCGCCGATCTTCTCGTCGCGCGTTTCGCGGGACCCTTGGGTGCAAGAATGAGGCGCAGCGCAAAGCTTCGTAGCCGACAGCGCTCGGCGTCGGGTGTTGCGATGATTGGGCTGGGGGTTTATGTTGCTACGGCGCGGGGTAGGAGCTAGGGGCGCGGAGCCGGACCGGGGGGCCGGCGCCGACTAGGGAGTCCGCCCCACTTTCGGATACTAGTGGCCTACCCGCTCCTTCACAGTCGCGGTTCAGAGCTGGTTGCTGAACCGCCATGCGTTAGCTTGCGGACGACTAGAAGTAGGCCAGCGATTCGACGCCGGCGCCCCCCGTGAAGTTGGACACCACGCGGTTCTGAGATAAATCGATCACCGACACGGTGCCGTCACCGTGGTTAGCCACCAGGACAGTCTTGCCGTCGGGAGCGAAGGCGAATCCCATGGGATCTTTGCCCACCGTGAGCACCTGCTGCTTGCCGTGCGGATCCGCCGTGTCGATTATATTGACCAGCCGCTCGGTCATATTGCAGACCAGGAGTTTCGAACCGTCGGGCGAGAAGCGCGGTTTGAAAGCGGCTTTCGTATTTCCCTGGAGTGGAATTGTTACGGCGACGGTGTCAGTGGATGGATCGATGATGAGGATCTTAGGTTCGTCATGATCCACTGCGACGACGTGCTTCCCGTCTGGTGAAGCTGCTATGCCTTCCGTCCCGTTGGGCGCCGGAATTCGCGCGACGATGGCGCGCTTCTTCAAATCGATCGCGGTGACGAACAGCTTATCGTTCTTATTCACGACGTACGCTTTGCTGGCGTCGGGCAACACAGCGGCCCAA
>Ga0302324_100019348_pt1 | contig 13376 bp, 10 predicted proteins | sample Palsa_T0_1_FD_201949 | JGI IMG/M metagenome (GOLD analysis project Ga0302324, IMG submission 201949) | Peat permafrost microbial communities from Stordalen Mire near Abisko, Sweden - Palsa_T0_1 | ecosystem: Environmental > Terrestrial > Soil > Palsa > Peat permafrost | place: Sweden: Abisko...
AAGATGGCCAATTTGACCGTCGTCTCGGGCAAGGGCTACTTCGACCCAGATGCGAAGGTGAAGGAGGTCTGGATTGACGGGCGGTACTACCGCTCGGAAACCGCGCCGCCGAAAGCCGAGGCCGCGACCGAGGAGAAATCGTCGGAAGCGAAGCCCTCTGAGACGAAGTCATCCGAGACGAACTCGGTCGTGGCGAAGCCGGCGCGCCCCAACCGGACTGCCGCGGCGCGGGAATTGTTAAAAAAGCGCCTGGCGCATTCGCCGCTGGAAGGGCGCGGCCCGCTGACCAATCCGCCCGCTCTATTGTTGACGAATGCCACCATCTGGACCTGCGGCCCGGCCGGTCGGCTGGAACACGCCTCGATATTAATCGAAAATGGCAAGATCGCCGGGGTGGGGGCAACGATTCCGCAGCCGGATGGGGCCTTGGTGGTGGACGCGACCGGCAAGAATATCACTCCCGGCCTGATTGATGCTCACAGCCACAGCATGATTTTGGGTGGTGTCAACGAAGGCAGCTTGCCTTCTTCGGCCATGGTGCGGATCGGCGACGTGGTCAATTCGGAAAGCGCCAATATCTATCTGCAATTGGCCAGCGGAGTGACGGAAGCTCATTTGCTGCACGGGTCGGCCAATCCGATCGGCGGCCAGTGCTGCCTGATCAAGTTGCGCGACGGGGCGGGGCCGGAGGACTTGAAGTTCGCGGACGCGCCGCCGACGATCAAGTTCGCGTTGGGGGAAAACGTCAAGCAGTCCAACAGCGAACGCGCCACCAGTCGTTTTCCCCAGACGCGCATGGGTGTGCAGGCGTTCTACTTCAATCGTTTCACCGCCGCACGGCAATACTTGCAGGTCTGGGACAACTACCACAAGGCCGCGCAGAGCGGCTCCGCCAAGCCCGTGCCGCCCGCGCGCGACTTGGAACTGGAGGCCCTGGGCGAGATTCTGCAAGGCAAACGCTTCATTCATTGCCATTCGTATCGTCAGGACGAAATCCTGATGTTCATCCGGCTTATGCAAAGTTTCGGCATCCAAATCGCCGCCATGCACCATATTTTGGAAGGCTACAAGGTGGCCGATGAAATGGCCGCGGGCGGAATCGGAGGCTCGAGCTTTTCGGATTGGTGGGCCTACAAGTTCGAGGTGTACGACGCCATTCCCTACAATGGCACGCTCATGCATGATCGCGGCGTGGTGGTTTCGTTCAATTCCGATTCGGACGACTTGGCGCGGCGGTTGAACTTCGAGGCGGCCAAGGCTGTCAAGTACGGCGGACTTTCGGAAATCGAGGCGCTCAAATTTGAGACCATCAATCCGGCCATCCAGTTGCGGGTCCAAAAGCGCGTCGGCTCGCTCGAAACGGGCAAGGACGGCGATATTGCCATCTGGTCGAAATCGCCGTTGGATTCGACAACGGTCTGCCTGGAAACGTGGATCGAAGGCATAAAGTATTTCGACCGCTTACAGGACGCCCCGCGCACAGCCGCATTGGAGGAAGAACGAAAAGCGTTGCTGGCCAAAGCCAGAAAAGTGCTCGAGGAGAGCGGCCCGAGTGAAGGTGGCGGACCGCGCGCCCGGCGGCGATTTTTTGAAACGGCGCTGGAACACCAGGACGATTTTTACAACCACGATCGCGATGAAGCCGAGTTTGAACCATAACATGGCGTGGCGGATATGCTGCGGTCTGGCCATGGCGGCCTGCTGCTTCGCTCCTGCGGCGCGGGCGCAATCGCTTCTGCTCAAGAACGCGACGGTGCATCCGGTTTCCGGGCCGGCGCTCGCGCCGGGCGACGTTTTGATCGTGAACGGGAAGGTGAGCCAGATTGGCCATCTGGACGTCCAGGCGGACAAAGTCGTAGATTTGACAGGACTGCATCTTTATCCCGGCTTGCTGGCCTTGAACACGTCCCTCGGCCTGCTGGAGATCGAAGAAGTGCGGGCCACGCGCGACCTGGAGGAGGTGGGACAGTTCATTCCGGAAGTGCAGTCCTGGGTCGCCGTCAATCCTGATTCCGAATTGCTGCCCGTGGCGCGGGCCAACGGAATCGCGTTCTTTGAACCGACGCCGGAAGGCAGCATGGTGGCGGGGCAATCGGCGTTAATGGTTATTGATGGTTGGACGACCGAGGATATGGTTTTCAAGAAGCCGGCGGCCATTTTGAATAAGCCAGCGTACTTGAAACCGGCAGACATGTACACCGCCCTGCACGTCTATTGGCCGGGCATGGAAATAAATTCCGGCAGGCGACGGGGAGGAGGAGGCAGGCGGAGAGGGGCTTCAGGTTCGCCGGAGGAGCAAATCAAAGAACGGGAAAGCAAAGTAAAAGAATTGGGGGACTTTTTTGCGGACGCCCGCGCCTACGCTCAGGCGCGCGACGCCGCCCAAACCAACGGCGCGCCGGACCCCGGTCTGAATCCTCCGTGGGAGGCCATGCTTCCCTACTTGCGAGGACAACGGTCCATCGTCGTCCATGCCGATGAACTGCGGCAAATCAAATCGGCGCTTCACTGGGCCGAAACCAACAAATACAAGATCATCATCGCGGGCGGACGCGACGCCTGGAAAGTGGCGGACCTGCTGGCTAAACAAAACGTGCCGGTGATTTACAGCGCGATCTACAGCCTGCCTTCGTCCGAAGCGGAGTCGTACGACATTCATTTCAAAGCGCCGGAACTCTTGCGCCAGGCCGGCGTCAAGGTCGCCCTGAGCCTGCAAGGCGACGTGGCCGCCGCGGCGCTGACCAAGAATTTGCCTTACGTCGCGTCGCAAGCGGTGGCTTATGGTTTGCCGGCTGAGGAAGCTTTAAAGGCCATGACTCTTTATCCCGCCCAGATACTCGGTGTGGATGACCGGCTGGGCGCCATTGAACCGGGCAAGGACGCCACCTTGTTCGCCTGCACGGGCGACATCATGGATTTGCGCGCCAACGTCACCCACCTCTGGGTGGCGGGCCACGAGGTTTCGCTGGAAAATCGCCACACCCGCCTCTACGAAAAGTATCGGAACCGTCCCAAGCCCCATTGAGGGCCATATCCACGAAACGTGAAAACACTGGTCGCCGACACCTTCCCGGAATCCCATCTTCATCGTTTGAAACAGCTTGGCTGCGAAGTGGACTACCTGCCGTCGGCCAAGGCCGAGGAACTGCCCTCGCTGGCGCCTTCCTGCAAAATCCTGGTCGTGCGCGGCAAGCATGTGACTGGCGAAACGCTCCATGCCTCGCACCATCTGGCGCTGGTGCTGAGGGCGGGCGCTGGAGTCAACACCATTGATGTCAAGGCCGCCAGCAGCCGCGGCATCTTTGTCAGCAATTGTCCCGGTAAAAATTCCATCGCCGTGGCCGAGCTGGTTTTCGCTCTGCTGCTGGCCATTGACCGCCGCATCCCGGAAAACGTCGCGGCCCTGCGCGCCGGTCAATGGAATAAAAAGGAATTCTCCCACGCCGACGGACTTTTCGGCAGGACGCTGGGAGTGATCGGCGCCGGCAGCATTGGACGCGAGGTCATCCGTCGGGCGCACGGCTTTGGCTTGCGCGTGATCGCGTGGTCGCCCTCCCTGGATCCTGACTTGGCTGGGGAATTGGGCGTGCAACGGAGCGAAAGCGTGGATGACATTTTCCGGGAGGCGGACATCGTGACGCTGCATGTGCCGTTGCAGGCGGAAACGCGCAAATTGGTCAACGGCGCCCGTCTCTGGCTTATGAAACCGCGCGCCATCCTCATCAACACCTCGCGCGGCGAAGTGGTGGACCAGGCGGCGCTGCGCGAGGCGGTCGAATCCAAACGCATCCGCGCCGGATTGGACGTGTTCGATCCCGAGCCTGCCGAAGCCGTGGCCACGTTCAATGATCCGATTCTGAAATCGCCAAACCTTTACGGCACGCATCACATTGGCGCCTCGACCGGGCAGGCGCAAAGCGCGATTGCGGACGAGGCGATACGGGTCATCGAGGCGTTCATCAAAACGGGCGTCGTCTTGAACTGCGTGAACTTGGCCCGGCGCACGCCGGCCAAATGGCAATTGGTGGTGAGGCATCATGACCGTGTGGGCGTGTTGGCGTTCGTCATGGATCACATCCGCCGCGCCGGCCTGAACGTTGAGGAAGTGCAGAACGTGGTTTTTGACGGCGCGCTGGCGGCCAGTTGCCGCATCCAATTGGCCGGCGAACCCCCGGCCGCGCTCCTGTCAATCATCCAGGACGGAAACCCGGACATCATCGGCCTGGAACTGATGAAAATCGGGTGAGGCCCGGCTGGTCTTGCGGTGGCGCGGGAGGCAAACCGAGTATCTCGCGGGAACGGGCGAGCGCCAATTCGATATCGGCGCAAACATTCTCCCGGCCCAGGAGATCGAGGAAGCCGGCTTTGTCCATCATAAAAAGCGGCTGCGTATGAGAACCGCTGAGAATCAGATGCTTCCCGCGCGATTGCAGCCGCTCATGCAAGTCTTCCAGGGCGTTGAGACCCGTGGCGTCCATGGCCAGGACTTTGCGCATGCGGAGGATCAACACCTCCGGCTCCTGTTTGAGCCGGTGCAGCGCGCTCTCCAGTTTGTCCGCCGCGCCAAAGCAAAACGAGCCGAAGATGCGATAGATCATGACGCCTTCCGGGATGGACTTGCCTATCAACGAATGATGCGCGCCTTCCGTCTCAGTGCTTTCGTCCACTGCGGTAATTTGGGTGGTTTCGGAAACACGTTTGATGAACAGGATTGCCGCCAAGACCATGCCGATCTCAACCGCCACCGTCAGGTCCACCACCACGGTCAGTCCGAAGGCAGTCAGGAACACGATAGCATCGCCGCGCGGCCATTTGGAGAGCCGTCCGAAGTTGTGCCATTCGCCCATGTTGAGCGCGACATTGACCAGCACCGCGCTCAAGGTCGCCAACGGGATGAACTTGGCCAGCGGCGCAGCCACCAGAATGATGACCAGCAGCGTGAGGGCATGCACCATCCCGGCCACGGGTGTGCGCCCGCCGCATTTGACATTGGTGGCTGTGCGCGCGATGGCGCCGGTGGCCGCGATGCCGCCAAAAAGCGGGCTGGCGATGTTGGCGATTCCCAACGCCATCAATTCCTGGTTCGGGTTGTGCCGGTCGTCCACCATGCCATCGGCCACAACGGCGCACAACAGGGATTCAATAGCCGCCAGCAACGCGATGGTGACGGCCGGTTGCATCAGTTGCTTGATGATTTCCCAGGAAATCAGCGGGAACACCGGTTTGGGGAGCGTGCGCGGGATGCCGCCAAAGCGCGAGCCGATCGTTTCAACTGGCAACTGAAACAACGCCACCGCAGCCGTGCCCAGCACCAGCGCGACAATCGGGCCTGGGACGCGCCGCTGCCAGGTCTTAGGCCAGAAAAGGATGATCGCCAGCGAAGCCGCCGCCAAGGCGGTCCCGCCCCATTGGACAGTGCCGGCGTGCCCGGCCAGGGCCTTCATTTTCTCGAAGAATTCCGACGGCACTTTGTCCAGTCGCAGTCCGAAGAAGTCCTTGAACTGCGTGGTGAAAATGAGGACGGCAATGCCGGAGGTAAAGCCCATTGTGACGGGGTAAGGAATGAATTTGATGGCCGTCCCCAGCCGGGCCGCTCCCATGATCAGCAGGATGAATCCGGCCATAACCGTGCCGATGGCCAGGTTGTTCGCGCCATACTTGGAGTAAATTCCGTAAAGTATAACGATGAACGCGCCCGTCGGGCCGCCAATGGCCACCCGCGAGCCGCCCAGGGCCGAAATCAAAAAGCCCGCGATGACCGCTGTAAAAATGCCCGCCTCCGGTTTGACGCCGGATGCAATCGCAAACGCCATCGCCAGGGGCAGAGCAACCACGCCCACCGTGACGCCGGCGACCAAGTCGGCGGAACAATCGGCCCATGTATAATGCTTCAGAGTGTCCGCCAATTTGGGGCGGAACGAAATCCATTGATTCATGATTGGGCTTTGGGTTTTAAAACCGTCGGGCAAAATCAGCCTCAATATCGTCCCATATACTAGCAGTCCGCAAAGGATTCAATTGTTTTGAAGAAGATTATTACCGCGTCACTTGCTGAACACTGCCGTTGCCCAGCAGCAGGATGTCCCCGCCATCGGGAAAGTGGACCCGCATGAGGACCGTTTGCGGAGCGCTCTCCGTGCTCGTGAGTGTGATCGTGGCGTTCATTCCGCGAAAAGGCGCGATTTCCTCGGGCTTGAGAAAATGGAGCGCGGCCAGTTCCTCCAGCGAGACGGATTTTGGAACCGGTTGCTTGCGGGCCTGCAAATCCCGGGTGTAGGCCCGCGCGGCCGCCACAATGGCGGCGCCATTGAACTTGGCGCTGGTCTCCTTGGACACCAGGAAAACATAAACCAATGTAGCCGCCACCATAATGGCCACAACGGCCGCGATGGCGATGGTCATGCGCCGCACCGGTGAATCTGGATCGCTTGTATTCATCTTTTACCGATGCCAAATGTCGCCTTCGCCGTAACTGAACCAACGGGTCATGGTGACTTTTTGTTGAGTGAAAAACTGCACGCCTTCCTTGCCTTGCATGTGCAAATCGCCAAAAAACGATTCGTCCCAACCGTTGAAGGGAAACGAAGCCATCGAGGCCGGCACGCCGATGTTGACGCCCACCATCCCGGCCTTGATGCGGTGTTTGAATTCCCGCGCCGCCTTGCCCGAACGGGTGAAGATGGAAGCGCCGTTGCCGTAAGGAGAACGGTTGGCCAATTCGATGGCCGCGTCTAATTCCTCAAAACGCATGACGTTGAGCACAGGGCCGAAAATCTCCTCGCGCGCCACGCTCATGCCGCCTTGCACGCCGTCCAAAACAGTGGCGCCGATGTAGAAGCCATCCGGCTCGCCTTCCACGCGAACGCCGCGGCCATCGACGGTGATCTTCGCGCCTTCCTTCGCGCCAAGCTCGATGAGTTGCTCCACGCGCTCGCGATGCCGGCGCGTGATGACCGGCCCCATGTGCGGCTGGACTTCGCGATCGGTGGGGCCGACTTCAATCGCGCGCGCGGCTTGGACGATCGAAGGCAGGATTTTTTGCGAGGCATCACCGATCATGACGGCGGTGGAACCGGCCATGCAACGTTCTCCGGCGCAACCGTAGGCGGCTTCAATCACACCGCGCGTGGAGTTCTCGACGTCGGCGTCGGGCATGATGAAGACGTAATTCTTGGCGCCGCCATTGGATTGGACGCGCTTGCCGTGCCGGGTGCCCACTTCAAAGACGCGGCGCGCCACAGGCGTTGAACCGACAAACGAAATGGCCTTGATTTTCGGATGGGTCAGGAGCGCCTCCACGCACTCGCGTCCGCCGTGAACGAGGTTGATGACGCCCTTGGGCAGGCCGGCTTCGGCCAGAAGTTGCACGATGCGAATGGCCGTCAACGGGACTTTCTCGCTCGGCTTGAGCACGAACGTATTGCCGCAGGCCAGCGCGACGGGATACATCCACAGGGGAACCATGGCCGGGAAATTGAACGGGGTGATGCCGGCGCAAACACCGAGCGGCTGGCGGATGGTGTCGCAATCAATGCCGCGCGCGATGTTCTCCATGCTCTCGCCCATGAGCAGCGAAGGAATGCCGCAGGCGAACTCGACCATTTCGAGGCCGCGTTTGACGTCGCCGCGCGATTCGGCCAAGGTCTTGCCGTGTTCGCGGGTGTTGAGGCGGATCAATTCCTCGAAGTGTTGCTCCAACAGCGCCTTGAAACGGAACAGGACGCGCGCGCGCTCCACCGGCGGCGTTTCCCACCAATCGGGAAAGGCGGCGGCGGCGGCTTGCACGGCTTCATCCACATGACGCGCGCCGCACATCGGCGCTTCGGCGATGACGCTGCCGGTCGAGGGATTATGGACAGGCGTCGTCGGAACGTCTGCCAAGGTCCGCCATTCCCCTCCGATAAAAACAGGGCAGGTATTCATTCAATCTAGGGAGAGGGCATTGGATTGTTGCACGAAGGATTCGCCGCTCCATTCGCCGTCGGAACTCAACACTTTTTTTTGGGCGTCCGCCTTCGCCGAGGCTACGGCGGACAAGGCGGCCTTCTGGGTGGCTTTGCGCTGGGCCTGCTTCTGCACCAGGTCGAAGTGGGTGGTGAAATACGGCAGGCTGCGGCCTTTGAAATCGGCCAGCGTGTTGAATTTGTGTTGCTCCATGAAAGCGAGCAGTTCCTCCTGCATGGGTTTGACGCATTCATAGCCGGATTTCATCACGCCTGTGCAGACCTGCACGGTGTCGGCGCCGACAAGTATAAATTGCGCGGCGTCTCCGCCTGTCTCCACTCCGCCAAGGCCGGAAAGGGAGCGCCCGCGAAATTCCCGGCCCATCATGGCCGCGATTTCCATGACCATGCGCAACGCAATCGGCCGCACGGCCTTGGACGAGTAGCCGCCGGGCGTGCTGAAACCCTCGACGGACGGTTCGGGACGCAGTGTTTCCAGGTTGATGCCCATGACGCAACGAATGGTGTTGATGGCGCTGATGCCCTGGCAGCCGGCGCGCAGCGCGGCCCGGCTCGGTTCCTCGATATGCGTGATATTGGGCGTCATCTTGGCCCAGACCGGTTTCCTGGCAGCGCCCCGAACCCAGCCGCAGACTTCCGCCAAAATGTCGCAGTCCTGCCCCATGGCCGAACCCATCTTGCGCTCCGGCAGACCGTGAGGGCAGGAGAAGTTCAATTCAAATCCGTCCACGCCGGTTTCCTGGCAGCGTTCGACGATTTCGACCCAGGCGTCCTTGCGATATTCCTCCATGATGGAAGCAATCAAGACGCCGTTGGGAAACATGTCTTTGCACTTTTTGAATTCGTCGAGCCAGATCTTGAAAGGCCGGTCGCTGATCAGTTCGATGTTCTCCCAGCCGACGACCTCCTTGCCGTCCTGGCTCATCAACTTGGCGTAACGAGGCGTGACGTTGATGACCTTGGAAGAGTCGAGGCTGATCGTTTTGGCGATGACGGCGCCCCACCCTTCCTTGAACGCTTTGCCAATAACGTTCAAGTTGGTGCCGGGCGGGCCGGAGCCGATGACAAACGGATTGGGCAGCTTCAGTCCGTCAACGGTCGTGGCAAGTGTCGGCATAAATTTTGGGTAATGCGTCAGTCTTGGGCGGCAGGGACGCCGTGCGGCGGCGTCCGGTCGGCGCAGCGCGCCGACCCTACCTTTTCAGACTATCCCAAGACTGACGCATTACAATTTTGGCTCCTAACAAGTTAGGCTTCCAATTTGTCAGCGTTAAGGCATTTTAGGCCAATGGGTGGCGTTGTGCCAGAGCAATTTTTGGCCGACGGCGCGCCCGCTATCGCATGGATCCATTTCTGCAAGCTGCCGTGGACGAAGCCAAACTGGGCTTGGCTGCGGGCGGAATTCCCATCGGTTCCGTGCTGGTGTGCGATGGCAAAATCATCGGCCGCGGCCATAACCAACGCGTCCAAAAAGGCAGCGTGATTCACCACGGCGAAATGAATTGCCTGGAAAATGCCGGCCGGCAACGGGCCGCTGTCTATCGCCGTTGCACCATTTACACGACCCTTTCGCCCTGCCCGATGTGCAGCGGGGCCATTTTGCTTTACGCCATTCCCCGCGTGGTGATCGGGGAGAATAGGACTTTCATGGGCGCGGAGGATCATCTGCGCGCCAGCGGGGTCAAAGTCGAGGTCGCGCAAAACGAGGAATGTGTGCAACTGATGCGCGACTTCATGGCCAAAAGCCCGCAATTGTGGAACGAGGATATCGGCGTCTGAACCGTCCGCGCTTGAATTGATGGAACGACGCCTCAAATCCCCGGTTGACCCTGAATTGCAACGGCGCATCCAGGAGTTAATCGTCTATAAAGCCGGCGGCTACAACCAGGACTTGGTGGCCGACATCATTCTCAACGCCCTCAAGCTCCTGACCGACGTGGAGGACCGCGGCGACGTGCGGCTCATTCGCACGGCGGTGCGCGAATTGCGCTACGCCTTCCGCCTGTTCAAGCCTTACGCGAACAAGCGCAAAGTCACCATCTTCGGTTCGGCCCGCACCAAATTGGAGGAACCGGAGTACAAGCAGGCGGCGGAGTTCGGACGCCAGATGGCCGCCGCCGGCTGGATGATCATCACGGGGGCCGGCCCCGGCATCATGCGCGCCGGGCACGAAGGGGCGGGCTTGGAGAACAGCTTTGGGGCCAGCATCCAGTTGCCTTGGGAAGAGAGCACCAACCCCATCATGCAGGGCGACAAGAAGCTCATCACCTTCAAATACTTCTTCACCCGCAAGCTCACCTTCGTCCGCCATGCCGACGCCATCGCCTTGTTTCCCGGAGGGTTCGGGACGATGGACGAAGGCTACGAGGCGCTGACCTTGATGCAAACGGGCAAGACACGCTTGCGTCCGCTGGTCTTGATTAATCCTCCCAGCTCCGCTTACTGGCGGACGTGGGACAAGCACATCCGGGAGCATTTGCTGCGCGGCGGACTCATCAGCCCGCCGGACCTGAATCTGTATTACATCACCGACAGCGCCGAGGACGCGGTCAAACATATTTCCCGGTTCTACCGCAATTACCATTCCATGCGCTCGGTGGCCGACAAATTGGTCATCCGGCTCAAGCACGCGCCCTCGCCCTCCGCCATCCAGGCCTTGAATGAGGATTTTGAAGACATCATCACGGGCGAGCCAATCCGCGCCGTTGAGCCGATGCCCGAGGAACAGGATGAAGTGGCGACCTTGAACTTGCAGCGCATCGCGTTCGGCTTCAACCGGAAGGACTACGGCCGGCTCCGTCACTTCATCAATGTGCTGAACACCTTGTAAGCCGACAACGCCATGCCCGCCATCCTCGTCACTCTCGGCATTGCGGTCATCATTGTCATTTACTTCCTGAACAATCCGATGCGGCATGGGGCCTGGTTCATGACGCGGCGTTTCATCAACTGGTTCCCGTTGGGCATGACTTACGCCTTCATGTACATGGCCCGATATAATCTGAACGTGGCCAAAGACGCCTTGGGCAATGCCATGTCAAACAAGGAATTTGGCGACATCTTCGGTGTGGGCGCTTCTGTCTATGCCTTCTCTTTTCTGATCAACGGCCCGCTCGTGGACAAAATTGGCGGCAAAGCGGGCATGTTGATTGGCGCGATTGGCTCCGGTCTGGCCAATATCGCGATGGGCATCCTGACTTATATGCTGGTCACGCATCGCTTGCATACAGCGATGCTTCTGCCATTCTCGGTGATCTACGCGCTCAATATGTACTTCCAAAGTTACGGCGCCGTCTCGATCATCAAAGTGAAGGCCTACTGGTTTCATGTCCGCGAGCGAGGCGTCTTCGCGGGGATTTTCGGCACGCTTTATTCCCTCGGCATTTATTTCGCCTTCGATTGGGGGCAGGATTTGGCGGTCATGGCCAAGCTGAATCCCGGCAATGACATCGGATGGTTTCACCGTCTGATCCAGTACCTTTTCGCCTCGAAGCATGATCCGGTGGACGCCTTGTGGGCTGTGTTTTACGTGCCTGCGGCCATTCTTTTCTTCTGGGCGTTGGTGGACTGGTGGCTGATTAAGGACGCGCCCGACGAGGCCGGCTTTCCGCCGTTCGACACCGATGACGCTTCCTCCGGCCAAATGCACATCGAACTGAGCACCACGGACCTGTTAAAGAAAGTATTTGCCAGCCGAATCATGTTGACGATCGCAGCCATCGGCGTCACGGCGGGTGTGCTGCGGAATGGCATTTTGAATTGGTATCGGGTCTTCGCCAATCAAACCAAACTGCCCGGGACCGAGTTTTTCAGCGGGCATTGGGGCTTGTTGGGTTGCCTTTCAGGAATACTCGGCGGCTTTTTTGGCGGCTATGTGTCGGACAAGTTTTTTCAATCGCGCCGCGGACCGCCCGTCGCGATATGCTCGGCCATGATGTTTCTTTTGGCCGGGATGATGGCCTTGTTTCTGTTCAAATCGCAGACGATCGTCGGTTGGAGCGCTGTGGCTGTCACGTTGTTCGTCATCGGCGTTCACTCGCTGATGGCGGGCACGGCCGCGCCCGACTTCGGCGGTCGCAAGGCCACGGCCACCTGCTCCGGCATCGCCGACGGCTTTGTTTATCTGGGCAGCAGCATACAATCTTTCGCCTTGGGTTCTCTCACGGGCCTGAGTTGGTATTGGTGGCCGGTGTTTCTGATGCCCTTCGCCGTCCTGGGAACTTTCCTGGCGATTTCCATGTGGAATGACCTGCCTGCGGCCACGCGAAGATACATTGCGCAATGCGAGCAAAACCCCGTCCCCGGCCGCCCCTCGCCATGAGCCGCCGCATCAAACTGGTTAGCATTGATGGGGATGGTTGTCTTTTCGCCTACACCAACGTCGGCAGCGCGTTTCATTCCAGTTGGGACGCGGTTGCCTTCGCCTACGGTCTGAAGGAGACGTGGGATGAACGCAGCCTAAAGTATTATCAGTCCCGCGTCCCGGGCAACCAATGGGCCGAGGAGGACGCCGCCGATTTGCGCGGCCTGCCCCTGCAACAAGCCGAATCCGTGCTCTATCCCATCCCCTATTCGCCCGGCGTCAGGGAGTTTCTCCAAGCCAGCCGTGGCAAGTTGGTGCGGGGGTTGCTCTCCGGCTGTCTCGATCTGGTCGGCCACAAGGCGGTCGCCGAAACCGAATTGGATTTCTGCTTCTGCAACATCATGCACACGGACAACGGAGTCTTCAGCGGCACCATTGATCAGGTTGTTTCGCCCTGGCACAAACACCTGTTGCTGCCGGAAATCTGCCGCCGCTTTAACGTCGCGCCGGAGGAAATCTGCCATGTCGGCGATCACGAGAACGACATTCCGTGCTTTGAGCGGGTTGGTTTGGCCGTGGCCTTCCGGCCCAAGCTGCCGGAGGTGGCGAAGATGGCAAAATATAGTATTGACGATTTCGCAGAGCTGGCGCGGATACTTGGCGTGGCCGCTTGGAGTTAGCGGAACTATGCAATAGGAATTGGGAGCGCGCGCGCCCTCGCGTGCATCCGACCGGCGCCCTCGCCGGTTGGTCTTGCGTGACGAGTTTCATTGAAGCTGGGGTGCAACGTTGAGCGGTGCGCTGTGGTCGGCGTGGCGCCGACCACCACAGGCGAGGGCGCCTGTGCTACCCAAGCAACTGCATTGTGGCTATTTTTTCTGTGGCTGCATCCATGTTTTTGTGGTTCAGCCTTGTTCGGCCTCCTTCCCGGCTGTGTCCGTGCTCTTTGAACTCGCTGAATCCGGTTGGACTGGCTTGGACTGGGTTGGACTGCGGGGCTGTGACTTGGCTTGTTTGGCCAGGCTTGCTTGTTTCTTCCTTTTCCATTCTTCCCAGCCTTCGGGTTGGGGCAGATCGTATTTCACGGCGGTGACGACTTCGGCCAATTT
>Ga0302324_100019360_pt1 | contig 13370 bp, 10 predicted proteins | sample Palsa_T0_1_FD_201949 | JGI IMG/M metagenome (GOLD analysis project Ga0302324, IMG submission 201949) | Peat permafrost microbial communities from Stordalen Mire near Abisko, Sweden - Palsa_T0_1 | ecosystem: Environmental > Terrestrial > Soil > Palsa > Peat permafrost | place: Sweden: Abisko...
AGCGTCTTATCGGTCAGATGACCGCTCTGCTCGAGAACATCATGAACACTCCAATATTCATCCGTTGTAAGACCATCCAGCGGATGATGCGGCACTCGGGTTTGCGCGGCGATTATGCCAGTGAGAGAGGCCGAAAGCGTGGCAAATGCAGCCAGACGGCGGAGAAGTATTTCGGCGCTCATCATATATTTGGAGGGTCCTTCCGGAATCAGCCGGCCTGTGGTTGCTTGGCGCAAGCGGTGGCGCACGGCTCAACATTTTGACTGGAAAATCACCAGATGCCCGCTGGTTGCCAAATCGTAGCACACTTCATAATCTTTAGTTACAATGATTGCAGAAAAAGAATGAGCCGGAAGTCTGTGCGCCCAAACGCCCTGGTTTGCCCTGGGGCGTGTGCCTGCAATTTTGATCGATGGTATAAAAGGTAGTTGTTAAAGGTAGCGAAATATCGAGTCGATTACACTGGCGAAACACGCCTCTGGACTCGCAACGCGCTAGTTTCTTTCTATATTTCTGAGTCGGTTTTCATTGAAGAACGAATCTATCCCGGTCGGCAGGCCCTCACTTCTCCGCCACACGAACGCGCTTCGGGTTCTGAAGCTCCTGCGCGAGAGCGGTTCTTGTTCCAAGGCCGACCTTGTCCGCGCCTCGGGCCTGAGTGCTCCGACCATTACGAATGTGGTTGGCGATCTGTTGGCCGCCGACTTGATCAAACCTCTGGGCGAGGGCGAGTCCAACGGAGGCCGGCCTCCGGACATGATTTCGTTCAAAGCGGAGCGCGGTTGCGTGCTTGCCGTCAAAATTACCGCAGACAGTCTTTCCTTCCTGTTGGCTGACTTGAACGGGAAAGAACTCGACACGACACAGATATCGCTGGCTGACCGAAAAACAACCCCCGACGCCATTTGTATCTATATAGGGGAAGAGGTACGGCGCCTGCTGCGCAAGCACAAGAAAAAGCGGGAGCAGTTGCTGGCGCTGGTCGTGGGCGTGCCAGCCATCACGAATGTCGATGATGGCATCGTGTTGTCGATCAGCACCTTGGAAAACTGGCGGTCGGTACCATTGCGCGCGAAGCTCAATAAGATCGTGGACTGCCTGGTGATCATCGAGAACGACACCAACCTGGCCGCTCAGGGCGAGCGCTTTTGCGGCGCCGCACAGGCAGAAGAGACTTTCATCCTGATTCATATTGGCCCGAATGTGGGCGCAGGAATCGTTCTGGACGGCCGCATTTACCACGGATCGCAGTGGTCGGCAGGCGAAATCGCGTACCTGCGTTTGCCGAATACTTCGCGCCGGCGGCCCACTCTTCATGAGTTTGGCGAGCTCGAAACGGTTCTGACCAGTTCGGGAATTCTCGAGAGCTGGCATGAGGCCAGAAAAAAGTCGGGCCAGGATTCCAACGAAGAGCACGAGAAGATGGACGCCCTGGGCGTCCTCGACCTGGCGCAGGCAGGCGATGCTCGCGCCGAAAAGGTCGTCCAGCATCGGGCCGGTATGGTGGCGGACATCATCGTGAACCTGTCCCTCATCTTGAATCCCGGGCTGATTCTGCTGGAGGGAGAGGTCGGCAGTCATCCCGCCCTTATCAGCGGCGTCCAGAAGCAGCTCCAGGAGAGCGAGTTCGCGGTCACGAAGATTGGCGCCGGTAAACTTGGCACCACTTCTGTTCTCTGGGGCGCAATTGCGATCGCCCTGGAAAAGATTCCCTCAGTGTTGTTGCCTCAGCCATCGACCTAGGGTAGTGCGTCACTCATAGAGTCGCGGTTGTTCGCTCAGGGCAACGCGAATGCAATATAGAGGCTGCCGGAATGAGCCTTTGGATCCTTGCCTCCGCCGCTCGCGATCACTACGTACTGCTTGCCGTCGACCATGTAAGTGGCCGGCGTTGCAACCCCCGCGAACGGCAGCACAGTCTCCCAAAGCAACTCGCCCGTCCTGCTATCGAAAGCCCTGAATTTCCTGTCAAATACCGTCGCGCCGATAAACAAAAGAGTCCCTGCCGTAACGATCGGGCCGCCATAATTTTCTGATCCAGTGCCGGCTATTCCTTTTGCGGCGAGTTCGGGATATTCGCCCAGGGGAATCTTCCACAGATAGCGGCCAGTGTTCAGGTCAATTGCATTCAATGTACCCCACGGCGGCGTGATCGCCGGATACCCCTCAGCATCTACAAAATCCCGCGACCCCGTGACTTCGTACTTCATGCTCGTACCGTCCGATGCGCTCGAGTAGATGGCACCCTCATCTGGATCCGCCGCAGCCCCTGCAGGAGCCTGCTTGGTCAGAAACTGGACCAGCGCCTGCAAGTGCGCGTCGCGAAGGTTGGGAAACGACGGCATCCGGCCCCCACCCTGGGAAATCCTGGCCTCAATCTGCGCCGGCGTCAGACGCTTCCCCACGTCCACCAAAGAAGGATAGACGGGCGGAGAGCCGGAGAGATCCTTGCCGTGACACAGGCTACATTGATTGTGATAAATTCTTTCGCCGGTACTGGCCGTCGGTCGATTCTCCGTCAATCCAAGAACACAGGCCATTTCGTTTGCGTTCACGTAGATCACGCCGCGGGTGCGGTCCACAGCCGGACCTCCCCATTCCGCGCCTCCAAGAAAACACGGAAACACGATGGTTTCCTGGTTGAGCCCAATCGGAAAAAACTGGCCGCCACCGTGGAACGTCGCGAACTCTTTCACCGCCCACTCATGCGCTTCGGGCGTGCGCGTGGTGAGCAGATCCTTCGTCAGGATCTGCCGTGTGAACGGTGTTGGTATGGCTTGGAAAGGCTGGGTAGGAGAAAGAACCTCTCCTGGCACCTGGCTCGGAGGGTAAGGCCGTTCTTCAATCGGAAAGAGCGGCCTGCCGGTGGTGCGATTGAACAGATAGAGATACCCCTGCTTGGTTGTTTGAGCGATGGCGTCCACGCAACTGCCCTTGTGCCTCACTGAGAGCAGAGCGGGCGGTGACGGAAAATCGCGATCCCACGTATCGTGATGGACTCCTTGAAAGTGCCAAAGACGCTTGCCCGTCCCGGCATCGAGAGCCAGCAGCGTGTCTGCGAACAGATCGTCGCCGACACGGTCGGCCCCGTAAAAATCGAAGACCGCTGATCCGGTGGGAACGTAGACGATGCCGCGACGCTCATCGAGCGCCATCCCGGCCCAGTTGTTCGCGGCGCCTGCGGTCTTCCAGGCGTTTGGAGGCCAGGTCGCGTAACCGAATTCGCCCGGATGCGGAATCGTATGAAAGGTCCAGCGAAGCCTGCCGGTGCGTATATCGAAGGCGCGAATGTCTCCGGGCGGGGAGGGGTAGGTCTCAGGATTCCTGCCCCCGACAATGATCAAATCCTTATAGACGATGCCGGGACTGGTGAGGTCTACAGACTGAGAGAGGTAGTCTCCCCGCAGATTCTTCCGCAGATCGATTCTTCCTTGTTCGCCAAAACTGAGGATGGGTTTGCCGGTGTGTGCATCGAGCGCATAGAGGTAATGCGCCACGCCAGCCAGCACGCGGCCGTGCCGGCCATCCGTCCAATAGGCAACGCCTCGCGCGGGTTGCGTGCTGCGTATGCCGGATTCGAATTTCCATAACAGTTCACCGGTCGAGGCGTTGAGCGCAATAACCTTTTGCGAGGCGGTATACGCATAGAGAGTTCGCCCCACAACGATCGGGCTTGTTTCCAGGCCACCTTCTTCGGCTGCATCGAACTTCCAGGCTTCTTTGAGTTGCTGTACATTGCTTCGATTGATTTGAGACAGGGCAGAGTAATGATCGCCCTCTGCCTGTCCGCCGTAAACGGGCCAATCAGAACGTCGAGGCACAGGATCGCTGTCGCACCCCTGGGCATGCAGCGCCAGAGGCAATCCAAACACGAGAGCGAGTAGCACGGTGAGTGCGGTCAATATCTAAGGCCCGGGTATTCCTCTCATCTCTTTTCCCAGCAGCCATTCCGTTGCGTTTTTGATCAGCGTGTTCTGCACCGGGCTGGTAAGGACTTTGTCGCCATGGCCCATATTCATATAAACCATCTTGTACTGCGTGTTCGTCCAAACAACGGGAATATCTCCGAACGTTAACAAGCCCTTGATTCCGAGCGGATAGTTGGAAGGATCCAGCGTGACCAGTACATGAATATGGGAATCGTCACGAGGGCTTGGCTTCCAGCGATACCATTCGTTGGTGGGTGCAAGGAATGTTTCCGGCAGGCCTTCGGTTACCGGGCTGTTTCGATCATCCACCCTTAACATCGCTGGTAGTGGAGGCCAGCTATTGGCATCGAAAACGCCTCCTCCAATGAACTGCATAAACCATGGCCATCTGGTGGTCTTGTCGTTGTACGCGGCCACGTGAAACCCAAGCCATGCGCCCCCGCCGGTCATATACCTCTCGAACGCTGCCCGCTCATCCTGGCTATGCGGAAAAGTGTTGAGCCAAATAACCAACCGGTACTGTTTCAGATTTTTGTCATTGAAATCTTCCAGGTTGGTGGTCGCTTCCAAGGCAAAATTGTCCTTTTCAGCAAGCTCCGCGTAGAAACGCAACGCATCGAGAGCGAAAAGAACGTGATCGTTTTCGACATTCAGCGAGTAAAAGACAAGAACCCGCGGCGCCGCGGCATTCTGAGCCTCGGCGGTGACAGTTGACAACAGGATGCCCAGGCACAACGCGAACGCGCCGAGAAAGCGCTTCATCGGCCCGCGCCCCAGAAGATGGCGTTCCTGAAGAGCTGGGTAAAGTTTTTGTCCTCGAACAAGTCGGCGTGATGACCCATGAAAATGTAAACGTTTCTCGCTTTCACATGTTCGTTGGTCCAAATTACCGGATGGTCTCCCATGGTGATCATGCTCTTTGGCGTGTAGGTTGACTCATCGACAGTTGCCAGAACATGAACGGTGTTGCGGTTCGATCGGCTCCAGGTGTACCACTCCTCATGTTGCACGGTGAAGGAAGACGGCAGCCCCTTCATAACCGGATGCCCAGGATCATCTACTTTCACAGTCGCCGTGGCAAACTGCGCGATGTAGCTGGTGTATCGAATATCTCCCATAAAGTGGGACCACCATGGCCACATCTTGTATCCGTCAAAGTCACCCAACAGCATCGCGTGGTGAAAGCCTATCCAGCCGCCAGTCCCGCGCGTGATATACCGCTGGAAGGCCTTCTTGGCGACTGGCGTCCAACGATAAGGCGGATAGTTGAGCTGGATGAACAGCCGGTACTTCGCCAGGAACGCATCGTTGATCGGATCGGTGTTCGTGATGTAGTCGACGGCAAAATCGTTTTCAGTTGCCAATTGCTGCAACCAGATCTTGGCGGCCGCAACAAAATCACTATGGTCGCCTTTCCCCGCTTCCGCGATGGCCAGCACCCTGAACTTGACTGGGCGGCTGGGCGTATCCACAGCGTGCGCGGCGACGGATGCCAGGCACAGCAACAAAACGGCGAGCGCCCTGAAAGACAGATTCTTGAATGCGATCATCTCGACCCCGCGATCCTTTCATTACGTTGTTGAATCAGCGTCGGCAGGCTCATCGGGCAGCCTCGTGCCGGATCACGGTTACATTGTTGCTGCCGTAATTGGCGACATAAATCAAATGGTTCGGCGGATCGACCGCAAGGGCAAATGGAATCGTTCCTGTATCCACCTTTGAAACGGGCAGATCTGACTTGCCGTCCACGACTGTAAGGCTGGCCGTGCTCTGGTTTGCCACATAAATCTGATTGCCGCGCTCGTCGATCGCGATTGCCTGTGGATGCGTGCCCAGATTAACAGTCTTGCTCACCGAGTCAGTAGTGCCGTCAATCACCGCCATCGTGTTGTCGCCGTAGCTCAGTACATAGGCTTTCTGCTCCGCAGGGTTCACTTCAACCGCAAACGGAATCGCCCCCACACCCACAGGAGTCGCGGCATTGGTTGCTCCCTGGATGATGGTCACGCTGGCGCTGTCTTCGCTCACCGCGTAGATCTTGTCTGCCTTGGCATCGACTGCGATCGCCCAGGGATGTTTACCGATCGGTACGGCCGTGGTCGCCCCGGTCGCTCCATCAATGACCGTCACATCCTGGCTTCCATAGTTGACCGTGTAGATTTTGTTGGTTTTCGCATTAAGGGCAATACCGCGCGGCCCCTGTCCTACCTGGATGGTTGCAATTGCGTCCGTGGCGCCATTGATGACCGTTACGCTATGACCAAAGTTGTTGGCCACGTAGATCTTGTTGGTGACGGAATTCACCACCATCGCCTGGGGATAGCTTCCCACGTGCACCGTCGCGATGACCGCGTTGGTGGATCCATCGATCACTGAGACCGAATCGGCACCGGCGTTGGTAACATAGACCCTGTTCGTCACCGGGTTCACCGCCACCGCCTCCGGACGATCTTCCACATTCACCGTAGAGGTTGCGCGCGTCCCTCCATCAACCACGGTTATTGAGTTGCTGCCATGATTCAGCACATAAATCTTGTTGGTTCCCGGATTCACTGCCACCGCGATGGGGATGTTTCCAACCGCCACCGTGGCGGCGACGGTCTGGGCCATCGACTCAACCGGCGTAAGGATGATTGCGAGGATCATCCACTTACGGCAGACAGTTTCCCAGCTCATTTTTGCAGCCAGTAGTTGTTCAATCCGATGTAAGCCGAGGGCAGATTCGCCAGGATCGTTCGCCGCAGTTTGAGTTGGTCGACAGGCTGAGCACTCTTGTACAAGACGTTGCCATCGGCATCAAGCAGAATGGTATACGGAGTGTCTTGACCAGACGTCCACTCGGGGTCGAATGCTTTCTGCATTGCGGCTGTGTCCGCGGAGTCGAATAGCAGGTTGCGGCTAGTGGCATGAGACTTATCCAGCCATTGCTTAACCTCTGGCTTCTCGTCGGGCTTATTCATGGCGACAGCCACCAGCTCAAAGTTGCGATCGCTGTACATGCGGTACAAGTCCTGAATGCCCGCGAACTCCTTCAGGCAGGCAGTACACTTTGTCGACCAGAATTGGATTAACCTCACATTTCCATCCGCATTTGTATGCAGCGACTTCAGCGTTGCTTCTGAGGCCATATCGAGGGTGATCGGCTGTGCATTCAGCTTCTCCATGAAAGCGACGTTGGCCGCCTCTTTGTCACTCCACTTGGTCGAACAGCCAAACGCTCCGGTGTGTTTGACCACGACTTCTTTGTCGGCCAGCAGCGCATCGATGGCATCGAGCGCATAGTGTCTCTTGACGAACTCAACCCGGTAGCTGTCGTCGATAGCTCCCTCGTAACGCAGCTTGCGTTGCTGGTCGAATATAAAGATGTGGGGCGAAGCCTGCGGGCCGTAGGCCTGGGAGACACTCTCGGTGTCTCCGTCGTACAGATATGGATACTCCAGATGCTTGTACGCCACCCTGATCCTCATCTCGTCCAGGGTGTCGCTCACATCCGACGAATCCAGTTCGTCGATACGGATCGCTTTCGGATCGTTGGGACTGATGGCGACAACGGCCACGCCTTTATCTTTGTATTCGTTGTAGAGCCTGGTGACCCTGCCCTCATACATTTGAGCGTTGGGACAGTGATCGCAGGTAAACACGACGGCCAGAACCTTGCTGGACGCGTAGTCGCTCAGCGTATGCATCTTTCCGTCCACGCCCGGCAGAGAAAAGTCCGGTGCAGGGGACCCCAATGGCAGGATCGGGTGTTCTGCCGCGAGCCCAGTAAGCGGCCAAACCAACGCAAGTAGACCCACGAGCGCTTTGTGCATAAGACTAGAAACGGTTGCCATCCTTTGCTCCTCTAACCATCGACCATTGCAACTCCAGACTATGCTCCCGAGAAACCGTACTTCCAGGCAAACGCAACGTTCTCGCGCATATCGTCTCGCACATCGCCGTCGCCTTCCTTCTCGTATTCGATAGCCACCAGGCGACGGAAATTCTGCCGGTGAAGTTCAGCTTCGACCTCGGGAATCTTTGCAATCCCGCTTCCGAGCAGCACATTGTCTCCGTGACCGGCCTGTTTAACATCCTTAAGGTGGACCAGGTTCAGGCGCGGCGCCAGCTTGCGGACCGCGTCCACCGGATCGTAGCCGCAGGCCGCAAAGTGACCCGTATCGGCCGTTGCGCCGCAGCTGGCCGAGAGACCGGCAAGTGCATTCAACACGTCTTCCGGGCTCTCATAAGGAAACTTAACACCCGCGAAAAAATGATTATGTATGGAGAAGGTTAATCCAGCCGCGGTGACGCTGCGATCGATATGTTTCAGCAAGTCACCACCCGTCGCATCGCCGGTGATGTTGTGCGCCCCCAGCAGTTTTGCAACTTCAACTGCCCTCGCGACTTCCTGCTCGTTCTTGAGAGTGGCGGCATAGTAGGAGACACAGCGAATGCCGCTCTTATCCAGCTTCGCGCGGGATGCCTTGCACAGATCGTCGCTGGGATGGCTCATGATCATAAACTCGCCCCGGGACATCTCGATCTGTTGATTGTGCAGACCATTCGTTGGTAGCAGAATCTCCAGCTGTGCAACCATGTCGTCGAACGAAAGCGCGTGATAGCTGAACGTTCCGATGCCGATCGTTAACGGTGCCAGCGCGTACGCCGGCAAGGCACGCGCAGCAAGACATGCAGCCGTGGCTTTCACCAAGTTTCTTCGCGTGATCATGAAAAATGCTGCCTCGTTCACACTGCGGGCCCGGAATATCGAATTTGACTACTGCGTCCGCGAGGCCGTTTCGGTCTTCGGCAGCGGCAACAATTCTTTCGCCGGCGTGTCCGCCGGAAAAGCCACATTAAAAAAGCAGACCATCATCTCATCGAAACTTTGCTGCCCCCAGGTGATGGTCTTGGTGGGATCAGGATTTTCCGGGTTGTTCGCCGAGTTGTCATAGTGCGCCGTGCACTCGATCCTGGTTCCCGCCGGGAGCACGATTGGCTTTGCAAGGTTGTACCAAAGTTGCCAGTGCCAGTTGTAGTGCGGAACATTCAGAATCGTGCGCGTCTCTCCGTCAGGGAACACCAGCCGGTAAGACATGTCTTTGCCGCGCATATGCATATGGGGGTGCATGCCCAGGAGGGTAACTTCGCGCTGCGTCGTGAAGGAGGCGTCGACACGATAATCCGGATCGCCCGGTGGAATCTTGAACTTCTCATTGCCCGTCGACAGCGTCATGACGCGCTCTGTGGGAGCCTCTTTGGCAAGAACTAGTCCCAGGTTCGCCTGGTCCGTAGTGGCTTTCCCCTCCGGCATGTAGTGCACTTCGAGCACAATGTCCGATCCGGCTGGAATAAGCTTCGCCTGGCCGGGTTCAAACATATCCGGCGGCTGACCCGGAGCATAGCCGACCAGCCAGTCGCTCGGTACGTCGTCTTTCTCAGCCTTTTCGCCAGTCTTGGCCGGGGGAGCAACAAAGAATACCTCTTTCGGTTGTCCCTTGAAATAGTTGGATCCTGGCTTGCGCACATAGGCGACGATGTGGTGCACGACGGAGCGATCTGTCGGCGCGGCTTCGACATCCTGGACCCACGTGTCTTTGGTGAAACCAGTGGGCAGAATCACGTACTGGTAGTCCATAATCCCGGTCGCGGGAATCGGGAACGCCCGAGGGAGCTGAAATATTTTGTCTGGGCTCGGAATAGTCCACCCCTTGACGAACGCGAGTGGCGCAGGCAGATCTTTTGGGTCACCCTTGGGCGCACCCGCATCAACCCAGGCCGCGATGGTATCGATCTGCGCCTGCGTCAGCGAGCGATTATTCGCAAACTTCTCCGTGTGCCCATCCTCAAACCAGGGCGGCATCGCCCGGGTGACCACCATCTGCTTCATCGCCGTAGCCCAGGGTTTTGCCTCTTCATAGGTCAGCATCGAGAAGGGCGCCCCTTCTCCCGGGCGGTGACAGCTTTGGCAGTGCTGCTGCACGATGGGCGCAACGTCCTTGCTGAAAGTCACATTTGAGGGCTTGGTGACGGGGATGATCGCCGTTGGATCTGGCGGATGACTTGCCATCCCCGCCATCTGTCCGAACACACATACGGCAGTGCTCAGTTGCAATGAAAAGATCGCCAGTGTCCGCATCATGCCGACTCCATCCCTGGTCCCTGCTTTAGGAGTATTCTGACCTTGCATTCCGGGGCCTGCCAGGAACTTGTTTGATTAATTAGGAACGATTCATTAGTATGTCGCCAAACAAGTATGAACCGGCGCGATCTGTCCGGCAATCTTTTTTTCGGCAGTTTCGGCGGCTGCGAAGCTCGCCCGTGGGCCCACACACTGAAAGACGCTTTGCGCCGTCACAATCGCCGCATAGACAAACTTGAAGGTAAATCCGCATGAAGCTCCTGAGCTATTTCCTCCTGTTTTGCACGCTGGCGCGCACCGGGTTGGCCGAGATGCCCAACTACTATAAGTCGGTCAACAGCGTTACCTGGCTGGTGCAGAACATCGATCTCGTAAAGCCGGGATGGATCTCGCTTGGGTTGTCTGATATTCAGGAATACCCGGATGTCGAGTTGACGGGACAATACCATGGTAAGCCGGTGAAAATGTGGGCGTGGGAGATCACCGGCCACCTGGGGAACTTGACGGTGAACATGATTCAGCCGGCGGAGGGGCAGCTGAACGCCTGGAATGATTTTCTGGGGAAGCATGGCGACGGCATTTTCTCCATCGTGCATGAGGTGGCTTCGCAAGCGGTGATGACCAGGGAAATCAAACGCATGCGCGCTCTCGGGGTAGGCGTGTTACAGCAGGTGAGCCTCGATCGGGATGGCAAGCGCGTCACATACACATATTTCGACACCGAACCGCAAGGCAAATTTGTTCTGGGCCTCGTCTACTGGCCCGGGGGCGCACCTGCGGCGGGCGCGCCGGGCAAGGTTGATCACCTCGCGCCTGTGATCCGCGAATCTGAGTCCGTCTCGGCCTACTGGCAGAAACTGGGCTTTCCCGCCTTCCGTATGGAGCATGCGACCCCGCGCCAGGATTCAACCTATCGCGGCAAACCGCTGTGGTTTGCATTTGATGTGGGCTACCAGAATTACGACCAATTCAGTTACGAATGGATTGTCGCGCCCCCAACGCCGCCAAACATCTATGCCGATTTCCTTAAGCTGCATAAGGAAGGCATTCAACATTTGGGCATGCCTGTGGACGACCTGAACAAGGCAGTGGCCGATTACGAGAAGCTCGGTTATCACGTATGGCAATCCGGAGCCTGGGGAGACGTTGGCAAGAAAGACTCCGGCCAGTACGACTACATGGATACCGACTCCATCGGCGGCGTCGCCGTCGAACTAATCCACGCTTATAAGTGAGACGGATTTCAGATCTCTGCTAAGCGGGAATCGTGGGTCCGAGAGGCCACTTCACACAGGTTCCCAAATCAGCTTGGCGTTCGTGAGTTCTCGAGCGCCCAGTGCGCCTAGTTCTCTGCCCACACCAGACGCCTTGACCCCGCCAAACGGTGCCCGCGGATCCGATCGAACAAAGTCGTTGATGAAGATCGCGCCCGCCTCAATCTGCGCCGCAACAGCATTCGCGCGCGTCGCATCCTTGCTCCACACAGTAGCGCCCAAACCGAATTCCGTATCGTTGGCCAACCGTATCGCTTCTTCCTCGGTTTTGAAAGTGAACACCAGCGCAACCGGCCCGAAGAACTCTTCCCGCGCAACGGGTGCATCGTGGGGCAGATCGATCAGAACGGTCGGAGCATAAAAATAACCTGGCCCATCGAGAGCTTTACCGCCGGTCAGCACACGCGCACCGGCCACAACTGCGTCCGCTACCTGCCGCTTCGTCGTTGCGAGCAAATCTGCCCGAGCCTGCGGACCCAGCTTGGTATCAGCCAGAAGCGGGTCGCCAACTTTGAGCGCTGCAGCCTGCTCAACAAAAGCTTTGATGAACGTATCCGCGATAGGTTCCGCTATGAAAAAACGCTTGGCGGCAATGCAGCTCTGGGCGTTGTTCGAGTAGCGCGAGGTAACCCCCAGCTGCACCGCCTTGCCGATATCCGCGTCTTCGAGCACGATGTACGGGTCGGAGCCGCCGAGCTCCAGCACCACCTTCTTGCCGTGCAGGCCCGCCTGCTGCGCCACTGCACGCCCGGCCGCGACACTACCGGTCACGGTCACCGCTCGAATGCGGCTATCCGCGATCATTGCCGGCACCGCGCTGCGCTGCACTGAAAGGTTGACGTAAAGCCCTTCTGGTCCGCCGGCATCGCGAACCAGCGCCTCCAACGCAAGCGCGCAGCCCTGCACGCTTTCCGCGTGCTTCACTACCACCGTGTTTCCAACCAGAGCCGCAGGAATGAAGAAGCGCAACACCTGCCAGAAGGGGAGATTCCAGGGCATGATCGCAAGAATCGGGCCCAGCGATTCATACACCACGCGACCCGGCGTGCCCGGAATGGCCTCAGGCTGAATATAAGAGGACCCTGCTTCGGCAAAATGACGCGCGCCAAACGCTGCCTTCTTTACCTCGCCCGCAGCCTCGCCGAGCGGCTTGCCCATCTCCAGTGTGATCAACCGAGCGTACTCGTCTACGCGTTTTTCCAGAAGATCGGCCAGGCGCACGAGAAAAGCAGTCCGCGTCGTTAGCGGAGTGCGGGACCAACCCTTCCACCCGTCCCAGGCGCTCTGCAGGCGGAGCTCGATTTCATGCGCAGTATGCTCCGGATATGTGCCCAGAAGCTCACCGGTAGTTGGATTTATCGACTCAAATGACATCGGTGTTCTGCCTCTCTAATTTGCTACACAGCATCGCCCGTCGCGTCTGCAGACAACGCGGGCACATCCACCCAACGACGCTCGGCCCAGCTTTTCAGTCCGAGCTCGGCTAGCTGCACGCCTTTCGCTCCTTCAAGCAGATCGAACTGCCACGGCTTGTCCTCGACAACGTGACGGATAAAGTCTTCCCACTGCAGCTTGAAGCCGTTCTCATAAACTTGCGTGTCGGGCACTTCTTCCCACTGCTCATTGAATTGCATCGTCTGCGGCACGTCGGGATTCCACACCGGCCGCGGAGTGTTGACGCGGTGCTGGGTATAACAGCGCGTCAAACCAGCCACGGCGGATCCATGTGTCCCATCTACCTGGAAGGTCACCAGGTCATCCCTTTTCACGCGCACAGCCCAGGAAGAATTGATGTGCGCGATGACGCCGCCCTGCAGCTGAAACGTGGCATACGCGGAATCGTCGGCATCGGCCTTGTAGGCCGTCCCACTCTCATCGACGCGTTGGTTGATATGCGTGGCGCCAATACAACTGACCGCTTCCACGGCGCCGAACAGATTATCCAGCACATAGCGCCAGTGAGGCAGCATATCCAGAATGATGCCTCCGCCATCCGCCTTGCGATAGTTCCATGAGGGCCGCTGCGTCGGTTGCAAGTCGCCC
>Ga0302324_100019364_pt1 | contig 13369 bp, 12 predicted proteins | sample Palsa_T0_1_FD_201949 | JGI IMG/M metagenome (GOLD analysis project Ga0302324, IMG submission 201949) | Peat permafrost microbial communities from Stordalen Mire near Abisko, Sweden - Palsa_T0_1 | ecosystem: Environmental > Terrestrial > Soil > Palsa > Peat permafrost | place: Sweden: Abisko...
CTCCTACAGCGGCGTGCCACCGGCCCACGGCTACCCGGTGAGCGTCAAGAACGTGCTGCAGAGCATGTCCTAGCGCCGGCTCAGGCTTTGCGAGCCTACCGGGCCACGAAGCTACCGTCGGCACCTTGCGCCTGCGCCACAGGCCGGCGGCAACGCTATCTTGCACATTGATTTCTCTTAATGGCGCTGAGGTCAACGTCAGGTCGAGCCCACCGTTTAGCCGGTTGTAGACAGAATTTCCGAGGAGTTTTTCAGTCATGCGTAAAACTATCGCTCTGGTACTCGCAGCGGCCATTGGTGTGGCAGCCAGCGTGTATACGCCGAGCGCGAAGGCTGCCGTCGTGGTCGGCGTTGGAGTTGCTGCGCCGGTGTACACACCGTGGGTTGCGCCAGCGCCGGTAGCGCCGCTGTATTGGGGTGCCGGACCTTACTGGCGCGCCCCCTTCTACCACGGTGGCTACTGGGGCTACCGCCGTGGCAATTGGGGCTATGGACATGCGGGTTATGGCTATCGGGGCTGGGGTTATCGCCGCCGTTGATCCAAGGTTCAACGCTCGTAGGTCGACGGCTTGGTGGAATTCACCGCGCCGTCGACCGACGAGATGAACGCCAGGATCTGAGCGTTGGTGAAGGCCTTGGGTCCCATATAGCCGGCGTCGAAACCCCAGACAAAATAGTTGGGGCGCATCGCACCACCCAGAGAGATGGCACCGCCCATCGCATAGTCATAAATTTCTGAGGGCGAATAGATCCCGGACTCATCCGGCGTCTGCACTTCGGATATCCAAGGCAGCACGCCCCGATAGTCCAGACCGCCTTCGTAACCGTTAAATACGAGGTTCGACGTCCCCGAAAACGGCTTCGCCAGGGGAATTTTCACATCCGGTCCGCCAATGCCAACCGCATGAGGCCGCGCCGTCTCAAAGAGTGCCGTGAGCTGCGAGGGATCCTGCAGAAAGTTCGCGCTGATACGCAAGCCGGTAGTCGGAAAGGCGGCGCGCGCAAACGGTATCCAGCGCTGCAATTCTTCGACATAAGCCCCGTAGTTGAAACCCCCGTCACCGGTCGGCGTGCCAATAGCCGTCTCGGAAGTCGCCCACATCTCGAAGCTCGGGTTCGAATCGTAGCGTGCGCCATATGCCTGCGTCAGCCGGATATAGCGATCCATTACGGTTGGATCCCACAACTTTGCGATCATCTGCAGGCTGCCTGACCAGGTGGTTCCGGACGGAGCATCGATATAGCCCGGCGCACCGGTTGCCGTACTCAAGCCATCAAAGTACCCGGGCAATTGGCCATATGACGTGGGCTCACTGTAGGTCTTTGCCGCACCGAAGGAGCGATCCTCGACTCCCAAGATAAACTGCAGGCCGGCACTGCGGCACGCGGCGAGCAGCTGATCGATCATCGCAAAGCCTTGCGCGTCGGAGCCCGAGCCCCTCGTGTAGACGCTCTCCGCAAATTCAAGACTGGACCAGGGTTGAATCAGCATTACGCCCTTGACGCCGGCGGCGCCTTTGAGGGATGCGATCGTCTTAAGCCAACCGGTAACACCGCCGCCGCCGCTGCCCGGATCCATTTCAATGTAATGTCCCGGATGATACTTAATGGGCTTCTGCGCAGTGTCCGTCGTAGCTGGCGCCGTCACGCCCGTTGCCTGCGAGCTCGCAGTCGTATTCAACGAATCCGCAGGCGTTGCGCCCACGGAAGTTGAACCGCAGCCGCCAATGAGGAGACTCGCAAGTGACAGCGCCCGAAAACACTGACGGGCCTGCAGATGTCTAATGATCGTCATGTAACCCCCGAATTGCTGTGTGCGCGCGCGCACCTGACTGCCGCGGCACTGCGACGCCTATGCGCGCCCTGTGGCATCGGCAAATTGCAGCCTGCGGATCTCGACGCACAAGCGTGCGAGATTCAGCAGAGACTTCAGCCATTTGCGATCCCCGGAACGCAAGCTCGAAAGTATTTGAGATTCCCCGATCTTTCGAGTGCAGTGCGATTCGGCTATGAGTATCTTGCCGCGATTTAATCTGCACAATGTCTCCAGAGCACGACGTCGCCGGGGCGCGACAGGTACACGAGACAAGAATCGACAGCTGCGCCTGCGCAGTGTGTTTGAATATCAAATAAGGCGTCGCATGCGCCTCACCACGAAGTTCGCGCTAAACGGTCAGCTGCACGCCTCTATTGAGATTGACTGTTGCCGGTGAGTGGCAAGATAGCCACTCGAAGGTACGCGTGGCGCACGTTACCGATACGTGGAGGGTTTGGTGAAGTTGACCGCGCCATTGATGGAAGCGATGAACTCGAGAATCTGCGCGTTCGTGAATGCTTTGGGGCCTTGACTTTCGGCGCCAAATGACCAAATGAAATAGTTCGACTGCATCTGGCCTCCGGTGGCGATGCCGCCGCTGATGGCATAGTCGAAAAGCTGCACCGGCGACCACACACCTGTTTCGTCGCGGGTGCGCAGCTCTGAGACCCACGGCAGTACTCCGCGATAGTTGGTGCCCTCCTCATAGCCGCTGAATACCAGGTTTGCAGCGCCCGGAAAGGTTGAGAACTTGACCTTCACGTCCGGTCCGCCCATGGCGATCGCGTACGGCAGGGCTGCATCGAAGAGCGCGCTGAATTGTGCCGGAGTATCGAGGAAATCAGTGCTGATGCGCAGACCGGTAGTCGGAAATGCGGCGCGTGCCGCCGGCATCCACGCCTGCAACTGCGCGACATAGGCATCGTTGCTGAAGCCGCCGTCGTCGATTGGCACTGGGATGGCCGTTTCGGACGTGACCCACATTTCGAAGTTCGGATGCGCGTCGTAGCGCGCGCCGTACGCCTGGGTGAGCGCGATATAGCGCTGCATTACCACCGGATCCCAGATCTTGGCCATCATCTGCAGATTGCCGTTCCAGCTCATCCCCGCCGCCGCATCCACATAAGCCGGTGCGCCTGTCGCGGTGCGCAGCTCATCGAAGTAAGGCGGCAGCTTGCCGAATGATGAAGGCGCGCTATAGGTTTGCGCATTACCAAAAGAGCGATCGTCCACTCTCAGCATGAACTGCAGTCCGGCATCGCGACAGGCGGACAACAACTGATCGATCAGTGCAAAACCTTGCGCGTCCGCTCGCACGCCCTGGGTGTATACGTTTTCCGCGAATTCAAGATGCGACCAAGGCTGCACGAGCATGACGCCTTTGACGCCGGTTGCGCCTCGCAGCGAGGCAATGGTCGCAAGCCACCCTGCCGGGCCGCCACTACCCTCGCCTGGATCGAGCTCAATGTAGTGTCCCGGGTGATATTTAATGACCCTGTGATCGGAATCGACCGACGGTGATGCTGCCGTCGTGCTCGTGGAGCTCGGCGCAGCACAAACGACCCAAGGCAACGCCCCGACAACACATGCGCTGACAAGGGCAGTAAGCACGCGGCGCGCAAAAAAGTGGCTCGACGTAATCATCCCTCCCGCGCACTTAACCCATGAGCTTGCATCTTCTGACAGAGCGCATTCAGAGCGGAGCGGTTCATGGGTATCTTGACAGCGACCGCCTGAAAAAGTGTAACCGCTTAGCTGTCGATTGCGTCGCGCTAGATTCGCTCCAGCCACCATTGAGCGCCTTGAAGAGCGAAATTCGCGCCTGCGCCAGAGTCTGACGGCTCTGCACAAGCAAACCCCGAGCATTGAGCTTGGCATCCTCGAAGACGGTGGGACCCCTTTTCGAGGTCCCACCTTCTGGCCGGGATGCTCAGGCTGCTAAAAGATCGGTTCAGTGCCCGCGAAGTAAGCAAGCACATAGGCCTTCAGAGACTGGTCTGCCTGAGGAATACCATAAATCTTCACCTTTGCTCCGACTGCAAGTCCGGCGTTGAGAGCAGCCAACCCGCTGCCCGTGGTGATGTCGATCGGCGTGATAGTGAGCATGTTGCCGGTGCGGTCAACTTCGTAAACCAGCGTCGCGGAACCCGCAGTCGTACTAACATCAACCGTAGCGGGATTTGTACCTCCAAACACCTTCATCGCGAATGCATTGTTAGCATAAGCAGTCGAGACTGTGCCCAGCGGTACGGGGGTCGGCAAAAGCACCGTCCATGGAATGGACCAACCGGTTGGATTAATCGGATCTGCCCAGCGCGCATCCGAGGCGCCCCAAGCGGAGACGGAGCCGGCAATGCCGCCGAAGTTCACCGCGCCAGTGGTGATCGTCGAGAAATCCCCGATCGCGCCGCTACCGCTCGTCACGAGAGTGGGGTACGCGAAATCCCAGAACTTGAATCCGGTAATCGGATTGCCGTCAGCATCGGTGCCGTTGGCGGACTTTGCGCTGATGTAGTCGAGAGCGACGCTGTAATCATTGGCTGCGGTGCGATACGAGTGTGTGTAGGTAAATCCGCCGGTGCCCGCGGCCGAGATTTGCCCGGAGTATGCCGCTGCCTCAATATCAATGCTCTGCGCAACGAGCGGCGTCGCGAGCGGATCAACAACGCTCGCGTGCACCTTGAAGCCGCGAACGATATTGTTGCCCGCGAGGAACCCCGCTCCCGTGGCGATTGGCTGCGCGTCTGCCAATGCATTGGCCGGCTGCCGGAAAAAGAATTTCGTATTGGCGTCGATGGTCAGAGGCACCCCCTGCCCGGACTCATTCAACACGGTAAGTACGTCATCTGCTGTATCCACGCTCACCACATGGCCTTCGGGGCTCAGCCATACATTATCAAACTCGCTGCTCGCCCAGATCCGCACCGCAACGAGCGTGCCATTCTCTTGATAGCGTGCAGCGACACGCACGTATTTGCCATCAAGATTTGCGGCAACGCTGGAGAAGCTCGTAAGCGTCGTACTGGTACCCGCGTCGACGTCATAGAAGAGAGTTCCATTAGTGCCGTCCGCCAGGATCTGCAGGGACACATCCGTGGGAACAGGGGTTTCCGGATTGGCAATGGGCAGCAGCGGCAGGTCCTTGGTGATCGTGATTGACGAATCGTCGGAGGCCACGGCGGTGACGTTGCCGTACATGTGTCGTAACACAAGGTGCGTAATGTCATAGATTGGATGACGGCGCACCGGCCAGCGAAAATCCACCGCCCAGAGCGTCTCCCCTGCGCCCGGCGGCTGGTGCGCGATGATGAACGCCGGATGCGCGAGGTCAAATTCAAGATCAATTGCGTTGCTCTGCGAGGCGCTCACGACCAGTGGCGTATCAAATACCACCTTCACGGGCACTGTGAGGCTACCGGCTGTGCCCTGCGTACCCTGGATCTGAATCTGACTGGCTGGGATCTGGGAGCCAGCGGCAGCGGCGAATCCCACCGTGGGATCGCCGGAGGCTCGCAGAATTACATCCCCGGGATTGGCGCTTAGCGTCAGGATCGCCGCGGAGTACGTGCCGCTCGGCACCGTGGCGTTGTCGAGAATGTCGCGGATGTTATCGAGCTGCACGAGATTGACCATGACCGGCTGCGCAAGCGAATACACCGTCACCGCCGTCCCACCGTTTTGCGCAATAAGTGCGATGCTCTGAATCTTTACCCCGATCAGCGACCAGTCATCGGATGACGCATCACTCATCATGACGGACATCTGCGCTGAACTTGACGTCGTGCTCGAAGTCGATGTCGAAGAGCTCATGTCGGAGCCGCTGCCGCCCCCGCAGGCGACAAGGCCTGCGATCGCGGCTGCGGTGAGTGCGAGGCGCAGCTCGCGCGCTGAGAAATAATTCTTCATAGCCTGGGCCTCCAGCAGATGGTCATGATTTGGTACGGCATTGCGTGCCGCTGTCTTGCGCAAACGCGCTTTGGTGCACCACGTTGACAGGCATCGCGCGCTGCGACTGTGGCACGCAATGTTCGTTTGACATACAGCAAGATCATGTTGCCGATAGCAGACAATGAAGCTTGTGTTAGGCAAATATATGAATCACGCCACGCACCCTACATCCGCATGCGCGATCCAGTTGGCCCGCGATCGATCACGACCCGAAGTTGTTTGCAGGTCTGTGTCTCTGCCAGCTTTCCAGATCGCAATGAAAAACGCTCCACCCGTTGGCGATGGAGCGTTGCGTGACTTCAGCTGTGGATGGCTGTCAGGTGTTCGTGTCGTCTCACCTGTCCATCAGACGGGTGACACCTTCACTTGAGTCATGGTCGGGTTGAATCGGTGGATCTTGCATCGGCTGGTGCTCACGTGGATCCTCCGGCGTGGGAATATTGGGTGGCTCAGGGGTCGGTACCGTCCCCGAATCCTTCTGCTTTGCGTTAGTCATGGAGGCCTCCTTTTTGCCAAGCAACCTGATCGTGGCTTAAGTTCGCTGCGTTCGCTGTCAACTCCGTGCGCGTACCCTGATCGGATGGTGGCCAAATAAATGTCAGTATCGTCCGACGAGAGCAGTGGGGGTAGTGAAAGTAGACGTGCTCCGCCCGCGGAGCACGCCTTCAGAGTCGGCACCCTCTGGTTACGCGAGGGCGAGCGGCTTAGTTACTGAGCTTTGATCGACAGCTCGTTATCGACGTGCGTCACGCCCTTAACGCCACTGGCATCCTGCTCAGCTTTCTGCTTCTCATCGTCCGAGGCCACCATGCCCTTCAGGATGACATTGCCGTCCTTCGTCGTGACATGAATGTGACGCGCCTTGGTCGTGCTGTCCTTCGCCAGTTCCGCCTTCACTTTGGTAGTGATGTAGGAATCCGTCACCGGCTGGTCGCTCTTCATGTTGGTCTCGTCGGCAAGCGCAGCGCTGGCAATGAGTCCCAAGCCCATGATGGTGACCGTGCCCCATACCTTCTTATCACTCATATCCATACCTCTCGGTTAAAAAGAATCGTCTCAGGTAAAAACTTATGAGCGGCTGCCAAGTTCCTGTCGTGACCTGCGATAACTCATTTCATTGATTTTGAAGGCAATTTTAAGAACCCCGCCGGCACACCCTGCCCAGCCTTTACCCCCGGCAGGGCTGGCGCAAAGACGCACAGTCACGCACGCTTACATAACCATGAGACGTGCCGCCAGAGGAGCCGCTGGCGAGCCGCATTTGCCTGAGGGAGAACGTATCGTGAACGCTGCCCAAATATCGAAGCTTGATTCAGCGCAAGCCCTGGTCACGCATTGGATCGGCGGTCGGTTGGTGACAGCACTCGGACCGCACGGCCCGGTATTCAACCCCGCTCATGGGCGCCAGGTGCGGAAGGTTGCGCTCGCCACCTCTGCGGAGGTTGACGCTGCGGTGCAGAGCGCCGCGGACGCCTTTCGTGCATGGGCGGATGTGCCGCCGCCGCGGCGCGCGCGCCTTATGTTTCGCTTTCAGGAACTGCTCACGCAGAACACGAAGAGGATCGCGCGTGTTCTGAGCGAAGAGCATGGCAAAACGCTTCCCGATGCGGAGGCTGAGGTTGCCCGCGGCATCGAGGTCGTGGAGTTTGCGTGCGGCGCACCGCAGCTTCTAAAGGGTGAGTTCAGTGACAGCGTTGGCGCTGGCGTCGACAGCTATTCGCTCCGCCAACCCCTCGGGGTCGTGGCTGGCATTACTCCTTTCAATTTTCCAGCCATGGTTCCGATGTGGATGTTTCCGATTGCACTGGTCTGTGGGAATACGTTTGTATTGAAGCCTTCAGAACGCGACCCGTCGGTCTCCATCTTGCTCGCGGAGCTGCTGAAGGATGCCGGCCTTCCGGATGGCGTGTTCAATGTTGTGCAGGGCGACAAGGTTGCCGTCGATGCGTTGCTGCAGCATCCGCGCGTTGCGGCCATAAGCTTTGTCGGCTCAACTCCAGTCGCACGCTACATCCATCAGGAAGGCAGCTCGCACGGCAAGCGCGTGCAGGCGCTGGGGGGCGCAAAAAATCATATGGTCGTCATGCCGGATGCGGATTTGCACGCCGCTACCGAAGCATTGATCGGCGCCGCGTTTGGATCTGCCGGCGAGCGCTGCATGGCGATCTCAGTCGCCGTCGCGGTTGGCGCGACGACCGCAGATGCGCTTGTCCAACAACTGCTCAAGCGCGCACGGCAACTTAAAGTCGGACCTGCCGATGGGTCCGGAGTGGAGATGGGGCCGCTTGTAACCCAGCCACATCTTGAGCGCGTACGCCGCTATATCGAGCTTGGCGTTGAACAAGGGGCGCGCCTAGTGCTCGACGGGCGCGAGCTGCGCGTCGCCGGACATGAGAGCGGCTATTTCCTGGGACCAACAGTGTTTGATGATGTACGCTCGGAGATGCGCATCTATCAGGAGGAGATCTTCGGGCCTGTCCTGTGCATCGTGCGCGTGCCCGATCGCCAAGCCGCCGTGCGCCTCATCAATGCGCACGCGCTCGCCAACGGCACCGCCATCTTCACCCGCAGCGGCGAAGTTGCGCGCGATTTCACCCGCGATATTGAAATTGGAATGGTCGGCGTCAATGTGCCCATTCCGGTCCCTATGGCGTTTCACAGCTTTGGCGGCTGGCGCGGCTCCTTATTTGGCGATCACAGCATCCACGGTGCGGAGGGCGTGCGTTTCTACACCCGCCTTAAAACGGTGACGCAACGCTGGCCGGGAACGCAGTCGGCCACGGCCGAATTCACGCTGCCGGCCAAACAATAAGCGCACACCTTGCACCGGCGAGCGCACTACTTTCGAGCAGCTCCTCGCGCCGACGGCGCAAGCACGTTGCTCGTTTGGGTTCGTGCGTAGCCGCGGGCGCGCCTGCGTGCGCGCAACTGCGGCGCGACGCGTCACCATGGTGCAGATCGCGCAAGGCACGGCTATTGCATGAGGCCGTACGGTGTCGTCAGCTTCTGGAAGCCATGCGTCTACCTCGGGCACCTGCCCTGCGCAATTTGCGTGCGTTCTGCATTGCCGCCCGGCACCGCAGTTTCAAAGCTGCGGCGGACGAACTGGCGCTCACGCCCTCCGCTGTGAGCCATCAAATGCGCGAGCTCGAAACACTGCTCGGCGTGCAGCTTTTTGAGCGCCGAACGCGCGCACTGGCACTCACAACCGCCGGGCACATGCTCGTTACCGAGATTGCACCACTACTCGATACGCTTGACCGCAGCCTCGCTCAGTTTTCTCGGCGTAATCGGCGCCGCACAGTGCGTGTGCTGCTGCCGCCATTCTTTGCCAGTGAGCTCTTTGTCCCGCGTCTTGAGAGCTTCTTTGCACGTTATCCTGGAATTGACATCCAGATCGATACGCTCGATCCATGGCCTGCCGAGCATCCGCTGACAGCGGATGTCTCCATCCTCCTTACGCACACCGAACCGCCGGGTGTGAAAGCCGCGGCCCTATTCCCGCTAAAGCTCGCTGCGGTATGTGCCAAAGACTTTGCGCCGTCAGTCGCCCGCTTGGGACGCGAAGCCTTCCGCGAGACCGCGCTCATCGTTCAGAAGGCGCGGCCGTTCGCCTGGACGCGCTGGGCCAATGAGATTGGCCTCGATACGCCCGAAGCACGCAACGTCATCGAGCTCGATACGATGTTCTCGGTGGTACGCGCTGCAGAGCGCGGCGTTGGCATTGCGCTCGTGCCGGAGATCCTATGCGAGGCGTGGTTTCGCTCCGGAGCCCTCGTGCGTCTTTTCTCGCTACAGCTGGAAACGCATGACTGCTACTTCGTCGTTAGCCGCTTCCAGGATGCCACGAAGCCCGAGGTTATCGCGATCACCGAATGGACGCTTGCACAATTCAGGTCCACAGAGTTCGACACGCCGCAGGCGCGCGCATCGTAAGCGCAATTACAGCCGCGCAAACTCATCTGGCGTATCGACGTCCGCCAGCGCCGTGACTGGCCAGTCGATGCAGAGCGCCTCGGTGCGATGGCGCTCGATGATGCTCTTGCCGCATCCTTCACCTGTTGATGCCAGAAGCTCAGCGAAGAGCGTGCGTCGAAAGAACACGGGCGGCGCCAGAGTTTCGCCATAGCGGGAACAGATGAGCGGCGCCGCGCTCGCGCGCGCTGCATCCACGAGAGCCTGCACTATGTGCTCCGTCACGTGCACCATGTCGGCCAGCATGACAATGACCCCCGAAGTGTCGGACGGCAGGTTCAGCAGACCGCAATGCAACGAGCGGCTCATGTCGCCACTGGGTTCCGGCACGACGACGCAATGGCATGCAAGGTCTGAGAGTTCTCTTTGCACGCGCGCGGCTTCATGGCTCAGCACGACAACAAGCGGATCAAGCCCGGCGGCGAGGGCACGCCGGCAGGCACGCCGAACCAGCGGCTCACCATCGAGTGGCAATAGCAGTTTGTTCCTACCCATGCGCCGCGATTGACCAGCAGCGAGCACAATTCCGGGGATATGCAGCGACGCCCGATTCATGGTCAGCGCACGATGCGAACGATGCGCCTACGCAACGAGGGATTTGGCGTAGACGTGCTGCGTCTTGACCCGGCTAAATCCGAGCCCGGCATAAAACGCGTGCGAGGCATCACGCACGACATTGGAGCGCACGAGGAGCTGCGGCAAACTCGCAGCAAGCGCCCATTGTTGCGCAGCATTCACGAGCAGCGTTCCGATGCCGCGGCGGCGCGCCGTCGCATCTACAACAAGACCCATGATCTCGGCGCGCTCCCTCGCCTCCGCCACGATCACGCGACGCTCGACCTGTATCCAGCCGAGCAGGCTCGCCGCCGATGCCTCGGCCACAGCCAGGTAATACGCTGGCAAGCTCTGCAGCTCGGCAATGCGCGCGTAAAGTCTCGACACTTCAACAGGCTTTGCGAATTGCGCGCCAAGCCGCGCGATTTCTGCAGCATCCGTGGCGGTTGCGCGGCGAATGTGCGCCACCGGATCCGCCTGATTCACCACGTTCACTGGCGTACACGGCTCCACGGCAGCTGATCCAGATCCAAATTGCCACCGCTCAGGATGATGCCGACACGCTGCTCGGCAACCCCAAGTTTGTCCTCCAGCAGCGCTGCATAGGGCACTGCGGCGGATGGCTCAACGATGATCTTCAGTACTTCCCAGATCGTGCGCATCGAACGCACGATAGCCTCCTCCGACACCGTGACGATCCCATCAGCGTAGCGTCGGATCTCGGCGAACGAGAGATCGCCGAGGGAGCTACGCAGTCCATCAGCGATCGTTTGCGGATTGACGCTGGGAATGATGTGTCCGGCGTTGAAGGAGCGGTACGCATCATCGGCTCCTGCAGGCTCAACGCCCACAACGCGCAAGCTTGGTTTAATGCTCTTGCCCGCGACCGCGACGCCCGCGAGCTGACCTCCGCCGCCCACTGGACACAGCAACACATCAAGCTCGGGTACGCTCTCAAGAAGCTCCACCGCCGTCGTGCCCGCGCCCGCCATCACGCGCAGGTCATTGTAGGGATGGATGAGTGTTGCACCGGTCTTGGCTAGTATGCGTTCGCATGTGCGCTCGCGGTCTGCGAGTGTCGGCTCACAGAGCGTGCTCTGCCCACCGTAGCGCGCAACCGCGGCGCGCTTGGCCTCCGAAGCATTGCTCGGCATGACGATGTAAGCGGGAATACCGCGCAAGGCTGCAGCCCGTGAGAGCGCGGCCGCATGATTTCCGGAGGAGTGTGTGGCGACGCCGCGCTGCGCTTCCTGATCCGTGAGCAAAAAAACCGCGTTGGTCGCACCACGCGCCTTGAAAGCTCCCGTCTTCTGGAAGTTTTCACATTTGAAGAAAAGCTGGGCGCGCGCTGCGGTGTCAAGCGTGGTGCTCCTCAGCACCGGGGTGCGATTGATCTTGTCCTGGATGCGCGCGCGCGCCCCGCGGATAAGCTCGAGTGTCAGGCCCATGCTGCTGCAATCGGCTGGGAGCTGTTGCCCGCGTGTGTTCTTAATCTAAAGGTCATCAGCCCGTCCACACCATTCATTATAAGCGGGATATTTTCGGGAATGACACCTTGCTCGTCGTCGCCGAAGAGCGGACGTTAGCGACCGTCAACTAGGGGCCCATTAGCGGAAATTCACTACCGCTAGATGCAGCCCGAACCCCGGAGATTCCTGACTGAACCAGACAACAATTTGGAGGCGTCGCGAGGGACCCACACTTGGATGGCACTCCGGCCGCCTGAATCCGGTAAGCTGCCGCGCCGACTTTGGCGCGCTTGGCGCCGACGCGACCGCTTTCGCCGCGCGCACAGCGCGCCTTTATCGCCCGATGGTGCTGCAGCACTGATATTCGGTTGTCATGCGCCGTTGCACTCAGGATGCTATTAGGAGCCGTCGCGGCGGCCACTGTTATTTTCCAGGGCATATATCTATACATACCCCGTAACTTTCTGCGGGGGCAAGGTAGTTACGTGAAGAGTGAGGTATTCCCATCGATCGCAGCGCTGGTGGGCCGACATACTTGAGGATCTCGGGTTGAACGTCTCAGATCGGCCAACTGCGAACACCGCTCGTCTCAAAATGACTTCCGGTAAGCGGCCGCGCTCAGAACCCATTTCCTATTTCGTAGGGGCCGGCGCGTTAAAGCGCGTAAAGCAATCTTCCAAGAACCACTGTCCCGTTTTAGCACTTGAAGCCAAGCGCCATGGCTTTTCGTGCTTGCCCCATCCTTCCCGGGTATCGTGACCGTGTACGGCCCAGCAGCCCACGCCAAGTTCTCGCCGACCTGAACTCGTTCGATCGTGTGATCCAGCTTCAGACCCATCTTAAGTTCGGCAGCTATCCGCGCATCCATTTGCGATTTGCCCGATACCATGCCGTTAACGTTTATGTCCACGGCATCTGGCGACCACAAGGCTGCGGTTTCACCGACATTGCCACTGTTGAAGGCCTCAAAAAACTTCGCGATGACGGCCTTTACCTCCATATCGTTAAACTCTTGAGTGTAAGCTGGCATCGATACGAGCAACGCCAAGACCAGCGCAGATGACCATTTAAGCCGCTTCATGGCATTTTCTCCATGAGTGAAATCGTGTTACCCGACACTTCCCGGATGACGGAGGAACTAGTGCGAGTATGTGCCGGTTGGGTAATTGCGAACAACACGCGCTCGGCGTCGAGGCCGTAACCCTCGGTTGCACGCCGAGTAGTGCCTCGCCCCTCACGCGCTTGCAACGTGGCAGCATTAGTACCATGTGCCAGGCCGGCATACTATCCGCGGCTCGGGACGACCCCGTGCCCCACTAAGCGGAACAACGGATAAAGGTGAGATGCGATGAGGCTTCTATTCCCAACACTGCTGCTGCCCGCGGCAGCGCTCGCTGGCACCGGGTTCAACGGCACCTGGAAGACGAACATGGAATCCCTGAAAACGACGGGGAAACCAATCGTTCTGCTGCTCGCCGGAGGCGAATACACCTGTTCGAGCTGCAATCCACCGTACACGGTGAAAGCAGACGGCGCTGAGCATAAGGTGACTGGCCAAGCCTACTTTGACATCGCAAAGGTGAAAGTGACTGGGCCGAACTCGGCT
>Ga0302324_100019367_pt1 | contig 13368 bp, 12 predicted proteins | sample Palsa_T0_1_FD_201949 | JGI IMG/M metagenome (GOLD analysis project Ga0302324, IMG submission 201949) | Peat permafrost microbial communities from Stordalen Mire near Abisko, Sweden - Palsa_T0_1 | ecosystem: Environmental > Terrestrial > Soil > Palsa > Peat permafrost | place: Sweden: Abisko...
CCCGACGAAGAAGAGCGCGAAAGTGAGCGGCGCGCCCAGCAGTATTTGATGTGCATTCAGGCGGAAGACGTTGTTGTCGAAGACGGCGAGCTCGAAGACGGATTCGATTGCGAGAACCACGAGGATAAGCAGGGAATCGTTGCGCAGGTTGGTTGAGCGCAGATTGAGTTGGGTGTTCGTGTAGCGGCGCCGGAAGTAGAGGTAAGGAGCGGCCGCAAAAATGAGAAAATTGTAAACGGACCACATCCAGATCTCGCCGCGCTGCGGAGTCACGCTGCAGCCGAAGACGGTGCCGGCGAGGTGGAAGCTAAAGGGGCGGTAGCCGAGCGCGGGCCCCAAGATCCATCCGCCGGCCTGAGCAAGGGCGGCGTAGCCGAGCACGAGCAGGGTTTCGCGCAGTGCGACGCGGCGCTCAGGCGCCCGCGCTGCCATGTCCGGAATGACGCGGCCGCGCGTCAACAGAAACGTCAGCCCCATCAGTACGAAGATTTCCAGCAAGGTCAGCGTCGGCGCTGCCATCTGCAGGGCGAAGGGCAGCTGGGCGATGGCGGGCCGATCAAAGGGCAGCGAGCCGCGCGCGAGCGACAGCACGACGAGGTAGGCGAGGACCCAAAGGGCGGCTGCACTCTGAACGCCGCGATGCGCGGCGATGTCTTTCAGAAGCGAACTGAGCGTGGCTGCGGTCGCAGGGCGTCTGGGCGGTGATGGATCGCTAACGGGAAGGGCACTCCGGGGGTTGTTCGCTTGCGTCGCGTGGCCGGCCGCTCGGCCCGATGCGTGCAGATGCGCGGCCCGACGTCGGGCTCAAGACTATAGCGCGAGGGCTCGGTCGCGTCTGTTGGATCCGACCACCCCGAGTTGCTGCCCGTACCGAAAGCGTTCCAGGCCTCAGAGAGTGTGCAGGAAGCGCAGCAGGTGGTCGAAGTACACCTCCTGGTCGTCCCACATGCACAGATGACTGCCGTTCGGACAGAAGGCGTTGCTCGCATGGGGCATGAGGGTCGCCATTCGCTTCATGTCTTCAGGGTCCATCTCATCATAACGGGCGCCGAAGGTGAGGGTTTTGGTGCGGATCTCGTGCAGCAGGCGGTCCCAGCGTTCCCAGTCCTTGAGATTACCCGTGACCAGAAATTCGCTCTTGCCCTGCATGAAATTGTAGATCTTTTCATTGACGTGCCGAAAGGTGCGGGTGACCGGCTCCGGCCAGGGTTGGATGCGGCAGATGACCCTGGGGTAGAGATCTTCCATCAGGATCTTCTGATATTCGGGGGAATCGTAGTCTTGCGGCTTCGAGCTGCGTGAGGCGGGCGAGGATGTCCGGCGGGAGCTGACGCTTGATGAAGCTGGCTCGCTTGAGATAGGCCTGAATGCCGGCCGTCATATTTGAAATCACGAGTCCACGCAGCCGCTGCGGATGATTGAGCGCGTACTCGATGGCAGGGATCCCGCCCCAGGAATGTCCATAGAGGATGAAGTGTTCAAAGCCGAGGGCGCGAGGCACTTCTTCCACCTCCTGCGTGTAGCGCGCCAGGGTCTAAAGCGACTGATCCTCGGGCTGGTCGGAGTTGTTGCAGCCGAGCTGGTCGTAGTAGTACATCTCAAAGCCGGCCTGGGGAAGGAAGGACTCGAGGGCCTCGAGATATTCGTGGCTGAAACCAGGCCCACCGTGCAGGAGAAGCAACGGAACTGCTCCTGCGCCGAGTTTCTTGGTCCAGACCTTATATTTGCCGTCGGCCACCGGCACCATGCGGATACCGGCAGCACGGATGCCCGGCGGATTGAGGCCATCAGGCTGCTGCGTCGGCGACGCCGGCCGATGGCGCCGCAGCGGCGGATGCGAACGTTGCGGCGCCGGCGCCGAGAGCGACACATGCTGCGCTTCTGACAAGGAGATCGCGGCGATTCATAAGTCCCTCTGCAGGCGAACGAAGGTGGGCAGTGTCTCGTTGATGGCCATGACAGAGCGCTGTGCCGCAGTCTGCGCACCAGGCGCAGCCCGCCTCCGCTGCCGGTTCTCGTGCGCGCGCGCCCGCACGCGCCTTACATCGCGGTGCCTCGAGCGCGCGCGGTGTCTGAAGCGCGCCGCCTCGCAGGCTCTTCGGAACTTGCGAGGCATGTTCCTGGATGCTCGGGTCCTTCGCAACTCGCTCCATTCGGCGGCTCTCGGGAGTGTGTCAGCACCCCGTCGAGTCGGGCCTGCAGAGTGATCCTTGCTGTGGGCGTTTGCACGACGCCACTGTGTGCGTTAGCGTACTGACGGCTCAGGAGCTGGCCGCTAATTTTGAGACAGTCGTGGCGGGTCGTTAGAGTCCGCGACCCGACAAACAGTGAACTTCCCCGAGCACGTCCACCAGACATTTGCAATGTTTGACGCTGATCGCAGGGAACGCAAGAGCGCGGCGATACTTGATTCTTAGCGAAGACCGTAAATGCATCAGATCGAAACAGAAATCGATATCGCGGCGACTGCGCAGCGGGTATGGAGCATTCTGACCGACTTCACCGCGTACCCTCAGTGGAACCCGTTCATTCGCTCAATAGAAGGAGTGGTCAGCAAGGGCGAGCGATTGAAGGTGTCCATTCAGCCCGAGGGTGCTAGGGCCATGACCTTTCGCCCCATCGTGCTCGCGGCGGCTGCCGACCATGAGTTCCGCTGGCTTGGGCGCATTCTGCTTCCTGGCATTTTCGATGGCGAGCACTACTTTCAGCTGATGCCGGTCACGCCCGGCGGGGTGCGCTTCGTTCAGGGGGAAAAGTTTAGCGGCCTGCTGGTAGGCCTTGCGAGGGCAGGATTGGACAGTAAGACCAAGGCGGGCTTCATCGCCATGAACCATGCAATCAAGGCGCGCGCCGAGAATGCTCCGGGCCTGTGATTCGCGCGCGCGGCGCGATGCTTCCATAAGACCATGACAGCCACTTATCGGGCCATGGTGCAGAGGAAGGCGGGCGGAGCTGAGTTTCTGCAATGTGTCGAGCTGCCGATTGCAGAGCCCGGGCCGGGGCAGTTACGCGTGCGCGTGCGTGCGGCCGGTATCGGTTCCACCGACTTTAGCGTACTCGCCGGCAGGTATGCCTATGCACCACCCATACCTTTGGTCCCCGGGTACGAGATTGCGGGCAGCGTCGAGGCGATCGGCGCGGGGGTCAAAGGCTTCAGTCTCGGTCAGCGGGTTGCCGCGCTCACCGTGTTCGGTGGCTTCGGCGAAATGCTGGTGCGTGAGGCAGAGCACTTCCTGAGGGTTCCCGACGAGGTTTCCGATGTGGATGCGGCCGCGGTGATACTGAACTATGTCACGGCCTGGCAAATGATTCATCGAGTGGCGCAGGTGCGGCCCGGTCAAAGCGCGCTGGTGACCGGCGCGGCAGGTGGCGTTGGCACGGCGGCGCTGCAGCTCCTGCAGCTTGCCGGCGTGAAGACCTACGGGGCGGCATCGGCGCAAAAGCAAGGCACGGTGAGGCGGCTTGGGGCGACGCCGCTTGACTACCACGCCGCGCCCATCGATCGGCTGATCCGCGCCCTCGAGCGGCAGGGCGTTGACTACGTCTTCGACGCCGTCGGCGGTGCCAACATCGGGCTGTGCATCAGCGCCGCGCGGCGCGGTGGCATGGTTGTAGGCTACGGATTCATGGCGGTCGCAGGGAGATTCGCGACGGCAAAGATGTTCTTCAATCTTCTCATCGGAGCGCCGCTGCGCGGGCGGCGTGGCCGTTTCTACGGCATCACGCTGCTGTATCGAAAGAACCCGCAGCCGCTGCGCGAGGATCTGCCGAAGATTTTTGCGCTGCTCGCGGCCAAGAAGATCGATCCCCTGGTCGCTGTGACGTTCCCACTGCTCGCGGCGCGGCAGGCGCTTGAGCTCCTGGCGACAGGGTCAGTCGAGGGCAAGATCGTGCTCACGAGCGCGTGATTGGAGGCCACTGCGCCGATGCCAGGGTGACTACCACAATGCGCCCGGCGCACGAGAAGCATCCGGGCGCCATATCGGCCACACCATTGGCGTGCACAGTTCAGTGACTCACGACCAGGCGAAGATCGCCGTTAGTCCTGCGCATTCTCAGTGCTTCTCCAGCTCAAGACTGCGCGGGGCTGCCAGGCCGCCAAAGCGTGCATCGATCTCATGCAGCAGTTTCTGCGCGTTGTCGCGCTGGCCGCCTGCAGTCAGTGAGTCCACTTGCTGCAGCTGTGCTGCCAGCCTCTTTTCAATGCCGGCTCTGCATCCGGCCAGTCTCCTTGGATCGGGTCCCGCAGGATTCAGCAGCGCGCGCAGCGCTGCCGACAGCGCTCCAGGGGTAGCGACCTCATGAGCCATCCGACGCGTGATCTGCGTGTCCACATCGAACACGCACCATTCCCGCATCGAGTGGATGCTCTGTACATCCATGTCCAGACGCGGAAGGTCCTCTTCCCCGGTGACATAGACGAGTCGCGATGAGCTCTGGAAGCGCACAAGGAGGTCCCTCGGAGGCAAGGGGATCTCTGCGCTGCCGATGGGATCGCTCCCGGCATTGAGCAATGCACCCCTAAAAATATCCGGGTAGCCGAGTGCAAGACGCATGGCGATGCGCGAACCACCGGAGAAGCCACCGACGTAGACGTGTTCCATGTCCACCGCATAACGCCGGATGATGTTGTGCGCGGCAATCAAGGCCAAGGGCTCGCGGCGGTCAAGAGAGCTTGCCTCATTGCCCGCGCCGGCCGCGCTGACGAAGATGACCCCGAATCGATCCAGGACCGCCGCCCAACCCCGCGGCAGCGTGGCCTGCGGCCATGGCGCCACGAACACCAGAAGCGCGTAGCCGTGCGGCGGCGCTCGTTCGGGCACGTACACCACGAACTTCTCGTCACTAAGACGGACGGGCTGCTCGCTCAGCTCCTTGCCGGCGCGTGCCAAGAGTTGAGGGATGCGCGCCGCGTTCAATGGAGTCAGCAGCCGTCGAGCAAGCTCGGTGTTAGTGGAGAGCGGTGAGTATTCCGTGAACACCGCGTTGTACAACCCGGTGATCTCGGCAGGTGCGCTGTCGGCGGATGCCCAAAATGTCATCAAGGCCATGCAGACCGCGACCATGCAGCGCAGACCCACGTGGCGCTGCATACGACGATGCAAGCAGACCCGGTCACGAGTTCCTTCGCGCGCCTGGCATGGCGCGCGCGGACCGGCAAGGGTGCTCATGCAATGCCCGCCAGTAGAGTCGATCGGATCTTCAGCTCAAGAGGATCGGATCAGGCAGACGGCGGCTCGGCCGCTGGGCCCGGCCCGTGGGGTGCAGAATAACGTCGTGCGGGCGAAACAGGTATCGCCGGGCAACGTCAAAGTAGGTCACATAGACGAGGCCGCCGTTCTGCGCGATCAGTCGATCGCGTTCGACGCGATAGCGGGCATTGTACCGATACCACGGAATTGCCGGCGCTTCGTGGTGCAGCGCGTGAAGATTGTTAAAGAGAAAGAGCGGTCCCAGGAGCCACGCGCCCTCCACGAGAGCCGTGCGCATGGGCGTTTCCGGACGCGCCCGATGCTCGGCGAAGGAGCGGATGAGCAGGAGACCGTTTGCCGGGATGATCATCGCCACGATGTAGATCCACAGCGGCATGTGACAGACGAGCGTCAGCCAGAGGATGGCGGGCGCGCACCACAGGAGATGCTCGATCCAGATGGCGCGCACGCGTTTGTCGTTGCGGATCGCCGCATGCAGCTCGATGCGCAGGAATTTCGCAATGCGCCAGGACGAGCCGATAACAATCCGGCCGGCCAGCGTCTGTTGCACGTGCACCAGAGCGCGGCTGATCGGCGACAGCCGGGCCCAGGACTCAGGCGTCCAATAATAGGACTCAGTGTCGTCGAGAGGATCCGTGAGCCGTTCGTCGATATGATGCGCAAGGTGGTTCATCCGATACCGCTCGAATGGCAGCCACAGTGACAGCGGCACGATGCCCAGCAGGCGGTTGACCCAGCCCCAGCGGGTTGGGTGACCGTGGATGATTTCGTGCTGCAGGGAACTGTGCAGGGTGAGCAGCACGACGACCACGGGCGCGACGATCCACAGCGGCCAGCGGCCGTAGGCGGCGCTGGTGATCAGCCACGCGCCATACACGATGAAGATGAGCAACAACGTCGGCACTTCCACCGACACGCGTTTAGCGAGGTGGCGTGCGTTCTCGCCGGGCGCGGCCGAATCAGTGGTGGCTGCGTTCACCGCAGCGCCAGCGAGCAGCGTTGTCGCATCATCAAACATGCGCACCCCGGAGGATGCGCTTCTCAAGCGCCGCCATGGCGTCATAAAGTAAAATTGCCATCAGGCCCGTGACAAGTCCGCCTTGCAGGATGAAGGCGGTATTGTCGGAGAGCAGGCCCGCGATGATCACCTCGCCCAGGCCCTTGGCGGCCACTGTGGACCCTATCGTGGCGGTCCCGACATTGATGACGAGAGACAGCCGTATCCCTTCCAGGATCAGGGGCATGGCGAGCGGCAATTCCACGGACACCAGCCGCTCGCGCGCGCTCATTCCCATGCCGTTCGCCGCATCGATGACGGCGGGCGGGCAGGTCTGCAGGCCGGCGATCGTGTTCTCGAAGATCGGCAGCAGGCCATAGGCGAACAGCGCGATGAGTGTCGGTGCCTCCCCAAAGCCGACCAGCGGAACCGCAACCGCCAGTACGGCGACGGGCGGGAAGGTCTGGCCAATATTGACCAGCGTGCGCGACAGGGGCAGAAACTCAGCACCACTTGCCCGCGTCACGAGGATGCCGAGCCCCACGGCGACGACGGTGCTGGCGGCGGCCGCCAGCAACACCGTAGCGAGCTGCGCCAGGGCGAGCGTCAGGAGGTTCCCCTGGTCGTAGATGGCCGCTGCGCCGGGTTGACTGAGCGGCGCGAATACGGGCGCGAAACTCTGCGGCGTCAATAAAAATGCCGTCAACAATGCGGCGGCCGAGACCCGCAGGATGAGCGCCGGGCGCAGCATCAGCGCGGCCTTCCGTGGGCAAGAATGCGCTCAAGCGTCAGCCGTCCGCACGGCGTGCCATCGGCACGGAGGACGCTGGCGGCCGGCGCGCCGCTCCACAGCAGGTCGGAGAGCACGTCGCGCAGGGTGGCGGCAGAGGCGACTGTCGGGCCTTCGGCCTCACCGGCTTCCGCGGCCTCGCCCGCCGTGGTCAGGGATAAGAGCTTCATGGCACGGTCCCCCGTGCCGGTGAGACGCGATATAAAAGGATCGGCAGGACGCGTAAGCAGCGCCGCCGGGCGGTCGTATTGCAGCACTTGGCCTTGGCTCATCACCGCAACACGGTCTCCCAGTCGGAACGCCTCGTCAATGTCATGCGTCACAAGCACGATGGTGGTGCCGAAGCGGCCCTGAATGTCGCGAAGATCATCCTGCGCCTTTGCGCGGATGATGGGATCGAGTGCACCGAAGGGCTCGTCCATGAGGAGCACCGTGGGCTCGGCCGCAAAGGCGCGGGCCACGCCCACGCGCTGCTGCTGGCCGCCGGAGAGCTGATGCGGAAACTTGCCGGCAAAGCCATCCGGATCGAGCTGGAAGATCTTGAGGAGCTCCTCCACCCGGGCACGGGTGCGCGCGGCCTCCCACCCGAGAAGCCGCGGAACGGTGGCGATGTTCTCGGCAACGGTGCGATGCGGGAAGAGACCGTGGCCCTGTATGGCATAGCCGATCCGGCGGCGCAGCACGTGGGCAGGCTCGGCCGTAGTATCGCGGCCGTTGATGAGCACGCGGCCGCTCGTCGGTTCGACCAGGCGATTGATCATGCGCAGGAGTGTGGACTTGCCCGATCCCGAGGTGCCCACGATCACGGTGATGGATCCGCTGGCAATGGATATTGACACCCGATCGACGACCGTCGCCGCGCCGTACTGCTTCGTCAGGGCCTCGATTTCAATCATCGTGCGGACCTTTGGATGGCCTCGACCAGCGCATCGAGGAGGACGGCGCAGGAAAATCCCAACGCGACGATAGGCAGCGCGCCGAGCAGGACGAGATCAATTGCCGTCTGATTGATCCCCTGAAAGACGAACACGCCCAAGCCACCGGCGCCGATGAGCGCCGCCACGGTCGCAAGCCCGATGTTCTGCACGAGCACGATGCGGATGCCGGTGAGAATCACCGGGAACGCCAGGATCAGTTCGATGTCGGTCAGCACCTGCCAGCTCGTAAGCCCCATCCCGCGCGCCGCATCGACCGTGGCCGGCGAGACGCGGCCGAGCCCGACCATCGTATTGGCGACGACCGGTAAGAGTGAGTAAAGAAAGAGCGCGAGCACCGCGGGCGCGGTGCCGATGCCGCGGATCCCGATATCGGAGAGGAAGGGCGCCGCCGCCGCCAACGCCCCCAGAGGGGCCATCAGGATGCCGAACAGCGCGATGGAGGGGATGGTTTGGATGAGGTTCAGCGTGCCCAGTGTGCCGGCACGCAGCCGCGGCACCCGATGGCACAGGATGCCGATGGGCACCGCGAACAGCACGGCGGCGGTGACCGATCCCAGCGCGAGAAAAACGTGCTGCCGGGCCTCGCGTGTGAAGCGACTCGCGTTGACCTCGTATTCGCGCATCACCGAGAGGTGGTCAAAAAAGCCGGAGGCCAGTGCCGCGGCGGCGCTCGCGGCGAACACTAGGAGAAACAACACCCGTATGCCCGGTCCGGGGCGCATCCGTGTAATCGCATCCGTTGCCATGAGTCCCAGACAGATGAGCACAATCCAGAAGCCGGTGCCGGGGGAGACGCGCACGACCTGGTTGCCGAGGGGAGTGAGCGCGTCGCCCGCGGCGCCGAGGGTGAGCGTCACGGCGGCAACGCCGATCAAGGCCGCAGCGAGCCGCGAGCGCGCACTGCGCAGGAATAGCGCCGTGGACGCAACCAGTGCGAGGATGACGTACAGTGCGAGTACCGCCGCAAGCGCCAGGATCTGCGAGAGCGAGCGCGCATCCCCCGGCACGATCCGGTTCGCCTTGAAGACGACGAACGGCAGAAAGACCAGCGAGACGGCGCCAACCAGGCTCAGGAGTGCGCCCAGCCGATCGATAGAATGCCGCCCTGCCCATGTTTTCATCATTATGTTTATAAGCCGTAGCGTCCGCCATCCGGAACCGGCGTGCGGGACGGTCGGGGCAGGCAAAGCTTACTTCAAGAGGCCCTTGGACTTCAGGTAGTCCTCGGCAACGGAGTTGATGGACTCGCCGTTGATCTGCACGCGCGCATTCAGCTCGAGCAGCGTATCGCGGGTGAAGCTCTCCATCAGCGGCTTTACGATCTGCGCAATCTGCGGGTTCGCCTTGAGTGCGATTTCGCGCACCATTGGCACGGGCGCGTAGACGGGCTCGGCGTGCAGATCGTCCTCCAGGATCTGCAGGTTCGCCGCAAGGACGTTGCCATCGGTGCCGTACACCATGGCGGTGTTGGTGCCATTGGTTTGCGCGGCGGCAGCCGCGATGGTCGCCGAGGTTTCACCACCCGCCAGCACGATGAGCTGATCCGAGCGCAGCGTGAAGCCGTAGGTCTTCTCCAGCGAGCGCAGCGTGCCTGCGTTCGCGAACTCGGCCGAGCAGGCAAGGACTACCCGGCCGCCGCCTGACACCCATCGCCCAAAGTCGCTCATCGTCTGAAGATGGTTGGCGCGGGCGACGTCCTTGCGCACCGCCAGCGCCCAGGCGTTGCTCGCGTTGGCGGGCGTCAGCCAGATGATCCTGTTCGCCGCATAATCAAGCTTCGATCCGAGCTCGTAGCCCTTGCGCAGATCCTTCCAGGCGGGGTCGGAGGGCCGGTTGAAAAAGAATCCGGCGTTGCCGGTGTACTCGACATAGATGTCAATCTCGCCAGCCAGAAGCGCTTTGCGCACCACGTAGGTCGCGCCGAGCGTGGTGCGGTCCACGGTCTGGATCCCAGCCGCATTCAGCAACAGGCGGATCATCTGGCCGATCATGACGGACTCGCTGGAGAGCTTCGATGAGACCACCACCGCGCCGTGAACCGGAATCGACGCGCCGATGAACAAGAGGCTGCTCACTACGAGCGACTTGAGAATCTCTGACACCGGGCATCTCCGCGTCTTGCAGCTGTTCCGGAGGCGCTCACTGTGAACCGCCGGAGCGGGTATTCGCAACACCTACGGCGCGGCGGTGAATGTCACCCGCGGGCGGCATTCGGCCTTATCATTGCCGCAATGAGCCAGCCCCAGGGCACAGCACAGCGAAGAGCGACCGCCCAGGAATTGCGCCGTTTCGTTGCGCATCACGGGCAATTCACGCCATGACCGAAATTGAAGCTCGGGCATCCTCGCGCCGCCGCGACCGCGCTCGTGCGCCGCGTTCCACCGGCCCATCCCTGGCTCCCCTGCCGCGGCTCGCCAACCGCTGGCCGCCGCTTGAGATCCTAAGCCCGGCGCAGGTGGAAGAGATTCTGACGGCGGCGTTCCGTGTTCTCGAGGAGGCGGGTCTCGAGATCCGCAGCGCCGCGGCACGCGAGGTGTTCCGGCGCGAGGGCGCACTCGTCGACGAGGAAACGCAGATGGTCCGCCTCGGGCGGGACATCGTCGAGGCAAAACTTGCGCAGGCACCCGAGCGCTTCGTTCTGCATGCGCGCAATCCCGAGCGGCACCTGCACGTGGGCGACAACGTGGTCAACTTCGGGCCCGTCACCGGTGCCCCGCATATCAGCGATCTGGAGGGCGGGCGCCGCTACGGCGATCTGGAGGCGTATCGCAACATCCTGAAGCTCACGCACCGGCTCGGCATCCTGCACTGGCAGGGCGGTATCGTGGTGGAACCGGTGGACGTGCCGGTTGCGATTCGCCATCTGGCCGCCTACCACGCCCACATCGAGTGCTCGGATATCGTCTGGGCGGCGCGCGGCATTGGCGGCGTGCAGGCCGAGGATGCGCTCGCCATGTCGGCCATCGAGCACGGCTGCAGCATCGAGGATCTCGCCTCGCGTCCGACATTGATGACGGTCACCAACGTCAACTCGCCGCGGCGCGTGGACGAGGAGATCCTCGACAACATCATGATCATGGCCCGCCATGGGCAGTGCGTGGTGATCACACCCTTCACGCTGATGGGGGCCATGGCGCCCATCACCCTGGCCGGTGCCCTCGTGCAGCAGTCCGCGGAGGCTCTGTGCATCATCGCGCTCTGCCAGATGCTGCGCCCCGGCAGCCCCTGCGTCATGGGCGGCTTCACCTCGAACGTCGACATGCGCACCGGCTCGCCGGCCTTCGGCACTCCGGAGTACGTGAACGCGGTGCTCGCCACCGCGCAGATCGGCCGCCGGCTGAAGGTTCCCGTGCGCACCAGCGCCGTGAACGCCTCGCCGGTCGTCGATGCGCAGTCCACCTACGAGACCGCCTTCTCGCTGCAGGCGGCCATCCTCTCCCACAGCCATCTCATCAATCATGCAGCCGGCTGGCTGGAAGGCGGACTATCCGCATCGCTGGAAAAGATCATCGTCGACGCCGAGATGCTGCGCAGCTGGGCGGAGGTGTTCAAGCCGGTGAGCTTCAACGATGATGACCTCGCCGTCGAGGCCATCAAGGACGTCGCGGTGGGCGGCCATTTCTTCGGCACTGCTCATACGCTGGCGCGCTACGAGCACGCCTTCTATCGCCCGCTCCTCTCGGATTGGTCGAACTTCGAGAATTGGAGCGACGCGGGCGCGCGCAACGCGACCCAGCGAGCCACCGGCATATGGAAAAAGCTGCTCGCCGAATACGAGCCGCCGCCGCTCGATGCGGCGGTGAAAGAGGCCATTGACGCCTATGTGTCGCGCAGATCGCTCGAGCTTGGGGGCGCGGGCGGATGAGCCTCGCGGCGGCGGCGCAAGTTTGCGCAGGCGCCGCGTGCGTGGCGGCACAAGGCCACCCCGGCATTGTTTGCTGAGCGGGAGCGCGCCCGATGAGCGGTGGGATCATGAATGCCCGCATGTACGCGGTGACACCCGAGGTCGAGGCGGGATGGCGCGCGCTGCTGAAGCACATTACGGACGAGGCGGGAGTGGCGCTGACCTACATGCCCTATCCGGCACCGCGGCCGCTCGAGGACCTGTGGTCGCGTGAGGATTTGGCTTGTGCCTTCATGTGCGGCTATCCCATCGCGCTTAAGCTCGCGCCGGTCATCCCCATTGCGGCGCCGGTCCCGCGGGCCGAGTGGGCGGCAGGCCTTCCCCTCTATCGTACCGACCTCATCGTGAGGCAGGACGCCCCCTACCGGACTCTGGAGGATACATTCGGCGCGCGCGCGGGCTGGACCGTGCAGCATTCCCAATCCGGATTCAACGCGTTCCGCCATCATCTACTGGCGTACCGAACGCCCGCGCGTCCCAGGCTCTATGCACACATGGCCGGCAACCTCGTGACCGCACGCAACATTCTCGACAGCGTGCGCGACGGGCGCATCGATATAGGACCTCTGGACGCCTATTGGCATCTGCTGATCGGCGCGCACGCCCCGCATCTGACTGCCGGCATCCGCGTGCTGACCTCGACCGAGGCCGCGCCGATTCCCGCCTTCGTCGCTGCCTCTGGCACACCGGCGCAGGACGTGTCGCGGCTGCGCTCCGCCTTCAAGAGCGCGGCTTCCCGATCCTGGTTCGCACCCTTTGGCGATCTTCTTTTCCTGGATGGCTTTGCCGAGGCGACGGAGGCGCAGTACGCGACCCTGCTGCAGTGGGATCACGATGCGAAGGCGGCCGGATATGCGCTGCCCGCCTGAGCAGGCACGCAGGCCCCAATGGCTGACGGCAGTGGCCGTGATCGAGGTTGACCCTTGCAAATGAAAGCTACTGCGAGAGCCGTCGTCATCGGTGGCGGCGTTGTCGGCGCCAGCACTCTGTATCACCTGGCGAAGATCGGCTGGAGCGATGTGCTCCTGATCGAGAAGAGCGAATTGACCTCAGGCTCGACCTGGCACGCGGCCGGCGGTATGCACACCTTCAACGGCGAGGCCAACATCTCGCGGCTGCAGAAATACACGATCGACCTGTACCGCGAGATTGAGGCCCTGTCGGGCCAATCATGCGGGCTGCACCCGAACGGCGGCCTCATGCTCGCGGCGACGCAGGGTGAACTGGACAGCCTGAAACTCATCTGTTCACGTGCCCGGTACCTCGGCATGCAGACCGAGATGATCTCGCTCGACGAGGCTCTTCGCTTCAACCCACTCATCGACACGCGCCATTTCATCGGCGCGCTGTGGCGCGCCGACGGCGGTCATTGCGACCCCTCGGGCACGACGCACGCCTACGTCAAGGCGGCGCGCACGCTGGGCGCATCGGTGGAGCGCTTCACCCGTGTGCTGTCGCTCGCGCAAAGGAGCGACGGCTCATGGGACGTCGTCACCGACAAGGGCACGGTGCACGCCGAACACGTC
>Ga0302324_100019371_pt1 | contig 13365 bp, 10 predicted proteins | sample Palsa_T0_1_FD_201949 | JGI IMG/M metagenome (GOLD analysis project Ga0302324, IMG submission 201949) | Peat permafrost microbial communities from Stordalen Mire near Abisko, Sweden - Palsa_T0_1 | ecosystem: Environmental > Terrestrial > Soil > Palsa > Peat permafrost | place: Sweden: Abisko...
CCATTTCCATAGCGTGTTGCCCCTGGTTCAGTGGCATGGCATAAGGCATGCAACATCGGGTGGATGTTCAAAGACTTCCGATTCGCCTTCCGGATGATTGCGTCGCACCGCTGGTTCTCAGCCGCGATCGTGGCCACATTGGCCCTGGGAATAGGCATCAACACCACGGTATTTACCCTGGTGAATGCGGTCCTGTTCGCCCCGGTACCGATCCCCGGAGGCGATCGCGTCCTCACGGTCGATGGGAATCATCCCAGCAAGCCCAATAACACATTTCGAGTCTCGTGGGAGGACTATCTCGAATTCAAGGCAGCCAATAAGGACTTCGAGGGCATCGAGGCCTTAAGCCGCGCGCAGTGCATAATCAGCGAGCCCGGAATCCCTCCCCAGCGCTGCAACATGGCGCATGTAAGTCCGGGCCTCTTTCCGCTCTTCAAGATGAATCCTAGTGCGGGGAGGGCCATTGCCGCCTCCGACTGTGTTCCGGGCGCCGAACCTGTTGTGCTCCTTGGGAACTCAATGTGGAAGAACCGCTACGCCGGTGCGTCGGATGTCATCGGCAGAACAGTCCGGATCGACGGGAAACCGGCGACCGTTATCGGAATCATGCCCCAGGGCCTCATGTTTCCGAGAACCGAGGAATTCTGGATGCCCCTCGTTCCCGACTCGGAAATGATGAAGCGCTCGAACCACTCCCTGGAACTCTTCGGCCTCCTCAGGCCCCATATCTCGGTTGCCGCCGCCAATGCCGAGCTCGCCGCGCTCGCCGCGCGCATCGCAAGGGATCATCCGGACTCGAACAGGGACATCGGGGCTGTCGCGCGGACATTCCAGGACAGCTACATGGGCGGCGCGATCCGGGCCGTTTTTTTGACGATGCTGGGTGCGGTGGGCTTCGTCCTCCTCATCGTATGCGCCAATGTGGCGAACATGATGCTAAGCCGGTCGATCGCTCGCGGCCGCGAATTCGCTGTGAGGGCTGCGATTGGCGCCACCCGCTGGCAGCTAATGCGGCAGATTCTTGTCGAGAGCGTGGTCCTGAGCGCCCTCGGCGGTGCCTGTGGGCTCGGCCTCGCGGCATTCGGTGTCGATGGCTTCGACCTCGCAATGCAGGATGTCGGCAAGCCGTACTGGATCCAGTTTCGGATGGACTGGGAGGTCTACGGCTACTTTGCAGCCATCACGATTCTGACCGGGGTAGTCGTCGGCCTCATGCCCGCGCTCCGGTCCTCCCACGTCGACCTCAATTCCGCCATGAAGAACGGGACACCCGGCGGCGGAAGCCACAAAGGCCGCCTCGCGGGCACGCTGGTCGTCCTTCAGTTCGCCCTCACGGTCGTGCTTCTTTCCGGGGCCGGCCTAATGATCCGAAGCTTCATCGCCGCCCAGCGGATCAATGCCGTTGTGGGCCCAGAAAGCCTGCTTGTCGGACAGCTGCAGCTTCCCGAAGCCAAGGGCGAGCGCTATGAGGAACCCGCCACGCGGCGCAGGTTCATTGACACCGTCCTTGCGAGGATGGCCACGCTGCCCGGGATTACCGCAGCCACTGTAGGAAGTCATTTGCCAGGGCTCGGCGTTGCGTCCCGGCAAATCGAGATCGAGGGCCGTGCCAACGCCGACAACAATGAGCCGCCGGAAGCGGGTCTCGTCGTGGAGGCACCAAACTACGCCTCCACCTTGGGAATCCCGCTCCTCGTCGGCCGGGGCTTCTCCGCCTCGGACGGCGACCCGGGAAAGGAGGCGGTCGTCGTCTCACGCACTTTCGCGGACAGGTTCTGGTCGGATGGGTCCGCGGTCGGAAAGCGCATGCGTCTCGTTGAAGATGGCAAACCCGGGGCTTGGATGACCGTCATCGGCATCTGCGCCGACATGGAGATGCAGCCCGGCGAAGCCAATCCCCTTCCCGTCATCCACATCTCCTATCGACAGGAGCCCTGGGGGTTGATGGGTCTTGTGCTCAGAACCCGTTCGGATCCCGCGACCCTGGTGGCCCCGCTGCGCGTTATGGTCCAGGAAATGGACCAAGACCTGCCCATCTTCGACACGCGCACCCTCACCGCCGCCGTCGCAAAGAATTTCTGGTACCTGCGAGTATTTGGGACGCTCTTCGCGGTGCTTGCTGCGACCGGCTTGCTAGTGGCATCGATCGGAATCTACGCCACCGTAGCACAAAGCACGGCGCGCCGCACTCGCGAGATCGGCATCAGGATGTCCCTGGGCGCGACAGGAGTGAACATTGCCCGCCTCGTTCTTTCGCGCGGGCTCGGCCAGCTGTTAATCGGACTTGGCCTCGGGCTATGCGGCGCCTTCGCCTCAACTCGGCTCCTCGACAATACGGGTTTCCTGGTCGGCATTTCGGCACACGACCCCTTCGTGTTTGCAGCCATTGTCATCCTTCTTCTTTTCATCGGCGCTTCAGCGTGCTGGGTGCCAGCTCGGAGGGCATCGCGCATCGCCCCGGTCGAGGCCCTGAGGACAGAGTAGCAGCACCCATAGTCCCAAACGAAGGCTTCCTCCGTCTTCGTCCCCACTGCCGGGAACCGACCCACGGGCGACAAATACAGAAATGGCCAAGATTTGCATAGGGCGTATCTTCAAACTGTCTGAGTCTGAGGATAGATGATTTGATGTGCAGTGCAGCACGTCGTTTCGACTCGGATAGGGCTATTGAAAGCGAATTCGGGTGACTGCTGAGGCATCCCAGATTCGGAATGTCCGTTTCCCGTATTTGGAAATTTCAAGCCGTTTCCGACTCTTGCCTTAGAATGTTAATCAATGGAGAGAAGGTTCTTATGCAACTCAAGTCTCTTGGCACTGGCGGTGCTAGGTTGTGATCGAGAGTTCCCTATTCTCGCGGAAATGAATCCTTCCAAACCAAATGAATTCTGTCCTCGCTGATATCGTCCTCGCTTTCCGCCTTCTCCGGAAAGCACCGGGATTCACAGCAACGATTGCCATGGTGCTCGCCTTGGGTGTTGGGGCTAACACCGCCATATTCAGCGTCATCCATGCGGTACTGCTCCACCCGTTTCCGTATACTAATTCCGAGAGAATCACATTTGTAAGTTCCAAGCCCATCGACGGGAACGGCCAGATGTCGGTTGCCTATCCTGACTACCTTGAAATGCGCAAGCAGGCCCAGACGTTTGACTACCTTGCTTTTGCTGCAAACAGGGACTTGACGCTAACCGAGGTGAAAGAACCCGCGAGTCTCAAAGGAGCCCTCGTTTCAGCCCAGGTCTGGCCCTTGCTTGGTGTGCCGGCAATGCTAGGCCGCACGTTCACCGAGGCGGAGGATCGCCCTGGAGCCGCCCCAGTCTGCGTTATTGGAGCCTCAATTTGGAAGGAGCACCTCGGAAGCAGTCCGCAAGTCTTGGGCCATGAGCTGATGCTCGACGGCAAGGCCTATACGGTTGTGGGAGTAATGCCGCCGCGCTTCAAGTTCTGGGGCGCCGACGTATGGATACCGGCGGGTTTGGAGGCGGACACCGAGCTCATGCAAAGCCGGATTCTGCGGATGAACACTTGGGTCGTGGGGAAGCTCAAGCGAACTGCCACGTTGAAGGAGGGCAATGCCGAGCTCAGCGTCATCGCCAAGGGGATTGCGGATCAATTCCCCGATACCAACAGGAACGTAGGGGCCGAAGCGACCCTCTTGATGGACAATGTCACCGGAGGCATTCGCAGACCTCTGCTTATGCTTTTTGGGGCGGTTGGTTTTGTCCTTCTCATAGCTTGCGCGAACGTCGCCAACCTCCTGCTCGCCCGTGCAAATTCACGCCGACGTGAGTTCGCCATTAGGACAGCGCTGGGAGCTGGACGGCCGCGCCTTATTCGCCAGGTCATTCTCGAGTGCATCCCGCTCGCAATGCTTGGAGCCGCTGCCGGGATCTTGGTTGGGGCGTGGGGCCTAAGGGGTCTCCTCTCCATCCTTCCTGCGGACGTCATTCCCGCGGAGGCAGTCATCACTGTGAATTTACCGGTTATGCTCTTTTCTTTCGCCGTCTGCATGGGAACCATGCTTCTTTTCGCGCTGTTCCCCGCACTTGAGCTAACTCGGGGAGGACTGACAGTTTCGCTGCAGGAAGGCGGGCGTGGCACGGGAGGCCCTCGCAGCTCCCGCGTGCGCTCGGGCCTCATCGCAGGGGAGGTAGCATTGTCTCTCATGCTTCTAGTCGGCGCGGGTCTGCTTATCCGCAGTTTATCGAGGCTCCAATCCGTCAATCCGGGCTTCAATGCCGATAACCTGCTCTTGTTGACCATCAAGCTGCCGGAGTCCCGCTATCCAACGGCCAATGAGGCGACTCGCTTCTTCGAAGAAGTTGTGCGGCAGGCCAAGCAGATTTCTGGCGTCAAGGCCGCCGCCGCCTCAAGCAACATTCCGCTGCTTGGCGGCTCCGGATTGCCCCTCATCACACACGATCGCTCCTATTCGAGCTTTAAGGATCTGAAAGGAGTCCAATTCAGTGCGGTTACGGCAGATTACTTTGCTGCTCAGGGACTGCGTTTGGTGAAGGGGAGAGTCTTCTCCGAGTCAGATCGGGCTGGATCGGAGCCGGTGATAATCCTGAACGAGGCGGCAGTGAAACAATTCCTAAAGGACGGCGACCCACTTGGACAAAGTGTCATGCTTGGGCTCCCGGCAAACCTGAACAAGCCTGGCCTGCTGCCGAAGGGCCTCGACACATTCCAGTGGTCGCGCGTCGTTGGCGTCGTGCAGAGCTCGCGAAATTTCGGCCTAGATTCAGAGCCACCTCCCGCGGTTTACATCCCCGTTGATCAGTCTTGGACAGCCGTTGGCATGCGAAACAAAATGTTTGTCCTGATTCGCACCGAAGGAGACCCGATTTTAACGGCTACTGCAGCCAGATCAATAGTCCGTGCTGTCGATATCAACCAACCGATCGAAGACCTATCGACAATGGAAAACACCATTGCTGATAGCCTTCGCCAGAGTCGATTTAGCACCGTACTTCTCGGTCTTTTCGCCGCTATGGCGAGCGCGCTCGCGGCGGTGGGGATATATGGCATTGTAGCATGGAATGTAACCCAGCGTACCCGCGAGCTCGGCATCCGCTCCGCGTTGGGCGCGACATCCGGCGACAATACCCGGTTGGTGATGGGCCAAAGCATGAGAGTGGTATTTATTGGCCTGGCTGCGGGGTTGGCAGGATCCCTCGCGCTCACACGTATCCTCCAAAGCATGCTCTTCGAAACGAGTGCCTTTGATTTTTGGACGTTTTCAACGGTAAGCGCCGCTCTTACGATCGTCACGTTACTTGCCAGCTTCTTGCCGGCACTTCGGGCATCGAAGGTTGATCCCATAGTTGCGCTTCGTGCTGAATAACAGGAACGCGAGTTACTTTGATGCCCACAGACATGGCTCGCGATGTTCCGATTAATTCGTGGCATTCGCCTGGCGAGGGAGATCACAGGTGTAAGCTCAACTGCGCAAAGACGGGCGAGTTGTCGGAACTTTTTGAGATTCGTCTAGCGAGGAGACGTCGCAAAGTCCAAGGGGCGATCGATAGCGAAATCACGCGCCTCGGTCTCATGAAGCGAGAATTGGAGACGATCGATGCGGAGGTCCTTCTCGCCGCGATCGACTGCTTTGCGTCGCCTAGAGAGGCAGCACGTTGGCTCACAAACCCAGAGGCCAGATTCACCAATGGGACCCCAGTTGAAATTGCGACGACGCCAGGGGGCAAAGAGAGGGTCATGGGCTTCTTGTTGGGGCTCATTGACGGAACGCCCCCAACTGCATGACCGATAGGCGGCCCGCCTCCCAATGTGGGCAGTGATTCGGAACCGAAGCATCTTCGTCGTTTTTGAAGGGCGCCAGCATTCTTGTGTTGAGCATTGAGAGTGCTGCCGAGCGCAACTGCCGGAGGCGGACACGCCCCGAGCAGTAGGCCCCTTGAAATGATCCTTCGACTTCGCCGCCACGGCTCCCAATTCTAGGGCTGGTGATCCGAACCGCAGTTCTTATTTGCCTCCTCGCTGCGCCCTGCGCGGCCGTCGCCCAGTCCCCCCTCCCTCCGGGAACGGCCGAGCGGATTAACGCCGTATTCGCATCTTACGACCACGATGGGTCGCCTGGGTACGCCGTTGCCGTCCTAAAGGACGGCCGGATCGCCTTCGAGCGTGGTTACGGGCGCGCGGACCTCGACTGCAACGCTTCCATCACACCGCAGACCGTCTTCCACCTGGCCTCTCTCTCCAAGCAATTCACGGCTGCAGCGGTCGCGCTCCTCATCCTCGATGGCCGGCTCTCCCTGGAGACGCCTGTGGCAGCGTACTTCCCCCAGATCGCCAGATTTGGCGCCGACATGCGCCTTAAGCACCTCGTCTATTTCACAAGCGGCCTTCCCGAGTACACGTCTCAGCCCAGGAAGAACGGGGATCCGTGGTTCACGGCGTACCGCTTCACCGTAGATGAGGCGATAGCCGCCACGCTTCGTGCCAAGGCGCTCAAGTTTGCGCCGGGCACTCAGTGGGACTACTCGAACGTGAACTACATGATTCTGGCCAAGATCGTCGAGCGAGTGAGCGGTATGTCGCTCGCCCAGTTCCTCCAGGCCCGGGTCTTCCGACCGCTTGGGATGTCACACACCCTAGTGGACGATGACACAACGGTGATTATCCCAAACCGCGCGACGGGCTACGCCGATCGGGGCGACCCGGAAATCGCCAGGCAACTGAATGCCATCGGCTTCACCGTCCACTCCGGCACGGGCTACATGCGGCTCGTCCGCAACTCGCCGCATTACGGCGGCAGCGGCGTCTTCAGCACCGTCGAAGACCTCGCAAAGTGGGATGAAAACTTCTACACCTACGCGCTTGGCGGCCCGGCGTTCACGACCCAGATGCTCGCGCGCTGCAGATTCCAACACCCCAAGGACAACGACGCTTTGGGCCTTGTATTTGGCGACTACAAGGGGCGCACCATGATCTGGTTCTCAGGAGGCGACATCGACGCATCCACCTACATGGCGCGGCTGCCCGATCTCCACCTGACCGTGATATGCCTGTCGAACATCCTTAAGGGGGATGCAGAGGGAAAGGCGATGCAGGTCATTGGGATCGTGGTCCCCTGACCGCGCAGGTAGTGACGAGCGCAGCCTATTGCCACTCCCGCGTGGCCAAGAATCCACTACAGCCAGAAATTTGCCACGGATTTGTCAGCAAGCTTGTTTTTGGCTTGTTTTACCAGCCGCTCGTTGCACCGTCTTTCTTGTTCTAACCTACTCTCAAACAACTTAAAGCGCGCACAGCAAAGCGTTTCTGTTGTCTGGACCAACTCGATTCGAGTCCCGTCCATCCCGCCATTTAAGTATCTCGCAACGACGTACTTGATTTTCCCCGAAGCTGGGTTGCGCGGTTGACGTGGGAACTCAGGTCCATCCGCAATGAGCTTGAAGTCTTAAAGAAGCATTTTCCATCTAGAGACGGTTCCGTGTTCCCGCTCTTCAAATCTACGATCCGCGCTATTCACGCCGGCCGTCAGTAGTACCGGGGAAAGACCACTCGGAACGTGGTGCCTCTCTCCGATGAGCTCGCCATTTCAAGACTCGCGTCGAGCAATTCGCAAAGGCGCTTCACAATCGAAAGGCCAATCCCTTCGCCGGGCTGTTGAAAGCCAGGGCGCATTTCCGCCGGACCCCCGGCGCCAGGGACCAACACGTGTGAAATCTCTCCTGTTGTTGATGCAGCCTTTTCGTCCGATTCTCGGGCGCTCGCTGTGGCCTCTGTCAACCCAATGACCATGGGCGCTCCCGGTCCGGCCAGGATGCCGGGCCCTGTGTCCTTCACCATGAACCACCAGTTATCCTTTTCCATCCCCACACTCACAACCACTCCACCATGAAGCGTATATTTGAGGGCGTTCAGCAGCAGATTTTGTAACAGGCGTCGCACCTTGCTAGGATCGCCATGAACCAAGAGATTACTCGGTCCCCTGACCTCCAAGAATAGGTCCCTTTCGGCAGCGACCGGTCTATTTGCATTGCCCAGCTCGATCACCAACGCCGCAGCGTCGAACTCATCGATTTGCCGGATTTCACGACCGGCCTCCAAGCGTGCCAGCTCCCTAAGATCGACGAGCATGGAGAAGACTGACTTCACCCCCTTTTCCAGAAGCTTCGCAAAACCCGCGCGGTCCGACGCCGCTATGTCGGGTGCAGCGAGGACTCTTGCCGCCAATGAGACGCCCAAAACGTTCCCATTGAGGTCGTGGACGGCCTCGTGAATGAATGCGGCTCGTCGGCGCTCAATCTCATTGATGCTGGCAAGCGCGCCTTCCAGATCGCTCAGCCGCCCCGCAGCCTCAGCCTGTTGCATGCGCTCGAATTGTGCCGCGCTCTCACTGATCGCGTCGTTGACAAGGGTGATCATCTGATGATTCACCTCCACCAGGGTCTCGCGTTCGAACTCCCGGTGAGCGGCGGCAAACGTTTCCACGACTTCAAAAATGCAGAGTTGAAGATGCCCCCATTCGTGCATGAGTTCCTGCAACCGATAGCCCTGTTGCCAACGGTGCAGGCCGTGCTTCACTTCCTCTCGTCTTGTCGCGGAGTCCGCCCCTTTGTCATCTGCGCTACCTGGGCGAGCACGGAGCTTCCGCTCGAACGCGTCGAGCACTTGGGGTATATGATCATTGAATTGCCCGCGCGTTAGCGCTCGCACCGTCGTTTGCTTGGGATCTTTTTCGGCCGCTGTCCGCCAAGCCCGTAAGATCGCATCTCGTTGTGTCCCCAGATAATCGCTGAGGGCGTTCAATTGTTCATTCTTAGTTTGGGTCATAGTGCTTACGCCACTCAGTCTAGGCCAAACCACCGCCTGAGGATATGGGGTGTTGCCCGCTTGAACCAGAGGTAGGCGACGACCGACGCCCAGCGTGAATTCACGGGAAGTCGGATCCTCACCCCACCAGGTGGGGTGCGGGGCAAATCGGCACCGCTCATAGCTGATGGGTTCATGAGCGTGCAGGTTGAGGTTGAGGTTATGAGAAGTCCGGTGGATTGGGCTTATGGCCAAGTAAAAGCAGGGGCTTTTCAGGCGATAAAAACACACCGGACCGAGTGGCTTCCCGCCGGCTTCGTCTAAGTCGAAACGAACCTTCGCTGGCTTCGGATTGAAAACACGGCGGGAAAATCGACTTCAACCCGCCTGCACGCTCAACGCAAGGCGGCCCAAGCACTCGGCAAGGGCAACCCCCCTCCTTTTGGGAGGGGGTTGCCTTGCCGAACTCGCCCGTTCGCTCAACCACGGGTTCCTTACATAAGATTCGTTGCAAAAAATAGGTTCGAGTCCCGTCCATCCCGCCAATTTCCGCTTCGGCTTACGAGTCACGCGGTTGCAAACTTGAAGTCACAATTTGTGACCTCTAGTTTGATCTAGTTCGTAATCATGACCGCCTCATCACTTGAGCTCCTGTACTGATTTATGATCGCCTCTTGTTGGTTGCTCTCGCTGCGAGAGGTTTTTAAGATCTGTAGCTGGTTCGGCGTTAGGACTGAGGCAGCCTTGGCGAATAATTGCTGATCCAACGGGCTCAGCCAAGTGGTGGGATCGGCGTCACTAAATCCAGGAGCGCCAGAGTCAGGGTTCGTAGCGGGAGTGGAAACGTTGTGGAGAATTTGGGCCAGCGCCTGGGCCTGTTCCGCAGACAGCGGAACGCCCGCGTCCTCCATATCCAAGGCAGATTCATCGACCGAGTTACCACTGTTGTAGAAGGTAGTTCCTTTAAGGGCCTCCAGCTTCTCGTTCGCATCGACCCCAATCAGCGAGTTGATGGCCTGATCCAAGTCCTTCGTCGCCTGAGAGATTGCCTTGTAAGTATCACCGGACGTCGGTTGGAGACCCGCTTGCGTTGCGGCATCCATGGCGTCGGAGGAAGTCACCGCCTTCTCGACGAGCAGCTCCTTGAGTTGCGCCGCCTTATCGGACGTTAGGTTTAACGCGGCGATCGCGCGACCGTACGTCCGAATGACGCTTCGGCGCATCTCCTTTTGCTGCAAGGCTGCCATCTCAGGGTGGTCGCGAAGGACATCCTTCATATGGATCACTTTCACTCCAGGCAATGAGTTCGACGCGGTCGCCTTAGCGGCCGGCATATGCGCTCTTGCTGTCGCAAGGGCGTCCTCTTCCTTTTCCAGCTTGCCGGCGAGTTCTCTAGCACGACCTGCATTTTCAGCGGATTCATTGGAGAGCGCCGTTCTCTCCGTCCTCAGTCTCGATATTTCCCCGTGCTGAAGGATTCCCATGATGGTTGCGCCGGTAGTAATAACCACGATTGCCGCGGCCAACTGAGTTTTTGTAATGCTCATAAGGTAAAGTAGGGTAGCACTCCCGGATTGCGCCGACCCAGCCAATGCTGCCGTCGTTACTGCCGCTGCAAGGCTCCCCGGCACCGCAGCCATGGTCTGGCTGCCCAACGCGACAGTCAGCGCAGCCGTGGTCGAGGTAATGCCGCGCCGGCTAAGGGACAGGCGCAGCTTTTCGAGCGCGCGCTCTACCCGCATACGAGCCCCGCTTTCTGTGATGCGGAGCGTCGGGCCCATGTCCACGAACGATTTCCTGTCGAAAAAATGCAAAAGGACGGCTTCCCGGTCCCGTTCGTTGAGTTCGTGGATGGCGTCGTCGAGGACAGGCCGAATCTCCTCCCAAGCGGGTTCACTCGTTGAATTGTCACTGCGCTCGATCATCTGTTGGGCCTTCCGCCAAAGTGACTGGCGCTGTTTGTCGCGACTGACCGCCTTAGCCGACGCAAACCGCGCAGCAACGAAGAGCCATCCGACAAGGGTCTCTCGGCGCGAAAGGGGCGCCGCCTTGCGCGCAAGATCGGTGAAGACTTCCTGAGCGACATCTTCCGCAAGGTGCGCGTCCCCTCCGACACGGCGCTTCGCCACGGAATATACCGACCCGATATGCCTGCGAACCAACTCGGCGAACGCCTCGTCAGATCTCTCGTCGGCGTAGAGGCGAAGCAATTCGGAGTCATCGCGCATGGGTTTGCCCTCTCTAGCACCGGCTCATTGCAAAAACCGCACAAAAAAAGCTCCGGAAACGGCGAGCTAAGCGGTATTCCGCAGAACCATATCCTCCCGGGACTAAGTGTTCTTGAGCTATGAATTCGGGGCAGCGGTGCCCCCGGCCACCTTTTGCCCCTCCTCGGGCAGCTGATCCCAGCTTTGATTTATGTATCATATATTAGACAAAATGCTTGATTGATTCAACAAATGCATTACTTGGTATTATATACGATACATGAACTTTGAAGATGCAGGTATCCTCATTCGCAATGCCCGACGTCAGGCGAAAATCACCCAGGCCGACCTGGCGAAGCGCCTAGGCATGAGCCGGGCGACAATCTCCCAGTTGGAAACAGGGGTCATCTCCGAGCTAGGAGTGCGCAAGCTGTCTCAGATTTGCGACCGCCTCGGCTTGGAAGTGGCGGTTCAGCGCCGCCTCGCGCCACTGACGCTGCACGAGGCCTATGCCGAGAACAAGCAGGAGAGGCAGGCCGCATTCAAGGAGACCGACTCCACTCTGGCCAAATTGAACAAGGATTCTGACCATGGCTAACGTGTACGTGAACCAGGCGCCCGTGGGCCGACTCACACGCGAGGACCCCGTCAACCGTTTTGCCTATGACGAGCGCGTGGCCGCCGCACAGGCAGTCTCGTTGCTAATGCCGGTGACTGAAAGCTCATACCTCGCGGAGCGGCCAACCGTGCTGCATCCTGTATTCGACATGAGCCTGCCCGAGGGCCCGCTGCGGGAGGCAATCGTCAGCATGTTTGCCAAGGCATTGCCGATCTTCGACGACCTAGCCCTACTTGAAGTGGTTGGTCGCTCCCTGATCGGCCGTCTTCAGTTTAGCCCGTCTGGGGCGAATCTCGAGGAGGTACCGCCACAGAACCTGCGCGACCTCCTGAAGCATCGGGGAACCGGCGACATTTTCCGGGACCTGCTGGCGCGCTATGCCCGCTACTCCGGAGTGGCGGGCGTGCAACCGAAGCTATTGATGCGGGATGATGAAAGTCTGCAATCGGTCAAGCTTAGTCCGATTGAGACAGGAGCGCGGGTCACGAACCATGGCACAACCCACCTCGTCAAGACTTTTGACTCAGCGAAATATCCCGGGCTCGCGGCAAACGAATTCCTCTGTCTCAAGGCGGCTCGCCTCGCTGGACTCGAAGTTCCAGCGGCCGAACTCTCCGACGACGGCCGTATCCTGGTCGTGGAGCGCTTTGACCTCAAGCCGGACGGCCGCTATCTCGCATTTGAGGACGGTTGCGCCATCGCCGGCCGGCTTTCTCGCGACAAATATGAGGGCTCCTACGAGCAGCTGGCAGGTAGCCTCGCACGCGTCCTGCGAGGTCCCGACGGAACCCAAACCGAACTTGCGCACTTCTTCCGCTCGCTCGTCCTGTCGGTTGCGGTGCGCAACGGCGACGCTCACCGCAAGAATTTTGGCGTTCTCTACGATGATGCCATGGGCTCGGTATGGCTGGCACCTACTTATGACGTGGTCACAACCACAGCCTATCTCCCCAATGACACCCTCGCCCTCATGTGGGACGGGACCAAACGCTGGCCGGAGAAAAAGAGGCTTGAGCGATTTGGCATGCAGCGGTGCCAGCTAACGCTCCAGGGTGCACGGGCAATCATTTCCGAGGTCGCGGACGCCGTTGACGCGGCAGCAAAGGAGTTGGATAGCGTGGCGCAACGCGATCCCCTTGCCGCCGAAACGATCGATCGGATGCGCGCGGCATGGACGAATGGCGTGGCGTCCCTTCGAAAATAACGCCAAGACCCGGGCGCATTCGGGCTTTAGGTTGCCACCGGGTTGCCAGGAAACGTGTTTTTTCGTTCGCTTCGGTACGTCTCTCTGCATTTTGTCTCCGTTCGCAAGAAACTAACCATCAACTAACTCCGCGTTTTCCAGCGACTTGGCTTCGAGGCGGAAGGGCGGTTCGAGTCCCGTCCATCCCGCCATTTAGGTGTCTCGAAACGAGATACTCAATTTTCACCGAAGCTAGCGCCGCCAAGACGTTTCCTTAATCGGCGTGCGGACAAGGACGACGGCGTCCTGGTTGAACTGCTGGCGATAGGCCCGCGCGATTTCGTCGAACTTCGCGTTCACCGCCGGGTCTGGGCGGTGAAGGGTCTCGAGCACGCACGTTTGCTCCGAGACTTCGACGTTGTCGTTACCCAGCAAACCCGCGCGGCCTCCGGGGTGACCGGACCGCATTTGTTGAGCCACCCCGAGTGAGAGTCTGGGCGGGTTGTTGATCTCAGTTCAGGTTGTGGTTGCTGGTGGGAACGAGGGCAAGCTCCAGGCGGAGGGAGGGCCCGGCT
>Ga0302324_100019372_pt1 | contig 13365 bp, 8 predicted proteins | sample Palsa_T0_1_FD_201949 | JGI IMG/M metagenome (GOLD analysis project Ga0302324, IMG submission 201949) | Peat permafrost microbial communities from Stordalen Mire near Abisko, Sweden - Palsa_T0_1 | ecosystem: Environmental > Terrestrial > Soil > Palsa > Peat permafrost | place: Sweden: Abisko...
CCACATTGCAGCACGCGATAATAAACACCAGTCCCGAGGCAGCGAGCAGAACCAGCAGCACGGTACGAGCACCCGATGTGATCTCATCGCGCAGCAGCTTCGCTTCGATGTTGAATTGCCCGCCCGCCGGGTAGGCTTCGGGGTGATCCTTCTTCATCGCAGAGTACGCCGACCGCAACTCTGCTCGAGCTTGCTCGAGAGAAACTCCCGGAGCCAGACGCCCAAACAATTCCGTCATCCGATGAACCCGGCCGGTGACCATTGTCGCGGAAAGATGATGCGGGCTGGTCACAACGTTCGCGATGAGCTCGGTGTCCGCAGGGTAAGGAACCGAAGGCTCGAGCACGCCAACGATGGTAGCAGTGCGCGTATCCATCCGAACCTGCTTCCCGATGACCGATGGATCGCTGTGAAGCACCGTGGTCCAGAACCGGTAGGTGAGCACCGCTGCGCCTGCAGCATTGGGGCCGTCATCGCGCATGTCCAGCAGACGGCCCAGCACGGGGCGTAAGCCCATGACTTCGAAGTAGGAGCCGCCCACAACGCCGGCGCGAACTTCACGCGGCTCGCCCAGCCCAATCATCGTGAACCCGGTCGTCGAAAAGTCGCCAAACTCCCCGATCGATTTCACACTGGCCCGCAAGTCTTGGATTTCGGGCACCGAGAAACGATCGTTTTCCGCCCCGATGCCAGGGGCGCTCTGTCGAATATAAATCAGGCGATCTTCGTCGCGGTTTACCAGCGGTCGCAGCAGGACGCCGCGCACAAGCGTGAAGATAGCCGCATTGGCGCCGATGCCGAGCGCCAGCGTGAGGATCACGGCGAAGGCCAGCCCCGGAGTGCGCCCCAATGAGTAGACCGCGAATCGGAGATCGCGAACAAAGGACATGGTTCACCCCTGCTCTGCGGAGGTAGCAGCATGCCTGCCAACTTCAGACGCCACATTATAAGTCACTTACAGGTATTGAGCTGATACCCGTTGTCCGTTTAAGGACACTCCTGCCCAAATTCGGACACCGATCTCAACGTCCCCTGACCAGACGTCGGACCGTGCTAAATCTTTCGAACGTGGTACCCTTGCGACCCTGACAGGTTAACGAGCCATGTAGCGCCGAGCCACTCGGAAGGGCGGTTTTGATTCGAAGGGCTGTTCTCATGCAGTGGATAGTCGGCAAACCCTTCCCTTATCGGATTGTGTAAGGATCACCGTGAGTCTACCCAGACACTCGCACACGTTAGGAAGCCGCAGCAGAGCGAACAGAATGATTCCTGGAACCATTGTGGAGCCCGGTACGTAACCCAGCAATAGCACTACTGCCGAAAGGACATTTCCCGCCGATGAAGAGTTTGTTTCGACTTTCTCTGCTTGCCTCGCTGGTCCTTCTTTGCTCGTCCGTGCACGCGCAGTCCAGCGCGCAGGTCGACACTTTGTTCAAGACGATCGAGTCTTTGGACACGCAGCTTTTTGACGCCTACAACCACTGCGATCTGTCGAAGCTAGCTGCGATGGTGTCGGATGACCTGGAGTTCTATCACGACCAGACAGGGCTGTCGGTCGGTAAGGCTCCCTTCATCGCGGCGATCAAGCAGAACATCTGCGGCAAAGTCGAGCGAACGATTGCGCCAGGCTCGATGGAGGTGTATCCGCTGAAAGGATATGGAGCAGTGCAGATCGGCGTGCACCGCTTTCACCACCCAGGAGAAGAAGGGTTCGGTGAAGCCAAGTTCGTGACACTGTGGCAAAACAAGGATAGCGTGTGGAAGGTGACGCGTGTAATCAGCTACGACCATGAGTCCGTAACGAAGTAGCGCGGAGTCTCCGCCCAGAGTCCGGGAGTGACTCGAAATCGGAATGAAACGGCTCGGGATCGACCGCGAGTCGCGCTTCTTTACGAGGGGGAGGCGAAATGGCACTCGTGCAGAATTTCATCTGTCCGGATGGTCGGCCAACCGGATCCCGAGGGCTTGGAGGGAGATCATGGTGATCTCCCCCCAAGCCAAGACTTTGGCCAGCAGATCTATAACCTGCCGATTTCGTTGAGTTTCTGGCGGCCTGCTCTGCTCATTCGAAGCCTTTGGCCGTCAAGGAGAACGACCGTGCCCTCATCGGATCTCTCGCGATAAATCTCTCGCACGTAGTTAAGATTCACAATTGCAGAACGATGGACTCGGACAAAAGTGGCAGGATCGAGCTTCCGGCACAGTTCAGAAACTGTCTCCCGCAACATGAAGGTGTGTCCCTTTACGTGAAGACAACTGTAGTAATCTGCCGCTTCGACCCACTCGATAGACTGGGCTTGCACCAAAACATCTTTCACGCCGTCTCTCACCATCAACCGGCTGATATAGGGCGGACGCGCTTGCGCCGGTCCCCGCAGGCCATCCAGCAAGGCCACAAACTGAGCCTGAGTGAGGAGTGCGGCTTTGGCGGCAAGCCTTGCTCGGACGCGTTCCATCGCAAGCTTGAGCCGCTGAGGATCGACAGGTTTGGTGAGATAATCAATCGCCTGAATCTCGAACGCCCGCACAGCGTACTCCTGATACGCCGTCACGAAGACCGTGGGCGGTAGATGGAGCATTCCGATCTCTTGTACGACCCCCAAGCCGTCAATGTGGGGCATCTGAATGTCCAAGAAGAGGAGATCTACGGACTGCGAATGCAGATAGGCGATCGCTTCGGCTCCGTTCTTACACTCCGATACGATGTGCACGTCCGGCTCGGCAGCGAGTAGCATCTTCAATCGCTCCCGAGCCAAAGGTTCGTCATCGACGGTAACCGTGCGTAGCATCATGCGTTCGCCCGTTCGAATGGGATTTGGATCGTTACCTCATAGCCGCCGGTTTCGCGGGCAGCGGCGGCAAACTCATAGTTGTCCGGGTAAAAGTAGGCCAATCGCTCTCGGGTACTGCTGATGCCGATGCCATGCCCTTTCGTGGAAGACTGGTTCGGCCCCGCGCCATTGTCTGTGACCTGCATCCACAGCTTGTCTCCGATGCGCTTCACGGATGTTTCGATCACGCCGCCCGTCTCCAACGAAGCGATGCCGTGATGAATGGCGTTCTCCACAATGGGTTGCAGAAGAAAGCAGGGGACCAGGCCTTCCAGCGCTTCCGGGGTTGCTTCGATCTTCACCTGCAGGCGATCCGCGAAGCGTACCTGCTGAATTGCGAGATAACTTTCCATCACACGCAATTCCTCGACAAACGGGATCTTCTCTGGGGCCTTGCGCTGAAGGGCGCTGCGCAGGATGGTGTTGAGATGAGCCAGCGCTTGAGAAGCCTCCTTGTTCCTGCCCAGATCGACAAGCGAATTCAGGGCATTCAGAGTATTGAACAGGAAGTGCGGTTCGAGTTGCATTTGCAGGGCGCGCAACTGAGCCTGCGAGAGCCGCCGCTCCAGTTCCAGCTTTTGAACGATGTTTTGCTGCGCCTCGGCTTGCGAATGCAAAAGCCCGGAAACACCGTAGATGAAGCCATAGATCACAAAGTCGACACCGAAGCGTTGCCGTGTCCCCAAGTTCAGGTCGGAGTACAACTGGCCCCAAGCGGGCCAATGCACTCCCGCCCATTGAACGGTGTGTTGCAGCAATGCAAGATGCAGGATGCCAAGCAAACAGGCCGCCACCAGATGGAACAACAAAATAGTTGGCGAGAACCGTAGAACTGGTGCCAACCGAGCAAACTGCCACAAACCAATTGCCACGCCGACCCACCAGAAGCACGTCACGAAACCGAACAACAGCGAGGGAGTAAACGATGCCGATGTGTGACTGACAACAAAATTCGTATGACACTCGTTCGCCGTCATCACGGTGAGGGCACTCGCGATGGCTAGAATTGCCAGCAGGCCCATTCCCTTGCGTGCGGCAGTAGTTGGGTCGAGACCGGTTCCGCTTGCAATAGGCTTTTCCATCTGTGTGTCTCCTTCTCAGACGCTCTGGCTCAAACAGTGCTGGCTTAAAGGCAAAACTACGCTTTCCACTCCCTAGAAGCTCGCGCGAATTCCGAGCTCTATACGGCGGGCTGCCTCAGCCGAAACCGGCTGCCCGACGGCCGATGACGAGAGGATTGTATTCACCGCGGTCACATTGGTGTGATTCAGCAAGTTGGCGCTGCGCACATTGAACGTGAGAGTGCGCGCCTGACCCTTGTCTTTAGCTTTACTCTTATCCCTGGGATTCAGCTTGAAAGCCCGACTCAGATCCGTGTCGAGGTGGATCGGCCCCGGCATCGTTCCAAGATTGCGCGGGACGTTGCCGTTGACTGTGTTGGTGGTGAGCAGGCCGAAGCGTGTGCTGTAGACGCCGGGACCGGAAACGGAAGCATAGGAAGGCCGATCGTTAAAGTCTCCGTCGCCGTTGTTATCCGTTCCGGTTGTGATGTTATAAGGAATGCCATCACCTGCATCGAACTCGGTCGCCAGCTCGATCTTCAAGGGCAAAGTCAGATTTCCGGAAAAGCTAACTCGGTTCTCCCTGAACCAGTCGACGTGCGCTGACTCTCCCCGCTCGCTATAACTTGACTGGGGGCTCAGATCGGTCTCTCCGGCGTCGCATTTGAAATTATAGTGCGCATATCGGAAGTAGAGGCCGAGCCACTTGTAGCTGTGCTGATCCAGGTTGAAGGAGACGACGTTGCCAACCAGATGACCGGAGTTCTGGTATTGCAAGATGTTTTCGTTGGACGCGATGGGACGCGGCGCAAGCAGAGCAGCGGTTGGATCTGGCGCAATACCGACGCTGCTGGTCACCATGGGAGCGTTAATGTTCTTGACGCGAATGATATTCCAGTCCTCTCCGAAGAAAAGGTTAATTCGCGGGTGCCAGTGCCGGGGGAAATCGTGCTCTGCATTGAAATACACCACGAAGGTTGACTGCTGAGTGAGTGAGGGGGAAAACCGCTTTATGGTGCTCACGGCAATCGCACGAGCAGAAGGCAATAATGGATCAATGTAATTTGGCGAATAGACGGTCGTCTGCTGCTGGCGAGTTCCATTCAGGCGATAAACTTCGGTGGCATAACTTGTTTCGGTGGGTGAGTTATTGAACAGCCCAGCCCTCAGGTGAAATAGCCAGGTCTGCTTCTTGTCAGGCGACCAGGCAAGGCCCAGACGCGGGTCGAAGTTGGCGAAGCTGTTGGGCATCGTATCAAGTTGATAGCGCAACCCGGCATCAAGAGTTAGGGGGGACGCGAGCTTGATTGTGTCTTGCGCGAACAAGCCCAGTCGCCACTGTGTAAGCGGGATGAGGGGCGTCCCGCTAGTGAGTTGGTAGGTGGTCGGCGTGCCGCCGGGAAGATTTAAGAGAGTGCGGCGGTATTGCTCAATGGCAGTGATGGTTGTGGTCTGGCCGGTTGGGTGGTTGTCGGCATCGAGGACTGGCGCGCTGCCACCGCCAAAGACGTATGTGCCATTAAAGTTGTTGGGATCGTAATCGTGGACGAAGATGCCTAAAGACTGAGCCCCGAACTTCAAGGTATGCTTGCCGCGGATGATCATCGCGTCGTCATCCACTTCGAGATCGTCCTCGCGATCGCTCAGGTTCTGGCTGGTGGCCCCACCGCCGGTGAAATAACCGGCCACCTGCAGGGTTGGAGTGCTGGAAAGAGGCGTCTGGCCCGTCAGCTTCCAGCTGTAGCCGACGCGGGCTTCATGCAACAAGTTCGGGTTTGGGGTTAGGGTGTTGGACCATCGCAGATCGTACTCGCTCACGACGCTCGAATAGCCGCCTTCAGCCAATGTCAAACCCCCAAGGCCTTGATTGCGGAGATTGTTGAAGTTGGAAGAGAAGGATAGTGTAGCGACATCTTTTGACGTTGCCTGCCAGTCGCCGCGCGCAGAAGCGATCCAGAACCGCTGGGCAGCTGCAATCGTCTGTTGCAGCGGTGCCGGGTTGTTATTGGCGTCCAGAGTCACCGCGTTGACGACGTTGAACTCATCGATGTCGCGCTTTTCGAGAGCGAGCGCAAAGTCGCTTTTTTTCGAAAAGACGGGGCCGCTCAGCTCAAAGCCATAACGCTGCTTGCTGGCCGGCATCGCAGTGACGGAGAACGGATCGGTCGCGTTAAATACGCCGTCGCTGTCGGTAAAAAATAATGCTCCATGAAACGAGTCTGCACCTGGTTTGGTAAAGATCTCGATCAGTCCGCCTCCAAACGGAGCCCATTGATATTCGGACGAGAAGAGGTCGGGATTGACGCGGATGGAGGCGATGGCGCTTTTGGGCGGCAGCGCGCTCGCATTCTGAAAGCCATTCACGGTGATGATGGCCGAGGCCGGAGCGCCGCCGGCTTCGGATGCGAGCACCTGAAGCTGCCGGAGAAAGTCATCCGGATCGTCGGCTAGCTGCTGCACTTCTTTGCTGCCGAGTACGGTCGTGCCCGTGCCGCGATCACTGTCCATGCCGCTCGCATCGTCTCGCACCTCCACGTCCGTGGTTACGGTTGCGATTACCAGTTGCATGTTGGCGTGCGCGACCAGTCCAGCTCGCGTTCTGACCCTCGCGGTTCTTGGATCGAAACTCGGGGCCTCGACCCGAACCTTAACCGTTCCGACCGGGGCACACGGCAATACATACTGTCCCTTCACATCGGTCGTTGTCTTTTCTCCATCGGAGGATTGCACTTGCGCACCGGGGATGATTGCGCCTGCCGGATCCGTGACCGTGCCTTCAATGCGGACGGCGTTCAGGCACTGAGTTTGTCCCAACCCTGATAAAGAGGCTAGCAGCGCGGCTAGAACGCCGCCGAGCTTGCATTTTACCTGCATCCTGGACCTTTGGCCTCCATGACGGCAACCTTCCCATAAGGGCCGAAGGGCATCCAGCCTCATGCAGGGAAGGACCGTTAAATGCAGGGAATGGCCCGATATTGTCTCGAGATCACAGAAGTGAAGATGGGGGCTCTCCTGACCTAATGTCCGCGAACCCAGATGCTACAACCGGTCTCATAAACCCAGACTGACCCATGGCTGCCTGTTCGCCTCCGGACATCACGGTCCGACTGTGGACACCTTTGAACGAGAGCGGTGTTCTCTTGCCTCTGTACTATCAGTGGTTTAGGTCCCCACTATATTGGTAAGAGCATTGCACGCAACTTTGCAGCGGACGTGATCCGTTTTGCGTTGGATTGGCCCGCGCGGAATCAGCTTGGCCAGGAGGACGAACCTGAGATGACCGGCCTCGAACAGGACGTTCGCTACGCGCTGCGGCAGCTGCGCAAGAGCCCGAGCTTCACTACGGTCACGGTTCTCACCTTAGCCCTCGGTATCGGAGCTAATACCGCCATCTTTAGTGTCGTGAACGGAGTATTGCTGAACCCCTTACCGTTTCACGATGCCAGCCGCATCGTCTCCATGTTCGAGGCGACACCGAATTTTCCCAAAGGCTCGATTTCTTATCCCAACTTTCTTGATTGGCAGCGCGACAATCGTTCCTTTGAGGCAATGGCTGCATACCGCTCGACAGATGGCAGCATCACGGGCGTGGGCCAGCCGGAGAATGTTCGGGCACAGCGCGTGTCTGCAAACTTCTTTCCGATTCTCGGTGTGAACCCAATCCTGGGACGCAATTTCACTTCCGAAGAAGATCGGCGCGGCGCCAGCCCGACGGCCCTGATCTCGGAAGGGTTGTGGAAGCGAAAGTTCGATTCGGACCGGAACGTGATTGGCCAACGGCTCATCGTGGCGGGGCAGCCGCGCACGATCATCGGCGTCATTCCAGCTTCATTTCGATTGCAGGTCTTCAACTTCAGAACCGCCGATGTGTACGAAGCCATCGGGGAAGAGACCGATCCGAGCTTTTACCTCCGGGATTCGTATCGGGGCATGGATGCTATTGGCTTGGTGAAGTCTGGGGTCACGCTGGCGCAGGCGCGTGACGATATGAAGCGAGTGAATGCCGCCCTCGCGGATGCCTATCCCAACATTGACGGCAATATCAAGGCCAACATCATCCCTTTGAAAGACAATATCGTTGGTGACATGCGGCCGGCGCTGCTGGTGCTGCTGGGGGCAGTGGGATTCGTCTTACTGATCGCCTGCGTGAATGTCGCCAATCTGCTGCTTGCCCGGTCAACGGCGCGCCAGCGCGAGTTCTCACTGCGTGCTGCGCTCGGTGCGGGGCAGACACGGATTCTGCGCCAACTGCTTACCGAAAGCGTTCTGCTGTCGGCGCTGGGCGGCGGGTTCGGGCTGATTCTGGCGAGGTGGGGAACAGCCGCCGCCCTTGCGGCGGTCCCGGAAACCGTTCCGCGTGCCGAGGAAATCGGGATCGATTTTCCTGTGCTGCTCTTCACCATTTTGGTTTCGGTACTTACCGGAATCCTGTTTGGTTTGCTGCCTGCCATAAGGATGTCGCGGACCGACATCAGTGGCAGCCTCAAGGATAGCGGGCGCGCTATCTCCGGCCCCCGGACACGCACGCAGTCTGCCCTGGTGATGGGCGAAATGGCGATGGCGATGGTGCTGCTGGTGGGCGCGGGGCTGATGTGCCGCACGTTATTGCAATTGTGGAAAGTCGATCCTGGCTTTGATCCGAGCAACGTGTCGCTTTTTGCAGTGACTCCACCGCCTTCTTTAAGAAATCAATCTTCGGATGCGATCCACGCTGCGCTTCGGCAAATCAGCGCGACGCTCCATAGTCTGCCGGGAGTTGAGGCCGTGTCCTTGCATTATGGCGCCGTTCCCATGGAATACGACAGTGAGAGGGGTTTTTTGCTTGAGGGGCAAGAGCCGCCCACGCAGCGAACTGAGAATATTCAGCAGGCTTTGGAATACACAATAGAACCGGGGTATTTGAACACCATGCGCATTCCCCTCCTTCGGGGCCGCTTCCTAAGCGACGAGGACCATGAGAATGCTGCGCGCGTGGTGGTGATTGACGCGAGCTTCGCGCAGCGATATTTCGCCGGCCAAGACCCGATCGGCAAACCCATCCGCATTTTTGAATTCGACAGCGATTCCAACCAACGCGTCCTTGTACCTCTGGTGATCGTTGGTGTCGTAGGGCACGTGAATCAGTGGGGACTCGCCGAAGACGCCATCCGTCCCCTGCAAGCCCAGATGTACCGGCCAATCCTGCAAAACGGGGCCGTCGACACCAAGGGCCTCGCCCAAGGATTCAATGTATTCGTTCGCTCCAAAACGCCGCTCGCCCCTGAAGCTTTTTTCGAGTCGATTCGCCAGAAACTCCTAGCGAGCGACCGGGACATGATCGTTTACGACAACGAATCCGAGAAGGAAGTCGTGGCGGACTCCATCGCCAGCCAGCGTTTCTCTGTCATCCTGCTGGGCGCATTCGCAGGGCTGGCTCTGTTGCTGGCTGGCACTGGAATCTATGGCGTGCTGTCGTACCTGGTCGGGCAGCGTACACGGGAAATCGGCGTGCGCATGGCGCTGGGGGCGCAGCGGCGTGATGTACTGCACATGGTGCTGCAAGATGGAGCGCGCATGACGCTGGCCGGCACGGCCATTGGAATCGTTGCCGCCCTGGGATTGACCCGACTGATGGCGAGCATGCTGTTCAGTGTTAATCCGACCGACCCGATTACATTCGGCTTGGTCGCGGTGGTTTTGTGCGGCGTCGCCTTATTGGCCGGTTATGTGCCTGCGCGGCGCGCGGCGAAGGTCGATCCCATGGTGGCGCTGCGATACGACTAATCGCTCACAAAATGGGGTGAGCTCGTGTTTTTCGCCGGGTGCTCTCAGTCGGGATCAATGTCACCTGCCTTTAGCCCGAATAGAGTAGGTATCCGCATATAGCGCGCATCGCCCGCTGTTCGGTGGATCGCGGACTCGCACCGGACGCAAGGCCAAGGTCCACTAAAGCGCGGAGAACGGCAATGACGACCCGCTCCGTTGTCCTCGAAACCGGCACCGCCACTTCATTTTCGTGATCTCGTAATAGTTGCAGCACGCTTTCATGGAACGCGGCGCTGTCGGCCTCGCTTCCGAGTCTTTGCTCTTCAGTTTCCAGCACACGATTCAGCCGAGGGCGGTAGTAATGGGCGCGCACAAGCGCCCGAACGACTAACCTAAGGCGGGATTTCAGTCCTTTTCCTTTTCCATCTTGGACAGCCTTCACGACGGTATCGTGGAAGGCCTTCTCAAAACTCCCAATCAGGGCGAGCACGATGGAGTCCTTGTTCGGAAAATATTGATAGAGGGATCCGATGCTTACGCCGGCTTTCGCCGCGATCGCGTTGGTATTGAATCCACGAATTCCGCCTGATTCCAAAATGCGAGCAGACGCTTCAAGAATGACACCTACTGTCTCCTGAGACCGCGCCTGACCCGGCGCTCTGCGGGCTTTCAGCCTGTTCTTGCGTGGCCTGCCCCTGCCGTCGCGAACGCGAGTTTTCTTTGTGAGCATTTACTCGTATTGTACAAAGCAGAAAGGAAACATGCCAGGAAACAACGGAGAACGGCCCCAATAGAAAGAAAGATTGACATGACAAATGATCCAAAAGTTCCATCCCACAAACTAAACTCCCCTTCGCATCGTTCGAACAAGCCTGGGCCTGATGATCCTCGTAGTTCTGGCTTTCCCCGTTGTGCGCGTATGGGGCAGTGCTGAGACCGGGCCAGGAATGCTGTTGGCCGTTAACCAAGGGGAAGCCACGCTCGGCATTGTCGATCCGCGGGCAGGCCGGCAGGTCGCAGCGATCGCGGAGGGGGGCGTGACTGGTCACGAGGTGGCTACTTCGTTCGATGGAAGGCTAGCTTACGTTCCGATCTACGGAGATTCGAGCGTGGGCGATCCCGGCACGGATGGAAGAGAGTTGGTTGTGATTGACATCGGCTCTCGCAAGCTCGTCCAGCGCTTCGATTTCGGGCACGGGGTCCGTCCCCATTGTGCGGTGATGAATCCCAACGACGGTCTGCTCTATGTCACAACCGAGTTGGACCGCACCGTTACGATCATTGATCCGAAAACACTGAAATTGGTGGGAACCATTCCTACCGGTCAAGACGAATCGCACATGCTTGTGCTTTCTCATGACGGACGATTTGGATACACGGCAAATGTGGGGCCGGGAACAGTCTCGGTTCTCGATCTCAAGGCTCGGAAACTGATTTCGGTTATACCTATTTCTCAGAAAACGCAGCGCATCTCCATCTCTGTGGACGATCGAACGGTTTTCACCGCCGACCAGACGAAGGCGCGCTTAGCGGTGATCGACACCGCCACGAACAAGTTGAAGGCCTGGATTCCTTTGAGCGCTTCCGGATATGGCACCGCCACCACACGCGATGGACGGTGGATCTTGGTGGCGATGCAGAGTACTTCTCAAGTGGCAGTTGTCGACCTGCAAACGTTGCAGGTCGCCCGCACGATCGACGTACCCCCAGCGCCGCACGAAATCTTCATCTCTCCCAACAACGATGTGGCGTATGTTTCCCGTACCAAAAGCGACAAGATCGCCGCGATAAGCCTTTCCGACTGGTCGATAAAAAACCTCATCGCTGCCGGCAATCGAGTTGACGGACTCGGTTGGGCATCGTTCGAGTGAGGTAACTCCTACCTCTGAGTATTTATCCGTAACTTGGACCGCAGAAGACCGATATGACCCGGAACAACGACCAGAACGGAAATGGAAAATAAACCAAATGCCCTGGAGGCTTTGGAGACGATGACCGCAATTGAGCAATATTCCTCGATTCCGCATACACATATGGCAAACAGCTTACGTACACCTCAGGTCACAACCGTTCTCAACCGACTATTCGCCTCCGCAGCCCATGACCAGGAAACCCCCCGCTGGCGAAAGCCGGGCCTCTCATGGGAAACCGCCACCGCGCAAGAGCGGGCAGACGCCTCAGAGTCCACTTACATGTCCGTCTCGCCAGAGGGCGGCGACCTGCTCTACATTCTCGTTCGAGCAAAGCGTCCGAACACCGTCATTGAGTTCGGTACGTCATACGGAATTTCCGCCATCTATCTGGCCGCGGCAGTTGCGGACAACGGCACGGGCCACGTGGTCAGTACCGAGCTAAGCGAGGCCAAGGTGCTGGCCGCTCGCGAAAACCTGGAGGAAGCTCGCCTCTTGGATCGCGTCACGATTCTGCTCGGCGATGCCATGAGAACTTTGAACGTTATCTCGGGACCGATCGACCTCGTGCTGCTCGACGGTTGGAAAGACTTGTATCTTCCAGTTCTGCGGTCGCTCGAATCTCGACTGACGATCGGTGCGTTGATCGTGGCAGACGACATTAACTTCCCTTCTTTGAGCGCCTACCTTGAATACGTACGCCATCCTGCTAACGGATACATCTCGGTTGCCTTTCCTGTGGCAGATGGTATGGAAATAAGCTGCTGGACGGCTGGTGGAGTATCCGGTGAAGCAGATGCATTATGACCACCGGAACCGGGAATTCTCTATCCACCGCTGCTCGTTCTGCGCCCTCCTTCCGGCCAGTTCGCCCCTTTAGTTCACTTCGATTGTTGAATTGATGCGTTCCCTGGATCAGCTCGATCGTCCTGCTTTATGCGTTCATCAGCAACGGCGAAACAACACGCGCGCGGATCGACCCTGGCGCGATGAGAGGAGAAGTGAAATTGGGCGTCGTTGTCGGCCTCATTTTTCTATCCGGTTTCTCTGGGTGCGAAGCAGGCGCTCCGGTGGCGGGCGATGGGTCGGGGCGTGTGCTCTAATGCCACAATCAGGCGGATCACCGATTTGGGAATCTATCTCGGGGTGACGGCTTCCGTGGTTTCGGGGCTTCTGATCGCGTACCTTCGGCCAGGCCCCGAGCTCACTGGTGAGGTCAGGGGGTTCAGGACCACGAACGCAGAACGCTACGATTGACGCTCACGTGTTCATCTCAGAGGCCTTGGAATGGTTGTGTGGTCTTCACGCCGTGTACTCGCTTTGCACTGGGTGATGAATAGAAAGGAATGGGTCAGAATTGCAGGAGTTTGGCGCCGGATCGAGCCGCGTCTGCCGTAGGACACGTGGCAAGGTCGCATACTGAAGGAACGAGCTTTCGTATGGAGGGCGACAATCCCCGAGAGCGGAAAGGAGCATCATGAGTAAGACCTGGCTCATTACTGGCGCGTCTGCGGGTCTTGGCAGGTTAATGACGGAACGCCTCCTTATCCGAGGCGATCAGGTCGTGGCCACCGTACGACGTGAGGATGCCGTTGCCGATCTGCAGGCGCAGCACGGCGACCGACTGGCGGTGTCCACGCTCGACCTCACGGACACAACAGCCATCCGTGAGGTCGTGGACGATGCATTCAACCGAATGGGTCGGATCGACGTTGCTGTTAGCAATGCGGGTTACGGGCTGTTCGGTGCGGCGGAGGAGCTTACCGATGCGCAGATCGATCATCAGATCGCGGTCAATCTGACCGGCTCTATCCAGTT
>Ga0302324_100019373_pt1 | contig 13365 bp, 8 predicted proteins | sample Palsa_T0_1_FD_201949 | JGI IMG/M metagenome (GOLD analysis project Ga0302324, IMG submission 201949) | Peat permafrost microbial communities from Stordalen Mire near Abisko, Sweden - Palsa_T0_1 | ecosystem: Environmental > Terrestrial > Soil > Palsa > Peat permafrost | place: Sweden: Abisko...
CATCACTGAGATATTGCGGAAGCCAGAAGACATAGAACCACCAGATGGGATCAGTGAGTGCACGCCCCAGCACAATGCCCCAGACGTTGCGATTGCGCGCTAACGTGAGCCACCGTTGTACTCCGCGTTCCGCAGAAGTGGAAGGCGCGTCCTGGCCCGCGCGGATGAGCGCCACTTCCTCTTCCGTGACCCTTGGATGGCGGTCTAACGGATGGTAGACGCGCAGCCAGAGCGCCAGCCAGACAAAGCCCAGAGCGCCGGAGAGAAGGAATGCGGAGCGCCAGCCAAAGGTCAACGCGATGAGAGGCATCGCCAGCGCAGCTACGGCCCCGCCGACACTGGAGCCGCTATCAAAGATGGCCTCGGCAAGGCTGCGTTCCTGGCTAGGAAACCACTCCGCAACGGTTTTGCTGGCTCCGGGCCAGTTGAACCCTTCGCCGATGCCGAGTAGAAATCGAAAAGCCGCAAAGCCGAAGACGGAGCTGGCGAAGCCAGTGAGGATGTTGATCACCGACCAGAAGACGACGGCAAGAGCAAGCCCGAGGCGCGTGCCCACAGCGTCAAGAAAGATGCCGCCAAGCAGCCACGTGAGAGCATACGAGATCTGAAACGCGCCAAGAATCTTGGATAGGTCTGTGTGCGTCAGGTGGTATTGCGCCGTGATCAGCGGTGCCAGCACGGAGAACGTCTGCCGGCTGATGTAATTGGTTACCGTAGAAAGGAACAGCGTCCAAACAATCCACCATCGCACGCTACCTTTGCCGCGCGGCTTCTGCGATGCGTCAACCTCCACTGTCACATTTTCAGCATTCATTGCATCTCGCTATCCCACTCAAGAATCCGGGTAGATGCCGCCTCGTTGCTATTGCTATGTAGACCAGGCGTTCTTAGATCAGGAAGTGGAAGCTCCAACCGGATGATCGACAATTTGCTCGTTCTGCGAATCCCAATATAGCTTCTTGCCGCTCCAGTAAGATTGCGTCGCCATGATGCAGACAAGCGAATGCGAGAATCCATGCTCGACGGTGGCGTTGGGCTGGCTCCGCGTCTGCATCGACTGGAGCCAGTTCATCAGATGAACTACGTCATCATCGTCCGGGCCCAGTGAGGTCGGCGCCGTCGCTCCGGGAACCTGGACAACCTCTCCGCCGTCTTTCGCGGGCCCAACAATGGGAAGACTCTTGTATGCCGGCCCAACGTCGAACGGATCAAACTCCTGCCTACCCCCTTCGCGCGTAACCATATACAGCGAGGCGCCCTCGCCGCCGTAATTCTCGATCGTGCCATCTCGTCCATCAATCCGCGAAAAGCTGCGATAGCTGTTTCCAAAGATCGTCTTGTACGTGTAGAGAAAGCCCTTCGGATAGACGATTGCCGTCACGGCAGTATCCGGATTTTCCCGTCCATCGTTCCATGCGAAGATTCCGCCGTTGGCAACTACGCTCTCCGGATAGGCCTCGTCCGTCCACAGATGCACCAGGTCGCAGCCATGGCTAAGCCACTGATCGAAGATTCCCGACGAAAAGTCTTTATACAGCCTGCATTCAAGGTAGACATGGGGATCAAATGGACGATCTGGCTTACCCAGCAACCACCGCTTCCAATCCGTATCGTTTTCTTTCAGATGCGATGTCCGGCCATTGAGCCATTGCTTCCACTCCATGTTGACGTCCATCAGCATCTCTCTGGAATAGCCGGTGTCCGACGGAGTGAATCTCCACCGCTCCTCATTGACATTCCATTCCTGCTCAACGTGTACGATCTTTCCGATGCGCCCCGAACGAATAATGTCCCTTACTGCAAGTGGATAGGGCTGGCTGCGATGCTGCGTTCCCATCTGCACAATTTGTTTGGATTGCCTGACGATGTTGCGCGTCTCAATGGCCTCGGAGATTATGTTCGCAAAGGGCTTTTCAACGTAGCAATCCTTTCCGGCCTTCACCACTTCGGCACACAGCTTGGCATGCTGGAAGTCGCCCGTGGCAATCATCACTCCGTCAAGGTCCTTCAACGCTAGCATCTCTTCGGAGTACTTGAAGCTTTGCGGTTCAAAATTGAACGCGTTTTTCACCTGGGCCGCGCGGTGCTCCCGTGCCAGGCTCCACAGATCGCAAACCGCAACCACGTCAACGGGCATCTGCTTGGAGGCAAGCGTCACCATGTGCACATGTCCCTGGCTCCGGTCGCCGCAGCCGAGTTGGCCCAGGCGAATGCGATCGTTGGCGCCGAGAATGCGCGCATAGGATTGAGCACTCATGCCTGCAGCTAGCATCGTGACTCCAGCCTGCTTCACAAACGTGCGGCGATCGATTTCGTTTCTTACGTTTTCAATCATTGCAATCAACTCCCGGTTTTTAGATCTCTGGTGATGTGGAAAATCTCAAAGGGGAAGGGAAGAGACTCAATCGAACTGTGCAATCTCATCAGCGCAGCTACTTGTTTACACGGTGCGACCGGATCATGAACGGACATTAGCACATGAAAATATTCGCAAGCAAGAGAAATTTCCGAATGTCGCCGAAATTTCTCTAAGCGAGGGAAATGCAAGAGTCGCGCTCGATGGCCACTTCTTTCCAGATGGGCGACTTCTTTCCATCTGAGGAGAAGATCAGAATCTGGAGCAATAGCTAGGGACTGCGCAAGCGCCTTTTAGAGACCGCACCATCCAGCCTGTGTTGGTTCTTAGGCAAAGGTCTGTATACGTAAGAATCGCCGGGTCTTTGCTTTTCGTGAAAATTATCTGGTATTGTGAGCTACGCCATTCGGGAAGTTACGCAAGCAGGTTAGGTGGCGGCCTCACGTCGGCGAGCGATTTTTTGCGCACTTGGGAAAGGACCATCTTAGTCATGAATGAGATCGGGAATCACCGGGGCGTGGGGCGTAGAGTCGCATGACCGACGCGGTTTCAAGGAAGAGAAAATTCGGCCTGCGAGAGATTGCCTCCGCGGCGCAGGTAAGTATTTCTACCGTTTCCCGGGTTCTGAATGGGAGCCACACCGTTGATGCTGGCATCCGCAAAAGCGTGCTTGCGGCCGCGGCCGATCTTGATGTCGACTTTTCTCAGCGAAACAAAACCAAGGCTCTGGCAATTCTCCTTAGTAATCGGGTCAAGCACCACGCATTTCACTCCAGCGTCATTCTTGGAGCTGAGGCGATCTGTGCTTCGCATAACTGGGAATTGATCTTCCAATCGCTGAATTACCCGGCCCATGTCCCCGGTAAGGATCTCCACTTGCCGAATGTCGTTCAACGGCGCGACATTGTTCGTGGAGTGATTCTGGCGGGCACAAACTCCGCTAACCTTCTCGAGTTACTCACCTCAAAAGGTGTTCCTTTCGTGGTTTTCGGCAATAACCTGATGGAAGAGGTTGAGTATTCCAATTACGACGTAGTATTCTCCGACGATATCCAGGGTGGGTTGGATGCTACGCGCTACCTCATAGGCCTGGGGCACCGCCATATCTGGTTCGTGGGCAATCTTCGTCTTCCCTGGTTCGCCCGGTGCTACGAGGGCTATCGACGCGCAATGGAGGAAGCGCGTTTGCAGCCTCGCCATAGTACTATCGATTCAGAAGACGAGACGGATATTGGCTATCTCGGGACAAAGTCATTATTGGCTAAAGACGAACAGGTAACTGCTATCTTTGCGGGGAATGACCCAACAGCACACGGTGTGTATAAGGGGCTGCGCGATAGCGGACTGGAGATTCCGGGCGATATCAGTGTGGTAGGTTGCGATGATACCGTTGGTTCCTGGTTGTACCCAGCCTTGACGACGATCCGCGAGTTTCCTGAGCAGTTGGGCAAACAGATGGTGGAGTTGCTGCTGAACAGGATTGCCAATCCCGGTCAACACCGCCAGCAGGCAACTCTTCCCACCGAACTTATCAAGAGAGACTCATGCCGGGCGATTTCTGCTTCCGTCAATATTCCAGTGGTCGCCACTTCACGCAAATCGAGGAGCTAGGACCTCGATTTGGTAACTGCGAATAAGTCGAGAGCGGTGGAAACGAGCCTGATTGTATTCACCGTCAGAATGGATTGAGGTCCGTTGTTCCCTGTAGTTATCGGCAGAGAAGTACGTCGTCCAGTTCGCTGGCCGATTCCAAGTCTAAATATACTGTCGCATCCGGATGAGTGCGGAGGATCGTGGCGGGGCACATCGTGGAGATGGCTTCTTCCAAGGCGCGACGCACAATCATTGCTTTGCGTATGCCCGGAACCGATACGATCAGCTTTGGGACGCGCAGCAGCGTTGGAATCGTAAGTGTTATCGCGCGGTCCGGAACCTGCTCCACGCTGGGAAACCATCCCTCTGCCATTTGCTGCTGGCGGCAGAGGGTGTCGAGCAGAACAATCTTGGCATCGAGAGGATCGGTGAAATCTGCCACTGGCGGATCGTTGAAGGCAAGGTGTCCATTTTCTCCAATACCGAGTAAGCAAACTTGCGGATCGGCGAGCCGAAGTTTGGCGGCATAGTTCCGGCTTGTCTGCTCCGGGTCCGGCGCGCTTCCATCAATTTCAAAAAACTCTTTCATGCTCACCTTGCCGGTCAACCTTTCGCGGAGATAGCGGCGGAAAGAGGCAGGATGATCCGCGGACAGATTTACATATTCATCCATATGAAAGCCGCGAATCTGATCCCAGGGCATATCTGGAAGGCGCGTGAGCTCATTGAGAATCTCAAACTGCGAGGCCCCTGTCGCAAATATAACTCCTATCGAGTTATGAGCTTTCGCTAACTCGATCAACGCTTTGCTCGCAGCCTGCGCAGCAGCTGCACCGGCTGCGTAACGGTTGGGATGAACTTCGACCGTTGCCGTTCCAACCTGGTAATACTTTGCCGGGATACTTGCTTCAGTCAACCTTGACTCCTTGGTGGGTGGGTAAGTGCGGAAATGTCATGGAATAGCATGGGTTAAAACCGGCACTGAATCCGATACGAAGGGAGCTTCGAGAGACTCTTCACCATGAATACGTTCAAGCAGTGCACTTGTCAAGAAAATTTTCACAATAATAGACATAATTTTCTCGCCTGATGGTACTTACAGAACTGCAATGTTTCTGTGTTCCCGGGATGAATCGTCTCACCGATGAAGACGAGACGTCGATCTCTAGGGGACTAGGGGAATATTCGTGTAGGAGAGCACACTTGCCTGGATCGGGTATCAATTCGGCGGTTCTCGCGCGCAAGCCCAACGGACTGATGGCCTGAGTTCTTGCGTGGCAAGCTATGCATTTACTCGGCGTCCAGACGCCGGCGAACTTCTACTTTGGTGAGGATGCTCCGTGATAAATCCTCACACCTTGAACCACCCGGTTGATGATCCCGTCCGGGCTGGGGTTATCGGGATTCAACCCGATACGCAAACTCAGGTAATAACCGAGAAGTTGTGGGCCAAGTATCTCAAACGGCGTACGCAAAGCGTCGTTCGCTTCAGGAGCGATGGAGGGAATGACTTCGTCGAATAAATCCCCAGATTCGCGGGGATCGACGATTCCGACCAGGTATCCGATCTTTTTTTTGCGAAGTTCATGAATGAGGTCCACTTCGTAACGGCGGCGGACCGAATCGCTGGATAGCAGGCACATCACCAACGTGTCGCGTTTGACAAAGGACATAGGACCATGACGAAGCCCAAGGTATGTTTCGGTGATCACAGGAAAGCCCCCGGCAGTCATCTCCAGGGTCTTGAGTCCCGCTTCCCGGCCCCAGCCAAGCAACGGTGGGGAGGACAAAATCACGATCCGGTCTCGTACGCGATCTGCCACAAGCCGGCAGGCGCGATCGATCTCGGGCAGCAATGCGGCTGCGCGTTTGCTGAAAGCTTCAACTGCTGCCGGCACAGAATCAGGTTGCGCCAGAGCCAGTCCGGCAAGAACCAGATTGGAAAACGCGCTGGTCATCACAAGGCTTCGGTCATTCGTCCGCGGATCAAGCACAATGAGCCCATCCAGGCCTGAGTAAGACAAGGCTCCATCTTCATTGCAGACAATTGCAAACTGCAGAATGTCTGGCCTCATTCCTCGAATTCGCTCCACGACAGCGACGCTTTCCGGACTGTTGCCCGACCGAGCCAGTGAGATCACTGCACCCACGTCCTCCAGGTGACGATCCGAATCCAATAGAAAGTCAGTCGTAGGAATGGCCGATGCGTTATGCCAAGCCGCCGCAACCGCGCTGGCCGCGTAGGCAGATGTTCCCGCTCCGGTCACAAGGATGCCTGCATTGCAAAGCCTGGACGGCAGTTGCATTTTTTCGGATGCTAAGAGAACGCGTTTAAGCGTGGTGGGCCAAAGGAGGGGCTGTCGAAGAATCTCCGGCAGGGTGTATATGGTGGTGCCGTGGGTGTTGTTCTCTACGTGCACACTGGGAAGCTCTGCCATGTAAAACTCCGTTCCTTGGTCGAGACAACTTCAAAAGCATCGGAAAATTATGTTTTGGCGCGAACAAATCGCAGTCGAAGCATTACGTAAGAATATATGTACATTGCGCAACCGTCAATACTTTCACTTTATACTTTTCGAAACCAAGATAAGGACTCCCGGCGCGGAAATACTACCCAAACGCTGGATTTTTAGGGCCGTCTTGGCCCGATTGCGAATCGACGATCGCGCATGGCGCTCGCCGCGTGGCTCTTTCAGCAGTGGCTCAAGGGAGCTTCCCCTGTGCAGGGCGCCTCTTCCATCATCGTGCCGTTCCTCCTTTTTTCCGAACGGCGGATCGGCCCGCGGTATCAAGGGGCCATAAAATCTCGATTGACACAAAAGTATTCTATTCGTAATATAACGAAACATTATGACTTGGAGATTTGCTACATATGATCGCAATTGAAATGGTACGAAAATTGACGGTTTGCGCTTGACCCATGCTGATGGGCGCGTCAGGGCTGTTCAATTCTTGCAGTTGTCAATGAAAGCTTTTGAGGGACCGAGGAGCTTTGACTATTTAATAGTCCTTGGGGATGTTGGGCGTTGAGCTCGCGGCTTCCCATCTTTGGATCCCTGTTCGCAATGCCGGTAAAGCCAATTGCCGGCGCATCTTGTGATTTGTCTGCGAAGAACGAAGGAGTGCAAGTGAACCAATGGAATAGCCGAAAAATGTGCGTACTGCTCGTTGTGGCCGCGATGGCTCTTGGAAGCCAGGCGTATGCAAACATGCAGGAGCAGCCGACCGATCACAGCGGGCCAGGGGAATTGGCCTCGATCCAGGGGAAGGAGTTGTCGGTACGCATCAACGCAGACGGTTCATACTCCATCGTGCGGCCTGGAATTCCCGATCCAGTGCTGCGGTCTGGTGTGGAAGCGGACGTAGACGGCCGTGTGATGCAATCGTCTGCCTACCCGCAGCATAAGACGGTGCGGTCGGAATTTCACGATGAATTCGGTTTGGGAACGCAGCTCACGGTTACGCATACTAGCCTTGCAGGTGCGCCAGATCTGATGTGTACTTTCAAGCTGTATCACGACCAGGCGTGGGGCGAGATTGAAGTTAGGGTGGTTAATACCACGAGCCAAACCATCACTGTTCAGGCAATTCGCACTCTTCACGCTGCAGGCGGTCCGGTCATCAATCTGAATGGTCCCGCGTCGGCGGAGCGCATCCTGTCGGACAGTTATAGTGAGGATCGGCCTCAACTTGCGATTCGCGACCTGGCCGACGGCCCGCACGGAGTGCACAGAGCCGTGCAAAGCCAGCTCATCTTTAACCGGGACAGCGGCGAGAGCCTGTTCCTTGGCGCACTGACGTCCAACCGGCTTCTAACCATCTTCCATCTCAAAGAGCAACCGGCTGGCGGCGACACGAAGATTCTCTCGTATGAAGCAGTGGCAACGGGCACAACAGAAATCATGAAAGGCGAATCGCTCAAGCAATCGCCTGCCTCTGAGCAAGTAAGTCTGAGCCTTCCTGTTCACTCCGGAGACAGCCTTTCGTCGGAGCGCCTCATGTTCTCTGTCGGCTCCGACTACCACGCACAGTTGGAGCAGTATGGGCGTGCGGCGGGGTTGCTGCACAAGGCTCGAGTGAATACGCCAACGCCGATCGGATGGTGGAGTGGACCGCGTATTACTTTGGCCTCAACCAGGGAGCCGCTGTTACAACAGCGCAGTGGCTTGGCGAGAACCTGAAGCAGAGCGGGTATACCTACTACCAGATCGACGAAGGATACCAATACGCGCGCGGCGAGTACACAACACCCGATGTCAACTTGTTTCCGCGCGGATTGGGATATGTTGGCGGAGAGGTACGGCGCAATGGCCTCACCTTTGGCGTCTGGACCGCCCCGTTCGAAGTCTCTTACCGCGCCTGGGTTTATCAGAACCACAAGGACTGGCTGCTGCACAACGCCGCGGGCGAGTTGATTCATATTGGTTATGTGACCGACCACAACGATCCCCTGTATGTGCTGGATACGACCAACCCGGGAGCGCAGAACTATCTCAAGCAGACGTATAGCACGCTCCACGACTGGGGTGTTCGTTTTATCAAGATGGACTTTATGGATGACACGGCGGTCGAAGGGGCCTACTATCGTCCCAATTCAACTGCCTTGGAAGCGCAGCGGATTGGCCTTGAGATCATCCGCAGCGCGGTTGGAGAAGATACGGTTCTGGATAAGGATGGCAGTCCAATGCTCAATCCTGTTGGGATCGTGGACGCGGGGCGCATCTCTCAGGATACCGGGCACACATTCGATGCCAGCCGTGATGCTGCTTCCGGCATCGCAGCACGCTACTATATGAATCGCAATTTCTTTGTCGCGGATCCGGATGCGTTCACGGTCTCTTCCCAGACGGTGGATGATCACTCATGGCACGGAGGCCGGCATCCTCTTACGCAGAACGAGGCAAAGGTGTCGATCGCGCTGGCCGCTGTGTCCGGAGGAATGTTTGAGCTTGGTGACGATCTGCCTACCCTCGGATCTTCCCCGGAGAGATTGGCTCTGGTAAAAAACACTGACCTGATCAGTATGGCTCGCCTGGGCCATTCGTCCATCCCCGTCGACCTGATGACCTATGAGCAGGCCGACAAGCAGCCCAGCGTCTTTCTGCTGAAGGAGGATAAGCGCCAGTCCATTCTTACTGTTTTCAATTGGACAGAAGAGGAGCGCACGCGTTCCATAGACTTCAAGGCTCTTGGTTTGAAGGAGCCCGGTGCCTATCAGATCACGGAAGTGTTCGACGACAAACCCTGCTGTGAGGCTTCATCTGAAAAGATGAATCTAGTCGAGCCTCCGCATTCGGTTCGAATGTACAAGCTGATCGACAAGGCTGCTGCGCCTGCGGCTCCAGCGTTTGAGGTGCATGCGGATGCCTCAGCAAAAGCAGGAGAAACGATAAATTTCAGCGCCGAGGGAACGTTTGTGGACGAGCCGGTGCTGACATACCACTGGGATTTCGGCGATGGAGTTACGTTAGACGGGATGAAAGTGCAACACACCTACACCAAGTCCGGAGCATATGCTGTGCAGGTGACTGCGATCGGGATCGATGCCGTCGCGAACTCCAAGACAGTTGCGGTTTCGGTCTCAGGCACCATCCCCACACGGTTTGTGCCGGTGGATAAAAAGCGCCCGAGTGAACAATAAGCATTCGTGCTGGATCTTGAACAGAGCTCCACAACACCAAGAATCGAATCCTCGATGAGCGAGGATACCTAGGCCTCACGCTCGACGTGGTCTTCATCCGCAAAGAGCAACGCCTGTTCTAAGACATGAACAATGGAGAGTTGCGAAAGGAAGTCTACTCGCCGGATACTCACTTACCCCAGGCGCCATGTTTGAGATGAAAATCGACGATCTGGATCTGGACTATCTGGCAACGGCCAAACATTTTCACTTATCCTTTCTTTTTTCTGCATCGCAAGTTATCAGCCGCCCGGAGCTATTCAGAGAGATGAAAAGGCGCGGGTTGACCGCTTCTCTCGATACGAACGATGACCCTGAAGACAAGTGGGCCGGTGTGCTTGAGGATGTGTTGCCTCTGGTGGACGTGCTGTTGTGCACGGAGAGCGAGCTGGCCAAGACTAACCCGCCGCCGAACGCATGTCTGCCAAGGTGCCGTTGCTGGTTGTGAAGCGAGGAGCAGCGGGGGCCTCCGCGTACTTCGAGGGCCAGCGCATCGACGTGCCTTCGCTTCGAGTGGAAGTGAAAGATTCAGTGGGTGCCGGCGATACATTTGACGCTGGCTTCCTGCACCAATAGGTTCGCAAGGCTCCGCTGGAAACGTGCCCCTGACCCTCTGCCGCACGTTGAAGCGTGTTTTCGAATTGCTCCATTTTAGCAGATGCAAAGGAATAATCAACATATACGTAATAAAACAAAATATACAGATGAATCTACCTTTGTCGTGGGTAGGGGGGGCTAGACGGGGTTGCCACCGCCATGTCGGCATGCCGGCTAAATCCTAGCAGGTAAATTTCCGCTGTCGGGAGGCTTGAGCAGCGCGCTGCGCTCAGCCATATAGTGGGGCGCACGCACAGCTTTTTCTCCACCGCGCCGAAACAAAGAGGCCACTGGCAACGTAATCATGCCCTGAACGAATCACCCTACGATTAATGTGTTCTTTTTTCCCTTGACATTCGCAGTCGATAAATCGTAAAAGAACAGACATGATCGAAACATTTCACAATCTAACGAAACAAAGATTGTGTAACTAGATCCTCGCAAAAGCAAGCAGCCGTAGCATTTTACAGGGCCAAAATACTTTAGATGAGTGAGGGACAGCACGGATGAGACCCATTGATGAAAGCTCGAATGCAGGGCGTCGACTCTTTAACGACATGCGGTTCAAACCAGCTGTTCTCTTTTCGTCGCTGTTCTTTCTATTGCTAGCGGTCACGACGGCCTTCGGCCAATACACTACGGCGCGTCTGAGCGGTACGGTTCAGGACAACACCGGCGCGGCAGTCCCAGGGGCGTCGGTGACTGTGGAACAAACAGCAACTGGATATCAGCAGCAAGTGAAAGCCGGAGTCGTAGGAGAGTACCTGTTTCCGAGTTTGCCCGTTGGCGATTACCAGTTGACGGTTAGCATGACTGGCTTCAACACCTACGTCCAAAAGGGAATTGGATTGACTGTGGGGCAGGCTGCCAGCCAGAAGGTAATTCTGACGATTGGAGAGGTAACCCAGCAAGTCACAGTGGAGGCCAACTCCAACCAGGTGACCACGGACGATGCGGCGATCACGCATACTATCGGTCAGAAGAGCATAGAGAGCTTGCCGCTGAATGGTCGCGAGGCCCAGCAGCTTGTCTTTCTTGTTCCCGGTGCAGTGGATGTAACAGCGCAGAACTGCGGCGTTGGTTGTGAAGGGGGCATTCTTCCCGGCGAGCAATATGCAAAGGTCAACGGTGGCGGTGCCAACGGCGTTTACTACCTGTTGGATGGCGTGGACTACAACGATATGTACATCAACGCCAATTTGCCCTTCCCCAGTCCGGACGCGCTGCAGGAATTCAATGTGCAAACCGATAACATGAGCGCCGCTTACGGAAACGCCACCGGTGGAGTTGCCAATGTTGTCACCAAGTCTGGAACCGACCAGATTCACGGCGATGTCTTTGAGTACTTGCGCAATTATGCAATGGATGCCAAGAACTACTTTGCGACCTCTCCCAATCCGTTGAAGCAAAATCAATTTGGAGGAACCATCGGCGGACCTATCTTGAAAGGGAAGCTATTTTATTTTGGTTCCTATCAAGGCACACGCCAAAACACTGCTACCAATGGCCTCAATGCGCAGGTCCCAACCCAGGCTGAGCGTAACGGAGACTTCTCGGCACTTCTCCCGGGCACGGTGTTGACGAACCCCAACCCGCTTTCACCTTACCAGTTCAACAGCAACAACCAGATCAATCCGGCGGCGTTTGACCCAACGGCGCTCTTTGTGCTGAATCACATTCCTCTTCCCAACGCCCCGTCGATGGGGCCGAACTTTTTGACTTACAACGGTGCCCCGTCCATCCAGAATACTGATGAGTACCTTGCCAAAATCGACTACAACATTGGCAAGCATCATCTCAGCGGGCACTATTTTCAACTCAAGTACGTCATCCCCATCATCCTTCCGCCGGCAAGCAACGTTCTTGAAGGCAATCTAGAAACTCCGCAGAACCTGGGACTGAAGAACATCAGCGTTGTCGACATCTACACGATCTCGCCCACAGTGGTTCTCAATAGCTATTTCGGATGGACCAGCAAGACCGGTCTGACCGAGACGGCGGCGCCTTTCAACATTGCGCAGGCGGGTGCGAATATTTCTCAACCCACCAATTTGCCGGCCACGCTCAACCTCGATGTATCTGGCGGGTTCACCGTGGGAGAGCAACCCGCCACGGGAACGTGGGACAACAGCGAGATTTCCGATCGTGAACTCGTCACCTTCATCAAGGGCAAAAATGAAATCCAGGTTGGCGGCGAATGGTCGCATATTCACCTGCCCATGGGAAATAGCTTCCAGGCGGACGGCGATTACAGCTTTGGTGGCGATCTGAGCGGAAACAATCTTTCAGATTTTCTGCTTGGAGCTGCATCCAGCTTTACGCAGGGAGGCGGGCTGTATTTGAACTTCAGCGGAAGCGAGTGGAGTGCCTTCTTTCAGGACAACTGGCATGCGACTTCACGGCTTACAGTGAGCGCCGGTATTCGCTGGGATCCGTTCTCTCCTTACACGGATAGCGAGGGACGCGTAGGATGTTTCGTCCCTGGAGCGCAATCGACGCGTTATCCCAATTCACCCGCGGGTCTGATCTTCGGCGGAAGCAATCACGATCCTGGCTGTCCGGCATCTTCGATCAACAACAACCTGAGCAATATCGGTCCCCGGCTGGGCTTTGCTTATCAACTGACGTCCGATGCCAAGACCAGCATCCGTGGTGGAGCAGGGTATTACTATCAGGCGCCTAACGGCGTAGCCTTTCAAGATGTGGTCGGCATTCCTCCTTTTGCACCAGTCGTGAATATCACCAACACGAATTTTACGAATCCTTACTCCGCCGCTGGTATAGCAGATCCTTTTCCAGCATCATTCGGACCAATCAATCCTGGTCCCACGGCAACATTCCCTCAGGACATCTCCTTCTCAGAGATCTTCGATCGGCACTTCCGGCTTCCCCAGATCCTCTCGTATAACCTCACGCTCGAACATGAGTTTGGCGCCAACTGGTTCGTGCGTATGGAATATGTGGGAAACCACGGAACTCATCTGGGTGGTACCGGAGATCAGGAGTCAGGGCTGCTGCAGCTGAATCCCTCGGTCTACATTCCAGGTCAGTCGACGGAGAATAATATTCAGCAACGTCGTCTCTATCCGAACTTCGGCTTTATCGGTTCAATCAACTCCGGAGTGAACAGTAACTACAA